>Ga0307518_10001607_pt1 | contig 16671 bp, 20 predicted proteins | sample 25_EM_MG_FD_203889 | JGI IMG/M metagenome (GOLD analysis project Ga0307518, IMG submission 203889) | Populus trichocarpa ectomycorrhiza microbial communities from riparian zone in the Pacific Northwest, United States - 25_EM | ecosystem: Host-associated > Plants > Roots > Unclassified | place...
AGTCCGTGAAGGCCTCCTTGAGGGACTCTGGGTCCCTCAAGGAGGCCTTCACGGACTGTCCCGACCGACCTGGCCGGCCGGGTCAGGGATCGAGGTCCCGCGCGACGGCGCGCATGATCTCGGCGATCTGCTTGGTGTTCTTGCGGTCCGGGTAGCGGTTGCGCCGCAGATCCGGCTGCACCTTGAGCTCGAGCAGCTTGATCATGTCCTCGATGAGCCCGTGCAGTTCCTCGGCGGGGCGGCGGCGCGCCTCGGCGACCGAGGGCGGCGGGTCCAGCAGCCGGACGGAGAGCGCTTGCGGGCCGCGGCGGCCGTCGGCGACACCGAACTCGAGGCGCTGCCCGGCCTTGAGCCCTTCGACGCCCTGCGGCAGCGCGGCTTTGCGGATGTAGACGTCGGCGCCCCCATCCTGGGTGACGAAACCGAAACCCTTCTCCGCGTCGTACCACTTGACCTTGCCGGTCGGCACTTCCCTCACCAATCCTTTGCTGGTCCCGCTCACAACGAACGCGCCCGGGGGCGTACCCAGGGCGCGCGTCCCATAAGCGTATCTCGCCACACGCCCTGTGGAGAAGCGGATACCGGCGGATACCCTCTCCTTCATGGAGACCGCAGTAAAGGAGGCCGCTGTGGCCGTCCCCGAAAAGCCCGGCAAACCGATCCTCATGCGCGTCGGCATCGGCCTGTTCGCGCTCGGCATGATCGCCGTCACAGCGGTTTTCGTCATGTTCGCCGCCGGGCTGGAGAACCTGCCGGTGTGGCTGTCCGCCGCGGCGGGCGTGATCACTCCGCTGGGGCTGGCGCTCGGCCTGATCGCCCTTGTCCGTGAGGCTCGCCGAAAGAGCTGAGCCAGCCGGGGAACTCGGTCAGCGAGTCGAACACCACGTCGGCTCCTTCCGCGAGCAGCTCGTCCTTGGTGCACGGGCCCGTCGTGACCCCGATCGGGACCGCGCCCGCCGCCAGCGCGCCGCGGATGTCGCCGACGTGATCCCCGACGTAGACGCGGGCGCCGTGCTCGGTGAGCGCGGCGGCCTTCTCCGTCGACCACAGCTCCCCGACCAGGACGTCGACCTCCATCCCGAGCGCGTCCAGGTGAAGTTTCGCGTTGGGCGCGTATTTGCCGGTGACGACGACGGTGCGCCCGCCCGCCTCGCGGACCGCGTGCAGTGCTTCGACCGCGCCGGGCATCGCGACCGTCACCGGCACGACCGTGTCCGGATACATCGCGCGGAAGCGCGCCACCAGCTCCGGGATGCGCTCCTCCGGCGCGCCGAAACCCCGCAGGCTGGCGTCGAGGGGCGGGCCGAGGTTGGCCGCGAAGTATTCGCCGTCCAGCGGCAGGCCGGATTCCACGCCGAGCGCGTTCATCACCGCGACCATGCCCGGCCGCGGATCGATCAGTGTCATGTCGAGGTCGAACCCCACGGTGATGCCCACACGATCACGGTAACCGCCACCACCGACAGATTTACACCGGATGGATACCCGTCAACTTCTTTGACATGGACGTGATCTGTGTCAAGCTGGAAGTGTGGGCGAGATCACGAGCTTCTCCGATCGGACCAAGGCCTCTCTGCGGGAGGCGCTGCTCGAAGCGGCCACCGAGCTGCTCACCGAACACGGCTACACGGCCCTGCGGATGGCGGACGTCGCCGCCCGCGCCGGCGTGAGCAGGCAGACCGTCTACAACGAGTTCGGCAACAAGAGCGCGCTCGCCGAGGCCGTGGTCCTCCGGACGACTTCGGAGTTCCTGGAAGGCATCCGCCTGCGCGTCCAGGACGCGCCGGATCTGCGCGACGGGATCCGTGAGGCGGTCGTGTACACGATCGAGCACGCCCGCGAGAACCGGCTCGTCGCCACCACGCTGGGCACCGAAGCGGGCGAGGACCTTCTTCCCCTGCTCACCACGAAGGGCGAACCGATCCTGACCGCGGCCACCGAGGTCGCGGCCGGGCAGTACCGCGAGTTCGAGCCGTCGCTCTCCCCGGAATCCGCCACTTTGCTGGCGGAGACCGTCGTGCGGCTTTCCCTGTCCCATCTCGTCATGCCGACGCATTCGGCCGACGAGGCGGCGGCGGCGGTCGTCGCCGTGCTGGCACCCGCGATACGGGCGCTGACCACCGATTCGAAGGGGACATCATGACCGACACGCTCTCCGAACTGCGGACCGGTTTTTCCTCACTGCGCAAGGGCGGGCTGAACTGGGACTCGTTCCCGCTGCGGCTGTTCGTCAAGGGGAACAAGAAGTTCTGGAATCCGGCCGACATCGACTTCTCCCGTGAACGCGAGGGCTGGGAAAGCCTCAACCCGGAACAGCAGCGGTCGACGACCTATCTGGTGGCGCAGTTCATCGCTGGGGAAGAGGCGGTCACCGAAGACATCCAGCCGTTCATGCGGGCGATGTCCGCGACCGGCCGCTTCGGCGACGAGATGTACCTGACGCAGTTCTGTTTCGAGGAGGCCAAGCACACCGAGGTGTTCCGCCGCTGGATGGACGCCGTCGGGCTGACCGAGGACCTGCATCCGTACGTCGCGGAGAATCCGCACTACCGCAAGCTTTTCTACGAAGAGCTGCCGCAGTCCTTGCGCGCGCTGGAGGACGATCCCAGTCCGCTCAACCAGATCCGCGCGAGCGTCACCTACAACCACGTCATCGAGGGCAGTCTCGCGCTGACCGGGTACTACTCGTGGCAGCTGATCTGCACCCAGCACGACATCCTGCCGGGGATGCAGGAACTGGTGCGCCGCATCGGCGACGACGAACGCCGCCACATGGCGTGGGGCACCTTCACCTGCCGCCGTCACGTGGCCGCCGACGATTCGCTGTGGGACGCGGTGCAGCAACGGATGGGCGAACTGCTCCCCCACGCGCTGGGCATGATCCAGTGGGTGCAGGACCAGTTCGAGGAGATCCCGTTCGACAACGATCCCGAGGAGATCATCCAGTACGCGGCGGACCGGGCGCAGCGGCGGCTCGGCGCGATCGAGTCCGCGCGCGGGATGCCGGTGGAGCAGATCGATCTCGACTACTCGCCGGAGAACCTCGAAGAGACCTTCGGCGAAGAAGACGCGAAGGCGATCGCCGCGGCCGCCGCCACCTCCGCGGCCTAGGGAGAGCTGAAGGACGCTTTCACCGCATGTGATGCGGTGAAAGCGTCCTTCAGCCCCTACCCGGCGGGCCAGTACACGGCGTGCGTGCGCCCGTTTTCGTTGTCGGACAAGCCGATGATCTTCCCGTTCGCCGCGATGTGGGTGGCGACGCTGTACGAGCCGCCCGGCAACGCGCCGAGGACCGTCGGAGTGCCGTCGGCCGCCCACTTCGTCGCGATGTTGTTCTCCAGGCCCACGACCGTGCCGAGCCGGTCGATGTCGTACCCCAGTCCGCGCGCGGTCGAAAGCGTCGTACGGGTTCCCGCGCGGTTCCACTTGGCCGGGCTTTCCGTGCCGAACACCAGGTAACCGCCGCCGGCCGCGGCACCGGCGTTGTTGACCGCGTTCGCCCAGGCGGGATCACGTTCCGGCCAGCCGAGCCAGGTCATCCGCCCGTCCCGTTCCCACCGCACGGGTTTCGGATTGCCGCTCGCGTCGTCGGCACTCCCGACGATCACCCCGAAATCGTTCATGTCCTCCGGGGTGCTGCGCGGATTACCCGGGGAAAGATCCGTGATGACACCGGCGACATTCCAGCGCACGACGTGGTTGTTCCCGGCGGCGTCGGACGCCGTCCCGGCGACGGTCCTGCCGTCCGGCGTGATCCATTCCGCGTTCGCGTAGGTGCCACCCGGCAACCCACCGAGGTCCACCACCTTGCCGTCCGGATTCCACCGGACGGCGTGCATCGTGCCGTCCGCGGCACGCCCGGCACCGACGATCACGCCGCCGTCGGTGATCGCGTTCGCGGTCGCGTAATCCCCGCCGGGCAGATACGGCAAAGCGGTCCCCGTCCCGTCGGGCGCCCATTTGACCGCTGCCTGGTTCCAGTCCGCGTCCTTGTGGGCCCAGCCGACCGCGACCCCACCGCGGTTGACGTCCGTCGCCTTGCTCTGCTCGCCACCGAGCCCGGGCAACGCGGAAATCCGGCCCGACGCGTCCCATTTCGCCGCGTGGTACTTGATCTGACCTTCCAGCGGTGTCGACGAACCGACCATGACGCCGTCGCCGTTGACCGCGTTGACCTCGCTGTACTGATCCCCCGGCAGCGTGCCCAGATCGATCGGCGCGGTGGCGGCGAGCGCCACGCCGGGCAGCATCAGCGGCAGCACCGCGAGCGAGCCGGCCAGAGCGAGAACTCTTCTGCTTCGCTTGAGTGTCATGACTTTCTCCCCTTCGCGGTGGTTCGGGTCCACCACGAAGGGAACACGCGCCGAAGCTGTGACAGGTTGCCTCGAAGTGTCAGGCGTGCTTGGTCGACGCCGCCTTCTCCAGCCCGAGGATGCTGATCGACTCCGCCCGCATTTCGACCTTGCGCACCTTGCCGGTCACCGTCATCGGGAACTCCTCGACGACATGGACGTAACGCGGGATCTTGTAGCGCGCCAGCTTGCCCTCGCAGAACTCCCGCACCGCTTCGGCAGTCAGCGGCTCCGCGCCCTCGCGCATGCGGACCCAGGCCATGAGTTCCTCGCCGTACTTCTCGTCCGGGACGCCGATCACCTGCGCGTCGAGGATGTCGGGATGGGTGTAGAGGAACTCCTCGATCTCGCGCGGGTACAGGTTCTCGCCGCCGCGGATGACCATGTCCTTGATGCGGCCGGTGATGTTGACGTACCCGTCGGCGTCCATGATCGCGAGGTCGCCGGTGTGCATCCACCGCGCCGCGTCGATCGCCTCGGCCGTCTTGTCGGCCTGTTCCCAGTAACCCAGCATCACCGAATAGCCGCGGGTGCAGAGTTCGCCCGGTTCGCCGCGCGGCACGGTCAGCCCGGTCTCCGGATCGACGACCTTGACCTCCAGATGCGGCCCGACCCGCCCGACCGTCGACACCCGGCGCTCCACCGAATCGTCCGCGCGGGTCTGCGTCGAAACCGGCGACGTCTCGGTCATGCCGTAGCAGATCGACACCTCCGCCATGCCCATCCGGTCGATGACCTGCTTCATCACCTCGACCGGGCACGGCGAGCCCGCCATGATCCCGGTCCGCAGTGACGACAGGTCGTGGGAAGCGAAGTCCGGGTCGGCCAGTTCGGCGATGAACATCGTCGGAACCCCGTACAGGGACGTGCATTTCTCGGCCGCGACGGCTTCGAGGGTCGCCTTCGGCTCGAACGCGGGCGCCGGGATGACCATGCAGGCGCCGTGGCTCGTCGCCGCGAGATTGCCCATCACCATGCCGAAGCAGTGGTAGAAGGGCACGGGGATGCAGATCTTGTCGGCTTCGGTGTAGTTGCAGAGTTCGCCGACGAAGTAGCCGTTGTTGAGGATGTTGTGGTGGCTGAGCGTGGCGCCCTTGGGGAACCCCGTGGTGCCGGACGTGTACTGGATGTTGATCGGGTCGTCCGCGGAGAGCTCGGCCTGCCGCTTCACCAGCGGCGCGCGGTCGGCTTTGCGGCCGATCTCCAGCATCGACGGCCACTCCGGGCTGTCGAGCAGCACGACGTGCTCCAGCGCCGGGCATTTCGGGCCCGCTTCGGCGATCATGCCCGCGTAATCCGAGGTCTTGAACGAGTTCGCGGCCACGATGAGCTTGATCCCGGCCTGGTTCAGCACGTATTCGAGTTCGTGCGAGCGGTACGCCGGGTTGATGTTGACCAGGATCGCGCCGATCTTCGCGGTCGCGTACTGGACGCAGGTCCACTCCCAGCGGTTCGGCGACCAGATGCCGACGCGGTCGCCCTTGGCGATCCCGAGGTCGAGCAGGCCCAGCGCGAGCGCGTCCACTTCGGCCGCGAGTTCGGTGTAGGTCCAGCGTTTCCCGGCCGCGCGGTCGACGAGCGCGTCCCGGTCGCCGAAGGCGGCGACGGTGCGATCGAAGTTGTCGCCGATGGTGTCCCCCAGCAGCGGGGTGTCCGAGATTCCCGATGCGTAGCTCGGTACTGCGGGGGCGTCGGGCATGGAGACTCCTGCGTTCGGCGGCATCGACGCGTCGAGTGTAAGAACGCGGCGTGACGGCGGCCACCTGCAAGTGGAGACCACCTCAGGGGAAACCCGGAGGCCCGCTCCGGCGGTGGCCGATATCGTCGAGGGCATGCGCCTCTACATCGTCGACGCCTTCACCTCCGAAGCCTTCGCCGGTAACTCCGCCGGCGTGGTGCTGCTGGACGCTCCGGGCGACGCGGGCTGGATGCAGTCCGTCGCCGCCGAGCTGAAGCACGCCGAGACGGCCTTCGTCGAGGTCGGAGGCGAGGGCCCGAAGTCGCTTCGCTGGTTCACGCCGGAGACTGAAGTCGACCTGTGCGGGCACGCGACGCTGGCGACCACGCACGTCCTCGGCGGCGAACAGACCTTCACGACGAAGAGCGGCGAGCTGCGCTGCCGCGCCGAAGACGGCTGGGTGTCGATGGACTTCCCGGCGGATCCGCCCCGCGAGTCGGACGACGATCTGTCGTCGATCCTGCCGGGCCTGGAGTTCGAGTACGTCGGGCGCAGCAAGCACAACCTGTTCGCGGTGGTGGACGACGCTTCCGTGGTGCGCTCGCTCGCGCCGGACCTGGCCGCGCTGCGCGCGCACTGGAACGGACGGCTCATGGTCACCGCACCGGGTGACGTGGACGGGATCGACTTCGTCACCCGGTTCTTCGCGCCGGGCGTCGGCATCGACGAAGACCCGGTCACCGGTTCCGCGCACTGTGTCCTCGCGCCGTACTGGGCCGCCCGGCTCGGCCGCGACAAGCTCGTCGGCGAGCAGGCCTCGGCCCGCGGCGGCATCGTGCGGATGAGCCTCGAAGGCGACCGCGTCCTCCTTGCGGGGCAGGCGGTCACCGTGGCCAGCGGGGAGTTGCACGTCTGATGCGCCTGATCCTGAACGTCATCTGGCTCGTGCTGTGCGGCCTGTGGATGGCACTCGGCTACATCGTCGCCGGCGTCATCTGCTGCATCCTGATCGTCACCATCCCGTTCGGGCTGGCGTCGTTCCGGATCGCGGCGTACGCGCTCTGGCCGTTCGGCCGCACCGTGGTGGACCGGCGCGACGCCGGGGCCGCGTCGACGATCGGCAACGTCATCTGGTTCATCTTCGCCGGGCTCTGGCTCGCGATCGGGCATGTGCTGACCGGGGTGGCGCTGTGCATCACGATCATCGGGATCCCGCTGGGCGTGGCGAACTTCAAGATGATCCCGGTGTCGCTGATGCCGCTGGGCAAGGAGATCGTCGAGCTGCCGTGAGTCCTGACGCTCGTGAGTGGTAAGGACGGTTAGAACCGTCCTTACCACTCACGAGCCCGGCGGCTCAGTCCTCGGGCTCCCAAGGCAGCGGGATGATCAGGCACGGGCCGCCGACGAACAACCCGCCGTCGATTCCCAGCGCCTTCCCGCCCGCGTAGAGGTAAGGTCCCTCGATCTGCGCGGGGTGGATCCCCAGCTGGTCCGCGATGACGCTGTGCCCGTGCACGATCCGCTCGCCGCCGAGCCGGTCCATGAGCTGTTGCGCGACGTCGGCGCCCTCCGGGCCGCGGAAGGCGTACCGCGTGGTCATCCGCCGCCACACGTCCCACCAGGCCTCGATGTCGCTGCCTTCGAGGATCTCGCGGCCACGCGCGTTGATCCCGTCGATGTCCTCGCCCCAGCCGAGGTACTCGAGCGTGTCCGAATGCATCAGCAGGTGGTCCGCGGCCAGCGTCAGCATCGGGCGCGAGGTCAGCCATTCGATGTGCTGCGGGGTGAGCCTGTCCTGGTCTTCGAGCAGTCCGCCGTTGATCTCCCAGCTGCGGGCGAAGCTGCGCGGCCCGAAGTCGGACGGCACCTCCGTGTCGCCGAAGTGGTACATCCCGAGCAGCAGGATCTCGTGGTTGCCCAGCAGCGTCCCGCAGTGCCCGCCCGCCGTGGCGGCCTGGCGTTCCAGCCGCATCACCAAGTCGATGACGCCGACGCCGTCAGGCCCTCGGTCGACGAAGTCGCCGAGGAACCACAGGGTCGCTTCGCCGCCGGCCCAGTCGTCGTCGGAGTCGAGCAGCCCCTTCTCCCGGAGCGCCTCGGCCAGCTCGTCCCGGTGTCCGTGCACGTCACCGACCACATAGGTCGGGGACGCGGGCTGATCGTCGTGCATCGTCTGACGATAAGCCCTCCGCTCGCTGTCGTGTCGCTCAGCCTTCGCCGAACGGGTCGCCGGTGCGCCCGACCAGATCGGCGATCGAGTCGATGATCTTGGTCGGCCGGTACGGGTAGTGCTCCGCGCTCTCCCGCGTGGAGATGCCGGTGAGCACCAGGATCGTCTGCAAGCCGGCCTCGATTCCCGAGTGGACGTCGGTGTCCATCCGGTCGCCGATCATCAGCGTCGACTCCGAATGCGCGCCGAGCCGCCGCAGCGCCGAGCGCATCATCAGCGGGTTCGGCTTGCCGACGTAGTACGGCGAACGGCCGGTCGCCTTCTCGATCAGCGCGGCGACCGAACCGGTGGCGGGCATCGAGCCCTCCATGCTCGGGCCGGTGGCGTCCGGGTTGGTGGCGATGAACTTCGCGCCGCCCTCGATCAGCCTGATCGCGCGGGTTATCGCGCTGAAGCTGTACGTGCGCGTCTCGCCGAGGACGACGTAGTCCGGGTCGCGTTCGGTCAGCACGTAGCCGACCTCGTGCAGCGCTGTGGTGAGCCCGGCCTCGCCGATCACGAACGCCGAGCCGTTCGGCCGCTGCGACGCGAGGAACTTCGCGGTCGCCAGCGCGGAGGTCCAGATGGCCTCCTCGGGGATGTCGAGACCGGTCCGCTCGAGCCTCGCCCGCAGGTCGCGCGGGGTGTAGATCGAGTTGTTGGTCAGCACCAGGAAGCCTATGTCGTTGGCGCGCAGCTCCTTGAGGAACTCGTCCGCGCCGGGCACGAGATGCTCCTCCTGCACCAGCACGCCATCCATGTCGCTGAGGTAGGTCCAACGGCGCTCGTTCATAGGCCCCACCCTAATGATCCGAGACGGCGTGAACAGCCACGGACGCCGCCTTGACCGAAAGATTGACCGGTGTGCCGGGTTCGAGCGCCAGTTCGGCGACCGCGGCCGGGGTGAGATCGGCGGCGAGCCCCGCCGCCCAGCCGTCACCGCGGGCCCGGACGCGGATCACCGGTCCGTGTGGTTCGAGCGCGTCGACGATTCCCTCGACGGTGTTGCGCGGGCTGCCCCGGTGCTCACCGTCGCGCAGGTACACGGCGACGGCGCTGGGCGCGAAGACGGCGACGGCCGCTTCGCCCTCGACGACGTCCTCTGCCGGGATCCCGGCCAACAGCCCGCCTGACGTGCGCAAACCGCCTTCGGCGGCGACGCCGGGCACCAGGTTCAGCCCGGCGATCCGCGCGGTGAACGCCGTACGCGGCGCGGAAAGGACCTTGCGGGTCACGCCGCGTTCGACGATGCGGCCGCCGTCGAGGACGGCGACGTGATCGGCCAGCGCCAGCGCGTCGAGCGGGTCGTGCGTGACCAGGACGGTCGGCGGCCCGGAACGCAACACCCGGCGGAGCAACCCTCGGATGGCGGGCGCCGCGTCGACGTCCAGTGCGGCGAAGGGCTCATCGAGCAGGAGAAGCCCCGGCTCGGCGGCCAGCGCCCGCGCGATCGCGACCCGCTGCGCCTGCCCACCGGAAAGCTGCGCGGGCCGTCGATCGGCCAGTTCGAGCGCGTCCACTTCGGTCAGCCACTCCCGCGCGCGCCGCTTCGCCTCGGCACGCCCGGCTCCGGTCGAGCGCGGCGCGAAGGCGACGTTGTCCAAAGCGGACAGATGCGGGAAGAGCAGGGCGTCCTGGGAGAGCAGGCCGATCCCGCGCGCGTGCGGCGGCAGACCGGCCAGGCCACGCCCGCCGAGCGTGATCCGCGCCCGGTCCGGCCGGAGCAGCCCGGCGAGGCAGCCGAGCACACTGGACTTCCCCGATCCGTTCGGGCCGAGCAGTGCGAGCACGCCGCCGTCGGGGACTTCGAACCCGACGTCCAAGGTGAACTCGCCGCGCCGGAGGGCGATCTCGGCCGAAAGGGTCACGACCGGACTCCTTCGAGCGCGCGCGGCCGGGCGAGCGCGATCACCGCGACGGCGACCAGGATGAGCAGCAAGGCGAGCGCGACGGCGCTGTCGACGTCGACCTCGGCCTGGGTGTAGACCTCCAGCGGCAAGGTCCGGGTCACCCCTTCGAGGCTTCCGGCGAAGGTGATCGTCGCGCCGAACTCGCCCAGCGCCCGCGCGAAGCTGAGCACGATGCCCGAGCCGAGCGCGGGCAGCAGCAGCGGCAGCGTGACCCGGCGGAACACCGTCCACGGCTTGGCGCCCAACGTCGAAGCGACCCGTTCGTACCGGTCGCCGGCGCCGCGGAGCGCTCCTTCGAGGCTGACCACCAGGAACGGCATCGCGACGAACGTCTGCGCGATGACCACCGCGGCCGTGGTGAACGGCACCTGCTCGCCGGTCAGCGTGGTCACCAGGATGCCGAGGAAACCCTTGCGGCCCAGCAGGTACAGCAACGCCAGCCCGCCGACCACCGGCGGCAGGACCAGCGGCAGCAGCACCACCGCGCGCAGCACGCGGACACCACGTGCCCCCGAGCGGGCGAGCACCACGGCGAGCGGGACGCCGAGCAGCACACAGGCCACAGTGGACAGTCCGGCGGTGAGCAGCGAGAGCTTGAGCGCGTTCAGCGACGACGTCGAGGTGATGAGGCTCGGGAAGCGCGTCAGATCCGAACGCACCAGCAGGCCGACGACCGGCAGCACCACGAGCGCCAGCGCGCAGATCGCCGGCGGCCAGAGGATCCAGGGGACCCCACCGCGCGCGTTTCGTCCTCTGAATGCGGTCGTTGCGCGTGCATCTACCGCATTCAGAGGACGAAACGCGGGGTCACGGCGTGCCAAAACCGACCTTCGCCAATTCCTTCTTGCCTTCCTCGCCGAGGACGAAGCTCCTGAAGAGCCCGGCGAGCTGAGCCTGCGGAGCGTCCTTCACCACCGCGATCGGGTACTCGTTGATCGCGCCCGCGGCCTCGGGGAAGTCCACTTTGTCCACCTTCGCGGCCGCCGACGTCGCGTCGGTGACGTAGACGAGTCCCGCGTCGGCATCCCCCGACTGCACCTTCGCGAGTACCGACTTGACGTCTTGCTCCTCGCTGGCGGGCTTGAGCGTGACCCCGGACGACTGCTGGACCTTCTTCGCCGCCGACCCGCAGGGCACCTGCGGCGCGCAGACGACCACGGTCAGCCCGTCCTTCGCGAGGTCGGCCAGGCCCTTGATGCCCTTGGGGTTGCCCTTGCCGACCGCGATGGCGAGCCGGTTCGTGGCGAACACCGACGGCTGCCCGTCGATCACCTCGCCCTTGACGGCCTTGTCCATATTGGCCTGATCGGCGGAAGCGAACACGTCCGCCTTCGCGCCCTGGGTCAGCTTCTGGACCAGCGCCGAGGAGCCCTCGAAGCTGAACTTCACGCTCACCCCGGAGTTCTGCGCCTCGAACCGCTTGCCCAGTGCCCCGAACGACTCGGTCAGCGACGCCGCCGCGAACACGGTCAACGTCTTGGCCTCCGCGGCCGGCTCCCCGGAACCACACGCGGTCGCGGCCAGTGCCAGCGCGAGCAGGGCGGGAACGAGTCTCCTCATCGGCTTCCTTCCGGGGTTTCGATCACGACGGTGGTCGCCTTGACGACGGCGACCGCGAGCACCCCCGGCCGCAGCCCGAGCTCGCGGACGGCTTCGGCGCTCATCAGGGAGACCACGCGATGCGGGCCGCACTGCAGCTCGACCTGCGCCATCACCTTGTCCGCGACGACCTCGGTGACGAGGCCGACGAACCGGTTGCGCGCGGAACGGCCGACGCTCGAGGGATCCTCGGGCTGTTCGGCCTGCGCCTTGGCGAACGCGGCGAGCTCGGCGCCATCGACGACCTTGCGGCCCGCCGAGTCGTCGAACGCGGTGAGCTGACCGGCACGGACCCAGCGGCGGACGGTGTCGTCGCTGACACCGAGCAGACGAGCGGCCTCAGACAACCGGAATTGCGGCATGCCTGGCAGATTACTTCCGCAGATGCGGAAAAGCTATGTGATACCGGGGAGTTCGTCGCGGAGGCCGTCGAGCACCGCGCTCTGGAATCGCTCCAGCACTTTCCGCTCGTCGGGAGAGAACTGTTCGAGCACCGACTTCATGTTCGTGTACGCGGATTCGAAGAGCGGCGCGTATCGCTCCATGGCGCCGGGAACGACCTCTATCAGGACTTTCCGGCGGTCGGCGGTGTCGCGGACGCGGCGGGCGAGACCGGCCTTCTCAAGCCGGTCCATGACGCCGGTCACAGCGCCCGTCGACAGCCCGGTCAGCTCCGCGATCCTGCCCGCTGTCAACGGTCCCGGCGCCTGCCCGGCGAGTTCGAGCACCTTGTGGTCGGTGGCGGACAGGCCCATCCGCTCGGCGATGCGCGCGTGCCGGAGAACGGTCAGCGTGCTGCTTTCCCTGCCGAGATGGGCGAACCGGGCCAATTCCTCCGCCGAGAGCGGATATTTCGCCATCCGGAAACCCTCCGATTCGGTGCGAAAGAGATTCTAGACAGTCGGCTTTCGGTCGTTTCGGGGTTAGTCTGGTGTCAATGACAGCAGTCGATCTCGGGTTTCCCCGTGTCCCCGGTACACGCGGTCGCCCCAGCGTGCCCAGGCCGGACAATCCCGCTCTGATCGACACCTTCGGCCGCGTGGCGACCGACCTGCGGGTGTCGCTCACCGACAAGTGCAATCTGCGCTGCACCTACTGCATGCCCGCCGAAGGGCTCGAATGGATGCCGAGCGCGGACGTGCTGACCGACGACGAGCTCGTGCTGCTGCTGCGGATCGCGGTCGAACGGCTCGGGATCACCGACATCCGGCTCACCGGCGGCGAACCGCTGCTGCGGCAAGGGCTGGAGAAGATCGTCGAGCGGGTCGCCGCGCTCGAACCGCGGCCGAGGCTTTCCATGACCACCAACGGGATCGGGCTCGCGAAGCGCGCGAAGTCGCTCGCCGACGCCGGGCTGGACCGCATCAACGTCTCGCTGGACACCGTCGACCGCGCGCTGTTCGAGACGATCACGCGTCGCGACCGGCTTTCGCACGTGCTCGCCGGCATGGCCGCCGCTCGCGAAGCCGGGCTGGACCCGGTGAAGGTCAACGCGGTGCTCATGCGCGGGCTGAACGACGACCAGGCCGTGCCGCTGCTGAAGTTCTGTCTCGCCGAGGGTTACCACCTGCGGTTCATCGAGCAGATGCCGCTCGACGCGCAGCACGGCTGGAACCGCGGCGACATGATCACCGCCGAGGAGATCCTCGGCATGCTCGGCGAGGCGTTCACGCTGTCGCCGTTCCCCGCCGCGCGGGGCGGGGCGCCCGCCGAACGCTGGCTGGTCGACGGCGGGCCGGGCGACGTCGGCGTGATCGCGTCGGTGACCCGTCCGTTCTGCGGCGCCTGCGAGCGGACCCGGCTGACCGCGGACGGCGCCGTGCGCTCCTGCCTGTTCAGCAACGACGAGACGGACCTCCGCGCCCTCGTGCGCGCGGGCGCGCGCGAAGAAGAGGTGGCGGACGCCTGGCGGGCGACCATGTGGGGCAAGCTCGCCGGACACGAGATCAACGAGGCCGGGTTCGCGCAGCCGATCCGGCCGATGAGCGCGATCGGCGGCTGACATGGTGACCATCGTGGTGCGGTACTTCGCGTCGGCCCGCGCGGCCGTCGGCCTCGACGAGGAGAAGGTGACACTCCCGGACGGCGCCCGCGTCGCCGACGCCGTCGCCCGCCTACGCGAACTTCACCCGGAGAAACTGCCGAAGCTGCTCGACGCGGTGTCGTACCTGCTGGACGGCGTCGCGGTGCGGGATCTCACGCGGCCGCTGACCGACGCGGCCGAACTGGACGTCCTGCCCCCGTTCGCCGGCGGCTGACCCCGCCGCTGACCTGCGCGAACCTCGAAAGTGGTAGCAAAGGTCCCTTGCTCGCCGTCTCGAGTTCACCGTCCGGTCGCCGAAGCAGCCGAGGATGCGCCAGTGATCACTCCCCGCCGTATCCTCGCCGCGCTGCTCGCCGCGGTCGCCGCCACGAGCCTCGCGACCGCGGCGCCTGCCTCCGCCCATGAACGCGGCGTCAAGCCGCTGCCGCAGGCGCACAGCCACAACGACTACGAGCACACCCGTCCGCTGCGGGACGCGCTCGATCAGGGCTTCACCAGCGTCGAGGCCGACATCTACCTGGTGGACGGGCAGCTGCTGGTCGCCCACGACCTCGCGGACACCCGCCCGGACCGCACCCTGGAGTCGCTCTACCTGGAGCCGCTGCGCGAGCGCGTGCTGGCCAACCACGGCGTCGGTGTCTACCGGCAGCGGATGGAGTTCCAGCTGCTGATCGACGTCAAGGGTGACGCGAACAGCACCTACGCGGCGCTGGAGAAGCGGCTGCACGACCCGCGCTACTCCTTCCTCTTCTCTGTGTACGCGTTCGGACACGTGAAGAAGCGGGCCGTCACCGCGGTGATCTCCGGCGGGCGTCCCAAGGACGTGATGCTCGGGCAGAAGTTCCGGCTGGCCTTCTACGACGGCCGGATCAAGGACCAGAACGACCTCGGCATCGGCTCGGACCCCCGCGTCACCCCGCTGGTCTCGGACTCCTGGACGGGACTGTTCACCTGGACCGGTGACGGCCCCTTCCCCGCCGAAGAGCGGGCGAAACTGCACGACCTGGTGAAGCGGGCCCACGCGGCGGGTCAGCGCGTGCGCTTCTGGGCCACGCCGGACGCCGCCGGGCCCGGCCGTGACGCGTTGTGGAAAGAGCTGGTCGCCGCCGGTGTCGACCACCTGAATACGGATGACCTGCCAGGGCTGGCGAACTTCTTGAGGTCTCGCTAAAGTGCGCGGCCCATTCGCGCGCGAAGGCGCACGAATGGGCCAGTCATCCCTTAATCCACGTGATGCAAGCCTCACGATCTGTGAATTATCTCGGTCAGGAAACGGCCAGATAACGGCCCGCTGACCTGCATAAACAGCCGAATCGTTATGGGTTGCGTGCTGTTACTGTGATGTAGGTCACAGCTCGAATAATTTCCGTCCCGGCCGTTCGTTACGTACCGTCGCTTTTCGGTTGGCCCCGACCGACCACGCAACACCGGGAACCCGTAGCGCCGAGCCCTGTCCAACGGATTCCCGGACCCAACCCCGAGCGAAAGCATTTCCGGACAGGGACGAGGGGACCGAGCCGACGCGTCGTGCGTCAGGCGAAGTCAGCCGGCCTGAAACGGCCGGCCAGGACCCACGGGTCTTCCCTCAGCACCGGCTCGTAGGCGCAGGGAGCGAGATCTATTCACATGTCTTACCGAGGCAAGCACCGCAAGATGTCCGCCGCCACCCGTCACATCGCCCGCGTCGCCATTGCGGGTGTCGCGGTCGGCGCTCCCCTCGCAATCGCCGCGACCCCCGCGTCGGCGACCAACTGGGACGCCATCGCGCAGTGCGAGAGCAGCGGCAACTGGAGCACCAACACCGGTAACGGCTACTACGGTGGTCTGCAGTTCTCGCAGAGCACCTGGCGCGCCTACGGTGGCACCGGTAGCGCCGCCAACGCTTCGCGCGAGCAGCAGATCGCCGTCGCCGAGCGGGTCCTGCAGGGCCAGGGCATCGGCGCGTGGCCGCACTGTGGCAAGAAGGGCGGCTCCGCCAGCTCTGCCAAGGCCAAGTCGAGCGCCCCGAAGGCCACCAAGAAGGTGACCCCGAAGAAGTCGACCGCGCCGGTCCAGAAGCAGGCTCCGGCCCCGGCCGCGAACGTCGCCAACTCGAACCCGGCGGGTGACTACACCGTCGTGGCCGGCGACACGCTGTCGAAGATCGCGTCCAAGTTCAACGTCCAGGGCGGCTTCCAGAAGCTGCAGGAGCTGAACAAGGAATACGTGCCGAACGCCGACTTCATCGTCGTCGGCCAGAAGCTCGCCACCAAGTGAGCTCTTGAGCACCAGTAAGTCGTGATGCCCGCGGGATTCCCCGCGCGGCCACGTCACGACTGACAAGGCCCCACCGCGCCATTCCCCCGGCGGTGGGGCTTTGTCGCGTCCGGGCTGGTTCGTAAGTGGCGATTCGGGTTAGCGCCCAGTCCGTGAAGGCCTCCTTCCCTCGGCTCAGCCGAGGAAACTCGACCTTCACACCTTGCCCAGTACATGAAAGCCCCAAACCGGCTCCCCTTCAGCCCCTACGGCGAGTTGACCCATTCGTCGCTGCCGTCGCTGAAGTGCTGGTGCTTCCACACCGGCAGCCGCGCCTTGACCTCGTCGACCAGCTCAGAGCAGGCGGCGAAGGCCTGGCCCCGGTGCTCGGCCGCCACGGCGCACGCCAGCGCGACGTCCCCGATGGCCAGCGCGCCCAGCCGGTGGCTGACCGCGACCGCCCGCACGCCTTCCCACTTCCCCGAGAGGTCCGTGACGACCTCCGCGAGCACGTCGGCGGCGCTGGGGTGCCCTTCGTAGGCGAGCCTCTCCACCGACCGTCCGCCGTCGTGGTCCCGGACGACCCCGCCGAAGGTGACGACGGCGCCCGCGGCCGCGTCGTCCACCAGCCGGGCGTGTTCTTC
>Ga0307518_10001608_pt1 | contig 16667 bp, 3 predicted proteins | sample 25_EM_MG_FD_203889 | JGI IMG/M metagenome (GOLD analysis project Ga0307518, IMG submission 203889) | Populus trichocarpa ectomycorrhiza microbial communities from riparian zone in the Pacific Northwest, United States - 25_EM | ecosystem: Host-associated > Plants > Roots > Unclassified | place...
CGGAGGTGGTTGACATGTCCCATACCAACAGGAAGAAGAACGAGTTGGTCAACTTGTGGAGTGGTCCACGCACCTCCTTTCTGTAATGGCACATGCAACGAAGATCTGCAAGTCAGCATGTCATTCTGCTTGTATAATCTATATGTTAGGATTATTTTTTTAACAATGTTTTTCCCATTCCAGATGACTTTGACAATTTGTAAAGGTCAATTTTAATGAAAGTGTTTTTCCATCTAAATATTGCAGAAAAGTAGATTAAGTTTTGTTTGGTTTATTTCTATTCGATTGATTTTTTTAAAAGTAATTTTAGAGTGTTTTAGAGTTGTTAAGTGGTTTTTTGAGGTTTATGTAGTGTTGTGGGGATGTTTTAAGGGGGGAAAGATATGAAAATTGTGTTTTTAAAGTCTAAAAAACTAATCCTATTTTCCTAGTCAAGAGAGGTGACTAGAAAAGCGATTGATCGATTACATGAGCAGATGACAACACATCGTCTTCCCTTGAGGAAAAAAAAACTAATAAAAAGGCATAGACCTTGGCTTTTAGGCCTATATGTGTCTGAGTTGTTGATTAAGGCAAGATACGTGGGTCTAACCCATCAACACCTCGTCTTTTTTGTGTTTTTTTTGTTTTTATTTTTTAATCCTTTCCATTAGTTATTTCTATTTAAATATTGATTTTTGTCATCTCTCTTATTTCATAAACAAATTGATTTAACTTTGTTTTTTAAATAGTGATTGATATTTTTATATTTTTTTTAGTTGCTTGATGTTTTAAAGAGATTAATTTGATTTGTATAAAAAAAAAATTTCTTCTTATATCTTATATGAATTACCTGTATTTGTATGATTTTTTTAAAAAACAAAAATAATTTGTTATTAGCAACAAGATTTAGCCACTAAGATAAATGAGTGAAAATATTTAAAATACAAGGAACAACTAGTTTAAAAGTTTTATATGTGTATCTATCTTTTATTTCTACTACGAAGATTAACTTTCTACTTTAATATTTAATTAGTGTTAATAACATTTTTATTTATTTATCAATTCACTTGTTTCTTGGTTTATTTTATAAAGTATAAACAAGATCTTTTTTGTTTCTCAATTAAAAAAATATAGATGATACATGAAAACATATCCATAGCGTAATTATTTTTTTCACGTTAAAAAATAACTTGAAATCCTACCATAGCATAAACAACATGGTTGCATTTCTTAATTAAAAAAATTATGATATTTTAAAATGCATCCACAACATTAATACATTCTTTTATTATGTTTAAAATTAACTTGAAATTCTACCCACAACGTAACGTTGATGATAAAACTAGTAGATTCTTAAGGAGGAAAAAAGGAAAAGACAACACAAAAAGTAACCATATCTAGAAAAAGAGGGGCATAAGTTACTTTCCCATCATTTCATAAGTCGAAGTAATGGTGTCATGACCTATTTTTTATCTCTAATTTTTCCATGTATTATAAAAAATATTTTTTTCCAAAAAATATGTTGTCAAGGTAAATAATAAAAAGAAAAAAGAAGAAAGTTTAGGGAGTGATATAAGAACAAAGAGAGAACAAGGGACTGAAAAAAGTAGGGACTAAAAAATAATAAGGGAAGAATATGTGAAAGAGAAAACGAGAAATAAATTGGAGGATCAAGCAAAATTAAAAAAATAATATTGAAAGAGATCATACACATTAAGAAATAGTAGATTTAATTAATTAGGAATCCATGCTCAAGAAGGAAACAATATAATTATCTAATATTATTTTTTCAATTTAATTTTTCATGTTTTGTAGGCATCTCAAACAATATAAACAGATGGCATACATAAACACAAAGGTAGGATACACTCATACACATACAAAAATTGAAGGTGAGACTCTTGAAAAAAAATTCTAGCCAAACAAAAGACCTTACTAAGAGAAGACAAAAGGAGAAAAAACCCTAGCCACCAAAATCTTTGAAGTTTCCAATCTCTATCCTTGCTCAACCACTGACCATCGTGACTACCTCCATTGCCCACCACCGACGTCCACTCACTTTGGCAATCCCACCCACTGTAGCAACAACCTCGAACAAACCCCTAAAGCAGCAGATCATGACATAAAACAATAGTTAAAAAAAAACTTCAAAGCAATTTGTTTTGCGGCAACTACAACACCCTTTCTAGCCTCTGATATCCCATCTTAAACGGAGGTGGTTGACATGTCTCATACCAACAGGAAGGAGTTGGTCAACTTGTGGAGTGGTCCACGCACCTCATTTTTGTAATGGCACGTGCAATGAAGATCTGCAAGTCAGCATGTCATTCTGCTCGTGTAATCTATATGTTAGGATTATTTTTTTAACAATGTTTTCCCCATTCCGGACGACTTTGAGAATTTGTAAAGGTCAATTTTAATGTTCATACATGATTTATTTATTTTTAGAATAATTTTGTATTTGTTTGTTAAATTCTGAAACATAAATATATGTTGATGTTGTTTCTAGTAAATTCATGATGTATTCACGATTTTGTTTTCACATTCGAGTATGCTCATTTTTATTAATTGATTTGGTTGAAATATTTGTGGTTATTTATATTGGTCATGCTTAGTAAAATAATTAATTTATAGTGGGTTAATATAAATTAGGAAATTAAAGAAAATAATTTAGAACTCTTTTTAACATTATTTCAAATCTCGTTCTATAATTTAAAAAGTGAGAATTAGATTTTTATATCAAACTTAAATCTCAAATCATTATTCTAAGAATTCTCATCTCCAACAATAATAAATATAAGTATTTAGTTTATGTGAAATACTAGCATGTATGCATAATATGTTTTCTTTTATCATAAAACCAAATCATAATTAGATATAATATTTTATAATAATTTTCATTTTTTTTTTAGAATAACCAGCCCTTCATGACCAAAAAAAATATATTTAAAGACCAATTAAAGTGAATTTTTTTCCTTATGTTTTCACATGATAAGATTGCGGAGATATAATCGCGACAAAAGGTACCTCAAGTCATGAAAGAAAAGTCCCAAATTTCAAATAATAATTATAAAAATAAACAAATAAATTCCCTAAATTATTGGTGTAGTGCTTGGGTATGGTCCATTCCACGTGCCAAGATACGGTAATGTATTAAATTTATTTCCAGTACCAGAGCCAGAGCACCATTTATCTCTGGCCTTTACGTTCTTTTCACCGCTCTTCATTGTTGCAACCCGCAAGAAGCCATGGATCCTCAGGAGCTTAAACAAGGCATAGCCGAGCTTTACGACGAGTCGTCAGGTGTGTGGGAGGACATATGGGGAGATCATATGCACCACGGGTTCTACAACCCGGATGATCAGGTTTCTGGATCCGGGTCGGATCATAGGGCTGCCCAGATCCGAATGATGCAGGAGGCGCTTCGTTTCGCTGGCATTTCAGGTTTGAACTTCGATCATAGTCTCTCTCTCTCTCTCTCTCTCTCTATATATATATATATATATATATATATATATAGTAGACGACTAAAAGTAGTGGTAATGAATCTAATTTTGTGATTATACTGGTAGCCTTTTCTTATCTATATAAGGAAGGACCGTGTCGGTAACACCCAAGACATAATCTTTAGAGTGAGTCATATATTTTAGAAAATTACTAAATAAAGAAACACAGCTTATAACGTGGTTGATAGTGTGGTTGTGGGTAGTGTGGTTGTGGGTACTTTTCAAATAATTTTTCATGTTAAAATACATGTCAATATGTTTTTTCATTTTTTAAAAATTATTTTTAACATTAGCATATCAAAACAATTTAAAACGTACAAATCATATTAAATTTTAGCAAAATCAAAATAAAATTTCAAATTTTTTAAAAATATAGGTTGAATGGTGTTTTCAAATATTACCTTTTAATGACCTGAATAATGACTCGGTCAGAAAAGAGTCTGAGTTCACGCATGTCCGTGCAACCTCAGAGGTCTAATATGCCTGATAATGTTCTTTCCACCACTTATTCTGGACTCTGTCTCAAGAAATTAAAAAAAAAAATCAACTTGGTCTTGTCTTCAATGAAGGAGTAAACTACTCTTTAGTCCCTGTGTTTTGAGCGATGTTATAAATTAGTCATCTACTACGTGTTTAGGGACCAACAACTTTGTCTCTTTGTCTGTGCTATAGCTGTCGTACATGGACGAGGTCTCAAATCACCGAGTTATCGGTCAATTATGGAAATAAATTTAATTTGGATAAATGTAATAATTGTCATTTTGCATCACACGTGTCCACCACTAACTGCTAAGGGGATGTGTGGAGTTAGAAGAGGGCAAGTGTTCATTGTTAATCTATTGCTATTTTGATTAAACACAATTAGAATGATTAAGACAGACATAAACGAGATTATGATAGTATGTATAGAATAGTTTTTAAACCCGGCACGGTCTAAGGTCCGGGTTCTAGTTTTTGACCGGGTCACCGGGTCAATCTTCATTTAAAAAAAATTCAAAACGGCGTCGTTTTAGTTAAAAAAAAACAAAAGTCAACGGGTTGCAACCGGGTTTTTGACCGGGTTTTGCCGGGTCAACCGGGTCGTCGGGTCAACCCGCCGGGTCACACCGGGTCATGGCTTATCCTATTTTTTATCAACTTGGCCAGGTTTCAGTTCCGGGTCAACCCACCGGGCCGGGCCGGGCTGGGCTGGGCTTCAAAACTATGATGTATAGTCAAATTAATTAAACAAGACGACATTGGATTGACCCGGCAACGCTATAGCCCGCGACCAATGTCTAAACTCTATTAGTTGTTGTTAGGCATGATGAGGGTGTCTGAGACTGTAATAATGATTGCTTTTTAAAATGTATTTTTTGTATGAAAATACATCAAAATAATATATTTTTTTATTTTTTAAAAATTATTTTTTATATTAGCACATATAAAAAAAAATTAAAAACAAAAAAAAAATTAAATTTTCACCACGTTTAACGGTGTCAGAAAAAGCTAGATGTGGAGGTGATTCCTGCAAGTAGAGCTGATGACATTGCCGATACCTGAGAGCCAGCAACAGCATGTATGTCTTGTGATGCTAGTTAGTAAGATTGGCCGCTCTTGTTTTCAAGTTTGTGAACAGAAAATTGTAGGAGTAGATAACCTTCTAGTGGCAGTAATATTAGCATTTGGCAAAGGACCATGGGGGAGCTAGAGGAGCTAGGAGGAGCCACGACACGCGTTTTCTTTCATAAACTATCTACTTGACTTGCATTTCTTCACACGTTAAATATTTTTTTTTATATACAAAATTTATATATATTTTTGACGTGTTTTTATATATAAAAATATCTTGTAAATTAAAAAACTCATAAATATATGTAATCAAATAAATTTAGAACTATATAAATTAATAAACAAGAAAAAAATCATTAACAATAACTAAAAAAATTAAAAAAAAATCATTAACATATATAGATTAGGATACTTAATCTCACAAGATAGGATATTTGCCCGGGTTGTGCTTGTTGAATTTCTTTATTCAATCAAACCATAATAGAAATAGACACATATTAAATTAATCTAATAAAATAGAATAAAAATATTATGCAATAATGTACATATTAGTAATATTATTTAAAAATAAAGTTAATTTATATAAAACATAAAAAATTATAGATGAATCAGAATAATTTTTTCAAAAACTAAATTTTTTTTTTTGGATTTGAGGAAACCCCACCTCCCGGAAAGCACACTTTGTGGGCTCAGGTGAGTGAGTAAAACCCCGGCTGTCCCAGGTTCTTACAAGAGGTGCACGCCCTGACTCGAACTCGAGATCTGCTGTGCAGATCTCAAGCCCTTTGCCATTACGCTACGCCCCTTGAGGACTCAAAAACTAAATACATGTAGTACCATAAAACAAATTCTATCAAAAAAAGATTAAATATGAAAAAAATCACATTCAAAAGGCATTAATTGAAACATAAATTTAAAAATTATTTAAGAAAAAAACATTAAAAAAAGATATCAATTAAAAAAATATATCAATAAAAAATAAATAGGATGTTGTGGCTTAACTCGTCAAACTCATGCTCCGGGTCATGGACTCAACTGCGTTCAATAATTTTTTAAAAAAATTTATATTTAACCTTTTAAAAAAATAGAAAAGGGCCAAAATAGCCCAGGCACATGGGTGGGTCTTCAAGCCCAGGCTCGAGCACCTGGTTTTGTTTTTGTTATTTCAAATTGACTGCCCTTGTTTTTTTTAAGAAAAAACACGCAGACGATGTGTTGCTTGCGAGTCAAGATTCTGGCCACCTAGCAGTGGGCAGAAAATCATGGTAGCCTAATTTTAAGTCATTTTAACTTAGAAACACAACATTCTTTAAACACCCATAAATCAATCCATAAACTCAAAATACCAAAAAAAAAGGATCAGAAAACACGAAATCAAGCCTGGGTAGATTTATCTTCCTCGTCCTAGATTTGTTTTTTCATGAAATATTACGGTTCTAAACAACCACCACCAGCCCTACATTTTACGTAAAGGAACGAGTGTGTTTACTAGTGTTGCGAACATTTTTGTTTTTTTACAATACAAGTATCCTAATATCATGAAATTAAATCCTCTTTGTATATTTTTTAAAACCCATTTTCTGGATTTTTTAAGAAAAGTTTTATAAAATTTATTAAATACTGATCTGAAATTTGAGCTCAGAAAATAAAATAAAAATCAGTAAAAGTTTTTAATCACAAGACCAATACATTTTAAGAATTTCTTATAAATTATTTTATTTTTAAATAGTTTTTTTTTCTTGATTAATACAAATAAACACCAACCTTAATATATTAATTACATTATTTAATTTATATTTATTTTTAAGTAGTTGGGTTTTAAATATTTCACATAAATAGGTATCGAACTTATTGAGAATGACCTCTTGGTATTAACTACGAGGTAATGGAATTGATTTTGCTTCATTCTTTGATATAACTAAGTTAGCATATGATAAGATTAGTCCCTGTCAAGTTCACTCTTGGACACTCTGTTTTTCACGCAACTTCATTCTTTGGTATTAAGTTGTATGTCGGACTTGTGAAAAAAAATAAAATTGTAAGGAATATAGTTGCGTGATGGTTACATCCAAGAGTGTTAATTCTGTTATTGTTTTTTTTTAAAAAAATTTGAATGATATATTTTGGTTTTGAAGTATTTTAGCATGTCATTTTGGGATTGGAAATTTTCTTTTAAAATAAATTAATTAAAAATTATACAATTCAAATCTCAAACTCAATATCAAGTATCTAATTATAATTTTAAAATTTAAACATTTATATTAAGTAACAACTAGATCATTGATTCGAGTTATACTGTGGATCGTATTAATTTTTTAAAAAAACATAAAAAGAAATATTCAAGCATAGCTAACATTTTTCTAGTAAAAAAAAAAAAACTTAAATCATGTGAGAGTTGATTCGATATGACTTGATCGAGTCGACGAGTCTAAAAACAACTTGAACGACATGTGAAAATATAGTCTGACTAAAACAAATTCAAGACAACATTATTTTTTTAAAACATATTGAAACTAAAATATATTGAATCGACCCAAGTTAACTCGTGTTAACCTTTCAAATTCACGATCTGGGTTATGAGACCCTGATAACTCTATATAATGAAAATCAAAACAAATTATGAAGCTCAATTCCAAATAAACTCATTGTTGAATTATGAAATTAGGAAAAAAATCAATCTAAAAAAACACAATACAAAATTACTTAGGCTCCGTTTGTTTGCTGAAAAGTAGTTTTCTTTTGGAAAGTGAATTCCGGAAAAATGAATTATTTTTCGATGTTTGGTAGTGTAATGGAAAATAAGTTGGAAAACACTTTCCAGTGTTTGGTTATGTCATGAAAAATGAACTGGAAAATAACTTATTAATGTTTTATTTTTTTTTAAAATTTATTAAAATAATGAGGAATAAATCTTACAAATTAAAAAGTTGAATGAGAATGAAATTGAAAAAAAATATAATTTCATAAATTATCTCAAATAAAATAAATAATAATCAAAATAATAGAAATTAAATCTAAAAAATAAAAAAATTAAAAGATGAAGAAATTAAAATAATAATAATTAACATTTCATAAATTATTTCAAATAAAATAAGTAACAATCAAAAGAATGAGGACCAAATTTGATAGATAAAAAATTTCAATTAAAAAATAATAAGGGAAAAGCAAATAATAATTATAAAAATGAGGACCAAACTTAATATAAAAATTAAATTCTAAGGGATGAAATTGAAAAACAAATATTCAAAACAAAATATATATAGCAATCAGAAGTTTGATGATCAAATTTGATATAATCAGCAAATAATATGGCATTTCTAAATTTTTCACAACTTCCGGAAAGTGTTTTCCGTCCAAAATAAAAGGAAAACACTTTTCTGGAAACCAATCCAAATTTTTCTTTGACTGGAAAGTGTTTTCTGTTGACCGAAAAGTGTTTTCCGTTGACAAATTTTCCTAATGGCAAACAAACACAGAAAAATGGTTTCCCGGAAACCACTTTCCGAGAAACAAACACCCCCTTAAGTCTACTTAAGTTAACTCGTAAAACTCATGAATCAATTCATGAAACTAAGATAATTTTATAGAAAATAAACAAAAACAAATGAAAAAGTCTAATTTATAATCAACCAAATGTTGAAGATGTTGAATGATGAAAATAAAAAATAAAATCAATTTAAAAATAGATAAAAAAACTCAAGTCAATCGGGTTAAATTGTCAAACCTGTGACATATTCAAGACTAAAATAACTACAAAGAGAACAAATCATAGCAAATTATAAAGTTTAATTTTTATTTGTTGAAAATAAAAAAAAATAAAATATTATTTATGAAACAAAATGAGCAAAATAAATATAAAATATCTCAGCAAACTTGGCTAAAATGTCCGGAATGAATTGAGATTAAAAAAATAGAAATAAATTTGTTACAAGTTATTTTATTTTTTTGAAATGATACGGGTGCAAATCATTGAAGACAAAACATAACAAAGGATATAATATGCATGACCCAACAAAAGGAAAAAATACCATAGTCTAAAATCATTAGTGAGACTTTAATAAGCGAGCATGTGGTACTTCAGGTATGTTTTCAAAAATAAAATTTAATTAAATAAAAATATAGTTTAACTAGTGATCAATTTTAGTTTTATTTTCTAAAGATTATTAATTCGAGTCTCACAAGTTTCAGGGCCGTTGGAGACTTATATAGTCATTAACTTCAAGGCCTGTGAAATTAGTCGAGATGTACGCAAGTTGACCCGAACACCTGTGTCAATAAAAATATTTAAAAATAATAAATTTTTAATTTTTAACTTATCACATCAAAATTATTTAAAGAATATTAATTTAATATTTTTAAATAAAAAAATTTAAAAAACAAATTTTAATAAAAAAACAAAGGCTCACTACCAAACAAATAAAAAAAATAATATCTTCATGAAAAAGCAAAAAACCCACACCATATCCCATCAAATCCTCTCTCTCTCTCTCTCTCTGTAGCAGACGCGACACCTCATCTTTCCCCTCTTTAATTGTAGTGTTAATCAGTCGAGAAACCCCACAAAGCAAAGTAAAACAAAACCCCCCCTTGAAAAATTACTCCCTAATAATAGCAATACCCATCATGACTAGTATGCTACTATCCAGCACGTCACAAACCCAAATCTTCCACAACATCCGCGCGTTCCAGCCCATTCCTCACCTCCACCCATACCGTACGACGTGTCTTGCCCCACTGCCATGTCGTTCCCGGTCGATACGTTGCGCGGGGTCAACCGCCGTTGCAGACACTGGCAGTACTCGAGAGCTTAAGCAAGGCATAGCAGAGCTTTACGACGAGTCCTCTGCTGTATGGGAGGACATTTGGGGAGACCACATGCATCACGGATTCTACTACCCGGATGAAGTAGTTTCCGGGTCGGATTCCGATCACCGGGCTGCTCAGTTCCGAATGATACAAGAGGCACTCAGTTTTGCCGGCGTCTCTGGTTTGTTACTCTTTTTTCTTTGCTGCCTCTCTTCCATATATATATATATCTCAGCTCCCAAAAACCTCCGTCTTATAAAAAAAAAACTTACGTGGCGTCCTACTATTAGTCCTGCAGTTTATGTTTTTGTTTTTTTATATGTCATTAGCATAGTAATGAAACCAGCCCGGGTAACGGGCTGGCTAGGCTAGTCGGATTGATGTGATTAATTCAAGTTGATTTAGATTTTAAACTTTGATCTGAGTTATATCCCAGATAAATTTGCCGGCTAATCTAGATTTAATAGCTAAAGAATATATTATTATTATGCTAAAAAATGCTATGTTTTGACTTTTGTTGTGTAGGCTTGAATGGCTTTGTGAACATGTAATTTTAATAGAAGAAATCTGAGTGTCAAGTCTCGTGATGAAAACATTGTTCTTGTAATATGGATTACGACTCGTATTATGAGTGCTGCCAGAGTCTACCAAGATGAAGAGTGGTTGCTTGTCAATCTTCCCCACCACTCTCAAGGTGTGAAAACAAGCAGTGCCCTCCAAATGCATTGATAGAAATGTGAGGAATGATTTCTTCAGAACCTAGCTAGTTCCTGAACAACTTCTTCTCCACTTTTTTCTTCATCATTCACGATACACGATGAGTAACGTTTTTTATTCTTACACCTATGCCCTGTTATGAACTTCTCATCACACCAGAAACAGTCCTTTTGCTCTCCTCTCCCCCACCTCCTTGCTCCTTAGTGACCTAGTGGGTTTTGTGTTTGTTTGGTTAAAGTAGTTTTGAGTGGGAGTAGGTAAAATGTCTATTTGAGATGGTTTTAAGGTAATTGGAGTTGATGAGTTTGGAATTCTGTGAGTAGTGAAGTAAGGGTTGAACCTGGTTTGGTTTGCTTGAGTGGTAGTTTGGGTGGGGTATTTAGAATGGCCTGGATGGTTACGCCTGTAGGTGAGGGTGTTCTGTTGCAATTTGGCTAAATTATAAGCTAAATTTTTTATCTCCACCCCAAATCCTCTTATGAAAAAGACTAGAGCCGATTTCTCATTAACCTCAGCTCTATTCCATAATATGTCGAAGTTCTGGATATAAGTTTCCAGGTTCCCAACTTCCTTAATTCCATGAGTTCTTTCAATGGGTCCTTCTGACCCCTAAATCTAGAACATAGAGCATCCACATATTCACTCCACGAGATTGTCTTATCCCCTAAGCTTCTCGTAAAGTTTTGGTGCCAATACAAGGCCATCCCATCTATGTAATAGGAAGCTAATTTCAACTTGTTATCATCCTTAATTTCCTCCATCTCAAAATATTGATTGTATTTATACAACCATTTATGTACATCATCACCATCAAAGTTAGGAAAATCTTGTTAAGGTCTATGTACCTTGCAATGTAACTATCCTCCTCCACAAGTCTGACAAGTTTCGACTGTAGAATTTTCAGGAGTATTTTATTATCTCAAAACTGCAAATTTTGGTTGTGGTATATATATATATATATATTTTTTTTTATTTTCCTCGTTTGATCACTAGATCGGTATATTTTTCCTAGAGCTTTATGTAACAACACTCCATCTGAGGAAAAACAAAACCAGAGTATGATTAATGTATATCAGCATGTGAATGAGTGTAAGCTTCTAATTAAGTCCCAGTCCATTATTTTTATATCTAAATTGTTTTCCAGAGGACCCAGAAAAGGGGCCAAAGACTGTGGTTGATGTTGGGTGTGGGATAGGAGGCAGCTCTAGGTACATAGCAAGGAAATTTGGAGCCAAATGCCAAGGCATCACACTTAGTCCCTTCCAAGCGCAGAGGGCCAATGCTCTTGCAGAAACTGAAGGGTTAGCTGACAAGGTGTGTGTTCCAACATTTGAAATATTTTACATTAATTTACCACTCCAAGCTCTGCAGTATAAATTGTGTGTAAACTCTAGCGTCTCTTTCTTTGGCCAATCACAAATTTAGTTGATATCTAAAACATAACCATGTTTACTTTCATTTCTGTTATTTATTTATTTGTTTATATTGATGGAAGCTGGTGAGAGAATTGGATCTGCTTCTGTAGTATCAACACCCTTTTCTTGCATCTTCATTCATCATTTTGTAGATAATAGTACTACACTAGGTTTAGCAATAACAATGTCAACATTTAGCAGGTTTCCTTTCAAGTTGCAGATGCATTAGAGCAGCCATTTCCAGATGGACAGTTTGATCTGGTTTGGTCAATGGAGAGTGGAGAGCATATGCCCGACAAAAGAAAGGTTTTGCTTCTCTCTTACACCTACTAGCTTCACTTATAATTCATTTCTACGCTTTAGATTTGCTTCATTTCTTGTTATACGTGGTTATCTCAAGTTCCACTCCTTGTTCCCTCAAACTGGCAGTTTGTTGGTGAATTGGCTAGAGTCGCAGCCCCAGGAGCCACAATTGTTATTGTAACATGGTGTCACAGGGTTCTTGGCCCTTCTGAAGAATCTCTTCAGCCATGGGAGATGAAGCATCTTAAAAAGATATGTGATGCTTACTATCTTCCAGATTGGTGTTCTACTGCTGATTATGTCAACTTACTTGAGTCCCTCTCTCTTCAGGTAAATACTGCCTTAAATTTGGCTAAAGGATTGAATATTTTTCACAAAATCAACGAGCTGCAACAAAGGCTGATAATTAAACTTAGCCACTCGTTAATGTTACAATTTGTATCCCTTACAGATACATGGTAGAGGTTTCATTTCGAGTAAAACAACAATATTGGAAAGAAATGATGAACTAAAAGCTAGTCAGAATTTGGTCTTCCATTTCATGACCCATTGACCCATGCTGAGTGGGTAGACAGAGAATTTGTCATTTTCACTTGCGAATATATATATTTCTTCTGGACACATTAGGACTTTAGTCAAAATCCAATTTTCCTCTGTGCCATTGTTATCATAACCTATTTGTTACCTCTAAATTTTCTTTTCAAAATGTAAAAACTAATGTCCCAGCTGTCATTGCATTGCAGGATATTAAGACAGCAGATTGGTCTCAATATGTTGCTCCATTTTGGCCAGCAGTAATTCGCTCGGCATTGACGTGGAAGGGCCTGACATCTCTGCTGCGCAGTGGTAAGCTTCGCATTCCTTGCTAGCAATTACTGTTCATTTTCTTTTGTTCCCTACCTTTGTTTCAATGGAAATTGTTTCTTGGAAAGCTTTCATGGTTTGCTGTGTTTTTGAAAAAAAAAAAAGCTGCATCCTTGGCTATGAATCTTTATGTGCAAGAGCATATGTGATATGTCATCATGCAAGGATGTATGATAAGGTTTCTATTCGAGTAAAACTATGCAAACAAATAAATCATATAAATTTGATAGAAATCGCTGTGACAGTTTAACCACCATTTAATGCCTTTCGAGATTCTCATCGTCTATCACTTGACACATCAGTTTGTATTAAATTTTGATATGATTGTTTGCGGGTAAGCAATCTTCCTTCTTATGCATCCGAGGTGAACTACTCCTGTATGACCTTATGAGAAAGGGATCTCAGTGTACCTCTTTCCCATTTCATACCGTAAATGCATTTTGCTATGTATCTTCTCAAATTTGTATCTTTCTTACCATGAATTGATCAGGTATGAAAACCATCAGAGGAGCACTGGTGATGCCATTGATGATTGAAGGATACAAGAAGGGTCTGATTAAGTTTGCCATCATTACATGTAGAAAGCCCGAATAAATTTGAAGACTGCATTCTTCTTTAGACGCAGGAATGGCATCATTCATTACGACTGGAATATTTCTAAGGTTGGAAGAAAACAAAAAGAGAATAAGAATAGAAAACGGGGAAGGAATGCTGGCCAGAATTATAGCATTGCTAATGTTTCCTGGTTAGCTTCTCTCTAGCAGTTATGTTTGATGGTTGTGTATTAATTTATGGATTGCCAGGAGAATGCAAGTGACAGTTGCTATGGCCGGAAGGCTTCTTCTTTACTCTCTCATTGGTTATAAACCATAACTGAGGAGGCAGCATCCCAAAAAGCTTTGAAAAATCAGGCTCAAGGTCCTGATTTTAGGCTTGGGTTCGAACTTGTTATAAAATAATTTCTTAGAATAAAAAAAAGTTCCTCTAGCCTACTGAGGACTTGATTATATATTTGTTATAGAATAATTTTTTAATCCATAAAAAATTGTTTTTTTACCAACCCATTTAGTTTAGTGAGCCTATAAATAAAGAGTATAAACAATAATTGTCTACCTTCTAAACAATTTTTTTTATGTTTAATCTAGGGAGCAAAAAAACCGAAAAACCGAGAAAACCGAGAAAATAAGAAAAAAAATAACCGAAAAATCTAACCGTGAAAAAAAACCGATTAAAATTTTAAAAAAACTGACCGGTTTGGTTTTGTTTTGGTTTTATAAGCTTAAAACTGAAAAAACCGAATCGAATTTAAATCGAATAAAACCGGAAAAAAATCGAGCCAAATCAGAAAAAACCAAGCCAAATCAAAAAAATCAAGCCAATCTGGTTTGAACCGGTTTTTGTTCTAAAAAAACTGAATTGAATCGAATAGAAACTGATCGGTTTGAACTGGTTTTAGGTTTTTTTTTTTAATTTTAATTTGATTATTTTTTTTAAATAAAAATTAAAACGAAGATAATACCTTAGTCCAATCTATTTGTAAGATTTAAAAATCACAAGCAAAAAGCTATAAAAAACCGGAGGTGGAATAAAGTGTCAATTATTTAACCGTTATAAAAAAGTCTGCCAACATGCCCATCACGTTCGTCGGCCGAGCAGTGAAGCAGACTCTTCCAATCGACGACCACTTTCCCTTTTCAAACAAAACAAAACAAATGCCCTCTTTTACCCTTTAAAGTTAAACACCTGAATGCTCCCTCCCTTGCATTTCTTCCTTCTTTGAAAACCAGGACATTTGAGAAAAGGCCGCCAATCTGCTAGGCCAATTTCTCATTGATTAAGACAGATGCTTTTATTGATTTAAACCTCAGTTTAGTCTCCAATCTTTACATTCATTCTCGATTTAGTCCCAATCCATGAGAAGAAATCGGCGACGTGGGAAGGGCATAAAAAAAATAAAAAAGAATAAATCGGCGACGTGGGAAAAAGGAGGAAAGTTTGGAAAATTACAGAAACCCCCATGTAATAAACTTAATTAATCGTTTTGAAAAGAAAAGAAGAATAAATATAAATATAAATATATATATAAAAAAAGAAGAAAAGGGAAATCCAAAAGCCGCCAAATCAAAAACCCTCCCTGCTTTTTTTCTTTTCAAGTGTTGGGGTAATTATTTTAGCGTGGACGTTTGATTTGAGAGAGAGAGAGAGAGAGAGAGAGAGAGAGAGAAACACAACAAATGGTAGAAGAGGTTAAAAACGGGGGGTTTCAACGGAGTTATAGAGAGAAGACGAAACCCTAATCAATCTATTGCATTGAATGAGGTAGGTTTGTTTGTTTGTCTCAAATTCAATACTTAGGATTGTGCTTGCGATTACCATCTATTTTGTAGCATCTTAATTGATTGATTGATTTATTGACATTTTGTGTTTGTTTTAAACTCCTTAGGAGGTAAAATTATGAAGTGGTTGGTTGTGTTTCTTATTGTTATTATTAAGGTAATGATGGTCCTAAAGTAGTTTCGATTTGGATTTGGATTGAGATGGGTTCATTCATTGCAATATCAACCCTATTTTTGAAGATGAAGTGACCGCAGTTTCGGTTTCTTTTTTCTTCTTTAATGTTTTTATTATTATCAGTATCATTATCAGACAGATTTTGTTGTTGAAGAATATGTTGTCTCTCTTTTCTCTTTTGAAATCACATCCAATCTGTTGGTTTTAATTTACTTTTTTTTTTTTTTTATAAAATGTTTGCATCAGAAATTTCATGTTCTGAATACCTCATGCTGCTGTGTATGTCATTTACTTGTTTTGATATTCAGTTGAAGGTAATAGAGGTTTCTACTCTATTTTATGAAGTTAATAGCAGTAGGGTTTCTGAGAACTTTGAGCTGTATGTTAGATTATGCCAATTTTGGATACTAAGAGTATTCTTCCCCTGTAATCCACATTTATCAGATTGCATGTGTGCACAAGGAGATGAGGGTTATTTCTGGGAGAAGTGAGGCTGAGGGATGTTAAGGGTACTGCCGTTTCAAATATGATGGCAAAATGTGTACTGGACTAGGTCAATGATGAGAATGAAATTTTTGTCCTGTTGGAAATGGAAAAGATAGATCATAGATAATGCAGTTGAGTATTGGCAAAGTCTCAAGTCTGGTTAGGAAGGATTATGGGCACATAAGAGGCTCCTGTTATGCTGTTCATGGTGTTTTAATGATGCAAATGTGAGAATTGGTTGTGCTTGGGGAGGAGTGCCTTAAGGTAAGGATAGTCTTAGTCAGGTTCTACTGTGCTCTAAAACAATGTAAATGGTGCATTTATTGTTGCTTGTTTAGCCAATGGAAACTTTGATAGAGCACGCAAGATGGGGAAAGTTTCAAGCTTTAGCTTAGCCCCTTCCAGCATCAGAGGAAGATAAATAAACTAGCTTTAATATGTCTGGGATTGTAGATATGGTTGGATTTTTGGATGCCCATGCATGTGGATATGTTCTCTATAGGCCAGTGCTTGTGGCATTTACCTT
>Ga0307518_10001609_pt1 | contig 16666 bp, 21 predicted proteins | sample 25_EM_MG_FD_203889 | JGI IMG/M metagenome (GOLD analysis project Ga0307518, IMG submission 203889) | Populus trichocarpa ectomycorrhiza microbial communities from riparian zone in the Pacific Northwest, United States - 25_EM | ecosystem: Host-associated > Plants > Roots > Unclassified | place...
TGACTTCCTCTGTGTGCCCTTGCAGAGGGTTGCCCACCTGGGCACCTGTCTGTGCATCCCAAACTCGGATTGTCTGATCCCTTGAGCCTGACACAATGTGCCTTCCATCTGGTGAGAATGCAACTGAAAGGACTGAGGAAGTGTGCCCTTGCAGAGGGTTGCCCACCTGGCCACCTGTCTGTGCATCCCAAACTTGGATTGTCTGATCCCAAGAGCCTGACACAATGTGCCTTCCATCTGGTGAGAATGCAACTGAGTTGACTGACTCTGTGTGCCCTTGCAGAGGGTTGCCCACCTGGGCACCTGTCTGTGCATCCCAAACTCGGATTGTCTGATCCCTTGAGCCTGACACAATGTGCCTTCCATCTGGTGAGAATGCAACTGAAAGGACTGAGGAAGTGTGCCCTTGCAGAGGGTTGCCCACCTGGCCACCTGTCTGTGCATCCCAAACTCGGATTGTCTGATCCCAAGAGCCTGACACAATGTGCCTTCCATCTGGTGAGAATGCAACTGAGCTGACTGAGGAAGTGTGCCCTTGCAGAGGGTTGCCCACCTGGGCACCTGTCTGTGCATCCCAAACTTGGATTGTCTGATCCCTTGAGCCTGACACAATGTGCCTTCCATCTGGCGAGAATGCAACTGAGTAGACTGACTCTGTGTGCCCTCGCAGAGGGTTGCCCATCTGGGCACCTGTCTGTGCATCCCAAACCCAGATTGTCTCATCCCAAGAGCCTGACACAATGTGCCTTCCATCTGGTGAGAATGCAACTGACTGGACTGAGGCTGTGTGACCTTGAAAAACATGTTGATTACTAGGCCAATCTTCATGTTGTCCCCTGGCAACCTGAGCTATGTTTGGAAAATTTTCAGTCAGCATGTTGGCCAATGCTGACCTGCATGGTAAAAATGGTAATCCAGACAGGTATAAGTGTGGTGTACTTTCAGAAGTCACACCAGCAAAATGTTGCACAAATTTGATGCCACCCTGGATGATTATTAGAGTATCCCTATAGTCTGCCTTTCCCTGTCACATTATTAGCATGCCACTCAACTTGTGCAATATAATATACTCACCTGCAGCCATCCCTCAGCAGAGGTCAAGGCCCTATCAGCCTCACCAATACACTTGCACACCCCAAGTACCTCCATCCAATAAAGAATCTTTGCTCCTGTCACAATAGCCATGACATGATTTGCCAGGTCTGTATCAAATCTGGAGTCATGGAGATGGGTTGCCCAGAATCGACAGGAGTACAACAGGTGCAGTGGAATATTTCTTTCAATCTTCATTGCCAAGTCTGTCACTGCTGAGTTGCACACATATGATGTTTCTAGTCCACAGATGTTGAACTGAAGGCCCTCTCGCATAACACAGAGTGAGGCAAGGGCCAGGTCATGGTGTACATCAGCTTTGTCGACGAAGAATTCACCACTCCACTGTTTATCCAACAAGAAGTCATAGAATGAAGCATGCAGGGGACGAACAGGAGTGGACAGGTCAGTTGTACCCGTGAGAAAGGATGCCATGTAGCCGAGGATGATGCAGACAGAAAAGTGGTCAACCTTCCGAGTGAACTTGCAACGCATCAAGTCCAGTGCGCTGATAGAGAGTGGCTCCTTTGACCACAGGATCTGCCGCATGACAGAGCGAAATTTGTCCAGTGGTGATCCCCGTGTGAGGTCCTTCAAGAACGTGGTGTACATTTCGTCAAGCAGGGTCCTTGCATCACCGACACCATGAGACGTGATCTCGCGGAAGCAGTCTTCTGGTTCAACGCCAAACCTAGGGCGAAGGAAATCGCACGCTAGACGTGCCCATTCGAAGACACCATTTGATTTCGCAGCAAGATGTTCCACATCCTTGTCGGAGAATGCGGTGCCGAGTTTCTTGAGTGTAGTAGAAATATAATGAGTAATGTCATGGGTTACTGATTCGACTTCAATATCGTCGAGGGATCTCGCCTGGACGTGTTCACTGGCCAGCAGTGTCTGTCTAATGTCCATGATAGGCTGAGAAGTCAACAGGATCCGGATGTTTGCTGGAAGCTGTGCATCATGAGCAGCAAGAATGCCGAGAATATCCCGCCTTGTGGCCTCCGCACCGCTCTCGTCTAAAGCATCAATCACAACAACAACATTTCGAGGCAAAGGCCCTTCCAGTTGGGAAAGGGGTTCAAGTATGAACTTCTGCCACTGCTCGGCGATATCTGCCGTATCCCTCAGCAAGTAGTGAGTGGAAATCACTTCAGCTAGGTACTGCCGCAGGCGGAGGTCGTAATCAGCCAAGTGACGTGCGATGGTCGTGAATAGCTTCACATGAAGTCCTTCGTGATGTCTAGTACGATTGAAGCAGAAGCACGACCCAAGCATGCCGAGATTCTGAGCCTGCAAAGCAATCGTGTGGGCGATGGCTGATTTTCCCCTTCCAGCTTGACCGTGGAGCCAGAGGATTGGTGGTGTCGCTGGGTCTGTGCTGTTGATCCAGTCAAGGATCTCGTTCAAAACCTCGATTCTTGTGCCATCGAGACACTTCTTTCCTTTGACCAATCCGACTTGGCCCGCGCAAACCAGGGAGTCCAAGCTAAGGTCTTCCCGGACCTGTTGCACACCCACTTGGACATGAAGGAGTGCCCGATCTCAAAGCTCTTGCATCAGTTGATCTAACTTCGAGTTGTAGTTCGCGACCTTGGCGTCTGTCTCGTCAAAGACATTCTTCCCGAGTCTACGCCCTGTGAAGGAGGTGAATTCCTATGAAGAGGAAGAAAGAAAGAGGCAACCTACAGAAGCTCTTGGTTTCTGAGTACTGGGATATGAAAAACGCACATTCCCGTATTATCTGCGCGATCTGTACCAGTATGTCCTTCGTGGCGTTGATCTTCGACGAAGACTTGTTTTCCAGGATAAGTACGTAGGTGTCTCTGACTCTAGAGAGGAGAGTAGCAATAGACGCATCGAGGTTCGCTTGAGCCAGGATCATCTGTCCGGGATCGCATCAACGGCCACGTGTGGTATGATGTATGCACACCTTGGAGGCTACACTCAACGCACTCAACACCATCTGAGCGTATGGGTGTACCTATGGTTGGCTATCAGACAGGATCAGAGCACATTCAAGCGACGAAACTAACGTTAGCAATGGTATTGACGATGGTATTGAAGGTCTTCAGAGGTTGAAGATATGTGGCATTGATGGTATCTACGACAGTCATTGCAGTATTCGCATGGTCGATTGCATTGACACCGGTTTCTGCAGCGCCAGGAATGGGATTGATATTCAATAGCTTCTTTTCTGCGTCCTTAATGATCGTTTTAGTAGGCTTGCCATTGCCCGACACCTGGCAGAACCCTTAAGCACTGGAAGTGCATGAGACAATATATGTACATACCACGGGAGGAACAGAAGGTTGTCCTTTATCTTTTTGCACTGAAGCGCCACCAGGATCAGCTCCGACAGTGGAGGCTTGAGGGGTGTCCACGGGGATTTTAGGAACGACTGGAGCGGGCTAGTTGTGTATCGTTGCGCGCAAACAGTTCAGATCAGACCAGCACACGCGGATAAGCTGAACCTACTTGATCAGATGAAGCAGACAACACCTTTCCCTGGAATGGATCAAGAGTAGGACTTGTTAAGAGAGGACCATGGACAGACTGCACAGGCAGCGCTTCTGTTTGTCCTGGAACAGGGCCATTCGGCTCATCTTGCTGTGGTGCTCCCTGTTCGTCAAACTGGTAGAGATTGCATTTACGGCACTGACATACCTTGGAAAAAGTGTTTCGCAAGTGGTGGAGAAGTCGTTTGAGCGCTGCCTTTCCTTTGGTAGTGAAGGTTGAGTCCGCATCCGTGGGGGTAGAGGCACGAGGTAGCTGCTGGGACAAAATCAGATCAAGCCTTGCTTGGTATCATAATAAGTTGTCAAGTTCACATACCGCGCCTCCGCCGGACGGTTTCGATGTACTCTTGTGGTTTTTCTTAGGCATTGGTCAGAGAGGGATTATAATTCTGGAACTTCTGGTAGGCGGTTAGCTGGTAGAGGTGGGTGTTTGTGGAAGCGAACGAAATGCCTCATTGCAAGCACTGCCGTTGGTCCACATGCTGCCCCCAAGCAGGGGGGTTGGGCAACCATGTGGTCTGTGGTGATTGATCTCTTTGTTGCCCTTGCACGTCCATGGACATCTCCATCGGCTAGCGTGCAAGGTTTCTTTACTCCTATTCCTTCTGCATCGCCTCAAAGATCACGACCATCCTCTTATGCCACCTCGCTGAGGCGAGATGGCCAGCCAACTCGAGGACGAGGGGTTCAGAGCTGAGTGCGCACATCATCCCTGACCTCCATTGGGCCTCTTCCTTCCTAGCACGGCATCTCAGTTTGCATGCTTTCCACTACACAGTCCCCTTTTCATTTTGTCTTAACGTCTGCTTTCTTTATCCTTGTCAACCGTTCACAAAGCTGACGCTCCGCTTCCGTTCTTGACAGGTTTGCACTATATCTCATCAATGTTGACTTCCAGATCATCAAAACTCGCCTTCCCCTCCTCAACCCAGCTCAATCCCGTACTCGACTCAACCTCCAAGCTGGTACTAGTCGACGCTCCATTCTGGGGAACAAGCAAGAAGACTCTTCACCCAGTGCTCATCAACACTATCCTTGCACGGAGCCGACTTCTCTTAACATCCCCTTTTAATGGCAAGCAGGCAGCGCAATAACAGCCACGGTCTTCTCGCCAAGGGCATTGATTGACCAATGTAGCGAACTCGCATCCATGAAGGTTCACTGCATCCCACAAGCGGACAACATGGACCTCTTGGTCGAACCTTTGCCATGTCCTTCATATCCCATTTTGTTTCCGCTAATGCATGGCCGATTGCTCTGATCCCCCTATGTTTTTGGAGGAACCCACCATAGAAACAGGTATACCCCCATCGAATTCAAGGTTGTAACTGAATTGTAATCACCTGGTGTAGGGTCCCATTGCTTCTGGCTGGGCTACGGAACTCGAAACCTATCCCATCAGACACTGAACTAATGCACTCGTATATAGACATACATTGCAGATCATCCGCAAGTCTGTCATCAAGAACCAACATCTGTGGTACAACAATGTTTGCTTGGTGTCTGGCGGATGTGCTTTCCGCCTTTTATTACCGTGAAGTTACCTATGCCATAAGTCCTGTACAGACTACGTATACCGGAGGTCTTAATCATTTCCTATCCCACCCCGCCCTTGATGGTGCCCAGGGATGATGATGTACGAGCATCGACTTCCATATGCAGATCAGGACCTTGCCCAGTCTTCGACGTGCAAACAGTTAGAGGTGCACCGTTTGGTTTTCTTTTAGTGGAATGGTATCCACTGACGTGGCGATTTCCCCTGTCAGTTCTTGGTTAGCTTTTGTTTCGCTGTTACCATTTTGTTCATAAAATATCGATATACATCACTAGGGATACTGCAATGTGTCTCATACATTGGCACGAATATCTAGGGGGATTGCTCGCCAGCTGTGGCAGCCAGAGACAGATGCAGAGGGTATACGCCTTCAATCGGCAATAAAGTATACCTGAGAGCTTGTTCACCATCTGTCCAAGGTCAACGTGCCCCCACAAACCTGGTCGAAATCTGGGTCTTGTCTCCACCGTCTGCACAGTGGGTGTTTGCCGAGATTAGGGAGTGATCCAGACCTGAGGTAATCCTGCGAATTCAGTCCTCGGTCACCCAGCCAGGCGACCAGGTGGTAATAAATCATATTCACACATGTCATGTTACTTCATCCTCCCATCAGCGGATCCGAACAAAACAATGCCTGTCACGACTATGAGCAATAAAATATCCTTTTCACACTTGATAGAGTGAACAGGCTGCTACTTCTCTTCGGAATCAGTGAAAACAACCATGAGTTTGGACATTCCCTTTTCATGTACATACCTAGGTGCACTGCTGACACAGTCAGCTGTTTCATACATACGCGACAAACCTTCGTTGCACGGACATCAACTTGAAGGTGCTTCCCAGGTTCTGGGATAGCTTTGTGGTGCAAATTCTCACCTGCAAGAGTGAGAAATGGGCTGCATCATTTGCTCCAAGCAAACGAGGTTTTCAATATGTTGGCTACTCATCCTGTTGGAATTATGTAGTACAAGATCAGAAAAAGACCACGCTGCGTTTACCTAGAGCAATACAAGCATGGTTCATTCAGCTTCGATTGCGAAAACTGTGGCCAAAGAGAACATAAACAACGAGCAGTTGGGAGCGGGTCGTGAACTTAATCGTCGTGGATCACGCCCATTCACTGTTGTTGTAGTTCCTAGCACACCAGGTTAGTACGTTTGAGTGCCCAAAAGCATTGGATGTTACCCAGCAGCTTTCGATACATGCCTGGCCACTTTGGTGATGGGCTGGAACAAATTCAGTCAATGGTTCGAGATGTATCTACTGACTTACATGGGCGATATGCATCCTGATACCCGTTGTACCCCCAGTATCCATTTGGGAACGCGGTGTGGACGGGTTGCAGGTACTATTGCAGTGAGGGGATATGTGAGTATGCTTGGAAAGACTTGATGTGCAATCGCAGTGTTCCAACCGATGGGATCGATGTAACTGTCCTGCTGACTGTGTAGTGCGCATACTACCACATGAGCATTAGAACCTTGGGCGGCAGCTTTCCGATCCAGTGTGTCAGAAGAGTACCTTCTGTTGCTCACTGATCTACCACAGAGTGCATACAAGCAAGTGAAATTCAATCAGGTAGCCGCTTGCAAGGCAAATCAACGCATTGCAACCGTCCACTGGGTAGCTGGGGTAGTGCTGTGTCAGTGCACGCAAGTACCTGTGCAGCGTGAAGAACACTCACTCCGCTTTTTCATGACCTCGTTCACAATCACCAAATGCTTGTACCCCTTCCTCACCCCCAATCTACCCCACTTCAAACCCATTCCTTTCTTCCTCCGCAAAACACGCCCACAAGCTCATCGCAGAGATCATGCGTGGCTTTCGATGGTTTGGGTGACACGGTGGCGACGAGTACTTCAGGTGGCGTATGTGGATCGTCTGTAAATTTGATGTAGGCGGTCAGTTCAGCTCTTCGCTGAGCCAGCGCTTGGCGTTGTTGTGGAAGTTGATGTATGCTGATGCAATACCGGCTGACCAGCCTCTTCGCTGGCATTACAGCAGATGGAAAGCGGAACCCGTGGCCCACCTGACGGTCGCTTCATTTTTACGTCGCATGAGGCAGGCGACCACTCCACCACCCCATGAACTACACGACGCAGTGGTCGACCACGCACGTCAAGCCCTACCTCGACATCGAACATGACTGGGTATCTGAGTTGGCGAGCAAGGTCTGTGACCTGAACCAGAGCTGGAGGATGACCAACGCGAGCGGGAAGCTGATTTCAGAGATTTGAGTGCAACTTGTGGAATCGCATGTGCCATGAGGCAGATGTGTTTCCTTTCCTGGTTGCTGCCCCATTCCTCCTCATTTCTGCCGATCCGCGATTTCCATGCTCGTGGTTGGGGCTTTTCACGAGGCCCTGTGTGTAGTTGAACGTGGTCTGGACGGTGACGTGCGACTGGGTGAGCTCTTTCATTGTAATTGGAGGACCTGCCGGCTGAGTGCTGAGTGATGCAAATAAACGGGATCAACAGTACACACACCTCGAGTTCGTCGTATGATAGTGAGACTTGAGTGTCCGCAGCATAGGGTAAGTCGGTGGACATAGTAGAGATGTACTAGGAGACGGGTTCCTAGTAGTGCTGCGAGGAGCGAACAACTTGAGTCTCAGGAAGCTGTGTGGCAGTGTCGGGGGTCTACTGCGAGGATGAGTCAGCCCTCCCCTTTTTTCTTTCTCTCGCTCATCATCATCACCTCAACAAGTAAACACACCCTCACTCAGGCTCTCCAAGATGATGGCAGATGCAGGAGGTAAGTTAAAACATGATTCTTTTGTGCAGATACTATACGCAGGCTTTTTCACTTTGGCAGCCAAAGCCGGCTCGTACTCAAAGAGAGGCGATGGAGGTACTTGACATTTTTCTTTTTCCTGACCTCTTTCCCCTCCCTCCTTCTCCCTTTATTTTGTGCAGCAACGACAACAATGCTCATTGGTGCATTCCTCCCTCCTCTGCCCTTTCATTGCACATACATGCATGCATGTGTGTGTCCCTTTTTCACATATCTAGCTAGCCTATCGAGCATCGATGGCCCATAGTCTCATTCTCGTCCGCATGCCCCACCCATCTTGCTGAATTCATCCGTCCATCATCAGAAATACTGCAGATTTGCTCATGAGAACTTTTTGGTTTTGTTTCTTTTGTTTCTTTTCTAGAACGAGGACACCGTAACGACAACCGCGAACGAAGGAGCAGGTACAAAGACGGGGGCGGAAATCGTGATCGGGAGCGTGAGTAAGGCCACAGAGGTGGACATCGTGGAGAGCGGGACAGGGAGAGGGAGCATAGGGATAGGGAGCAGCGGGAGCCGCATGGGCACAGAGATAGGGATAGGGAACAGCACTGCGAGAGAGAGAGGGAGCGGTACTCGTCGCGAAGGGACAATAGGCACAGAGACTGGTGGCGCCGGTGGCAGTTGTGGTGGTAGGCCACGCGTGGAGAGGGAGCAGCACAAGGAACACAGGCAGGATGATGATCAGCGCCGCGAGTTCAGGCGCGATGATGAATGTGGTCACCATCGAGGGCGTGAAGAGGGTTCGCCTGCTCGCAGGGGCGGGGGTGGGGGCGGTCGAGCACAGAAAGACGCCGGCGGTGGCGCTACACCAGAGAGCAGGTCGTCGACTCCTGAAGGGAGTGTTCCCCTGTCACAGCACAGACACAAGGCCTCTGGATGGGATGTCCATGCACTAGGGTATGAGGAGTATTCCGCCATGCAAGCGAAACAAACTGGTAGGAGAGCGTCATCATGTGTGGAATTCATCTGACTATAAATCTACAGGTCTCTTTAATCACCCCGGTGCTAACCGTACTCAGGTTCCACCGATTCTTGGTATTCCAGGTCTCCTGCCCCCAATTCCCGTTCAGACATTCACAATGGGCATAGGCAGCAACCCTCACTTGTCTAGGCAGTCCCGGCGCCTCTATATCGGCAGCATCACATCTGACGTCAACGAGCAGAACCTCACTGACTTCTTCAACAGCAAGATGATTGAAATGAGTATCGGTACAGGTGGTCCAGGCAAACCCGACCTCGCGGTTCAGTGCAACTATGAGAAAAATTATGCATTCATTGAGGTTGTTCGCTGCGATACAGCCTGATCCAGCTCCATCTAGTTTCGAAGCGCCAAAGATGCAACAGCAGCCATGGCATTTGATGGCATCATCTTCATCAACGGTCTATTGAAAATTTGTAGACCAAAGGATTACAGCAGCCCTGAGATGATTCCACATCTGCGAAACAGCTGAAATGAACGCTTAGAATTAGCGAATTACGGACAGTTACGTGCGTGAGATCCAGCTATCTGATTGGTGGAGAGAGTGGTGTCTTTTCTTCTTGGGAGTGATGTCCCAATGTGGTAGTAGTACTAGTAGATTGCCGCATCATGGTAGTACTAGTCGTAGTTGTAGTACTACTAGTACTACTACAATGAAAGAACTATGTATGGTGATCAAGTATCTTGCTCCCTCTCGTCAGGATATCTTCAACAAGGTATGTAATGTGATCTGCATCAGGCCCCAGCTTTTCCTGCTCGATCCGATCAAGTGCACGCTGATAATGCTTGACATATCTTTCATTGACAAAGTCGGTTTCCTTTCCGCATCTCAGATTCTTGATAGCCCAGCGTAGCATAACGGAGCTATATGCGATGAGGGAGTCGATGTTTGGGGTCTCATCTGTCGGAAAACCCTTATACAGCTTTCCAAAATGCGGCCACAGAGCATCTGTGACCAGGGAGGTCAATGTGGGATGGTTGAATGGCTTCGAAGACTGCAACATATTGAGTCCATGCCTTGAAGACAGTTGGAAAAGGTACTCACATCAACGAAACGCCAGGGATCGTGGCCATTCAATAATTCATCCGCTCTCGCCTCACAGATTGCACTGTAGCTATTCCGCTGCACGATTGGTAGGCGAACTCCATAGCTTTCTTTGACGATAGATAGCGTGGTTTTCTTGAATGTCGCTGTAATCTCACCAAGCGTTTTCCTTGCAGATGGCTTGAAGTTCTTGACATAGTCAGTTATCCAGGAATCTGTAGCGATTCATTTACAATTACAACGATTAGATGGCAAACTCACTGTTGACCCCAAGGAGATGAGACACTAGGCGGTTTGCCAGTTCCGCGAAATACACATCATCTTCTGTGCTATTTCGCATCGGTCTTGAAATGAAGTATTTAAGAAGTTCAGTATTAGCATTCGCCATGACTCATTTCCTCTCGGACACAGTCAACAATGAAGTGACTATCAGGGTTGTACTAGATACCGGTGCTGTTGTCACAGCGTCAATCGAGGGGCCTGGGGTGGGTTGAGCTGGCACAACGAGAGAACGCATGGACAGTGAAGTGGCTGCTGTTGCGATTGCAGTTGTTGATCTCATTCCCACGGGGTCAAGTGAAGCAGCAAGGGGGGTGGATTGAGCTGGCGCAACAGCAGGAGGGAGACGGATGTGTGATTGTTTACGAACTTCCTGCTCAGTACCTCGCTTTGGCTGTATAGATCTAATGTGTCAGTTATACTGACAGAACAATTCCAATTGCACAACGCACACGGATTACTCCAAACCATTGACCAGTCACAACCTCTCCTGGCCGATCCACTGCTGTGGGAACCAATGAGTTAAACAAGGCTTGCAGGTCACCAACTCGCTGAGAAGTCACGGAGGTGCCAACAGCAGGTAATTGAGAGGAGATAGATTGGTGATTAGTCATGGTTGGAAGACAATATTGGAGTAATGAATCATCAATCTGAGGGGCGCTGGCAGTTGACGGGGTTGAAAACTGGAGTTCATCCCAAAACCCCTCCCGGTCATTTGAATATTCTTGTGTAGCAAGGCTACTAGCAGCATAGCCATCACCACCACGATCGAAAGGCAGAGAATCGTACTGATAGAGATATCCAGGAGGCATGGGGGTTGGATCATGCGATGGGTTGAACGGACTGCTACTCTGGATTCCATAAGATGCCAAGTATTCAGATCGCAATTGAGGCTGCTCGGATGGAAGGTTGAGTTGTGTATGGATGGATCCGCCGGAGACGTTGTTGCCATGGGCAGCACTGTATTGCTATTGTCAAAGTAATGATACAGGCACTCCGGGCACCAAGCAGTGAACTTACTGGGCCCCGGTAACGGTTTCTGCCAGCACGAGCTCGCCCTCTGGTGTTGCTGCCACGAACCATTGTAAATCAGTTGGGGGATCACACTCACATGCACGAAGTATCTATTGCATGTAGCTCGCATGCTCACGCTATTATTGTGGTAGATATCACCCAATAGTAAATTTTCACAATTTCAATGTACAATTTCAAACCTGTACATAATACACAAATAGCATGCCTGCAGGAACTGTGTATAAGGCAAGAATTTATCATGGGATAAGAGCACTTACCAGGAACGGACCATTGTGAGCGTTATCGCAAGTACCCATCGTTACTATCTTCCATTTCATCATAACAGCTGCATTCAGTGCCTCCTCCGAGAAGGCCCGTACACCACTCTGAACCAGATCATCCGCCTGTCAAAATGTGAACTTACCAAAATCTAGTGGAGGAAGACACATACCTTGTTATGATTGCTAAGGCCAAGCTTGGGCTCTTCACCCCTAAGTGCTCTGGCAGCGAAATGTAAAGCTGTGGACTCTCCGAGCATTGGCTTAGGGTAAGGCTGAAAGGTACGGAACACACGACTTGACCGTTTAGAACTTCTTCTACTGGAAGCTTCTTCAGGAGAGCTCTCAGTATCGGACGAGTTGGTTACACTAGGAGACGAAGGAGGAAGTGTGCCGCCATGGAGAAGAGGACTAGAGAGAGTCTTGAAGGAGGTGATATCAGAATCCAAACTGTCAGATTGAAATACAAGGGTGTCTTGGAGAGCTTGCATGTCCACAGTTCGGATCATGAGAGCGATAGTCTGCAGAGCGTAGTGGTGGGAGCCAATATGTGGCGGAGTTTGAATGACTTAGAAACGATTTGGAGTCTCAACAGCAGTGAACGATAAGTGACTGCTTCCATCTCAGTCTGTACCTCCTGCGATGACTTCAACACCTGAATGTGCTCGTCTACGTGCAATACCAGACTCTAATATCCAGTAAGCTGTAATGGATGTCAGTTTGTATCACTCACATTACTCAAAATCAGGCGTGAAGTTCGGTGCCCCAATATTCATTGCCAAGCTCCCTTTCCATCTCATGAAGCCTTGATTCACCATCTCAACTCTGTTGGCTCTTGTTGGCCACCACAGAATCCTCCTGATCTACTGGGCAATCAGACGATGTCATCTGGGCAACCTCTTGGTGGTGGTGAATGTGATCAAACAGCTCAATACCATCCTCGATCTGGAGTAGTATACGGTCGCGGTGAAAACTTATTTGAGAAGATGCAAAAAGCCCCATACATGACAGAGCGAGAAATTAATGTGCACTATCCTTTCAAGTCTCGTGCAGAGTGGTCCTTGGCCAGATTCCTAGTGGAAAACTTTACGCAAAGCCAGATTGACAAATTCCTCTCGCTTCCATGGGTAAGCCATTCATCGTTACTTTCTGTACCTTGCTTCCTTATTAATCTCACCAGTTTGACGAGAACTCAAGACCTGGCTTTCGTTCCGCAGCAGAGCTGCTACAATGGATCAACACACTTCCACCTGGGCCGAAGTGGCGGAGCATGGTCCTGGAGTTTGAAGGATACAAAACAGTGGACCCTATCATGTTCATTTGGCGTGATGGGCTGGAGGTTGCAGAATCACTCTTCGGGGACCCAACCTTCGGTACCCATATGCGTTTCAACCCAATCCGCATCGATGGTCCATCGGGTTGTGAGTATGGGGAGTGGTTTTCAGCAAAGCAAGCCCACAAAATTCAGGTAGGATGGTTTAAGAATTAGCTGGACTATTTCGACTGATCACCTCTCCAGGATCAGCTTCCCTCTGGAGCCACGCTTGTTCCTATATTTGCCACATCAGACAAAACCCCTGTCACAAGAATGACTGGCGGCCTCGAGATGCACCCCCTTTTCATTACTATAGGTAACATCGATAGTGAGGTCCGCATGGCTGCCACTTCGCATGCGTGGCGATGTGTCGCATTCATGCCCATACCCAAGTTTGAAGTTCACAGCGATTACCAGACTATTCTACAGACGCGTCTCTGGCATAGTTGCGTTGACATTGTCACTGGAAACCTGAAGAGTGCTGCAGCAGTAGGTGCCCTGATGTCAGACCCGGCTGGACGCCTCCGTCACTGCTTCACACCCCTTGCTGCGTGGACAGCCGACCTCCCTGAGCAACTCATGATTGCTTGCGTTGCAAAAAACGCATCCCCCGTAACCCAAGCAACTCACAAGCAATTTGGAGATGCCGAACGCCACCCCCCCGGATGGGCGATGAAACACTGGCTCAGATCAAGCAGGTCGGTTCAACTGTCGATCCCTGGGACTTAGATCGCTTTCAGAAGGCTGCGAAAGTACTCTTCCTCCTTGGTGTCCACTTTCCTTTTTGGAGAGACTGGCGGTTTGCAGACCCATCGATTTTCCTTGTTCTGGAGATCCTTCACTTTATCCACAAGTTTTTTTTCGACCATGTTCTCCAGTGGTGCAAGGAAGTAGTCGGTGGTGACCTTGACAAACGATTCCAATGTCATCACAAGCGCATAGCCTCAAGGCACTTCTCTGGTGGTGTCTCGCACATCAAACAGATGACCGGGAGGGAACATCATGATATTCAGCGGACGATTGTCTCCATGATTGCCCATGTCGCTCCTCCAAATTTTGTCCATGCTATACGTGCCCTCATCGACTTCATGTATCAATCCCAGAGCCCCATTCAGACAGATTCATCCATCGCTCAGATGGAATCGTCACTGAAGGAGTTCCATGAACACAAAGCAGCTATTTTGGATGTCGGTGCTAGGAGAACCCCCAAGGGTGCCAAGGACGACTTCCTCATCCCGAAGCTAGAGCTCCTACTTAGTTTTGCATCAGCCGTGCAGAATAATGGGGGCTTGATCCAATATACCGCCGACGTCAGTGAACGGCTTCTCATAACCCACTGCAAAGATACCTTCAGACGAACCAACAAAAACAAAGACTTTACCACGCAGGTTGTCCGTATCCTCGATCGTGAGGAGTCCATCCGGTCCTTCAACATGTATACCCTGATGCATTCCAATAATATCTCCCTTCTAAATATTATCAAGACAGAAGCCGACGACGTTAGTGCAAACAACCCAGCGCTTGACTGGGTGTCATGTGTCCTACCTGAGGAGCAACAGCAAATTCAAGGCCCCCGTCCATGTCGCAACTACTTTTCTGGTGGATTGCTCTCCAACAACGCAGAGATGGCACTTCATGTTACACGTCGTCCGGATCAGACCGACCTTACCATCAATGCCATAGCTGCAATGTATCACCTCGTCGATTTCCCTGAAGAATATTCTCGCTTTCTTGGCTTGTATGGTGCGGATGTAGAGTTGACTTGGAGAATATTTGATCGTATCACGATCTGGCACAAGTTCTGAGTACAGCTGTATTCCGTCTTTCGTCCATCCATGATAATGCCAAGCCAGGTAGTCCAGGCAAAGCCTCCTTCTGACGACTTTCCACTTGGCTGTGGTGATGTTGTAGTGGTAAAGGCTGGGGATGATAGTTTGTGTCCTCATTTTCTGATTGACTCCAGCTCATCGATGTCTTTCATTACTAGGTACAAGCTACATCGCCCAAGTTCGCATGGTATTTCAACCTTGTCCACCTCCTCGCTCCAGGGTCCAAATTCCATCGTATCTTACTCAACCATTACTCTATGTGCAGCCTTTCCATGTCGCATTGACTCCGAATGAGCAACCAGAGCTGGGTATGTGGGTGGTGGAGAGAAACCTCAGACAGGCTTTAGATGGCCAGATTACACGTGAGGGTCGAGTTATTCCTCTCGCCTTTGTTTCGCATGCCATTGAGCTTGTCCCCGTCTTTGGCCCTTCTCCTGTGCCGCCCACTGTGACGGCGGCAACGTCTCAAGAAGTCTATGACCAATTCTTCCTCAATCATTATGGAGACAAAGAAATATATAACATGGTCCACGGAATGGAATTCTTTTAACGGCCGTGCCAGTTGTCTAGCTATGAATGTTGTACTAGATAAACAGACAATGATATCTTTACTAGTAGTGTCCTACTACTACTACTTGCCTGATATGATAAGACAAATCGATATCTCGATCGCTAAAAGCCTTAGGTCACTGTATCGTTAATGCACGCCTTAAAGGAGTTACAGCCGATGATGAAGCGAAGAGCTAACCCTTTAGAGGGGTGGATTCCACAGGAATCCACCGGCTGGTATATCAGATGCAGTCAGCGTCCACGTCCCTGGTGTTGTTTCCACCAATGTTCCAGACTCGATCAACAAAGTGTTCATTGGAGGTTTACCAGCTTACCTCAACGAGGAGCACGTACAAGAACTTCTCAAGAGCTTTGGCAAGCTCAAGGCTTTCAACCTCGTTCGGGAGAATGGAAACGGTCCTTCAAAGGTGGGAGTCATGTAGCACACTTTTCTTGCCGACTAACCATGCAATAGGGATTTGCGTTCTTCGAATATGTGGATGCTTCTGTTACTGACGTCGCTATTCAAAGCTTGAACGGTATGGAACTCGGCGACAAATACCTCGTCGTGCAATGTGCATCTGTCAGTGCTAAACCAGGAATGCCCAACTTGCCCTACGACCAGTTCCCAGAAATACCTCGCCCCATCATGCCAGCTGGCAAAAGCAACACCTCGGATGCACACATCCTACTCATGCTCAACATGGTCACTCCCGGGGATCTCGTAGACGACCAGGAGTATGGCGACATTTATGAAGGCGTCAAAGAAGAATGCTCTCGATACGGTGCCGTAGAAGATCTGCGTATCCCGCGGCCGGTAAAGAAAGACAAGACAAAATTCGTGGCTGGTGAGACAGCCTTCCAGTCTGCTCTCGATGCACAGCGCGCAGACAAAGCCGCTGGTGTCGGGCGGGTGTATGTCAAGTTTATAGATGCACTTGACGCACAGGCTGGGCTGAAGGCGCTCGCTGGATGCTCATTCACGGGGCGGTCTATCATCGCGACTGTACTGAACGAGGACAGCCAGACGACGCCTCCGCTCAATTTGATCTTTGCCCTGCAGCCTGATGCACCGCCTCCTCTTCCTTTCTCTTAAGTGTCAGGTATTCCGTCATGCTGGTGCTAGTGACTCACTGCTCAATATGTATGACAGATGCTTCAAAAGTACCTAGCTCTATATCTGCTTTCTTTTTACAAATTCTCGATGCCATCGTATGTAAATCGTCATTGTTGTCCGCAACATGGTTTGTTTCTGAGTCCGTCCTATGCACTCGCTCACTGCTTGGTTGGGGTTGTCATGTATGATGCTGCAATTCGACACTGGCATGGTTGACATTTAAGTGCTTGATTTGCCTCTTCCAATGTGTGCTATCATAGGACTGGTTTTGCAAAATTCAAAATACCTGGTCTTAGAA
>Ga0307518_10001610_pt1 | contig 16664 bp, 12 predicted proteins | sample 25_EM_MG_FD_203889 | JGI IMG/M metagenome (GOLD analysis project Ga0307518, IMG submission 203889) | Populus trichocarpa ectomycorrhiza microbial communities from riparian zone in the Pacific Northwest, United States - 25_EM | ecosystem: Host-associated > Plants > Roots > Unclassified | place...
ATCATGTTAATACTTTATAATGAGCCATTAACGATAAATCATCCGATTGGAACCTCCTTTGTGTGTGGTTTCCAGTTAAGTAATAAAAAGAGTTTATATTATATTTATTTGAAATACCATTAGTGGATCCTCTAACCTTGACAATTATTTTATCCTTGTTTAATCTTTTCATCATTATTACATCTCAAAACTCTCTTCAACTCCTTTTCTGTTATTATTCTCTTCAAATCTTTTTCCTTATTTGTAATTTATATAATTCACCTCCCTGTGGTTCGACCCCGGTCTTGCCGGGTTATTTATTACTTTGACACTCTTGCACTTGGGATAAGACATCAACTCTTTGATCGTGTTAGAGGCTCCTTCGGGTGCAAGGGAAAAAGGCCAAAAATCCAAAAGGAAGGGGGGGCTCCTCTTGGCTAGGAGAGAAAATTTAGGTTTAGGGTTTTTGTTTTGTGGTCTCCCTAATTTTCTGTACAAAATTCCCCCGTGTGTGTGTTGTGTAGACTGGTATTTATATGAGAAGTGTGGCTTGGTCACAAACACATTGGTCCCTCAACTTTTTTTTTTTTGTATTTTGAATTTATTTTAAAAACAAACAATATCAACGTCGACTCAACAAGGAAAATCAGTAGTTGTAAAATTAACGGGTTAAAAGTTGAACGCATTCAAAATTCCTTTGAAAATTTAAATTCTTCTAAGATGACGTTGAAAATGCTAAAAACAATGCAAATATATCAAGAATGCATTTTTTTGGGTTTTCATTATTTTTGCTATTTTTGGTTTTTTTCAAAAATTTATCAAACATTAGGTCAAAAATTGAGTAGCTATACATGCCCACTCTTTACAATGCTTTCGAAGCAAAACTTCCTCAATGTTTTGCATAGTAAGCTTGTAAAGAAAAAAAAAAATCTTCCTGGCTTGTTGAGCGATCCCCTCATCCAAGAACTTCATTTTTTTTAAAAGAAAATGGTCTTGTTATCTTGGGTGACCTGCCCCTTTTGAAGAAAATTGATCTCTTTTCAAGGGCGACCTGCCCACACACTCACACTAGTCTATTTTCACGGGCAACCTGCCAACACACTCACACTGGTCTATTTTCAGGGGCGACCATCCCACGCACACTCAGACTGGTCTATTTTCACGGGCGACTTACCCATACATACTCATTTTGGTCTATTTTCAGGGGTGACCAGCCCACACACACTTACCCTAGTCTATTTTCAAGGGCAACCTGCCCACACATACTCACACTAGTCTATTTTCAGGGGCAACCAGCCCATGCACACTTACCTTGGTTTATTATCACAGGCAACCTACCCACACATACTCATTTTGGTCTAGTTTCAGGGGTGACTAGCCCACGCATATACACTAGTCTATTTTCATGGGCGACCTGCCCATACATACTCATTTTGGTCTATTTGCAGGGGCGACCAGCCCACACACACTTACCTTGGTCTATTTTCATGAGAGACCTACCCACACATACTCACACTGGTCTATTTTCATGGGCGACCTGCCCTTTCGATTGGGTTAACCTGAGATCCCTTATAGCGATCTCCTTTAACCAAAACCAAAGTCGGTGTGTAACTTGGTCAACCTGAAATCCTATTTGGCGATTCCCTTTAACCAAAGCTAAATTCTGTGTGGTTGCGTTAACCTGAGATCTCATCTGACGATCTCCTTTAACCAGAACCAATACAAAAATGTGTGTGTGATTTCATTGTAATGGGTGATCTACCTAAGATGGAAGAGGACTAACCTAGCAAAGTCCTGAAGGGATAACAGGGTTGGGCTAGAAAGCTTGGTGCTTCATGATTGTAGGGTTGACTTGCAGACTCCTCTTGATGACAAGGTTGATCTTCTTATTTCTTTGAGATTTTTCTAATGGTAGGGTTCATCTCATCTTTCTCCCGTTTCAAGGTCAAAGTCGTGATTCTCTGCTATTATCATTCAATGATTCTTTCTTTATCCATAATTTTGGTGGACTTCATTGAGGATTTTTCTGTAACAATTCAAAAAATTATGTGCAATGTTTTGAGATTAGATGACATGCATGCATCCTTACCTGGTTTGAAATATAGGTCCCTTCTCTTCGATGCTCCATCGTCATAAGGTGCCTTTGTCCTTTTGATTAGCCGGCTTATTTATGTACTAGCCCTTCACTCAAAGTGGTGCTGCTTGATTCATCATGAAGAAGCTTAACAAGTCATTCATCTTCTAAATTCTCTTAAGAACTACTCTTTCCTTGGTTGTGTGCATCTTGCTAGACCCATCAAAAGGTTTTCTATTGTCAACTGCATCCTAAATTGCCAATTAGCCACAAACTTGCTTCCCGTCGAAATGATACTCTTCAATTGTATACGGTCATCAACCTTCACAGAATCATCAAGTTACCCAGGCATGCATCTCATAGCTTGCAGTAAAAGGATCTTTGTTGTAGGCTCCATGCTCTTCTCAACGGATCCCTTTCAGCTCATCTAATTAGATTGTGTAAAATGATGCATTGGCCTCATTAATGACATTCCTTTTATCACTCATACTCATGCGGTGAAGGGCGCCTTTGGGCTTCAGAATAGATGGTCCCATAATCAGTCTTGGTGGTATGCATATTTTTTACATTCATTCAAATAAAACCATATGACAACATCAATTGATAGCCATGTTTCAAAGGATAATATGAAAATGTTCTTCCAGTGCAGCATTGTTCGATAGTCAATCCTGGTGGTGTACATCTTTTCAACATTCATTTACATTCAATGGTGTGTCCACATCAGTCGATGGCCATGTTTCAAAGGATGACGACATGAAAATGTCCTTTAGGTACATCTTTGTTCCATTGTCAGTCTTGGTGGTGTGCATCCTTTCAATATTCATTCGAATGCAACTGCATGACAACATTTGTCGGGAGTCATAACTATGTTTTAGAGGGTAACTCGAGTGAAAGTATGAAGATGTCCTCTAGGCACATCTTTACTCTCAATTGCTACTGAAGTTCATTTAGATCATGTCTGTCTTTGAACAACATTGCCCCCAGCATGATCTGAATATGTTCGTTCACTGATTCATCATTTGATCATCTTTCTTTGCCCCCAGCGGATCTGAATACTATTTGTTTTCCTTCTTAGGGACCACTGTATTGCCCCCAAGTGGTCAACTTTTCAAGGAGTATCGAGAAGTGTTGATGTCATTCTCGTAAAGGATTTTGCAAATTTGACCGATGTTCTTATTTGACAACATTTTTTGTTTTGGGATCAAATTCATATTTCAAAGGTCATGTCTATTCAAGTCTAATTGTTGAAATAAAATAAAAGAGATGTCAATTTTTGAAAGTATTTTTTAAAATCAAGCTTCTTCGGTCAAACATCAAACACATGCTATTCAATATAGTCCTTTGATTATCTGATATTTTGAAAACATAAATTGACTCGTTGTAAGATTAAAATGGCTTTTTCCATGGTTCTTTGTATCCATTTTAATCTCTGATTTTGGGTATATCATTTGATGGCATATGATAAGGTGACCTTTTTATGAATTTCAAGAAACAAGATGCTCAAGTCAAAACTCGAGGGTTTACCAAGAAAGATTGTTTTCTTTTTTTAGCACCAATTTTATCAGCATGCATAATAACTAGTAGCTTAATTTATGAAGTGACAACCCTTATAAAAAAGCTCTTCGAGTTTTTGAGAGCGCCATTTATCAATTCAAATTGCTTACTTGATTAAAAAGAGCTTTTAAAAGCACGTAATGCAGGCTATGGTTCATAGCTATGAAAGAAAAGGAAATTCACAGGCTCAAAAGGTGTTTGGGGGTTTCAAAGACCTAGGATCAACATCAATTATTCATCAACTTTTTCTCTTGTTGTCTTTGTAGAGGAAATGACATATAACTATGTTAAATTCAAATATCAGAATTCTCTTAACATAGGTCATAATGCAAATCCAACTTTTCCCTTGATGAATAATTAGTCTAATAATTCAAAAGCATTATAGGCTTTATCATGGATACCAAAAGACATTTTGTAGCTTAGTATTTTTCTAGTGTTAACTTTTGACATTTGGTATGTCTTTTCTCAATTGAAACCTCTTTTGCCCCTTCTAAACATGATAGGCATTTTCATTCCTTTCCACTTTTTCTTTTTTTGCTTTCACATAGCTTTCCTCAAAGTTTTCTTACATGACCCTAGTCTATGGTTTCTTTCTTTTATGCCTCTCTCAATCATTGGACTTTTGTTCTTAGCCTTCTTTTTACAATTGATTCCACTTTTGTCTTCATCTTTTTCTAACAAAAATCTCTTATTTGCCCCCCAGTATGGGGTGTGATCCTAGTTAGGGTTTTTTATGAAGAAGAAAATCATCCTATCTCAAATGGGGACCACAAGGGATATAACCTTTAGAAAGTGAAGGGATAACAAAAATGGCCTTTTCTCATTTCAAGCAAGGTTGGTTAGAACCGATAAATTTTGACCTCGTCCAGTATAATGATTTGGACTTGTAAGAATCATGATTCACGAGTCCATAACTACTGAATCCACTACGTGTTATTATACATACTGCTAAAACTTAGCTACATTGTGGGGTTCAGTTTCATGTGTGGGTTTAAAATTTTTTTGGTTACCTCATGCCATTTTAACAAACATCGAGTCATTTCAACAATCAAAACACTTTTAATCTTTCAGGATTTTTAAGCCTTAATTTTGCATGTTGGAGTTTGATCAAAATATTTTATCAAAATACCCTTTAAAAGAAACATCTCATGATTTCAAAACAACAAAGAGACAAAGAAAAGACATGTTTTGTTGAAGGATGAGATGTGATCCCAAAATAAAATGCAAATGGCAAAATTCCATAACAATATGATTGCCAATTCATCGCCATTCTTGGATCAGCTTTTCTGGCAATATTTGTGTTTCACTAAGCATTTTCGATCACTTGTCATTCTGAAGATTTTTGGGGGATGATATGGCCAATGACTCATCTTTCAGAAATTCAACTTGCCTCTCGTTCACTATCCTCTAAACTCGATTCTTGAAATTCTTGCAACTGTTCAACTAAATGGTCTGAAATTCTCCTATGATATTCAAATCTCTTGTTTGGATTATACCACATAGGAAATAGTGGTTGCATGGGATTTAATGGAGTCGAGGCAACAAGTTTGGAATCTAGCAGATGCTGGTCGACAAACTTAAGTGGCAAAGGGATGTCAATCTTAGCAAAGGTACTTGAGCAGTTGGTGCTACAACGAGACCTAACTGGACCTCATAACTGAGGTTTCCCACCTTCAAAGTCATCTTCTGATTTATCTCTCATCCTCATTCTGGAATCCATGGCAGAACCTTCAATCTTCCCCCTCTTCATTGCTTGTTCAATTCTTTTGCCAATCTTCACAACATCATGTCAATCTTCCAATGCTGTGGTTGTATGAGGATTGTTGGAAACCTTTCAAGGCTGTTAGGTAATCCTTGTAGCGCGCAACATCGCTATTACCAATGCGTGGAATCATGCATTGTCTATACTAGAAGAGAAAATGATGAATCTAAAACTCTTATGTCTCCTCTTCGATTCCTCACTGACAGTACAACAAACAAATACCTGTAGAGGGAGTTCTGCTTTGTTGAAGTTTCAATCTTCTTCATATTTTTTAGTCCAAATATGTTTCTTCTCCCTACTTTTGCATTTTAATGCTGACACTAGTCGGAGAAAATTATAGACGATTTGAAACTACTACATCCCTTCTTGGATTCCCCACTTGCATAACCACAAACAGATTTCTATGGAGAGAATTCTGCTACGTTAAAGTTCTATGTCTGCTCATGTTTTTTGGACTGGGTTTGCTATTCTCCCTACTTTTGTGTTTTGGTGCTGCTACTAGTGGGTGAAAGTTTAAATAGCATATGAAACTATTGTATCCCTTCTTGTATTTCCCATTAGCAGAACCACAAACAAATCTTTGTAGAGGGAGTTCTGCTACGTTAAAGTTCAGTTTCTGCTCCTGTTTTTCAAATTAGCATCTTGTGCTGCAGTATAGGAATGAAGTTTGGTGACTTCAAAGAAGGTCAGATGCAGAAGCTAGCAATTATTGGGTGCTATTGCAAGACATGGAGGTGATGAACAACTAACAGTGCAGTTGAACCAGAAAGGAGATTGTCTTTTGTTGATGACTGAAGGTGTTGTTGCCACTGTTCATGACTGAAAATACGGAGAGGCGGTGCAACTTTGAGGTTGTGGTCGTTGCTGGTAAAGTGCTGAGGAGAAGAGCTAATTTTTTTCTTGTGTGTGGGACATGGAATGACAGTGTTTCCAACAAGAGACTGTACATACGTTCTCTTTCCATTTTTGAAACTTAGCACTTGTTCAAGTAGATTTATGTGTCTAGCTTCACCTTTACTGCTCTCAACTTCCTTTTGACAATGAGCCTCTCTCTGACCCCTTTCTTCATTATCCATCCTTTTCAATCAGGCATAGCTAAGCTCATGTGAGGGGATCCTATGTTTCAACTTTAGAGCATGCATGATAAATGAATGAACATGTAATCTATATGATGAACTTGCCCTTCGAGGGGTGACATATGGTCGTAACTCTTGTATGATGAAACAAGAATTTTTTATTTTTGCTCAAACTCTACAACAGAAATTTCCTGAGTGATGACCATTTTGTCACCTGTAAGTCCTGAATTCAAGATGCTTCATGAAAGGCTTGCTCGAATGCAAAACAATATGTATGGAGCATACATACTAAAGGCAGGTTCTAATCTTTTTACGTGAGACAAATGGTAGGTTTACTACTTGGTCTCTATCAAAAGGATCTCTCGTTGTCCTAGCGATCACCCTCTTGAAGGCAATATGGGGGCTCAATAGGCAATGAAATGGCACATGTACCAATCGTTATCAGTCTAAGCACTCAACGAAAAGTTGGAGTTTACACAAACTTAAACCTTAACTAAAAGTCATAAGGTAAGCTGCTAGTCCCCCACCTAACCTGAAGCCCGTGTGTGTTTTCAAAAATTAAAACATGTAATGCATGAAACAATTCTATACAATGCATAGATAAAACAAAAATAAAATACAAAACACAAAAAACTGAAACACATCAAAAACACAAAGCTTAGTCTAATATTACCAGAAACAATACCGTCCCTAGTGGAGTCGTCATTCTGTCGCACGTGCCCGTGCAGCGTCGATGGTGATTTTCATTATTGTTTTGATTTAGGAGTCGCCACTTAGTATTTGATTGAAGGTTACAAGGAAACTCGAGTGTACTGGTCGTTGTCAGAGATTCGAGGGTAAGGGACTAGTTGTGGCTAGGGATAGTATTAGCACCCTTAGCGCACCCAACCTAAGGTAAGCTACTTCATGATTTGATGTGATTTTAAAAAATTAAAATATTAGCCAAATTCTTAAGGCTTTAATAAATTAGTTATTAAAACATGATTTTATAATTCAATAACATACATAAAACAAATACAAACACACTCACATCACCTTTTTTACTGTAATACACTCACACACACCCATAACTAAATATTAAAAAATAATCAATGTTCAAACCAATCCAAATAACACATTAAACAATTTAAATTTACAAAAAAAGGCCCCAAACTAAAATCATGAACAATGATGGAAACCCCAAATCACAGGAACAGTGTTGTGAAGCCTTTGGGTCGCCTGAACAGTGGCGGCACGTCTTCTCCACGTGCCACCGCCACTGGCAGCGCGTGGGTTCACACGCCGTCGCAAGAAAATCCAAGCAACGGGGGGATCTGCAATGACTTCCTTCATTCTTCCTTTTCTCGCCGGTGGTGACAAACACCGTTACCTACAAAAGAAGAAACTCAACAAGCAGCTGATTTGTTTTCTGTTTTAGATCAGCTTTTGTTTTGTTTACTGTCTGTTGTTCTTTTCTTTTTCTTTCGGTGGAGGATCTGCCGTGGAGCGTGGAGTGACTCCCCGGCGACTCACACAGTCGCATACCTGTTGGATCTGGTAGATTGTTGACCCCACTTTCTTCTATGGTTGACGGTTAGGCCAACAAAGGTCTAAGTAGGGGGGAACAAACCATATTAAGCTTTGGCTCCCTTCTCCTCTCTTTCTCCTTTGATCGATGGTGAGGCAAGCGGAGGACTGCTAGTGATGGAGAGGGACAAAGCTAGAGGAAGAAGGCGGCCTATTCAGTGTGGGTAGAGAGGCTAGGTTTGTGTGCAGGGAGGTTGTCGGTTGGTTATGGGGAAGCTAAATGAAGGAAAATGGAGATGGGAATGGAGGTCTAGTTGAGGGCTAAAGGTTTCAGTCAACTGAGGGGAAAACGAAAGGGAGTTAGGGGTTTTCGGGCGGCGGCTTGTTTTTTGCTCTCTGGTTTTGGCCAAAAGAGAGGGAGGCTCCTTTAGGTGTAGGGGAAGAAGGCCAAAAATCCAAAAGGAAGGGGGGCGGCGGCTCCTCTTGGCTAGAAGAGAAAATTTAGGTTTAGGGTTTTTGTTTTGTGGTCCCTTTAATTTTCTATACAAAATTCCCCCATGTGTGTGTTGTGTAGATTGGTATTTATAAGAGAAGTGTGGCTTGGCCACAAACACATTGGTCCCTCAACACATTTTTTTTTGTATTTTGAATTTATTTTGAAAACAAACAATATCAACGTCGATTCAACAAAGAAAATCAGTGATTGTAAAATTAACGCGTTAAAAGTTGAACGCGTTCAAAATACCTTTGAAAATTTAAATTCTTTTGAGATGACTTTGAAAATGCTAAAAACGATGCAAATATATCAAGAATGTATTTTTTGAGGTTTTCATTGTTTTTTGCTATTTTTGATTTTTTTCAAAAAAAATTCAAACATTGGGTCAAAAATTGGGTAGCAACAAAAATCATAATATTTGAGTAATAATTGAAGCAAAATAACACTTGATTATTGATCTATGCTTGATTGCAATTAAAACCTTGTCTTTTATTGCTTGAAATGTAATCTGGTTTGATATTCATGTTACTGGATTTATGTTTGAATGTTCTTGGTGTTCTTCATTCCTTCTGTGTTTGATCCATTTTTCTTGAGAAATTTTGAAGTTTTTATATTTTTCTTATGTTGAATCTGTTTCGGTTTTGGGTCCTTATTTTGGTTTGTTTTTGGGTCTACCTAGTCGAGTCGACCTAGTCAGGATAACCTAGTCGAGTCAAAACCAGGTCAGTTCTTAGACCCTATTTGGTTTGCTGTTATGTTTGTTAAGATTTCTTTTGTTGAAGGTTGTGTTTGGCAAACACTTTTTGTTTTTGGCCAAATGTGGCCTTACAAAAAATACAAAAAAAAAATATAAATAATAATAAAAAGAAAAAATGTATTTTTGGGTCAAAAATACAAAAATCATGTTTTTGCTTAAAATATAGATATATAAACAATACATGTTTTAGCATTTTTTTTTTACAAAATATATATCAGCATGCATTTTGGATTTAATAATCAGTTTATTGGATCCATGAGAACTTGACTAATATTTCAATAACCCCTATAAATTTTAATTCATGAGAATTAATTATCAACCTTCTAATATAAATGTTGGACCTACAAGTAAACTGCTATTTAAATATTAGAAGTTGACCATAAAATTTTCAAAATTATTTTGAATATTCACCAATATTAATTGAGAGTATTTTTTACCATGCACTAGTTGTGGAACACGCATCCGCCTTCTAAGATAGATATTGAATCCTATCAGGGCACCTACATGGATCCTTCCCATAATAATTCATTTGGGCACACACGAGTCTATAATAAATTCAAAACACTAGGTTTATTCAAACGAATAAATATTCATCCAAATCCATAGACAGACTACTGGTTAAAAACCCATCAAAACCTTTAAATCACATTCAACTACACAATACAGCTTACCTTAGCTAGGGTGTGCTAGGGGTGCTAATACCTTTCCTAGCCACAACCAATCCCTTACCCTTAAGATCTCAAAATAAAACCACTACAACTAGGTTTCCTAGCAACCCTAAACCAAACAACTTGGTGGCAACTCCTATAACCCCCTAACATTGCGTGTCCATGTACGGCAAAATTTATAAAATTATACGAGTGAGAAAACTCTCATTTACAAGGATTCTTTGATAGATTTTCCATATTGATTTCTTTTTTTATAGGGAAAAAATTGTAGGTCCAACATGGCCTAATTTTAAGAGCCTAACCAAGCAATGGTTAGGCCAATGACCCAACTAGAGAGAAAGAAAAGAAAAGAAAGATGAGAAAGAGCATAAAAGCGAATGAATGAGGATGTACAACCTAATTGATACAGGTTATTATGATAAGTTAGTTGTGGATCTGTCACTACGAAACCATATGAATAGTCTTGCACAAATGTTTATGGACTGACGCGATAGGGTTAAGCCCAAAAGATTATTAATAAAAATAAAATATCTTGGGTGTCTTCTGATAGTTATGGTGTTCTATGCCTCATGTTATTGGCTTCTGTATTGTTTTTTGTCACTGAAAAAACTAAAATAAGATCATAAAATCTTTTAATAAAGTTTATGACCACAGCATGATATGAGGTTAGGATATTGTTCACATTTATATTCTCTAGTTGTTTGATAATAAGTAATGGTTTGTTTTGTAACTGTAATTGATTTTACTCATGACTGTAGGAGCATTTCTATGCCTAATTAATATAAATGCCTTACATGGAGCTTGATTATTTGAGCAAGAAAAATCAAGTTGAAAAGATAAGGTCACTTTATACACTTTTTGGAGTTCGTGATTTTCAATCCGTCAAACCATAACTGTAATAGAACAACTATGTCATGATAATATTGATATCTTATTCTAATTCATGGTTGATGTTGATGCATATATGATCAACTAAGAAATTAGCTTAAACTTGGCCTTTAATTGCCTTTTATGGCATATTGTAGATTAAATTTAGATAATGCTAATATCTATATGCCAATTCAACACCTTAAAAAAGATTTTGATATCATATATTTAATTTAATCTATTTTATAGATTACATAAACATCAATAATAATAAATATGATAGTGTAATTTAATATAAGTGAAATACAAAAACAAATATAATTTTTTTATTGATGTATATCTTTCTTCAACATTTGTGAGGACACGACCGAGATAATGCACATCCTATTCATCTCCAAAATCAATTTCTTATAATAGCATGTTGTCATTTTATCCTTAAGCTATAGAAATGTGTAGCCTAAGGGCATCTGAGGCCTTTGTGAGGCTAAAACTAGAGGTTTAACTAGATAAGTATTTAAATCTTAGAAAGCAATTTATTGCCTTCATTCCATTAAAACTCACTAGAGCTATTTCCTTTCAACAGCTCATTAAAAGGGTCTGGTCTTTCTGATAATATTTGCAATGAACCTCCTTAAAAAATTATTGTCAATAAGGACTTGCAATTCTTTCTTATTATGAGGTCGTGCTTCCACAATTTCTCGCGCTTTATTTATGTTTATCTTTATTTTTTCAATTATGCACTAAAAATCACTTCGATGATTCTCGTTCACTAATGTGCTTGCTTGCACACCAAAAACATATTTTAGGAGGTTAAGTTTTATTAAATAAATTTTTTTTATTAATTACTTGATTTTAGGTTTTAGACAAGTGGTGGTTGGGAGAGACGGATGAAGCTGGTTGGGGTAAATATCACTTTAAAGAAGAGAAAATTAAAGTAATTTATTCATCTTCAGTTTTTCATGGTCCAAGATTCTCTAACAAGTTTTAGTGGTAAAATAGAATATTTATTTTCAATTTTCATGAACTTTTAATGATGAACGATACACAATAAATATATATTACTAATAAATTTCATTTTTGATAAAACACAATTTGTGTTAAAAGAATAATTAAAAAACTGCAAAATCCCTGTCTTTTTATAACAAGTTTTAATGATAAAATAAAAAAAATTGTTTAAATTTCTTATGAATTTTTAATGATGAACGATATAAAATAAATAAATATTATTAAAAATTTTCAATTTTAATTAAACCCCGATTTTGTTAGAAAGATAGATACATAAAAAGTTTATGTATTCATTTTTTTGACCATTTATTAGACACAAGTTATGACAGATTATGACAGCACAAGTAATATGAACACTGCACAAGTAGGTAAGAGATACTACGTCACCATTTCACATTGCATTAACTTCATCAAATTCAACTATGAAATTCAATGTGTCAGCAAATCTACTAAGGTCCGACGCCCCGGTGAAGATGATGGAATCCTATCCAATTGATAATCTCAAAAGATACGTTGTAAGTAAGAAAGAGTATTAATCAGCATATCCTACATTGAATAAATAAAAAAAATATAAAACAATTTAAAAAAAAAAGTTAAGAACCAACCGCTTGCTATAAGTCATATGTCGGAGCCTAAACTCATTTGTCAACTCAACAAGCCAAAAAGCAAGTTTTAAAATAGTAAAAAATTAAGAAACAAACATATTTTTCCAAAAAGCTAAACCCATAACATTTCCTAACCAATCAGGTAAGATTGCACAAGTGCGTAGACGATATATAAAATTGAACCACGTAAGTAGATGAGACTATTAAACAATCATATTAATCTAAAAACTTTAGCCAGATGAGGATTCAAGTAATGTTTTATAATAATCCCTAACATACATCATCAAATAAGAGTCTTTTGAGTTGGAAAGAAACCTGCCACAATCTTGTGTTTCTATTTACAAATTAGTTAGATATAATATAAATGGTGAGATTTGAACTCCTGATTATTTGGTCATTTAGGATGTGATACCATATCAAATAATCAATTCAATCCTAAAATTCAAATTGTTGGGTAATGCTCTAAGAATTATTTTATATTACTCTCTAACACACTTTATTAAGTGTTTTTGAGCTTGAAATTTGCATTGTCCCACCACGATCTTGCATTTGATTCTTACAAATTAATTAGTATTAAAGAGTAATATAAAATCATATCTTGGAACTTCATCTAAAACTTAAAATTTTGGGTGAAATAGTTAGTTGACATGGTATCAGAGTCTTGTTGACCAAGCAATCACGAGTTCGAATATCGTCACACCTATTCTATTTGCTAGAAATTAAATATAAGATAGTATGAATGTATGCAAGTTTCAAGCCTAAAAGGCTTTCACTTAAGGAGGTATGTTAAAAAAAAATATAAAATTATATTTTAAAGTCTCATCTAACATCTTAAACTGGTATGTCAAAAAAATCAAGTTTTCTGTTTTGTTTTACAAAAATTTAAAGGTAAAAGAATTACAAGATTCTAAGTGATTGAAATCAAAACCACAAATATCTCTGTGACTATATACGATAACGAAGCCTTTGCTTTCAAAATTGGTTAAAAAGGGCCACCGGAAATTAATTTCGTTTGTCTTGACTTTTGTCGAAATTTCTAAGTCTTCAGATGCGCGCGTTTCCCGAGTACAAAATAATTAATTTTCTGGTAGAATATTGTTGCTGGTATCTGTCATGATTAAAGCTATGGACCATGATCCATCACTAGTCTCTCCTCATTCATGTTTTTCCCAAATATTTTCCATTTCGTTTTCTAATTCTTTTTTTTTTCCCTCAACTTTTTGGAATGATTCTAAAAACAATTCCAACGAATTATTTAAAAGTGTAATATTTTAATTTTTTTTATTAATTATTCATCGCAATGCATAAAATGTTATAAATATTATAAAATAATGTTTAAATTTACAAAGGTAAAATAAAACGGTGTTCAAATGTGGGGGTCACAATAATTTTCCTTTTTTATGTCTGAATTCTGGCCTTCAAAATGATCATGCGGTGCCCTGGTCGGTGAAAACGTTTGACCAAATTTGAACTTGGTTATAATTAGTTTGTGATAATTTTTTTTTAATTAAAGACAAATTTTCTAAGGATATAAAAAAATAATTATGTATTCATTTTTTTTATAACATTTATTAGACACTGACACTATACTAGGTGATGAATGTGAACCAGAGAAGTCTAGCAAACAAGTTCAGCAACATGAAAGAGAGAAGTCTAGCAGACAAGCAACCCTTGACATTCCACAAGTGGGTAAGAGTTACTAACACCAGTAGAAAATTAGAAAATATCAATGAATTATATCATGGTCTTCCCATCGGTGCAAACTTGAGTAGAACTACGATGTGGAATCCTATTGTTCGCAATAGCAGCTGCAGGTTGGCATCGTGGAAAGGCAGATTCTATTTCCCATGCCTGCTACGGTAGCAACAACAATTGAAAAGAAATTCAGATTCTTTATGTGGTCCGGAAAAGAGAAAAGTAAGAAAGTATGCAATGTCAGCTGGGCAACAGTTACTCTCCTGAAAAGTGTTAGTGGTCTTAGGGTTGGATCTTTTAGGGATAAAAATAAAGCTATGGTGTTTAAATGGTTATGGAGGTTTGGGTCAGAGGAATCAAGTATGTGGAAGGATGTGATTAAAAGCATACACAAACCCAACTGCTCCAAACTGATTCTGCAAGCTCATATCCCAGGAGCTGGAACTACATGGACCCGTATTGTCAACCATTGTGTTAAAGACATAGGTTACAGGATATTGTAACTTAACAATATGTGGTTCTTATTGGGAATGGTAAAAAGACTGTTTTTTGGCTTGATACTTGGATTGATAATTGTTGTTTAGCAGAGCACTTCCCTAACCTCTTCCACTTATCCAACAATAAAGAAGCCAGCATCGATAAGATGGGAATGTTGGAAGGGTATGAATGGATTTGGTTTTTCTCCTGGATAAGACCTTTGCGGGGTCAAAACATTGGTTTGCTAGATCAACTTTACGCAATCCTTTCGACAGTGCACTTAGACAAAGATGGAGAGGATAGACTAATCGGGAAAGACAATAAAAAATGAAGATTCTCAGTTAAATCTCTCTGTGGGTTGTTAAGTCCCAATCCCTACACAAACAGTGGCTTCTCTTTTGCTGGGATTTGGAAAGGTATTGTCCCTCCTAAAGTGGAAATCTTGTGCTGGATAGCTATCATTAATAGAATCAACACCCGGTGTATATTGGCTAAAAAAGGTATTTTGGATATTTCAGAGTCTAACTGCCCTATATGCTTAGCGGAGGAAGAGTCGGTTGATGATATCCTTTTGCATTGCCACAAGCATTGGATCATTTGATCCAAAATCATTAAGTGGTGGGGTTTAGATTGGCGTTGCCCAAAGAGCTTGTCAGATATGTTGTAACAGTGGACTTATCTGGTTTATGGTAAATTTCAGCAGAAAGCTTGGCTTATGTTGTTTTTCTCATGGCATGGTCCCTTTGGCTCCTTCGAAATGATTTGATTTTCCAACAGAAGACACCTGACTATGGTACAATCTTCTTTCTTATTATCACTCGTCTATGCTTATGGTTGAAAGCTATTCATTCTGATTTCCCCCTATTCCCCTCCAGATCTGCTAAGATAGGCAGAAGACCTAATTCGATGGTCCAATGTTCAGTCTACCAGGACTGTTAATATGTGGTCTCCTTCTATGGTTGATAGCTTCAAATGGAATGTGGATGGCTCTTCTCTTGGTAAGCCAGGACCCTTCGAAATAGGTGGTGTCTTGCGAAATCATCATGGTCATCTCCTTGGTATTTTTCTTTACCAGTTGGTATCTTAGATTCCAATATAGCTGAGTTGAGAGCTGTAGTCAAAACTATTGAGCTCCCAACCTCTAATTGCCTCCTCCATCATAAGCATATTATTATTGAATCTGACTCTGCCAATGTCATTAGCTGGATACATAATCCTCACAATAAACCATAGATGCACCATAAGCTTTTCTCCTCTGTCAACAGATTGAATGCATACTTTGGCTCAATCACCTACACTCATGTTTTTCGTGAGAGTAATTACATGGCAGATTTCATGGTCAAACAAGGAGTGAGGAGATCAAGTGACTTTATTGCCTGGTTTTGAACCATCCATCAGTCCTCTGGGTTCTTCTTGTGTGTTCCTGCTGTTATGCTTATGAGAATGTTGAAGGTAGATCTTTGAGAGGAAAGCTTCAGTTATGAGGTCGTTCTGTTGTTTCTTGGCAGTATTCCCCGACATTATTGCTTTCATTGCTTTAATTGTGCAGAGTTATATGTTGCTCTTTGGCTATTTTTGTTTTTCGTTTTCTTGGTCTGCTTTGTTATCTTTTTGTTAGTCTGCTGTAATCTGATATTTTGCAGCCCTCGTATTAATCTCTCCCGCCAGCCTCTGGCGTTTAATGAAATATGTTATCTCTCAAAAAAAATAAAAATATCAATGAAATAATTGGCTGGCATATAATGAAGTTTTCATTGGTATTTTTAAATGCCGATGGAAGCACCTATAGAAAACCATCGTCAAAAAATATCTTATCAATGTTTATATTTTATCAGCAATTCAATTAGTATTTTTAAATGCGGATGGAATTGCAAACGGAGTATGTTGTCGGCAAAATTCCATCACCATCTAGTTTGTCGATCGAATATTTTATTAGCGAGTCCATCGATAAGCTGCTACAATACTAATGGAATCACCGACAAACATTTTGTTCCTTCGGAGATGGCAATTTATAATTTTTTTTTACCTGATGATCCCCTTCCAGTATAATAATATAGTTCACAATAAATCTCAAAAAAAAAAAAAACACAATACCGGCGGAATTTGTTTTAGGAAATTATTCTGACCATCCTGACATTTGAAA
>Ga0307518_10001611_pt1 | contig 16663 bp, 12 predicted proteins | sample 25_EM_MG_FD_203889 | JGI IMG/M metagenome (GOLD analysis project Ga0307518, IMG submission 203889) | Populus trichocarpa ectomycorrhiza microbial communities from riparian zone in the Pacific Northwest, United States - 25_EM | ecosystem: Host-associated > Plants > Roots > Unclassified | place...
TTGATTTGGCATTTAAATTTCTGTGTTTGGTTGGGAAGATGGGTTTTAAAACATCACTACGCATTTTGTTTGTTAACAGAATGGACAGTTCCTTTTCAGAAAGAAAAAGGCCAAATTGTACTAAAAGAGAAGCCCCCTTGAACTTAACTTCTGAACAAAAAAATCCTGATTTTCGATCCTAAACATTATGATTTTTGGAATAGGCTTGTTCTGTTAGGAAATTAACTAAAAAAAAAAAAACCTAGCCCATAACATCTTTTTAGTCGCTCTCTATGTCTTTATTAATAATGATATAAAAAAAAAGGTAGAAAGAAATATTCAATTTTTTAATCTATCTTTATCAACAATATTTGAAATATATGGAATCATCATTTTTAGACAAATAAATCCAAAATATTCTCGCATATTTCACCGGAAAAAACCAATTTAATTTTTTGAAACAGACCCAATCACTAGCAGCAACACCACAACTGCCACCAACAGCAGCCACCAACACCAGCACGAGCACCACCACCAGTAACAATAACAGCACCACGAGCACAAGCACGAGCACAGGCACCGGTACGAGCACGAGCACGAGCTCGAGCACGAACACCATCAGCATCAGCAGCGGTAGTAACAAAGTATATTTAATTAGGATTTTCAATTTAAGTTTGTTGTATGGGTTTATGGGACTTTCTTTGATTTGCCTTTTCTTTTATGACTTGCAAACTTAGTATAAGAAGTTGTAAAGAGACGATGAAGATGGATTAAGGTTTTTCTCTCTATTTTATAAGTTTCTCTATTGAATCTATTGTTTAGGAGTAAATTGAAAAAATAATTGGAAAATCAGTTCAGGGATATTTGGTGGTTGAGTATTATTATTATTTAGAAAAAAAAATTTAGCCAAAGAAAAAACAAAGGAAAAGTTAAGTTTAAGAGTTAGCTCCATTTACACTTTTACATGATGTGTGTGAACTATATATATGTGTAAATAAATTAAATTAGTAGTATTAAATAAATTATGTTGCATTGTTATAGGTCCTTCTCATACCGCAGGACAACCTTAATTCTCTTCTTTTGTGGGTAGTTATTTACTAGGTATATTTTGGGTACGTGGATTATGTAATATTTTAGTTCATAAGGATTTGAAGTTATATTTTGGGGTTGTAATTAATGTTTAGTCATATACCACTTTTTAGATAATTAAATCTCTTGTGTAGACATTAAAGAATTTTAGTATACATGTAGATAACTTTATAATATGCTTTGTTTTAATGACATCATGTATGAAGAGAAAAGATATATGACACTCCTATTAGAATGGAAAATGGTGAAGGTATAAGTCGAAGTGGATGAAGTGATGAGAATTCAGTTTTTGTTGAAGAAGTTCTAGAATGGTTGAATCATAACTATGCAGGATAAATTGTGTTTTAAGTTGATGTCGACACTTGAAAAGGTCAATTTATAGAGGAGACTCTGCTGAATATTCGATAGCCAGCATAATAATAATAATAATAAGCTTAAAAATTATTGTTAGGATAGTTAGGGATCAGGGATCATGATACACACACACACTCATATGTACAAAACAAAAATCCTAATTTTTCAACGAGTATTGCATAAATTAAATTGAGGGTGTTACAAGTTCTATCTATTTTTAATGGCTCATTAATTATTAGAAAATTAATAAAGGGTTTATTTATCTTACACAATAAAATGAATTATTTATCCCAATAAAAAACAAATTAGAATTGTTTACCAATAGTTTTGTTTGTCTTTTTGTTTCTTAGAATATAGTAAAAAAATGTCTTCACCCTTAGAAAAAGACAAAAAAAAGGCATGCGTTTATGGGTTTTTTTTGTGAAATCCTAAAACATGAATGCATTTAGTAAATAGAGAAGAACCTATTAGTAAAAGACAAGAGCTCTAACTTGAAGTATGAAACACACATAAGTGAATAAGGAGAAATTGGGATTTAATATGAGAAAGACAAGAGAGTTAGGGGACTAAATTGAAAATATATAAACAAATGAGGGACACAAGCAAAAACAAAAACAAAAAAACCTATTAGCCCTAAGAAGAATAAGAGGGCTGATGGCAGAATAGAGAGGAGGGGAAAAGGAACAGACACTCTTCTCTTCAGCATCTTATTCCAAAGAACAGGTGGAGAAAATCACATGCAAGCAAACACATAAGAGAAATTAAGAAGTTTGAGTGAAGATTAAAGCATCAAAAGTAAAATAAATTGAGGGAAAGGAAGACAGGAGGCTAGTGACAGTAAAGGAGGAGTGGAAAGAGACCAAGAAAATATGAGGGAGAAGAGCTTTTAGGGAGTAGAAAACGCAACTAGGATAAACCCAAAACCTTCCTAGAACAATTTCTAATACATTGGGTAAGTGTTGTACAAAAGTTGTCTCTTAGATTAGGGTTTTTGAGGATTTTTATTGGGTAGATAGAAGTGAGAATAGAGTGTGAAATAGGAGACAAAGCCTTCAGCCAGACATGAAGGAGATAGCGGGGCAATTTTACTGTTGAATTATGCATTACATGTTAAAATAAACAAGTATGGATCATACAAGAGGTCGTGGTGTGTTGAAACATGAACATGTAAACAAATTTATGTATGCATGCTCTTATGAAGTTAACTTTGAATATATAAAATCTTAAGAAATATCTTGTGTTGTATACAAAGAAAAGGATGTTAGAAAAAAAGGAAGAAACACATGAAAATAATTTTTTATATGTTGGACATGCAAACTAGAATTCTAGACAATGTTGTTAGTTAACTTGTGACAAGAAATTTTTCAACAGACACATTAGTTCATGTATATAAATTTTTTTTTCCACTCTTTATTGACACTAAACATTTAACTAATATATATCCACTTTATTGTGTATTTAAAGTTCTTCTGGTGAATGCCATTACAATAAATGCCATGTTCAATGTAAATAAAGTCTAGTGTATTTACAAGATTAGCTTCGGCTAATGGCATCCGTGATAGGATTGCTGTGAGATGAATTACAAGATTAGCTTCGGCTAATGGCATCCGTGATACGATTGTCGTGAGATGGATTACAAGATTAGCTTCAGCTAATGGCATCTGTGATAGGATTGCCACGAGATGAATTACAAGATTAGCTTTGGCTAATGATGTCCGCGTTGGGATGCCCGAGAACGATTAATAAGACTCGATTTGTAAAGGGTATCCGTGTTTGAATGATCTGGGAGAAATTGATAAATATAATTGCCTAAAAATACCCAGGTTGGACTATGCAAGTAAATAAGAGTACTGAAAATAAGGATACACAAATGAGTTTTAATTGGGTTTAAATGATTTTACAAGCAAATTATAAGTTGATTGTTAGAATTCCTATGGATTCGATAGAAAATTTATACTTCATTCGTATACATTCCATGATCATATATATTTCTTTTATCAACATAAGTCTTAGCTCAGCATGTAGTACATTAGTTATTCTGTAATTAACCCTTTTGAAATGTTTAAGAATACTTATTATGTTTTAAATTCTCTCTTTACATGTTAGTGTCCCTTTTTCTTTTAAATTTTATAATATGATTTGTGGTCTATGTTCATAATGAACTTATTTGTAGGTGTGTATATATATATATTGTGTGGATTGTATGAGGTGTTGAATATTGGTTATTGAAATAAGGTTCGGAATTATAGGACCTCGTGATGATGGGTAGATTGAGTTAATTGATAGTAGTCGATAACTTGGGATGTCCTAAATACAAACGAAACTTTGCCAAAATTTTGGTAGAATTATTTACAAAAAAAAAATTTACCATCAAATTAAGAGCATATGTTGGGATCTTTTAGCGTTGATCAAATCGTACAGTCGGGTCTATTACAGCTGGTATTAGAGCCCTGGTATGGATTCTAGGAAGAATTCAAAAGAGGTTGTTGATATTTGTTGATTTATTGCAGGATGGTACGTATCTGCCAAAAGATTAGAATAGATCTATCCTCTACAGGGAGGGGGAATAGAGATATAGACTTTTACGAGGGGCAAGAAGAGAGCCCTTTGGAAGATAATTGCTTCACATGCACCAGCAGTATCGACTCAAGCAAGGCATAAAGAATCAACAGAGCCTCTAGTCAGACAGGAACTAAGGCAAACTGGAGATGTTCGGTCGACAGTGTCTGCAAACCCCGGGAATAAATAAATAAATAAAAGGGAAGAAATTCATGCATATGGTTAAATAAAAACAGGAATTCATAAAATTTTGAATATAAATTTCCGGGCGAAATAATTCAGGACATTATAATAAACCTGGTACTGTTGAGGGTTGGATTTAATGGAAGAGAATAATACACTTAAAGGAAAAAGGGGGCCTAAATGCAAATAAGGGAAAATATAGAGTATAAATACTCTCTCCTCACCAAAAAAATCTGTAGGAACCATAAGGAGAGAAAATAGGGAGTTTTATACCCATTCTTGAGAAATCAAGAGAGAAACACTAAAATTTCAAGAACCCATCCAAGATTAAGAGCATATAGATGGGATAAACACTTGAGAGCAAAGGATTATCAAGAAATTAAACAAGAAGAAAAGAAAGGAGGGAGTTGAGAATCTTCAACTGGTTGAAGATCAAAATCTTAATTTGTACCGGGTAAGGTGTACTAAACATGATCTTAAAAAAATTCATTTTTAATTCGATAAAGAATTGATGCCTTGATATTGAATCATAGGTTAGGGTTCTTAGACATAAATTGGTACTGGGGAAAAGTACTTATTATTAAGATTAAGTTAATTCATGTGTGTGGTATGTAGTTTATGAAAGTATTGTGTGAAGGGGAGGGGGAGACGAATCTGGACAGACTTGTCTCCTGACTTTTGATGAGATTTCGGGTAGGAGGATGAGGGAATTAGAATCGGGTTCCTCATAGAAATTGTAGATTTGAATGTTAGCTAACCAAGGAAACTGGTCTTGCTCAATTTGGAGATGTAGAACTCCAGTTATGGGTTATCAACTGAGACTGAGTCGTGACTGATTATGTAGGGCAATAGGACTAATTAGTTAATGAGCAATTTTGACTATCTTAGAGGCAAAACTGGGTTCTCCTCCCTTCAGAGAACTTGTAGCCTCGTGTCTTAGCTTTCTAACAAGATCAATCTCACTTAAAATGAAGTTTTAGAACTTTAGATATAGTTAAAAATCTAGTGAGTGTTTGGACAGTAACAATTAAAAATTAGATAGTAACAGTTGAAATTTGGACAGTAACAGTTCAAAATTTGACAGTAACAGTTCAAAATTAGACAGTAATGTTGGACAGTAACAGTTGAAAATTGGACAATAACAGTAGACTTTCACGTGAATACTATATATAAGAATATGAAAGAATTGAGTCATACGAACACTTGCATATTGAGATACTAACTCTGAAAATATACGCGATATATGTATGTATGTTAATATGAGGAAATGAACATACATAGAAAGTAACACATGAGTAATGGATGAATATGGATTCTCTATAATATCGGCTTAAAGGAATCATAACAAAAAACTTCCTTATGATTCAGGTGGAGAAACCAGGATTGGATCTTCTGTTAGGGGAGGTCACGAGACAGGTGAAGCAGATGCGTGATTTTCCTCCTATTTACACTTTTACAATTTAAAATTCTTCTGGTGAATGTAATTACAATAAATATCATGTTCAATATAAATAAAGTCTAGTGATTTACAAGATTAGCTTCGACTAATGGAATCCATGACAGGATTGTCGGGATATGAATTACAAGATTAGCTTCGGCTAATGGCATCCGTGATAGGACTGCCAAGATTAGACTTTGCAAGGTCACCCAGTTTATGCTAGTAAATAAGAGTATTCAAATTAAGAATATACAAATGAGTGTTAAGTGAGTTAAAAGATTTACAAGCAAAATATAAGTCCTTTGTTAGAATTAATACTTCATTCGTATTCATTACATGAGCATATATATATTCTTTATCAACATAATGGTATGTTTGTTTATGTAACAGGTCCATCAAATATCCATGGAGATCATTAGTTTAGGACCCTACTTTGTGAAGCTTATGTAAATCTTTAACTTAAACAAAAGGGAATTAACACATTTATGTAGTACACTTTTGTGTAAACCTTGATGTATTTATAAAAGTTCAGCTTAACATGTAGTATTTTAATTATCTTGTAATTAACCGTTTTGAAATATTTAAAAAACATTTATTATGTTGTAAATGCTTTCTTGCATGTTAGTATTTCTTTCTTTTAAATTTTATGATATGATGTTTGGACTATGTTCATATTGAACTTACTTGTAGGAATATATATATATATATATATATATTTTGTGTAGACTGTATAAGCTGCGGAATTATGGGACCTTGTGATGATGGGATTGATTGGGTATATTGGTAGTGGTCAATAACTTGGGATGTCCTATATGTAAACGAAACTCTGTCGAATTTTTGGTAAAAAGAAAAAAAATTACCCTTAAATAAAGAGGATGTGTTGGGAACTTTTAACAATGATCGATCGTACAGTCGGACTGTTACAGTGTCATCCCCACGGGAGCGAGCAGAGGAGCCCCCTTAGACTATACCTGTAGGGCCATCTGTTTCTTATGTTGATCCAATGTTCTTGGCCCAGCTAGTCAAAGCAGTAATGGAAGGTATGGCTAATGTTGCCACTCTTATGCCAACACCCCCACCTGCACCCATCATACAAACCGTTTCAGAAGCAGCTACACTACTAATAATGTGGTGCATCTAGTTCAATTGGTGAAAAGTATGAGAGATGTTGTTACCTAAATTTTGACCCATCTTTTTTATAAAAGTTTCGAAAAACAACGAAAATCCAAAAAATAAGTTTTTAATATATTTGCATCATTTTTAACATTTTCAACGTCGTCTAAAAAAGAATTTAAATTTTAAAGGTTTTTGGAACACGTTCGACTTTTCATGCGTCATTTTTAAAATCATTGATTTTCCTCATTGAGTCGACGTTGATATTGCCCGTTTTCAAAAAATACAAAAAAAATCAAGAAAAATCAAATTTAGAAAAAAAGAAAGAAGTTAAGGGACCAATTTTGAGGTCCAAACAACATTTTTGCCTATAAATAAGAGTTTCCAACACATACACAAGGGGGGGCAATTTTGCATATTTGGGGGAGGCAACACAAAAAAAACCCTAACCCTAAATCCATCACTACCCAACCAGCCGCCCCCACCCATCCGGCAACCTATTCCTCTTCTTCCCTCTCAGCTGTCCCCTCAACTCTCATCCAAGCAGTCGATCCCTTCTCCAGCTGAAACCAGAGAAGCCAAGGCAACCCCCCCGTTCATTGGTCTTCCTCTCGGCCAAAAACAAACCAAACAGCTGCCCCTCTTGGTTTTGATTTTTCTCTCCAGCCGGCCGCAAGACAAGCCTTCCCTTCTCATCTTCAACCTTCCACCCGACAGACCCAGCCACACACTATTCCCTTTCCCTGTGTAGCAGCATCTCCTTCCCCCATCAATAGCGCCTTTTTCTCCCTCGACCGACTACCAACAGCAACGGAGAAGTAACACCCACAGACCGGCCTTCTCTGGCTATATCTCCGCCTCAGCACCGCCAGACGGCACAGCGGCGCCCACAGATCCCAAATCGGTCCGCCTTCTTCCTCCAACAGTAGTCACTGCCGCCACACTGACACCCACCGATTTGTCCATTCCTCCGCCTCAACACCGCTAGTGAGCCCATCTCCATCGCGACTTCAACGGCCACGGACAACAACCGCTAGATCAGAAGAAGGAGAAGACCGAGAACAAACCTACCACCTGAAGAAGAAGGAGAAAATGGCAAACTGAGAGAAAATAGAATCGCAACAGATCTAAATAAAGATTAAAATCGACTGGCTTGTGTGTTTTTCTTCTATTGCAGGTGATGGCGGGTGTCATCGCCGGCAGGGAAGGGAAGAGGAGAAGAAGCTAAGCCAGACCCACCCATTTTCCAGCGTTTCTCATGGCGGCCCGTGAACCCACGCGCCGCCAGTGGCGGTGGCGCGAGGAGGAGACGCGCCACCACTGTTCCTGGTGTCCCGAAGGCTTCACAAAACCCTTCCCTGCAATTCCTTGAGTTTTAGGGGTTGTTTTGTAATTTTTAAAGTGTTTAATGTAATTTTTGTTTAGTTTTTGAATTTTGTATAATTTGTAATGTGTAAGAAAAAAAGAAAAAAATATAGTAAAAGTGTATGTGTGTGTTTGTATTTGTTTTATGGATGTTTTTATTTATTTATTTATGATAAAATTGCAAAGAGTAAAGAAGAATTTAATATTTTGATTTGATCACGGTCAAGAATTATGAACTTACACATAAGTCGTATTTCTAATATCTGATGAAAAGATAAAATTTTTAAAACTTCTTTAACACGTCAAAGCCACGAAGCAGCTTACCTCAGATAGGGTGCGTTAGGGGTGCTAATACCTTCTCTAACCACAACCAGTCCCTTACCCGTGAATCTCTGACAAGACTAGTACACCCGGGTTTCCTAGTAGCCCTCAATTAAATACTAGGTGGCGACTCCCAATCAAGCAATCAAACGAAACGAAAAATCGCCAAAAGACACCGCGCGGGTGACGTGCGACAAGAGAAATGGGTTGTGAACCTACTCAGGTGAACAGGATGCTGAAGTAGCGGGAAGGTGGATTAGAAAGGTAGAGAAAATGATTATTCAAATTAAGATACCAAATGATCTGCGAGTAGATTGTGCTACATAATTACTATCAGATAGTGCTATGACTTGGTGGGAGACAGTTCAGTTGAGGAGGGCTATAGAAACCCTATCCTGGGATGATTTCAAGACGAAGTTTGAGAATCAATATTACTCCAAATATCATCAAAAGATGAAGGAACATGAATTCCTAGCCTTGAGATATGAGGGGATGTTAGTACTCGAGTACGAGAGGGGATTTCATGACCTCTCACTATTTGCACCACATTATGTCCCATCAGAACAACACATGATAGAAAAGTTAAGGGATGGCTTTAGATAAGAATTGAAGTAGGGGTTGATTGCTTTACAATTCAAGACAGAAAAGGAACTAATTGAAGTAGCACAAGCCTTGGAGGCTTGTATGGAAGAAGACCAACAGAGTCATGAAGGTGCAGGAAAACGAAAGTATATGGAATTTTCAGGCAAGCCACCACTTCCAAAACAGGATAAAGGCGGACAGTTCTTTCAATTCAAGAAAAAAAAAAGGGACATCATCTAGTTCTCGATAGAATATCAGTGTGAAGTTAGGAGGTGGTCAGACTCGCTCTAAGACTATTGCTTCGGGGGGGGTCTGAGACATTGTCTACCCTTGTTGTACACAATGTGAACAAATACATCCTGGGAATTGCTTGGTTTCTCCTGGCCGATGTTATATATACCGAGGAAAAGGTCATAGGTGGAGAGCCAACAAGTACTTGGGAAGAGAATGCCCACTGTTAAATACTGAACAACCTCAGAAATAAAGGCAACCAAGTTAGAGTCACCAGCAGTCCATCACAGTGAACAGACCAAGAAAGTAATCCTAGGCATGAATTGGTTGGGTAAAAATAAGGCTCGTCTAGATTGCTTTACAAAAATAGTAACCTTCCAAGGGTCTAAGGGTGAAACAATGGTCTTTAAGGCGGAGAGAATTTCCAACCTTACAAATATAATCTCGGTTATGGCTGTGAGAAAACTACTAAAGAAAGGTTGTACATCATACCTTGCCTATGTGATAAATTCAAAAAAAGGTAAAATAGGACTGTCTGACATTCCAATTATAAGGGAATTTTCGGATGTATTTCCAGAAGAACTGTCGGGACTACCCCTAGAAAGAGAAGTTGAAGTCACCATCGACATATTGCTTGAGGTGTCTCCTATAGCCCAATTGCTATATAGAATGGCCCTTAAGGAATTGGATAGGTTGAGAATCCAATTGCAGGAGCTCTTTGATAAAGGGTTCATATGACCAAGCAACTTACCTTGGGGGGCACCTGTATTATTGTGAAGAAGAAAGATGGAACGTTGAGGCTTTGCATAGATTACCGTCAGCTGAATAAAGTGACGGTAAAGAATAGATATCCGCTTCCGCGGATAAATGATTTATTCGATCAGTTGAAGGGTGTTAAAGTGTTCTCAAAGATTGATTTAAGATCAAGATACTACCAGATGCGAATCAAAAGACAAGATGTGCTGAAAACTGCCTTCAAAACTCGCTATGGACACTTTGAGTTCTTGGTGCTACCATTTGGATTAACTAATCCTCCAGCACTTTTTATGGATTTAATGAACTAAGTATTCCAACCGTACCTTGATAAGTTTGTTGTCGTATTCATCGATGACATCTTTGTTTACTCCAAATCCTATAAGGAGTATGAACAACACCTGAAACAGACACTACAGACTCTGAGAAGCCGCCAGTTGTATGCCAAGTTGGATAAATGTGACTTCTGGTTAAAAGAAGTTACCTTTTCAGGGCATGGTGTCTTTAGAAGGCATTTTTTGGACCTTTAGAAGGTGGAGGCAGTTCTGAAATGGGAAAGGCCTACTACGGTAATTGAAATCCGTAGTTTTCTTAGATTGACAAGGTATTATAGAAGGTTTATCGAAGGGTTTTCAATAATAGCAACTCCAATGACATGACTCACCAGGAAGAACATAAGATGAGAGTGGTCAAAGAAGTGCGATGAGAGCTTTCAAGAACTGAAGAGAAGGCTTACTACTGCCCCCATGCTAATCCTTCCATCCAGAACAGAAGGTTTTGTAGTCTACAGTGATGCCTCAAGAAAAGGATTGGGTTGTGTCCTAATACAGCATGGAAGAGTAGTTGCCTATGCATCGAGACAACTGAAGACTCATGAAATCAACTACCCAGTTCATGACTTAGAAATGGCAGCAATATGTTTTGCCTTACGAGTATGAAGGCACTACTTATACGAATCCCAGGTTTAAATTTTCACAGATCATAAGAGCCTTAAATATTTGATGTCACAGACGGAGTTGAACATGCGACAACAGAGATAGGTGGAATTAATTAAAGACTACGATTGTATTATAGATTATCATCCAGGAAAAGCGAATGTAGTCGTGGATGCTCTCAGCCGTAAAGATAAGGCAATTATGGGTGGACCAACAACTTGGGATGAGAAAGCCGTGATTGAGCTAGATAGATTTGGGGCAGTATTAAATGTGAGTCCGAAAGGATCCTTAATGGCTCAACTAAGGGTGAAGTCAGGATATCAAGAGCATATATTAGAGGCATAACAGCTCAAACTGGAATCAGGGGGTGAAGCTCTTTTTTGAATAGGAGATAATGGAATAGTGATGTTGCGGCGAGGCATGTATGTGCCTGACAACAAAGTCCTTAAACAAAAGTTACTACGAGAGGCCCACGAGTCTAAGTTCACTGTACATCCAATTACTACTAAGATGTACTAGGATCTGAAATAGTACTACCAGTGGCCAAATATGAGAAAAGATGTGGCTGACTACGTGGCAAAATGTAGTATTTGCCAACAAGTACAAGTAGAGCACCGAAAGCCGGTAGGGCTGTTACAACCATTACCAATCCCTAAGTGGAAGTGGGAGATGGTCACAATGGACTTTGTGTCAGGACCACTGAGTGGAGGGGAAATGATACAATCTGGGTCATTGTGGATAGACTAAGTCTGCCCTTTTCCTACCTATCGCATGTCCCCCGCGCAGCATCGATGGTGATTTTTCATTCGTTTGCTTGATTTGGGAGTCGCGACCTAGTATTTGATTGAAGGTTACTAGGAAACCCGAATATACTAGTCTTTGTCAGAGATTCACGGGTAAGGGACTGGTTGTGGCTAGGGAAGGTATTAGCACCCCTAGCGCACCCTACCTGAGGTAAGCTGCTTCGTGATTTTGTTGTGAATTAAAATTTTGAAATATTAGTCAAATTCTTAGGGCTTTAATAAATCAGTTATTAAATCCCAAAATATATGTATAAACATGTTCTTACATTTTCACGAGAAGTACAACATGATTTTATTTGTCCTTAAAATACTTGACCGTATTTAAATTAAAACACTTAATTCTTTTTCTTTCTTTCTATTTATTTTTTGTCTTTTTTAATTTTAACATTAAAAGAAAACATACATAAAAAAATTATAAAACACACACACATCACCTTTTAGTATGTTTACTCACACACTCACACTTCCATATTCATTACAAAATATCCATAATTCAAAATAAACCTAACAAATATATTAAACAAAAATTTACATCAAGCAGTTAATTTACAAATAGACCCCTCAAAACTCGGGAACAGTGCTAGGGACATCAGTGAAGCTTCTAGGGTTGCGGAACAGTGGCGGCGCGTCTTCTCCACGCGCCACTGCCAGAAAATCCAAGCAAACAGGGGATCTGGAATGGTTTCCTCCCCTCTTCCCTTCCCTGCCGGTGGTGAAGGCAACGTCACCTGCAAAGCCAAGAAAACATAATAGTTATTTTTATTTTATTTTTTCTCCTCAGATCTGGTTCTTCCGGGTTTGATTCTCAGTTTGTTGTTCTTTCCTTCTTCAGGTGGCAGATCTACTGTGGTGCGTGGAGGGACTCCCTGGCGACTCGCACGATCGAAGGCCTGCTGGATCAGGTAGATCGTCGACCCCTCTTTCTTCCTTTATCGGCGGTGAGGCAAGCAGAGGTCTAAGGAGGGGGGACAAACCACATTAAGCTCGACCTCTTCTCCTCTCTTTCTCTTTTGGCCGGCGTTGAGGCAAGCAGAGGTCTAAGTAGGGGGAACAAACCACATTAAGCTCGACCCCTTCTCCTCTCTTTCTCTTTTGGTCGGCGTTGAGGCAAGCAGAGGACTGTTGGTGTTTGTGATGCTGCTTGTGGTCAGTTGCAGAAGATGAAAAAGAGCGGGGGCTGTCTTAGCTGGTCTGTGGCCTTAGCTGTTGAGGAGACCAAAGGAGAAGAAGACGTTGTTGAGGGGAAGGCTTCGGTGCTGAAGGTTGAAGACGAGAGGCAATGTGGGAAGGAGAGGTGAGCCACCTCTCTGTAAGGCTGAATTAACAGCTGTTTTGGGGTTGGTCTAGTGAGATGGAGAGTTATCTGGGGGAGGGAAGATGGGGACGGCTGTTGTGGAGAGGGAGAGCGGCAGCTACCTCTTGGTTGGGAGAGAAGACCGTGAGTTTGTGTTTAGCTGAAGAGAGAAGGTCGTGCGTGTGGGGGCTAAGGGAGGAGAAGAAGATAGGGAAAAAGCCGGGGGGAGGGGGCTTGAGTGGCTGGTTTAGGAGGGAGCGTGGGGTTCTCTGGTTTTCTTTTGGTAAAAGAGAAGGGGAGGGTGGCGACTGTTTGAGAGAGATAGCTTTAGGTTTATGTTTTTTTTTTGTTACCCTGATTTTCTCTTTTAAAAAATTGCTCCTCTTTGTCAATTTCTCCCCCCTCTTCATGTATGTTGTGACCTGTAACATCCCCATATCCGAGATAAAGCAATGATCTCATGTTAACTGTTAAACAGAGTGATTAATTTTTTTTTTCTATATCTATTCATGGTGTTTGTATTAAAGTCTACCGAAATTTCAACGAAGTTTCCCCTATACCGGGAGGTCCAAGTTATCGACATACGACCTATTTACACTTCTACCGCATCTCCTAACTCAATTCAACCCAATCATCCTGGTTCTCAATCCCACAAACATCATTATTCATATCAACCACAATGTTTGTAATATACATTGTACAACAATTATCATTATGGATGGATAAAGATATAAACATGCATACATGGAACATGGTTATACAAGGTACATAATTAAATTCATCTATTCCAGTTTAAACATCAATTATACAAATTGAGTTATAAAAAAGTTGCAATATTACCAAAATACAAAGGTATACTCCCTAGGACCTAAATTACAAAAAGTAAACCTAAGCTAGAATCTACTCCTGTCGTGCATGTGATGGTCCTGAAAACAAAATACATATTATTAAAATATGAATATCACAATTATAAAGCAATACAAATATCCAGCAATTAAAAAAAAAAACAAACATGCATTCATATTTTATTCACTTCTCTCTTTTGGTTGTCATTGGAAATTCTTTCTCCTTCAACTACTAAAAACCAAATCCTCTTCCATTATCAACCTCCATTCAAGATCTCATAAGACCATCCAGGATTATTTTCGCTTAACACATTACCGATACCAGTTTCACTGTTATCATCATCACCCCGTAAGAGTTGATGCAAGGTGATCCCTTTACCCGGAATCCTAATATACACTACATGTATGCTAGTCAATATATGGTAATCCCCTTACCCGGGATCCTAATATACACTAAATGTATGTTAGTCAATACATCTTGATCCCCTTACCCGGGAACCTAACATACACTAAATGTATGCTAGCCAAACATGGCGATCCCTTACCCGGGATCCTAACATACGCTAAATGTATGCTAGTTCATGCCCCAAATCACACTTCTCATATTTCCTTTGTCAACGATAATTTCATCACTTGGCAGATCACACAACAATCGTTCACCTTGAATACACATACATTCATAATACTATCCAAAATATTGACATCATTACACAAACTTTCCTCCTTTCTCCTGATATTCAACGTTCGGTAATTTACATCTCACATTAATAACATATTAAATCATAGAGTTTAACTAGAAAGTATAGGTGAGGATCACCTACGTACAATAGAAGCTCTACTCGTGCTCCCCTACTGCTGTTGTTGCACCACGCCTGTGGACCCTCCTACAAATCACAGGTTTATCTCATAAATTTTCCTCACTCAAGGATATGTTTTATAATAACCATATCAAGAACTAAGAACCCTAATCTATAATTCACATCAAGGCATCAATTCATTATCGAATTTGAAATAACTTATAAGATCATGTTTAGAACACCTTACCCGGTACGAATTAAGGTTTTGATCTTCAACTAGTTGAAGATTTTCAACTCCCTCCTTCCTTATCTAATGACAGCCAGCCCTCCATCTTCTCTTCTTATTCAATTTTCTTGTTAATTCCTTGCCCACAACTGTTTATTCCATCTATAAACCCTTAATCTTGGATGGGTTCTTGAAATTTTTGTTTTTCTCTCTTGATTTTGGAAGAATGGATACAAAAACTCCCCCTTTTCTTTCCTTACAATTGCTGCAGATTTTTGGTGAGAAAATGAGTATTTATGCTCTATAATTTTTCTTATTTGCATTTAGACCCCTGCATCTTTTTTTTTTCTTCTTATAATTAATTATACCTCTTTTCATTTCTTATAATTTCACCCCACAACTTTTAGTTTAGTTTATTTTCTTTAATTTAATCCAACCCTCAACATTCAGGTTGATTTATAATGTCTTAAAATATTTCGTCCAGAAACTTTTATCCAAAAATTTCCGAATTCCCATTTTTATTTAACCATATGCATGAATTTCTTCACTTTTATTTCTCATTTAGTTAGTTTGCAATCTAAGCAACCTTTATTTTTTCCCGGGGTTTACATTCTCCCCTCCTAATAGAAATTTCATCCTCGAAATTTAAGTTACGTACCTATGTTGAAGAATAAATGCGGGAACTTTTGTTTCATCTCGGACTCTCTTTCCCATGTTTCTTCTTCTATTTGAGAGTTTCTCCACAATACTCTCACCAGGGAAACTCTCTTATTCCTCAACACCCTCACATCTCGATCCAAGATCTTGACAGGCTTAGCTTCCATGGTTAGATCCCCTTTAATCTTCATAGGAACATGTGGCAATACTCGTGAGGGGTCTATCTTGGCCTTTCGCAGCAATGACACATGGAACACATTGTGAATCTTATCCAAATATGCAGGCAACTCTATACAATAGGCAACTGGTCCGATTGTTTCCTTAATCTCGAAAGGGCCAATATATCTCGGAGCTAATTTCCCTTTTACTCCAAATAGAATGATGCCTTTCCAAGGCGCCACCTTCAAAAATACCTTGTCCCCTACTTGGAATTCTAAAGGCCTTCTTCGGTTATCTGCATAACTTCTTCTTTTTTTTCCTTTTTTTTTCTATCCTGGGCTTCCTTCATCCTTTTTTTGATTAGTGATGCAACCATATTATTCGATAGTTTCACCCACATTTAACTAGTGTTTTGCCTATGTTTTATATATAAAATGCCTTGATATTCTTTGTTTTATGTTTTGAAGGCACTTTTGGATGAAAGATGCAAAAAGGAGTAAATTGGAGATAATTGGCAGATTTGACCTTCAGTCGATGTTTTGTGCAGAGCGTGAGCTCTAGAGGTTGAAATGAAGTGATTCAAGTGGCACTAAAAAGCTAACATCCATACCTTTCTGGAAATCTAAGGCAAGAAAATAAAATAAGGAAGAGCATGGAAATCGCAGCCTTCAAAGTCAAATCTCGCAATCTGCCACTATTGACCTTCGGCCATTCCAACTTGAATATCTGGAGCTACAGAAGTCCAATTGATGCAAACTCAATTTTTTTGGAGTCATGACTCAAAGGTCTATAAACGCTCCAAATTGCAGCCAAAAACGAGATGTCATATGAGGGAGATATGATTTTTCAAAGATTACATCTGAATTCTGCCAGCAAACAGGTTTCGTGAAGAAACGAGTCCAAATTACGTTCCGAAGCATCTAAACTGATATCCAAGTTTTTATTTCAGCAATTTAGCTCCTCTAAGTCAAAGCTTGAAG
>Ga0307518_10001612_pt1 | contig 16663 bp, 10 predicted proteins | sample 25_EM_MG_FD_203889 | JGI IMG/M metagenome (GOLD analysis project Ga0307518, IMG submission 203889) | Populus trichocarpa ectomycorrhiza microbial communities from riparian zone in the Pacific Northwest, United States - 25_EM | ecosystem: Host-associated > Plants > Roots > Unclassified | place...
GCAAAACAAAAACCCATAAAGGCATAAAAAAATAAAAAACCAAAAAAATATGTTATAATATAATACAATATAATAATAATAATAATAATTAGTATTATATTATTATTATTATTATTATTATTATTATTATTATTATATATAAGTGCAATTAAAAGGCGTGGGGAAAGCTACAGTGCTTTCCCCACGCGTTTTAGAATATTGTTAACTAGTTACATGACCCGTGCGATGCTGCGGGTTAATTTTTTTTTACATAAAAAATATCAAAAAAAGCTAAGATCTAAAAGTGTTACGTCATTCTGCAAAGCTATATCCAAGAGTCTTGGGTTTGGCTGCAACACCTGACCAAAGAGTAATATTTATAATAATATTAAAATTACATGACCCAAGTTTAAGCGGGTCTGACTGCAATACCAGACCTAATAGCCTTGGATGTGAGTCTGACTGCAAGGTCGTATCATAAAAGTGTGATAATCAAATAGATTAATTAAAAAGAAAAAAACTAACAGGAAGAAAAAAAACTAATGAAGAAAAAGAAAGTTTTTTAGAATTAACTGGGTTAACCCTTCAAACCAGGTTAACCCGTCAAACATTGGATTCGTGTCGTGAAAGTTTAATAACTAAATAGAAAAAAAAATTGATGGGTTAACCCAGAATTAATTAGGCTAACTCGTGAAACCAGTTTAACCCATCAAACTTGGGATCCGTATCATGAAAGTTTGATAACTAAATAGACAAAAATTTAACATTAACAAACTAAATTAAACGAAAAAATTAATTAAAAAGGAAAAATATATAAAAGGCATCAGCCTTTTCACTTTGGACTGCACTGTGCAGTCCACAGCCAAAGGCATAAAAACAGCAAAAAAAAAAGAAAAAAAAGAAAAACTAAAGGCATCAGCCGATAACTAAATAGAAAAAAAATTAAATATTAATGAACTAAATTAAATAAAAAAAATATTAATTAAAAAGAAAAAAATAAAAGAAGAAAAAACCTATAAGAAGAAAAAAACTAATGAAGAAAAAGAAAAAAAATCTCAATTAACTCTGAATCAACTGGGTTAACCCGTCAAATCAGGTTAACCCGTCAAATCTGGGATCCGTGTTATAAAAGTCTGATAATTAAATTGAAAAATTTTAATATTAAGAAAGTAAATTAAAAGAAAATTAATTAAAAAACAGAAAAAAGCTAAAAAAAACTAAAGGCATCAGTTTTTTCATCGTGGACCGCACTGTGCAGTCCACAGTAAAAGGCTTAAAAAGGAAAAAAAACAAAGGCATACGCCACGGGTTAATTTTTTTTTCTTGCATAAAAAATATCAAAAAAGGCTAAGATCTAAGAGTGTTATGTTTTTCTGCAAAGATATACCTAAAAGCCTTGGGTCTAGCTGCAACACTTGACCCAAGAGTAATATTTATAATATTAATAATAATATTAAATTTACATGACTCAAGTTTAAGGGAGTCTGACTGCAACACCAGACCCAATAGCCTTGGATGTGGGTCTGACTGCAAGGTCGTGTCATAAAAGTGTGATAATTAAATAGATTAACTAAAAAGAAAAAAACAAAGAAAAAAAACCAACAAGAATAAAAAAACTAATGAAGAAAAGGAAAAAAATCTGAATTAACTGGGTTAACCCTTCAAATCAGATTAACCCGTCAAACCTAGGATTCGCGTCATGAAAGTTTGATAACTACATATAAAAAAAAAATTGACGGGTTAACCCAAAATTAATTAGGCTAACCCGTGAAATCAGGTTAACCCGTCAAACCTGATATATGTGTCATGAAAGTCTGATAATTAAATAGAAAGAAATTTAAAATTAACAAACTAAACTAAACGAAAAAATTAATTAAAAAGAAAAAAAGCAAAAAAAAAATTTCTGGGTTAACTCGTCAAATCAGGTTAAGCCGTTAAACCCAAGTCCCGTGTCATGAAAGTTTGATAACTAAAAAAAAAATTTAACATTAACAAACTAAATTAAATAAAAAATTTTATTAAAAGAAAAAAACAAAAAAAAATTGACAGGTTAACCCATGAAACCAGGTTAACCCGTGAAACCTGAGATTGTGTCATGAAAATCTAATAACTAAATAGAAAGAAGTTTAACTTTAACAAACTAAAGTAAACAAAAAAATTAATTAAAAAGAAAAAAAGAAAAAAAATTCTGGGTTAACTCGTCAAACCATGTTAACCTGTTAAACCCGGGATCCGTGTCATGAAAGTTTGATAACTAAATAAAAAAAATTTAACATTAACAAACAAAATTAAACAAAAAAATTATTAAAAGAAAAGAAAAAGCAAAAAAAAAAACCCTAAAAGCATAAAAAATAAAAAAAATAAAAAAAAAATATATAAAAAAACAAAGGAAAAAAAAACTCATCTTTTACTGTGCACTTCATAATAAAAAATTTAACCGTTTTAGTTATAGTGTAATTTAATTTAATATATATATATATATATAAAAGTAGTCTCCATCATCCTTAGACTGTCCCCTAGGGCAGCAAATGTTATTTCTCTTGGTTCTTGCGATGGAATATTTGGTATTTATCACTGTTAACAAATCTTGTCCCTCCCACGCTGTAAGCATTGTTAGCATTCCCTCTTAAGACACAAAAGAAACCAATGGCTCCCGCGTGCGGAGTGGACAGACCAATTTAGCGAGCGGCAATGATGATGTTTCCATGTCCTCTGTCAAACGGCCGATTAAGTTTTCAAACATGGAAAAAAAATACCTTTACACTTTCATCCACGCAAGATTGCATATTAAAACAGAATTCGTGATTAGTTATTGCTATATTTGTTGCTCCTGTGTTGTAGTGGGTTGAGCAAAAAAAAATTTGTTATAAAACAAATATTAGGATAAAAAATAAAAAAATCCAAGTTTCAAGTCATTAATTCAATTAATAATTTAAATAATATGAAATAAAAAATACAACAATAATAAATAAATTAACAAAAAAACAACAAAGAAAAAAAAAACAAAAAGAATCAGACCTGAGCCTATCCAAATTATTAAACAACTCAACGTAAATTTAATAGAAGGTAAACCAAAAAAACGAAGCAAAACTATAAATTATAGAAAGTTGACTCAATAAAATAAAATAAAATAAAAACAATAAAAAAAGATACAAATAAAAAAATAAACAAACTCGGGTGAACCTCGTAAATCTGGTCTAATCTCTAAAAGCTGCAGCTTGTGAAAATAAGTTTAGCTCTCAACAAATTTAATTTTGAGAGATAAAATTGAAAGAAAGATATTAATTAAAAAAATTGCAAAGGATAAAAAAACAAAAAGAATGGAGATAAAATTTAACAAAAAAAACGTGAGGATGAAATTTGAAAAAAAATGATCCCAGAAAAAATGAACAGCAATTAACAGAATGAGAACCAAATTTAAAAGATTAAAAAAATTATAAGGGGTGAAATAAAAAAACATCTATAATTTGATAGATAATTTATAGATTAAAAATTAATAAGAGTGAAATTAAAAAAGTATAGGGGTCAACTCAAGAAGGCAAATCACAAAAAATACAAAACAAAAACCAAAGAAAAAAAAAGAATAAAAAAAGAAGAAAATATCATAAAAAATCAGACAAAAGGAGAGTTCATCGGAGGTTGATGGGCATGTATTTATTATATGGAAATTAACTTGGCTTTGCTGTGTTTATAAAAAAGATTAACGGAATTGTTTTGTTTATATGGTTGTTAATGTTAGTAACCATAATATCTTATGTGATTTACAAATATTTCCTTTGAAGACCTTTGTTTTTCATAAGAAATTATTAAACTATCTAGTCTTTCATGTTGGATAGATTTTTGTATTATTTAAAGAATGTCTTGTGAACAATTTAGGTATTTGAAATTTAGAAAGCGTTGTGATATCTTTAATTTGTAAAAATATAAATTGTTTATCTTTGTAATTATTGATGAAATTTGTTGGAAGATGAATTGAAGTTGTTCTTTTATATATATAATTTGATTTTTTTTTTATTTTTTTCTTTACTTTAAATTAATATTTTCTTAGTATTTTCAGATTATTTTGATATGTTTATATCAAAATTAATTTTTAAAAAATAAAAAAAATATTATTTTAATATATTATAAATATCTTGGACTACTAGTGGTTTATATCATTTAATTGTACTAATTTCAAAATAATATAGTTTTATTTTTTTAAATAAAAATAATAATTTTAGATAAATATTTTAAAAAATCAAAACAATATCATTATCAATTGGCAGAGCCTCGTGTGGGCTGAACCAAACACAGGTGAAGCCATCGAATTATCAAAATTTATTAAAAATTCTGACCGATCACGTAATCAACTCGTTAGCCGAGTCAAATTAATAACTATAGTTTATAATCTAACCCCGAATTGTCAGGCATTTAATTCTTGATTCGCTCTTCTAATAATCTTGGAATGAGAGAATTTACTGCTATCAATAACGGGAGAGACAAAAATCCAAATCTCCTGACCCTGACCTGCACTAGCCATCTTCCCTACTTCAATTAACCACGACCTATTAATCATTGAATTTGAAATAAAACACTGAGTTTTACGTAAAATTAGTCCTTCAATATTCAATTTCCCGCAACAAAAAGTGAAGCCGTAATTCATAACTAGCAGCCTAGCAGGTCTTCCTGCTTCTTACAACGCAAAACCAGCCAAGTTGCACTCTGAAACTAACACGTGTCACTCAGATTCGCATAAACTCCCTAAAATAAAATCCGCCAAGAACTCCAAATTACCATCGCCACCCATTTTTTTTTTTGTTTTGTGTTTCGTTGCCTAACAGCGAAAAAGGCAAAACGAGCTCTTATTTAATTACATCCACCACCAGATCTACTCTATCTGAAACCATCACGGCGCCGTTTTATAGAGAGAAACATTTGCCAAGATTTAGAGAGAGAAAGGGGAGGATTGGGAGGGGGCGATGGAGGAGAGGCTAATGGCTAGGCTAGAATCGGCGGTGGCGCGATTAGAAGCACTTTCGTTGAGAGGGGGAAGTGTGGCGGGGAGTGGCGGGGATGATGCTTCAGCGACGGATCCGTCGATTGTAGCGTTCGAAGATTTCATGGGGGCATACCTCGGTAGGGTTTCGAGCGCTGGAGAGAAGATTGGAGGACAAGTTTTAGCAGTCACGAAGATTCTAGAACAAGCTCTTAACATGCAAAAGGAACTTCTCATTAAGATCAAGCAAACACAGGTACTAAATTATTAATTTTTTTTTATGTTTTTTGAGGTTTTAATTTAAAAGTAACGAAGTTGGCGCCATGACAATTCATGTGTTTGACAGGTCGATTTTGATTTAGTTTTTAAGTATTTGTTTTCTGTTGAATGGAAGGTTTGTTGAGAAAGTGCAAATGCTAATGTCCCTGTGGAATGGGAACTTGAAATGTTATGAGAATGTATGAATATTTCATGGCTGTAAGGATTTATTTGAGAAATCAGTGTTAATTTTAGGTTCTTATGAAGTGTCATCTTCGGTGACAATCTAACCGAGAACGGTCATTGTTGCACGATGAAGTGAAATTCATGTTAGAATATTTAATAGGAAAAGTATGTCTTCGTTATTTATGGTATCATTGTTCTCTGGTGGTCAATGTAGTTGACGTTGTAAATATTGAACGAGAACCTGAAGACGGGATAGAAATAATGGGTTAACATAGAAGTAGTGAAGGGTTCAAGATACTGGTTAGGGGCTTGCTGTCCGCTTTTGATTTCCTTGGAAATTTCCATTGATAGAGAAAATGAAATTTCGTGATGTTGAATGGCTCCTTCCATTGGTGCAGAAGCCCGATCTTGCAGGATTGGCTGAATTTCTCAAGCCATTAAATGAAGTGATCATGAAAGCAAATTCAATGACAGAGGGAAGGAGATCTGATTTCTTTAACCACCTGAAGGCAGCTGCTGACAGTTCCACAGCTTTAGCCTGGATTGCCTACACTGGAAAAGATTGTGGTAAGTGAATTTCGTTGTCTATTCTATATTCTAATAGCATATAGGTCTTGATTCTTCCATGTAAAACTCTGATATTGTTTTCTTTCTTTTATTTTTTTTATTTAAGGTATGAGCATGCCTATTGCGCACGTGGAAGAAAGTTGGCAAATGGCTGAATTTTACAATAATAAGGTACTTTATGATCAGCTGGATCCTTGCAACTCACTATAAGGAGCTGCCACTAAGTAGGGATGTTCTCTGTAATTGTTAGCTGTAGGAAGAAAATAGAACTGTTAGCTTGAAGAGGATGTTTCTGAACCAAAAAGGAAAGTTTTGCATTAAAAGCACGCCTTGATTAATGTATAAAGCATCGTCTTTCAAGGAGTCCCGTGACGTTCTATATTAAAAAATTAGCCACCAATCCTGCAAATTTTTTTATTTTGATTTTGCCATATGACTTTATACAAATCTTTCTTCTGTAAACCTTTGTATTCTTATTTGGTGTTTGATACCTGCATTGAACCACCCTGTATTCACATTATATTGTTGCAAATGAAAACGAGTTATTTAGTGAACAAGGAAACTATATTAATCGTTGCTAACATTTTGTTCTGTAAAATTCAGATTCTTGTAGAGTACAAAAGCAAAGACCCAAATCATGTTGAATGGGCCAAGGCTTTGAAGGAGTTATATTTACCAGGTTTGAGGGATTATGTAAAGAGTCATTATCCCTTGGGTCCAGTGTGGAGTGCAACTGCCAAAGCAAAAGCTGCTGCACCAAGCGCTCCCGCTCCTCCACCTCCTCCACCAGCTTCTCTCTTCACTTCTGAATCTTCTTCTCCTTCATCATCAAAGCCAAAAGTAGGGATGGCTGCTGTTTTCCAAGAAATCAGTTCTGGGAAGCCTGTGACTTCAGGTAATCTTATTTTTCACTTTCTCCACTAAAAAAATAAATTCGTCAAAAGATATCTTGGGTCATTGTTTTTGCTTTCTCATGTCCCAGGTCTTAGAAAGGTCACAGACAATATGAAGACAAAGAACCGTGCTGATAGAACTGGTGTTGTTGGTGCTAGTGAAAAAGAAAGCCGTACTAGTTCACCCTCTTTCTCCAAGGCAGGGCCTCCAAAACTGGAACTTCAAATGGGTCGTAAGTGAGTATTTGTAATTTTGAAAATGGTTTTGATTTTAATTTTAATCATCAAGTTGACATGGAATGTGATTTGTATATCGTGTCTTTGGTTCCCCCTTTTTGCAGGTGGGTTGTTGAGAATCAAATTGGAAGAAAGAATTTAGTAATTGATGACTGTGATGCAAAACAGTCTGTGTATATTTTTGGATGCAAAGATTCAGTTTTGCAGGTTCAAGGTAATTTTTATACTTTGTAAAAATATACAAATGCAAACCATCCATCTATGGACATTGCCCAATATCATGTTCTCTGTTTAGAAATCCACAAGCAGCTTAGTTGATTCTCACAATCTGCAGGGAAAGTTAACAATATAACAATCGACAAATGCACTAAGATGGGGGTTGTATTCACGGTTAGTATGAGAAAGTCTGAAAGAAAAATGCAAATATAGTTTACTGCTCTGATGTACCATTACACCTTTTGAGTTGAATGCTTATTTTATTTGATAAACAGGATGTGGTGGCTGCTTGTGAGATTGTGAATTGCAGTGGTGTTGAGGTGCAATGCCAGGTATCTTATTTCAAATTATATTTGACTTTGTTGGTACTGTTTTTTTAATTGGAGATAAATAAGTATAATGCTTATTCTATGGATTATGGATTACAAGCATGATCTAAGTTACATCTAAATTTATCCCCTGCTCAAGGGTTCTGCTCCAACAATTTCAGTGGACAACACGGGAGGCTGTCAATTATATTTAAGCAAAGGTTCTTTGGGGGCATCTATTACTACTGCTAAATCTAGCGAGATCAATATATTGGTACCTGGTGCAGAACCTGATGGAGATTTGGTATGCTTTCAACTTTCAGATGTTTTCCTTCTACCCTGCTTAATCCACAAAGATTTAGTTCGTCATCCCTTGTCGATGTCACTTTTCTTTTCTTGTGGTTGGGTGGGGGGTTTGAATGTTCAAATTCCATCACTCTCTTAATAGCATGCTCAAATCACAGTCAGATTCCTTTTGTTGCAATTTTTTTGAAATTTTACATTCCAATTTCCTCAGAAATGGCTTCCCGTGTCTTCATTTGTAGGTGGAGCATGCCTTGCCACAACAGTTCATTCATACGTTCAAGGATGGCCAGTTTGAAACTACTCCTGTCTCCCACTCTGGAGGGTAACTGAATCAAGTTTCTATCACCTGATGCTGATTTCTACTTTCCTATTTTATTTATTTATTTTCTTGATGGCTGAGGGGTGGCTTCAATACATGTTTTTTTTTTTTCCTTGATTCAATTTGCCGTAGATACATGATTGTGATGCATGATACATTGTCTGTTCCTGCCCTTCTTTATTGCGTGGGTATATTCAGACTTTTTGGAATTTTCTGCATGATTTTTATTTGCAGGGTTTGTCTCTCCATGCCTGTCTTGTTGTGAGGTTCTTGTAACTGCCATTTTTGTTGCAATGAGAATGAATTTTTGTATTATTATGCGTTGTCGAAGCCTGGTTTTAATCTCTATCCGTACTTCTTTCCCTTGTCTCTCTTGTGTTGATAAACTGAATTTGTGAAGATTTAGTCAATCGAGTTCAGAAGTCGTTGAACCGTCGGTACATAAACATGTCGTTTGCATGAAATAGATGCTGCAAATTCAATCAGATGCAAGTCTCGTCCAGGCTAATCCTTTAGCCCTTTGGCTAATTAGCTTGATTAAACAGTTATTCCAACAACGTACTCTCTTCTTACGAGATGAGCAATGAACTGGTGTGTTGGGTTCAAATTTGAGATCCGACCTGGGTTACATCCAAGATTATCGATGTGGTCTCGTTGCTGGCACGCTGAATTATTTACTCCACTTGTCTAGGAGTGGTCTCTCGTAAATTTGACTTGTGGGTGGGTTGTTGGGTCTTGCATGGGAGTCATGAGAGGTGAATTAGAGCGTGTTTGGCAGTGTGGTTGCGGGTGCTTTTCAAATAACTTTTCGTGCTAAAATGCATGTCAATGATGTTTTTTTATTTTTTAAAAATTATTTTTGACATCAGCACATCAAAACAATCCAAAACATACAAATCATATTAAATTTTAGTTAAAAAACAAAAATTTCAAATTTTTTGAGAATGCAGCCGCTGTCTCAAACATGCTTCTAGTAATGCTGCTACTATGGCGGTGCACTGTTTTGCTGCTGCACATGAATGGTGGATGTGGGGATAGTCATCAAAACATGGTTTGCCATTCGCACCGGATGCTGTACATATTCAATTATTTAGGTGTGACATCCATCCCTGAACGTCACTTCCTCACTTTTACGGATGAAGTGGGGCCTAAATTTCAACTTTCAACTGGGTAGGTGGCTGAGGCTGGTGGAAGTTGCCTGCCTTTTCCAAGTAACTTCTGGCCCAACCAGATCCATCTTGATTCTTGATAATACGTTTATTGATGATCTCATGTTTATCTGATGTTTATTGGATGAAATTTAAAGTATATTAAAATATTTTTTAAATATATATATTTTTTTTAATATTAACACATTGAAAATATTTAAAAAAATTAATTTGAAATAAAAAAAATATTTTTTCCAAAAACATTTTTAAAACTCACAAGAAATCATGCATAAAAATTTGTAACCATTACTGATTGATAATCTCATGTTTAACAGATGAAATTAAAAAAAAAAATTAAAAATGTTTTTGATATTAGTATATAGAAAATATTAAAAATAAAAATGATTTGAAATAAAAAAAATAAAAAAAATTATTTTTAAAAAAAATTATTTTTAAAATGCAAAAGTAATCATGAATGAAAATTTATGACCATTACTGACCGTTGCTTTCAGCTCGGGTTCTTGTCTAAACTCGGGCCCATCATAGTCGTTATCTCAAATTCACATTATTGCGTAGAATTGTTTTCTTCCCATCGGACAAGTTATGCATGGGACTTCATGGTATGATTTGTGCAGCTTAGGGGAATTCAGACAATTCAAGTAGACTTTTTTGGGTTTTGTCCTTTCACTTTTGAGCCACGCGGTGTAATATAATAATAATAAAAAAAAACAGTAGATGGGAGACTTGACCCTGGAAAGTCACGACCCACCCCATTACAGGGGCTCTCATCGTAACTTGACGACGAAGACTTGTATTTTTTTCCGGAGACCAAATTGTGGATGAACGAACATTAAGAACTGGAATGGTTTACAAAAGACATTCAGGTGGAATTTGCCAATTACATTTCTCATCCGAAATTTTACAGAAGATCGCTGGAGCACTAACAATTGGCTGATGATACAAACTTTTTTCGAAACCCATGAAACCCTACTTCACAAAAAATATTTTTACAATTAACATCGTGCGAATCATCCTAACCAAATTATCAAACACGCATGCATGAAGAAATCTTAATTTCTTAAAAAAATTTAATATTCCTCCAAGCAAAACATAGATCACACCAAACACATAATATTTTTCACATTTATGAGAAAAAAGAGATCCTCAATATGAAATTCCAATCACAAAATTGCTTGAAATCTCATATTTTAATAACTTAATGTTTTTGGTATTATGGTGTAACTTTTTAATTAAAAGTATATTAAAATAATATATATTTTAAAAAAATTTAATATCATTATTTTAAAATAATATTTTATTCATCATTTTAATTTTAATGAACATTAAATTAACCAAAATACCCCTAATAGTAAAAAAAATCAATTGTTTCATGTAGGAGTATTTAGATATTTTTTTAATACACAGTGTAATTACACAGAACCACCAAAAAGATTTAATTAATAGGGATCAAGGGTATTAGAGTCTTTTAGTCTTGGTTTTTTGTTTGTTAATTATTGGTTTGGTTGAGGGTAATGCTATAATTTAATATTAAAATAATATTTTTTAATTGGGAAAATCTAATTACGCGTTCACATCACAGGCAAGCACGTGGGAGCAATCGTGCACTTTGGGAGGCGCATATAGTGATTTCCGGTGGTAAAAAAATGATCTTTTACTGTATTATTTTATTCTTCATCGTCTTCTTTTCCATGATAGGTAACGTGTTTAATCAAAATATAACTACTTTATCGCTTGTGACCATTTTTTTCCTTTTTTCTCTCTCCTACCTCTAAAAAAATAGCATGGTCCTCATTATTATTGGTATTTCAAATTCAATCATTTTAGTTTTGATTTTAGTATTTTAGTCATTTTTTATTTTGCTAAAGTTTTATTTGTTTTCAATTTAGTCATTGGTTTCTAATTTGTATATACAATATGTTTCTATTCGGTCCTTCTACTTTGATTTTTTTTTCTGTCTTTTTATCAAAAATTTTATTGATTTCAATTTTATCATTCAAATCAAGTTTATGATTTTTTTTATGAGAATAATAATAATTTCAATATGGTCTCTTTGCGTTTGATTTCTTGTTGTTTTCCTTGGTCATTTTATCAAAGTTTTTATAGTTTTCAATCCTATCATTTAAATCAAGTTAAAGGTTTTTATTTTTCCAATAGCAATAATCATTATAATAATAGTTGTAATGATGATGATGATGATAATAATAATAATAATGATAGTGATAGTTATAGTGATAGTGATAGTGATAACAATAATAGTAGTGAAAATGGTTGTAATTTTAATAATAATAGAAATGATAATAATAATAATAATAATAATACTTATTAATAATAGTAGTAGTAATAATCTTGATCTTCATTATTTAAATTATTGTTTTTTCAATTCTTTTGTATAATTGATTTTTTTTAATTTTATCATTTAACATTTAATTTTTAAAAAATTAGATTTTGTATTTTTTCTAAATTGGATATTTCAAGTTTAATAATTTCAATTATGAATTTAAGAAGTTATTACAATTTTTTTTTTGAAAAGAAAGCTTTATGAATCTCTTTATGTTTTTATGTTTTTATCAACTATTCCAGTCACATAATTTAAGTTACATTTTTATCGGGATATTCCATATTAATTTAGCCTTAATTACTATTGTTATAAATTTTTCAGATAAACAGTTTTTTATGTTTTGTTTTAATCTCATTTCAATAACCGAACATTATCTTTTGTTTTTTTTTTTTTTTTTAAAAATGGATAGTTTCGGTCTTACTGTGGAGCGTGGAAATCGAGACTAATAAAAAGCTAGAAAGGCATTGGTGCATCAGTTGACTTCAGTTGAATTTCACACACGCGCGCGAACAGAATCGAAACTGCTACGCTTCTTAGCCCATGTTTGTTTCTGAAATTTATTTTTTAGAAAACTATTTTCCAAATTTTTTTTATATTTATTTGCCACTAGAATAGTTGGTCAACAAAAAACACTTTCCGGTCAACGGAAATACTTTCCGATCAACAGAAAACACTTTCTAGTCAAAGAAAAATTTGGTTTGATTTCTAGGAAAATGTTTTTTCTTTTGGCTGTGTTTGTTTTCCGGAAAGTGGTTTCCGGGAAACCACTTTCCAAACTTTCCTGTGTTTGTTTGCCATTAGAAAAGTTGGTCAAAGGAAAATTTGGCTTGGTTTTCAGGAAAGTGTTTTCCTGGAAAATTTGGGCGGAAAACACTTTCCGAAAGTTGTGAAAAATTTAGAAATGTCATTATTTGCTAATTATATCAAATTTGATCCTCAAACTTTTGATTGCTATATATAATTTGTTTTGAATATTTATTTTTCAATTCCATCTCTTAAAATTTAATTTTTATATTAATTTTGGTCCTTATTTTTATAATTGCTATTTGCTTTTTTCTTATCATTTTTTTATTGAAATTTTTTATCTATCAAATTTGGTCCTTATTTTTTTTTATTGTTACTTATTTTATTTGAAATAATTTATGAAATGTTAATTATTATTATTTTAATTTATTCACCTTTCATTTTTTTTAATTTTTTAGATTTGATCTCTATTATTTTGGTTATTATTTATTTTATTTGAGATAATTTTTGAAATTATATTTTTTTTCAATTTCATTCTCATTCAACTTTTTAATTTGTAAGATTTGTTCCTTATTATTTTAATAAACTTGAGAAAAATAAAATATTAATAAGTTATTTTCCAGCTCATTTTCCATGACATAACCAAATACTGGAAAATGTTTTCCAACTTATTTTTCATTACACTACCAAACATCGGAAAATACTTTTCCGGAATTTACTTTCCTCGGAATTCACTTTTAAAAAAGAAACTACTTTCCAGCAAATAAACGGGTCTTATTTAAAAAGTTGCAAAAACCATTGAACTCCATCCTTCACCCCTCGGTCCCCTCCCCTTCCATTTCTTTGTCCCTTCCCATACCAAACATGGGTAGGTGGCTGAGGCTGGTGGAAGTTGCCTGCCTTTTCCAAGTAACTTCTGGCCCAACCAGATCCATCTTGATTCTTGATAATACGTTTATTGATAATCTCATGTTTAAAGTATATTTTTATTTAAAAATATATTAATATATATATTTTTTAAAAAATCATTTTTTAATATTTGCACATTGAAAATATTAAAAAAAATTAATTTAAAATCAAAATAATCAAAATAATATTTTTTTTCAAAAACATTTTTAAAAACTCAAATGTAATCACAATTACTGATTTGATAATAATCTCATGTTTAACAATATTTTTTATTTAAGAATATATTGAAATAATTGATAATCTCATGTTTAATGATATTTTTTATTTAAAAATATATTAAAATAATTTGTTATTTTTTTAAAAAAAATTATTATTGATATTAGTATATTGAAAATATTAAAAAAAATTAATTTGAAATAAAAAAATATATTTTTAAAATACAAAAGTAATCATGCTTGAAAATTTTAATCATTTCTGACCTTTGCTTTCAGCTCGGGTTATTGTCTAAACTCGGGCCCATGATAGTCGTTATCTCAAATTCACATTATTGCTGGGAAATATTTTCTCCCCATCGGACAAGTTATGCAGGGAACTTCATGGTAAGATTTGTACAGCTTAGGAGAATTTAGACAATTCAATTAGCCTTTTCTGGGTATGGGTCCTTTCACTTTTGAGCCACGCGGTGTAATATAATAACTAGATGCCGCGGGCTTGTGGTATATTTATGAGTTGTCGTGGATTTATGAAGAAAAAAAAATTTATAAAGAGAAAAACTGTTGCAATTCATAATGTTTTAAAGAAAAAAATACAAAACTAAATTCTCAACCAGACTAATATTTAAAAAATAAAATGAACAAATAAAATTTTAGAAAAAAATCATAATAAAAAAAACTGAAAGAGAAAAAAACCTTGCAGGAAAACACTGTAACAATCTATAGTGTTTCATGAGGAAATCTACAGTTGTTATTCTCAACCAGCTCAATATTAAAAATAATAAAATCGATAAAGATAATTTTGAAAAAAATTATAAAAAAAATAATATGGGGTAACACTGTAGCAATCCATAGTGTTTTAAAGAAAAAAACTATGAAGCTAAATTCTCAACTAACTCAATATGAAAAAAATAAAATCGACAAAGACAATTCTGAAAAGAAAAAAAATCATAAAAAAGAAAAAAAAACCATGTGGAGAAACACTGTAGCAATCCACATTGTTTTAAAGAAAAAAAACTACGAAGCTGAATTTTCTACCAGCTCCATATTAAAAAAAATAACAAAAACAATTTTGAAAAAGAAACACAAAAAGATAAAAAAAAAAAAAGAGAGAGGAAGAAGAAGACAATTTTGGAAGAAAAAAACAAAAAAAAACAAAAAAAAACATGTGGGGAAAGTTAAAGCTGAATTCTCAATTAGCTCAATATTAAAAAAATAAATTTGACAAAGATAATTTAAAAAACACATGCGGGAAAACACTGTAGCAAAACAAAAACAATATAGAGAAACATTGTAACAATCCACAGTGTTTTAAAGAAAAAAACTACGAAGCAAAATCGACAAAGACCATTTTGAAAAAAAAAAGAAGAAAAAAATTCATAAAAAAAATAAAAAAAACCATGTAGAGAAACATTTTAAAGAAAAAAACTACATAACTAAAATTTCAACCAATTCAATATTAAAAAAAATCAATAAATTTTCAATTAATTCAATATTAAAAAAATCGACAAAAATAATTTAAAAAACACAAAAAGAAAAAAGAATAAAAGAAACAAAAAAAAAAAAGAAGAAGACAATCTTAGAAAAAAAAATATAAAGCTCAAAAAAAAAAAATATGGGAAAAAAAAGATAAAAAAACAAATGAACACTCAGAAAAAAAAACAAAAAAACAAAAAAAAAAAAACAAAAACAAAACATATAACATGGGAAAAGCTACGTTACTTTCTCCGTACCTTTTAGAGTAATGCTAAAAGTAATAATAATAAAGACAGTAGAGGGGAGACTTGACCCTGGGAAGTCACGACCCACCCCACTACAGGGGCTCTCATCCAAACTTGACGACGAAGACTTGTATTTTTCACCGGAGACCAAATTGTGGATGAACGAACATTAAGAACTGGAATGGTTTACAAAAGACGTTCGGGTGGAATTTGCCAATTATATTTCTCATCCGAAATTTTACAGAAGATCGCTGGAACACTAACAATGGGGGCTGATGATGCAAACTTTTTTCGAAACCCTACTTCACAAAAAATATTTTTACAATTAACATCGTGCGAGTCATCCTAACCACATTAATTATCAGACACGCATGCATGAAGAAATCTTAATTTCTTACAAAAAATTAAAATTCCTCCAGGCAAAACATAGATCACAACAAACACATAATATTTTTCGCATCTACGAGAAAAAGGAGATCCTCAATATGAAATTCCAACCACGAAATTGCTTGGAAATCGAGACTAATAAAAAGTTAGAAAGGCATTGCTGCATCAGTTGACTGAATAATCTCATTTCAATAACTGAATATTTTTTTTTTTTTTAGTTTAACGTGGGTGTCCGAGTCAGCTTGCGCGTACCTTGACTAATCTCACGGGCCCTGAAGTTAACGATCATGTAAGTCTCTAGTGACCATTATATGAGTAACCACATGGCTCGAACCTGAGACCACAGAAGGAGCAAACCTCTTGATTCAAAGCTTTTATTACTGGGCACCATCTAGATGATTTGAATATTATTTTTTTTTTAAAGAAGAAGAAGAAGATGGTTTCGGTACTGTGAAGCGTGGAAATCAAGACTAATAAAAAGTTCGAAAGGCACTGGTGCATCAGTTGACTTCAGTTGAATTTCACACACACACACACGCAACAGAATCGAAACTGCTCCGCTTCTTATTTAAAACGTTGCAAAAACCATTGAACTCCATCCTTCACCCCTCCCCTCCCATTTCTTTGTCCCTTCCCATACCAAACATGGCGTTTTCAATCCTCATTTTTCTCTATCTCCTTCAATCTTTCAACCTTGCAAGTAAGTTTGAATTTTGATTATGTTTTTGGCCATTAGAAGACATAAAATTAAAAGGGGCACCAATTTGGGTTTTGTTTTTTTATTTTTATTTTTTGGTCACAGGCTCAGAGTCTTTTATCGGGGTCAATTATGGTCAAGTTGCTGATAACTTGCCATCACCATCTGCCACAGCGAAGCTCCTACAATCAACTGCTGTACAGAAAGTTAGGCTCTATGGTGCTGATCCGGCGATCATCAGA
>Ga0307518_10001613_pt1 | contig 16651 bp, 17 predicted proteins | sample 25_EM_MG_FD_203889 | JGI IMG/M metagenome (GOLD analysis project Ga0307518, IMG submission 203889) | Populus trichocarpa ectomycorrhiza microbial communities from riparian zone in the Pacific Northwest, United States - 25_EM | ecosystem: Host-associated > Plants > Roots > Unclassified | place...
CTTCAGTGAAGGTCTAAAGGCTCAATATCTTCAAGTTTATCCAATCTATTCAAGTCCAAGTATTTCTCTAGGCTCAAGCGGAGTCTAGGCTGTCAATCCTTCATCTCCCATTGCTTCTGGACGTCAGGAGCCCCCTTGCCCCTCTGCTGCACCAATCTCTAGGTGTAGTATCGCTACTTCAGTCCCAGTCAACTCAATCCCCGCTTTGACACTTCCTAGGCTATAGGAAGAGTCCAGACACCTATCCCCTTCGTCTTCTATCACTCCTGTACCCCAGGAGTATCCTGTATCTCTGTCTGCATCACCCTGTTGGTGTAGATCCTCTTCCCCCCTCCTCAGCACATCCTCTCTGGACACCACGGAGGTAAACCACCACTCGCACAATTTCATAGTCCTTTGTTGGTGTTGTGTTTGGGTTATTACTCCGACCCAAATCCACACTTTGACTCACAATGCCCAGTCCACCACCAAGTTTCCAGAAACTAGTCTTTTTGGCGAACAACTTCAGACCAACTTGAAATCAATGACAGCCGCATCGACCCGTTCAGGGTGATAGTATAGGGCCCTTACTGGAACCATGATCAGGCATGTTGATCTCGAACTGAGGAGGGTCACTGGGTGCCATTTGCACGTTGAATGAAGTTGACTCACCATCTGGGGCTGTCTGATGGCCAAGATGTGTGATGAATATGCAATCACATTGCAGGTCTGGAATCCTGGGTGGTGGCAGGACAGATCTTGTGATTGGCGGTCTCTGCGACAAATGAGAATAGGATGGCATAGTAGACAACATCATGAAAATCAAGGTAATAAGGTGTTTGGGCTTCAAACCAAGCATCTGCATCACCATAATCAGATGGATCCTTGGGCGTAAAGTGGTTGTGCTTCTGTGGCACAGCGCCAGTTAGAAATTGATAAAAGATATGGCCCAATGTGCACTCCTCACAGGTGAGCTGAGTAAGGCACTTGTCGAATGCAAATGCGAGTGTTTTTGTGCTCTCAATACCCCCCCTCCTCCTCACCCCCTTCTGCCCACGCTCGTTGAAGTGCAACTCGAGCCAGCATCTGTGGTGTGATGTATTCACGTTGAGAGAAGTCTTGGAGTCCCCAAATGAGTCAAGAAGCATGTGGAACACTTTGATTTGACCCGGCTGATAAAAGATATGGAATGTACACTTCTCATGGGTGAGCTGAGTAAGGCGGGACTTGTTGAGTGAAAACGGGAGCATTTTTGCACTCTCAATACCCCCCCTCCTTTCGAGCTGCCATCCTGTGGTAAGGCTATGCTAATGACATCAAGGGATACAGCATGCACAGCACGAGGCTGTGGTCCAGACAAGTCTACAGATAAGATGCACTAGATAAGATAGTACGCTACGATAAGATAAGATGTTATCTAATCGCAGATTAGATAAGATAAAAAGTTAGACCATTACACTACTCCCCCCTTAGGTGCAGGATTCCAGACTGCAAAAGGCGGGTTCACACACGGTAAGGTTCTCGGGGACTCGAGTAAACAACAAGTCGAAGTCCAACTGCAGCATTCAAAGCTTGCGAGGAGCAGAGGGATTTTCTTTATAAAAACGCTCGACTACCAGTGGAGAATTCTTCAAACTTGACAAGGGTTCCCACGTTCTTTCGTGTTCCTCGTACCCTTTCCAGTGTACTAGATACTGAGCTGTTGTTTATAAATATGCGAAGCCACGATACAGTCCACTTTGTACTCTTCATTGCATTCTTCAGAGACATGTACCAGGCCAGGCCGGGAGACAGGTTGTCCAGGAAGTGGACCTAAATAGGGCTTAACTCGAGAGACATTCACTACCGGGTGAATCCGAAGAGTTTTCGGGAGCTTAAGCTCGACCACATTCGGGGTTACTTGAGTGACCTCATAGGGGCCAATCCATTTCTCTGTGAGCTTCTTAGAAGCACGATTTAACATATGAAGGTTGTCCATTGAGAGCCAGACTTGCTGACCAACAGTATAGTCTGGGGCAGGATTTCTGTGCTTATCCACCTGAAGCTTCATATTGCGTTTAGCCTTCTCAGAAGACTCTATGACTTTGTTAAATATGGCAGCAAAGTCCTTAGCCACTGGGGCTACTGTCTACACTGGTTCTATACCCATGCGTGGGGAATAACTCTGGGTAATTCCAAACGAGGAATCAGTGGTTACCTCCAAAACCGTGTTGTTCCAGACAAACTGGGTGATTTTGATCCACTTGGCCCAATCGTTTTGTCGATCGTTGACATAGGTTCGGAGATACTGATTAATTTCGCGGTTCAACTGCTCCATTTGTCCATCAGTCTGAGGGTGAAACGCAGTAGACATTTTCCGCTTTATGCCTAAGAGTCTGTACAACTCCCCCAGGAAGTTGCTTGCAAAGACCAATCCACGGTCAGACACCACAGTGGTAGGAAGTCCATGTTGACACCAGACATGGTCTCTAAACAACTCGGCAGTTGACAACACGGTCTCTTCCTTAGTGCATGGCACAAAGACTACTTCTTTGGAGAACCGATCGATGACCACTAATACATAATTGTAATCGAGGGATTCCGGCATCTCGGTAAAGTCCATTGTGACATCGAGCCACAGTCCTTCTGGGACAGGGAGAGGAAGTAGCCTTCCAGAAGTCTTTTGGTTCGAAACCTTTGACTGTTGGCACTTCTGACAGTGCTTCACATAGGTTTGGATTTGCTCCTTCATCCCTTTGCAGGTATAATGTGTAGGTGAAGGTGCGGGTTCAGGTGTTCGAGAGGACAAGAAGTGAGAGAGATGAGAGACGAGAGAGATTTGGACTAAAATGGATGGCCGATGCTTAGTACTTCTTAAGACTGCTTGGACTGAGGAATCAGATGCGTGATATGGAACTGGGGGGATCTCGGATTGCTGCAGCTCAAAGCTGCTACAGGCACTATAAGTACAGTACTGATGTCAAAGTGCGAGTGGCTCGACGCCCGAGTGGACAATGTATCTAAGGTACAAGGAGAATGTCAAAGCTAAAATACAAGAAGTCAAAGCACTGAGAGGGCCGTGCCTCAGGACATAGGGCGTGGGATCTAACCTGGCTGCTTCGGTGCATCGTAGATGACATACGTCCGCCCTGCCCTTTGTGGGTCTTGCCAGTCGCAGGATGATCGATACCAGTTACCCAGTATTGATCTTAACTCACCCCGAGGTCTGCGGTAGGCGTCCTCACCAACGCCTGGGCCCTCTTGAGTGCTTCGTAGATCAGAAATATTTCGTAGTTGCATAGCTAAGTTGTGTTAGTTCCTTACAAATGCTTCCTGAGTGCATTAAACGTAGCCTTGACACCCTTATGTCCAGCGACAGGTGTGTCATGGAAGTCTGTGATAAGCGACTGGTAGTCCTCATAAGTCTGACCAGTGACGTCGATTGACTTGATAGATACAGGGTTTAACAAGGTCTGATTCTTGTTATCTTCAGAACTAGAGACGTAATAGTCTGATCACCTACTAAGTGGATCTGCAATGTGCATCTGGGTTCCCTTTTTATAAATTAATGAGTAGTTGAAGCACGTCATCCACATCTGCCAGCACACTTGGCGCTTAGAGAGATTCTGCGACTTTGTGAAGTACGTTAAATTATGATGGTCCATGTATATCTCAAAGGCATAAGGAGTGGCCTCAAGATAATGGCGCCAGGCCTCTGTTGCTTTTATAATGGCCAGCATTTCTTTATCGTGAATAGGATAGTTGCATTCCGGTGGGGTCATAGAGTGCGACATGTACACTACTGGTCTGAATTCGCCGTCCTCGCACTTAACGGACACCACTCCCCCAACGGCAAACTCAGACACATTGGTTTCGAGGCGGAATTCATGGTCCTGGTTGGGGTACTGAAGTACTGGTGCATGAGTAAAAGCAGCCTTCAAGGCTTCAAACGCAGTACGTTCCTTATCACCGAAGTGGAACACAATGTCCTTACACGTTAAGTCCATCAATGGCCTAGCCATGATCGCATAGTCTTTAATAAAGCGTCTATAGAAGTTGCCGAGACCTAAGAATGCTTGAACCTGTTTGACATTCACTGGCTCAGGCCACTTCAAAATAGCATTAACTTTTTCAGGGTCCATCTTTATTCCATCATGTGAGACTATCATACCAAGGAAATCAACTTCAGTTACGCGGAAGCGACACTTCTCGGGTTTGACAAACAAGTCATTATCACGTAGACGTTTTAAGACTTCAAGTATGATCCTGTCATGCTTTTCCTGATTGTCCATGTTCATAAATATCATTAGGTCGTCAATATACACCACGCAGACGTCCAACATATCGTGGAAGATCTCATTCATCATTTTCTGGAACGTTGCGGGTGAATTACACAGACCGAAATACATAACAACAGGCTCAAAAGCCCCCTTGTGCGTTACAAACACAGCTTTCCACTCATCGCCTTCCTTGATACAGACATTGTTATATCCCCAATGAAGATCCATCTTCGTGAAGAGTTTACATCCTTTCAACTTGTCAACAAGTTGGCTGATCAAGGGCAGCGGGTAGTTATTTTTAATGGTCCACTCATTTAAATAACGATAGTCCTGAACCATGTGCTTTTTGCCGTCCTTTTTGGGAACAAAGAAGACAGGGGAGGTCTGAGGGGAAATGGATGGGCAAATATATCCTTTCGCAAGCTGATCATCAACAAAGTCCTCAACTTCCTTCTGTTCATCCACCGACAGGGGTATCAAACACCCTTTCTTAGGTGGGAAACTGTCCCTGAGATCTATGCCATGATCCCACGGCTTTCTAAGCGGCATCCGTTCTGACGACTTCTTCGAGAAGACATCTAAATACTCCCAGTACTCTTGGGGTACAAGTTTCTGGGCTTCTTTGAGGGTTGTCTCATCGATAGCAACCTTTGACTCGTGAGCCTTCAAAGCCTGAATCCAAGTTTCCTGAGATTCGTTTTTACATAATAATTTAGCAAAGCGCGTCTCTAAGAGTGTCTTGCACTCAGGAGGACACCTAGTTAAATTAACTTGTCCAGTAACCCAATCAATATTGGGGTTATGCTTTCTAAGCCAGGTGTGGCCAAGGATGAGGGGGACCTTTCCAAGGCAGGTGATGGCACACCACAGCTTTTCAGCATGTTTCCCAATACCGACTGTAAGTAATACATAATGCATGATGTTGCCTTCCTGGTTCCTAGTGCCATCTACATTAAGCACTGGAACTGGCTTTACCAACTTAGATAACTGCAAGCGTCTATCAAGAGCCCAGCTCTTGTCAACAAAGCAACTGGTAGCGCCACTGTCTAGCAGGGCATCTACCTCAATAGTGTTAAGGGGCCTGCGAATGCGGATGGGTACCATCACTTCACGTTCCACTGTGAAGGACCTTCATAAGTCCAAGAAAGAAACTTCTTCGGTTCCAGCGGGGCTTTCCAGTTCCTCAGATGCCAAAGAGGGAGAAACAACATTATCCGACAGGGAATTAAGCACACACAATTTAACCTCCGGTGCCGAGCCCTTTGTAGGGACTCCCTTAGAGGGTGAAATAGATACAGGGGAGTCACTACAGTTCATACTATCTACAGACAAGGCAGAGTACTTGTTAAAAGAAATGGAGACAGGAGAAACTACAGAGGAAGAATTTTTGTAGGTTTTCTGTATTTTACGAGAGAGAAGAGAGATGTGGTACTTGTAAATATCCTGTGCTTCAGGAGACTTAGCACAAGAGAGACGATAGTTCAAGATTCTTACAGCACTGTCCAATTCAGACTTGAGAGCGAGGGTGCCCGTTGTATCCTCACTCTCTAATCTTTTAAATTCTTGAAATAGTCCCTCATTTCGGAGAAGGACATACCGCGAACAGCATTGACACGTTTGTCATCAGGTTGGGGCTGTACAGCCCGGGTCTGTTGGGGTTGCCCTTGACATGGGCGACGCGGTTGAGAACACTCGCGAGTGATGTGTCCAAACCCCTGACAATTGTAGCATTGGAGCCCTTTACTCTGCTGCTGGTTTTGCTGCTGCACAGCACCAATATCCATAGGGGCGCCAGCGCCCGGCATGACCCCATAAGAGGAGGAGCCATTCCCTTGATAATAGCGGGCACTGCCCTGCGTGTTGATCAAGAAGAGCTCCTGGGCCCTTCCAACAGTCCTGACTGAGGTGGACAGCTCAGCGTAGGTTGACCGAGCTTTACTGAGCAGGTACACCTGCTGGAGGACCTGCCTCTGGACTCCTCTTTCAAGTAAGTCCCTAGCATAAGCGTCAGGACAGTCACTCTCTATTTTTAGCGACTCGAAAGCTGTGAGAAACTCGTCTACTCGTTGACGAGGTCCTTGGCACAACTTCAGCAGTTGGGACCTGGCCCAGTCCGCGTTATTGCCAGGCATGAAATAACTGGTTATTTCTGCCTGTAACTCGTCCCAAGTGGGGTACTGGACATTTGGGCCCATATAGTACTCCAGCTTGACCTGAGCCCAACGCCAAGCTTTAGGTCCCTTGAACCGAGAGATGACGGCTGCCATGACCTTGCTATTCTTCTTGAGGAGGCCGGCCCTCTGGTTCATAAAAACCCACAACTTCATCTTGCTCCACCAAACTCTGAACGTCTGGGGGGAGCCATTGTAATTCCCAGGTTCAGCAACAATCTTTTTAGCACCTCGTGCTTCGGCCTCCGCGGGGGCACCGAGACCTTGCTGCGCATTGGCAAGGGCCTGGATACTGTTCTGCAGGTCAACCTGCCCCTGCATGAGCTGAAGGAAAAGGTTTTGAATTGTGTCACCCATTGCCTAATATGGGTGGTAATGCAAGTAGGGGGTGCCTCGTGGACATGCAGGGTGAAGGCGGGAAGCGTGAAACATACAGCAGCACACGAGCGGGAGAGTGGGTTCTGCTTCGATGTAGAAGCGGGGGTTGTCAAGGAAGAGGTCTGCAAGGTCTTCGACGACCCTGGAGTAGTGCATGAAGGAGAGATACATCTGCTCGATCCTTTGGAAGTCTGCTTCTCTGGCAGCTTCTTGAGCGGACATAAGAGGAAGGGGGTAATGGGTATCGTAGGTGACAGTCAGGTGACCTGCCTGACTAAAGGAGTACTCGTAGGAATGTATGGTGGCTAAACGTAAAATGGTACAGTAAAACTATTTCTGGGACTAGATCCCCACAGGTGTTCCAATGAACTAAGCATAAGCTTCTGTTCGCCTGTCGTGCCCACCGGGTCAGGGCAGTGGCACAGCTATGCAGAAGACAAACGGCCACTGGCTGCAGATCACGGGTCTACCTCTCCACGGACGGAGGAACTATGGGGTAGCTAAAGCTCAATCTCCTTGCGGGTGCGAACTGCGCTTGAACGGGAGCTGCTCTACAGACACCAGGCACGACCCTGGGCTGGTGTATGATATGTATACGATCAAGTACTACAAACTCCCAAACCCAAATGGGCTACAGGGAACGGCACTAAAGGCTGGCCATGCATGAATGTGAAGGTTGTGAAACAAAGCTCCTTAACCCTGGAGTCCGGGTATAGCTCCCTTTATAAGGCTGGGGAACAGCGCGTGGTAGACAACTAGTAGATGGGTAGATTTGAGCTCTAGTGAGACAACCCTAAGGGAAAACACCCAAAGAACTACCACACAGAAGACTCTGAGGGGGAATAGGATCACAAGCATCTTAGAGCGAAAACCCAAAGAGAGCTTGAATGGAGAGCCTCTGGGTGCTGGATTGCAGTAGTATATATACTACACTACACGTGTCCTGTGCGAGGCTATCCATGAGGCTGTATGCTGTACGAGGCAGTGAACACAGCTGCCATCCTGTGGTAAGGCTATGCTAATGACATCAAGGGATACAGCATGCACAGCACGAGGCTGTGGTCCAGACAAGTCTACAGATAAGATGCACTAGATAAGATAGTACACTATGATAAGATAAGATGTTATCTAATCACAGATTAGATAAGATAAAAAGTTAGACCGTTACATGGACACTCCTGGATTTGGGTCAGAAAGTGGTATGGTCATAGTGAATCACTCACTGATAAAATTCCCAATCTGTCACCAAGTCTTCAAGAACTGACCTTGATGGCGCATGAGCTTTAGGTCAATGTCCTTGCAAGAGTCGAGCACTTACCGTCAGCCTTGAGACCTACAACCGCGTGGTTTCTCATCAAGACTCGGAGGCCACTATATTGGAAAATATAATTGTACGAAGGTCCAATTGGTTTGACTGCCACATAGAATTGTCCACAGTGTTTTTTTCTTTCGTGCTGGAATATTGGTATCGCCATTGCCAGTATCATTTTCAGCTTGTTTCCGTTTCAGTGACGTTTTTGATAATACATTTTGTGCCTGCACAGTATCTTGAATTTGCTGGACCTCATGCGCCGTGGGGAGAGGTTTTCCTTGGCTATAGTCTATGTCAGTGCTTTCAACAGTGAATCCACATCAAGTCCATACCTCTGAAAGTGTGCTTGAAGTCGACCAATGAGCTCAACTTTCTTTCCTCCAACCGCAAGACCGTTCAGCCTGCAGAAGTGCTTCAGTACATCATTTGTTGCATTTTCACTGTAGTAAAGATGCCCATTAGGTTTAACGCCCAATGTTTTGCAAAGGAAAAACTTACATGGGCTCGGGTGAAGATTGAACTGCCCTTTTTTTCCCCTTGGCTTTCTGTGTTGCAACTGGGGCATCACATGGCAGAGTAGTAGATGACCCAGAAGCAGTTCCTTGGCTTTGAGAAATAGGAATCTCTGGTGGAACAACTGTATCCGACACCGAGGTGTCACCAAAAAGACCTTGTAACATTTCAACGAAGTCCTCGTCATCTTGAAGCTGCTCTATGATTGTAGTTGACATCACCACAGTCTCAGAAAGAACTGCAGATCTATCTGATGCATCCCCTGCATGTGCTTCGATTGCAGAGATAACAAGTTCCTTTGTAGTTTCTGTTTGTATGCCCTTTTTGCGTTGGATTTCTGCAGCGGCATCCTGTTGCACCTGTCTCTTAATATTGTCACCAACGAAAAGAATTGCAGGTAAGAGTCGGTGAGGCAGAGTGGCATGAATATACTTCACATTGTGGAGGGCATGAGTATTCACAACAAAAAAATCTTCGTCTGCATGCACCACGATGCTGCATGTTTTCCCAGTGAGTTCCTGTTCTTGTCTAACTTCTTCTTGTCCTATAGCCTGACAGTTTGCTCAAAAACAGTCATGTTGGAGGTTTGCAGAACAGATTATATCCTAAAAGGGGTCAATAGTCAAGGATAATAGTGTTACAATTCTACTCACCACTGGAGGCAGGACCACAAAGGTGTTTGTTTTGGTTAGCGTTGGTAGGTCGAGTATCTCATGCCTCATTGAGTTTAGTTCGAACAATTGAATCGTGATGTGCACCATGGGTGGAATATCATCAGTCATTTCATGCTGTGAAGTAGCATGCATCACTTCATGAATAAATCCGAACACCAGTGGCGAAAAGGGTCCCTATCCTTGTGTTAAGCTATAGGTGTCAATTTGGGGCCAGAAACTCACCGATTCAGGTTGTATGATTGCATGCTGGCCAACCTTGATTAAATCTCCTGATTGTGCAACAACTGCAGCACGACAGGTGAAGTTGCATGTTGCATTGATGGTGGGGTGACCAACAGTCCTGGCAAGGGTTTCCGACCACTGTAGTGGCTGAATACCACAATTGCATGCAATGTGGTTTGAACGACTGTATGGTATGGTGGTTCCTGTCCAGATTTCATTATTAGCATGTCTGAAAGTAGCAGTTGAGCCAAACAAGTTAAAAGTTGAACATACCAGGACACTTTGACTTTTCTGTTGGAAGACCTACAAGGGCAGCATGATATGGGTGATTCAAGATGGGATTCAGGACTTTTGCATCCACCCCCAGCCACTGGCCAGTCTGCTCATCTGACCAAAAGCCCCCAGTTACAATGTGTTTAACAGAGTCCATACTGATAAACGACCGAGCAATATCACGACTTGGCGTGAGATGGTTGCTATATATGGAGCTGAAACGGAAAACAGCATTAAACGATTCGTAACGCTCTGTTGAAAAAAGTACTGCTGGTCCAAAGTGTTGGATGTACATCAGCAAATGGACCAGGAAGTGAAACTTCAGCTTTGAAATAAGTATACTCGGGCTGCATTTGCATGTAACATGGAGGAAGTCTTGGATGCACATTGAAAGCTTGTTCTGAGGTGCCAGTATCATCACTACTAGTGTTTTTAGTGACAGAAATTCTTGTACTGTGTAAGCGTCAATATCTTCGATATCAGTATGCCAAGCAAGCACCATAAGCCTTCCAATGACAAGCCATGCCTGAAGGACATCACGAGGAACTAGATCAAAAACAAGAAATGACATAACCTGTGTGAGCATCTTGAAGTGTTTGCCAATTAGGCCACCTTTGTAGTGGCATATGTACTCCGACTGTATGTTAGGAATGTTCAGTCCAGCTGTAGCCACAGAACCAAGGCGGATTTGAAATAGCACCATTTTTTTCTCCTTCTCGAGATGCCAGACAGTTTGTGCCCAATAATACTTCATGATGCCGAGAAGGATCGTATGAAGTATTTCTGTAGGCGTGTCTTTGTGAATATCAACACCTATATTACAGCATTAATAAGCCAAATATCACACTAAGAATTGTGCTCCATACCTGGCATGTGCAACAGAGGATTCATTATGACACCACCAGACGATGCGTGGATCTTCTTCAGTTCCTCTGTTAAATTAGTAAGGACATCACCAGGGGAAAGCATATTAGACCCATCTGCAGATCCTTTCCATAGCTGCTGCCAAAGTTTGACGAGACGCTTGATGGTTGGTTGGGCAAGCGCGTCCTTGATGCCACTCCCTGATATTGTGTCATTGAGGGTAGTGGCTACATTTGGTTCGAGTGCTGTCATGAGTTGCTGAAATACATGTTCAGCAGTCTCGTTACTATTCCGTGGGGCGCCTTCCTGAATTAAGCTGTACATGAGCCCAAGCAATGTAGTGTGTAGTGTTGACCTACTTCTAGAATCTGCGAAAAGCCAGTGTCCGACTGCTTATGTTTGCGTGTCCCACCAACTTTGCATGTTCGGCAAAAGTAGTTGCAATTGAGGCCTGCTGAACTGCTGAGTTCCGCTTGCATGGGATTATCACCTGTGAAGAAAAGTCCAAAAGGTCACAACAATACTTCTTCCTTCAATTTACAGTCCCAGCTTGCAATGGGCTTGTCAAATGCTTTTCTAGAAAGCAGAACATGAGAGATGGTCATAGAAAATAAAAACAACGTACTCAATAGCTTTGTGAACTCCCTGCATGATTTCCAGTGGAGATGCATTTGGTGACATTGCAACAAAGCGAACATGGAATTCTTGATCCAGCTTCTCACAAGGCAAAGCACCATTTGACATATAGCATGAGAAGTGTTTATTCCACTGTTTTGATGTGTTGCCAGAGACATCATCAATGAAGATGATGATGGGAACAGAATAAACCAAGCAATCACCAGCGATCTCACGGAGGGGGTGTGGCATTTGCTTTGCATAGGGCTGCAAACATGCTAAAGACATTACAAACATTACATGCTTCTAATCGCTAAGAATATTCAACTTACAGGTGAAGGGAGGACAAACACCAGAGTTCTTTTCTATAACAGGCAGGTAATTTTCCACAAATGACAAAACAGGCATGCGCATCAATGTCTCCCCTTTCACGATAAAACCATCCTAGGAGGTATGGGTTTAAAGCATTGTCAATGAAGGTATAATTAACATACTGGTGCGTCATCAACTGGATGACCTATTGCAATCATCTCGCCACCAGAGATAACCCATCTCTTTGGCAAAAACCAAGAACCACTAGTACACTTTACAAGTTCATCAACATAATAGATCACCCCATGAGATCGAACATTTGCTGTCAGGAGATTGTCGGGAATGTCAGAAACCATCCTGTCACCATGCCAAACTTGGTAGCGCTGAGTTCCCAAGTCTTCTGGATAGAACATCATGCCTTCCCGAGAAACAGGGTTGGCTATGTCCTACAATTATCAGTGATTGGATGCCTGGCAACAGGAATTCATTACCTTTGCAATCATGTCACCAATTTCATTGAGGTACCAAATATTTCCGTCACCTGTGGCCTGCCACTGTGGTGGTTTTCGAACCTGCTCACATATTGACGCATGGACCCGACGATATTGATTGTAATTGGGTACTGAAGCACCTAATTCCCGTGCCCAGGTGAGCATAGCTTTCCGTTGTGCTCGTGAAAACCGGAGCCATGGCGAGTTGAAGAGAATGTCTGTTAGAAATGTCTGCATGATTTGGTGAACAGGTGTCCATTTAGTCATGTAAATATACGTACTGCTTTGTCTGGATATGGAAACCATTCAGACTGCAATGTGGTACTGGGAGCATGACAGGAGCGGTCTATAGCGAAAATATCTGTACAATGTGAGATTAGATTGAATGGTGCATGGAATGATAAGTCTTACCTTGTCCATCCCCATCATCATCACAAAAGAAAGGATCATCCTCATCAGGATGAACATCAATGGCATCCCCCTCAGCATGATTGAACATGTTGGCAAGGGATCGGGCTCTGGGATCAACAGGCTCACTTCTGGCACTGTATAAAACCCTGCTTCATTGTGCACTATTGTGCATAGGTGACTCGTGCACGGGTGGCTCATGCGCAGGTGGATCATGCGCAGGTGGCTCGTGCATGGGTGACTCAAGTGTAAATGGTACATCATACAAAGCTGAATAAGTTATTAGTACTCAAATAGCTCAATGGTTGTTAAAAATACAATGATCAAAATACTCCAGTTCTACATCAGTGCTAATTGATGGCATTGCTGGGATTGAGGGTCCAGCAGTGTGCAGAGGTGACTTGGGCAGACAAGACCTTCGCTTTTTCTCTGCAGCCTTTGCATTCTTTTGATGCCAATCGGTGGCGATGTGGTTGGACCAACCAGAGAGTGTCCACCAAGGATTACCGTTCTGCCATTGCGGGCAACAGTGACACTGACCTTCCCATCCTTGATCTCACCTTCTATGAGAGGGTTAGGATATGCTAAGGATTAAATAAACTACTCACCATTGGTGTTCACAGTATGCTTCTTGGGGCGCCATACCTCTGACGCCAACATGTGTCCACCTAAGAACAGTGTCCAAAGAATGCAGTCGCATCCACCCAGAATCTATGTGCCGACGATATTTTTTCTTGTGTGAACATGTTTTGGCAGATTTGTCAAATAGCGATGGTAAACATCCACGTTGGTATGGGGCGGTGCTGTGCTAAGCGAGCGAGGGGCAGTTGGGTGCAAAGTCAAGAGGACTCTGCACCACAAGGCACTACCTATGGCGTAATTTCTGCACATTTAGAGCTGCACCGCGCTTTTCTCTCTTACTGTGAGAAAATAAATTTATTATGTGCGCATTTAGACTAGATAGCTGTGTGTTGTCTCACACATCGGCCTCAAAATATTTGCTTGCATGTTGTCCAACTAGTTCTGTTGCTGCGAGAAAAAAATAGATATTTGCCCATGCATTTTAGAATATTTAGCTGCGCATCATCTCACAAGTCTGCCTCAAAATATTTGCTTGCGCATTGTCTGACTAGATTAAGAAAATGGTTGGCATTTCATTGCCACCTACAACATTGGTGGACTTTCCTTGAAGACTGGCTCGCATGTAGAGGGACAGTGCAATAATTCAAAATTTTATTATGTAGCTACTAGTACTACATACATACAATGCTATAATGGAGATAGCACACAGGTGGCAGGGATGGCCACATCAATGTGTCATTGTGTGTTGGTGGTGGAACTGTTGCCATCGCTGCGCTGAGGTGATGGTGACCATCAGCATGGGCGTTGCTGCACGACAGTGGTAGGGGCAAGGGTGGTGAGCTGAAGTGACAATGGCCATCGTGGGCAGGTGGCCTGTCATGCCTTTGGCTACAGGTGGGAGTGGTCATCATCGTCAACTTGTAAATAAGTGGCAAAAGAAATGAGAAAATGACATACTTTGTAAAGGTGGGGGGTAAGTCGCCTGAACTCGATCATACTTTCTCCAGCTGTTGCACCAGCACGATTGAATCACAGAGAGGCTTGTAGTCTTCTTCAATGACAAGGTCATCGTACGCGTCACTGACACCTTCGATGTTAAGCTGTGAAACCAATCCGTTTTAAGGGTGGGATGAGACCTCAACAACTAATATGTTGTACAGCAATGAGGTACGAGAGTGAGGGGGGACGTACATACAAACAATACGTGTGTGGTCAACGCGGGGGCCACTGGCTGCATTGCACAATTGGTTGCAGTAGTGGTCGGCATTGGTAGTTGCAACGTTATTGTCATCCATGTCAATGGCATTCGTGGCTGTCGATGTTGTCGTTGGGAGGGCATGTGAGAAATGGGAAGTCTGGCACATTTTGTCTGGCGTCTTGTCCAGCGCTTATACAATACATATTAAGTAATCTACCTTTCAAGCCCTGCTATGGCTAAGCAAGGTAGGGTAGAGGGCAGCAGCGTTCACCATGCTATGTACTTGTTTCTCTGCTCAGAAAGCTGGAGGCTAGTCCATTCCTATGAACAACCATGATCAGCACTGACTCACACCAACTGCAGTTGTCATCTAGCCCAGTGAATATAGGAACATGGATTGCGCTTCAAGATGTATTATCCTGCAAGCCTTAACACAAGCACTCAGATGGACAAAAGGAAGCTGAGATGGCCTCCTTGAATGGTGGCGGTGAAGCTTTGCAATTATATGATATGGCTGTCAGTAGGTGCAACAGTAACATGTGAAACAATTGTTCAAACATTCAGACTTGGTCCTAGGTTAGCTAGCAAACATGACCAGCTCCTCAAGGAAGGATTAGCCCTTTACTTGGTGTGATGGTTGTCTCTATAGTTTTCTTGCTACTTATATCCTCCCAGCAAGGGAGTCGACATACTGCTTCTAGCGAGCCATGTTAACGACTGTACGGTCACCGGCAGTTCCCCGTCTCTCATCAAAGCATTCAAAGACGAGATCAAGGCACGATATAAAATATTGGATCTTGGGCCTATCAACTGGCTACTCGGAATGAAGGTCACGTGCAATCAAAATGCTCGCACCATCGCGCTCTCGCAAACAACATATGTTGATGCCATTCTAACGAAGTATAATTTCTCTGATCTCAAGCTGTTGTCCATACCTATGGACCCGAACATCCAACTCTCATGCAACCAAGCTCCCAGCTTGCCTACCGAAGCCGCATGGATGAAACACATCCCATACCGTGCCGCCATTGGTTCCCTCATGCATCTCGCAGTAGGAACTCGACCTGACATTGCATTTGCTGTGTTGATGGTCATGTAGTTCGCCAATGAACCTGGCATGATACACTGGGAAGCCGTAAAACGTATCTACAGGTATCTAGCAGGTACCAAGGGTCTAGCCCTAACGTTCAGTGCCAGAAAGAAAGGTCTTGAAGGCTATATGGACGCAGATGGTGCCAGCCAGGAGCATCGCCACGCGATCTCTGGCTTTGCCTACATACTGGACGGAGGAGCTGTCAGCTGGATGTTGAAGAAGCAGGAACTTGTCACCTTGTCAATGGCCGAAGCTGAATATGTTGCAGCCACACATGCTGTGAAGGAAGGCGTCTGGCTCCGCCGTTTCGTCAAGGAAGTTTTCCAACCACTCGCAAACCCGACCGTCCTCTACTGTGACAACCAGGCAGCCATCACACTCACCAAAGACGGAAGCTTTCATGCATGCACGAAACATATCGACATACATTACCATTTCATTTGCTTCGTAGTTGACAGCGGCTCTTTTCTTTTAATCTACTGCCACACTGCTGACATGACTGCAGGTACTCTTACTAAAGCTTTACCTAGTGTTAAGGCGAAGCATTTCGCAGCTGCTCTTGGACTACATACCACTTCTGGTGGAGTGTTGACTAGATAAGTGTTCCGTATATGGTACCTACGCATTACATAATCACGGTAGTACATTTTCCATTCTCCGATGTAGTGCCACCTCAGTGACTTACCAGTACACTGAGGTGAGTAGGACTTACTGTCCCCTACATTGACACTTACTTACTTACTGCAGCTTATACCTGCATTAACAGGAGCAATAGAAGACGAAGGGGACAGGTGTCTGGACTCTTCCTATAGCCTAGGAAGTGTCAAAGCGGGGATTGAGTTGACTGAGACTGAAGTAGCAATACTACACCTAGAGATTGGTGCAGCAAAGGGGGAAGGGGCCTCCTGACATCCAGAAGCAATGGTAGATGAAGGATAGACTGGCTAGACTCCGATTGAGCCTAGAGAAACAATTGGACTTGAATAGATTGGATAAAACTTGAATATCAGAGCCTTTGGACCTTCACTGAAGCCTACAAGACTCAAAGTACTGAGGGGATACTGACTGAGAGAGACTGAGAGAGGGATAATTTCGTACAATTGGGCTTTTTTTCCACTGGGCTGAGCCCAGGGGGTTTAAATACATGGGGGGACACAGCATTAAAGTACAAAAAGGGAACGGAATAAGCAGAATTTGTCAAGGATTGGTAAGGGCTTTGTAAGGGCTTTGTAAGCGATCAGTAAGCATGGGATAAGCAGGAATGAGTAAGCATAGGGAGCATGAATAAGCTGCTGAGTAAAGGAATG
>Ga0307518_10001615_pt1 | contig 16644 bp, 5 predicted proteins | sample 25_EM_MG_FD_203889 | JGI IMG/M metagenome (GOLD analysis project Ga0307518, IMG submission 203889) | Populus trichocarpa ectomycorrhiza microbial communities from riparian zone in the Pacific Northwest, United States - 25_EM | ecosystem: Host-associated > Plants > Roots > Unclassified | place...
ATAATGACAATGCTCAGCTTCGATGGAAGTGATCAAGGATGGGCTGTGATCGGCAGGGGACCTGCTGATATGGCCAAGGCAAAGGGAGAAACCATATTGAAATCTTTTGTTGACTTTGAGATATGGAGGGACGGTGCACAGGAAAAGGGTTTTCTGCCTGCACTGATTGATCACCTCCATGAACTCCATACCCCATTCCACGGCAACCGTCTGATACTGCCAGGGGCTACAGGGAGCATCCCAGAGAGGTTTGTTTGTGCTGGATGCGGCCGTCCAATGCAGAAGTTCATCATGTATCGTTGCTGTACCGATTGAGCTTTATTCCAAGTAATACGTTGGGCTATTTACGTTTTAAATCACCATCTATTTCAATAAAAACCAAGGCAGACACGGCCCTGTTGCTGCCGCTATTATCATTAAAGATGGAAATTAATTAAAAATGTTGCCAGCCCAGCCATGAAACCAAACCACGCATTTCCAAAGAAACGTAGCATGCCTTATATACATACATGCATGCATGCATGCATTAAAGGGTTTGGGATTGCAATAAATATACGCTTCCGTTGACACGTCCTTACGGATCTGTAAAAGCCATTGAAGAACGCAACGCCTATCGAAAGCGATTAACAGCAAAAACAAAAACAAGAAGCACAAACAAATTGAGACTTAAAACAAGTTGATCTACACGGAGAAGAGAGGAGAGCAGAGGAGAGCGGCGTTGGGGATTCTTATGCTTCTTCCAGTGCTCGTGCTAGGGGTTTTATTTATATAGCGTGGATGTTATTTCCTTTTCGTGACATGACAAGAATGCCCCTCGAGCCAAGGCCCAGAATGATAATTAATGTAAGCCGACACGGATGGGCTTCACTCTAACCGGTACTCCCAAGGAACGTGGGTTCCAGTTGGGTTGGGTTGGGTTGTGTAGGTTAAGACTAGGGTGATCATTTTCGGTTCGGTTCGGTTTTTATCAAAAACAAGTAACCAAACCGAAAAAAACAATTTAAAAAAAAAAACCAAAACCGGGTCAAACCGACCGGTTTCGGTTCGGTTTGGATTTTTTAGGGAGAAAACCGGTTCAAACCGGTTTGGCTCGGTTTTTCCGGTTTTGGCTTGGTTTTTTCAGTTTGGTTCGGTTTTTCAGTTTGGCTCGATTTTTCCAGTTTGGCTCGATTTTGGCTCAGTTTTTTTCAGGATTTTTTTCAGTTCGGTTCGGTTTTTTCGGTTTTTTGCTTATAAAACCGAAACCAAACCTGCCGGTTTTTTCAAAATTTTAATCGGTTTAATCGGTTTTTTTTTTCGGTTTTTTTTTTTCTCGGTTTAATTGATTTTTTGATTTTTTTGCTCATCTCTAGTTAAGACCTTCTGTATTTTGAATTCACAAAAAAACTAAAGAGACGGGGGGATTTTATTTTACTCACTTGAATAGTGGTTTTTTTCTTTCTTTGGATTTTATTTTTGTTTTTACAATTTTTATTTTTTTAAAAAAATTAATTTTATTTTTCAATATTAAATTTATTTGGTATTGAATTTTATAATTTTTTTAATTTAATTTTTTTAAGGTTGTCTCAGTTTCATGATCTAAATCGCAAATTTAACTGGTTGATTCGAGTTTTTTTTTTCTAATTAATTTTTTTCTCAATTTCACAAACAAAAAACTACAAGTGAATGAGGTTTTAATGTCCGTATCCATGCAAATATTATTTACTATAATAATGTTTCTTCATTTGGATTTCAAAAAAAAAACCTATGTTTTTTTTTAAATCAATTTCATCATAAAACATTGTGTTTATTAAGAATTTAACTTCATCATTTTTTTAATTTCCTTTCAATATGGTTATCTCAATCTGATAACCCAAATTACAAGTTTGATAGGTTGATTTAGGTTGATTCGAGTCGTTTTTTGTGTTTTTTTAATCGATTTTTCAATTTTATCTTTAAACATTAGATTTACTAAGGATTGACCTTCAATATTTTTTTCAATTTAATTTTTATGAAATTATCCTAGTTTCATGACCCCAACTGCGGTTTTGACAAGCCAACTGGGTTAACTCGAATTGTTTTTTTATTTTTCTAATTGACTTTTTTTCTCAATCTCATCCTTCAATATTGGGTTGGTTAGAAATTAGGCTTCATAATTTCTTATCGAATTAGTCTCATGCATAGGGTCAGGGGTTTAGTAAATTAACCTGGGTTGACTCGAGTCGGTTTTGTCCGTTTTAATTTGTTTTTTCAATTTCATCCTTAACATTGGGCTTATTTCTTCATAATTTATTTTGATTTGCTTTTTATTAGGTTATCATAGTTTCATTACCCAACATGCGGAGTGACAGGTTGTCAATTTTTAAAAACTAAATATTTTTCTCTTATTTTGTCCTTTAATATTTTGTTAATTGGTTATATTTTTTATATGAGAGTGTCTCGGTCTTATGAACCAGATTGCATGTTTAGTGGGTTAACTCGAGTTTTTTTTTCTTTTTAACTTGGCCTTTTCACTCAGTTTTGTCCTACAATATTTTGTTGATTTATATATTCTTTTATGTTATAATATTAATTAAAAATACATTTTTATATTTTATTTTATTGAATTCCATTTGATTTTAGCTTTTTTATCAAGTACGATTATAGAAATGTTTTTTATAATTTTGACGCATTGTTTTTTTGCATGTCTTAATGATCAATTTCTTTTTGTTTTTAATTTTGACTATTAACTGTGGTTGAATATTTTTTTACCATATAAAACAAAACCTTATTAAACCTGATTGGATCTATGATCCGAGTCATAAACTTTCTAATTTCTGGAAAAGTCATAAACTTTCTAATTTCTGGAAAATATACTCGCAATATCTTAGCATCCTTTTTTATGTGAATTTTTTTTATTTGATTTGTGACATTGTACGAGCCATCGATATAGGATGAACTGAAGTATGAAATTTTAGTCTAATAAAAAGAAATTAAATCGTGCCTTTTTAATTAAAATTTAACTAATTAATAAGAGTAAAAAAGGCAATATTTTTTCCTTTTTTTATATAATTAATCCTGCTAGTGTTTATATCATAAGAAAATTGGCATTGCATCTGAGTGCATCATCTTTAGCTTTCAAAATTAACAAGGACCAATTGAGAAGGAGAAATCATTACTCCCCTCCTTACATTGTATTGTTTATTGGAACCATATTTTTTTTTAATTTTATTTATGAATATTAGATTTATTGAAGATTAAACTTTATAATTCATTCTAATTTTCTTTTTGTGAGGTTGTTCTAATCTTATAACCCGAGTTACGAGTTTTATAGGTTAATCGGTTGACTCAGGTTTTTTTAAGTTAATTTTTGCAATTGATTTTTTTTTTAATTTCATCATTCACCATTTGGATTGACTAGGAATTAAGCTTCATAATTTTTTCAGTTTTGTTTTCTATAGGGTTATTCCAGTCTCATGACCCAAGTTAAGGGCTTGTCGGGTTAAACTAGGGTAATTCAGTCTTTTTCTTATCCTTTTTTAATTGATTTTTTTTCAAATTCATCTTTCAATGTTGGACTGATTAGGAATTCAGCTTCATAATTCATTTTGATTTGCTTTCTATTAGGTTATTTCTATCTCATGATCAAAGTTTGGCAAGTTAATTATCTAGGGTTGACTCATTTTTTTATTTTTTTTAATTGATTTTATTCAACTTCATTCTTTAATATTGAATCGATTTAGAATTGGGCTTCAATATGTTTTTTTATTTGCTTTATACGAGGTTATTACAATCTCATGACTCCAGTTATAAATTTTACTTGTTAACCTGAGGTGACCCAATTTAAATTTGATATATTATTGTCTTAATATTTTTTTTAAAAAAATATATCGTCTTGAAATTTTTTTATTCAAACCATATTTTAGTTTTTTTATTATTTAGGTTGTCTTTAAACTTGTCAAGTTAACTGGATCACATCAGATCAATTTATACTCAATTTGTTTTCCTTCTTCAAAATACAATAATAATGCCTGGATATTTTTAAATTTTTTTTAAAAATAATCGAATCCACAATGAAAAGTGGGTAAATGATCTAGGTTAGCTACTAATTTACATAACTTCAAACGTATTACATTAGAAATTAAAAATTAAATCTAAATGACTTGCGATAGTCATTAGCAAAGCAATGATTTGTAATTAAGAGAGGCAAAATCTTAAGATTTTCATAAGCTATTATAAGGTTGAGTAATATTTAGAAAAATAACATCACAAAGAGGAATTTCTTTTTTTTGCTAGACTAAATTAGTAAAAAAGAAAGTCTATATAAAATATGTATCATAAACATCCATGTAATATCATCATTTAAAAAATAAATCAATTTAACTTATATATGGGAAAATAAATTTGGGTAGAGATCACATGTTTTACGAGAGAACAATGCTCATTGATATCAAGAATCAATTCATTTTAGATATTATTACTTTGATGATATTTTTGTAAAAGGTTTTGAATATTAAGGGAATTTTAATCCTAATTATATAAGGACTTGACAGTAGAATTCTTATGGTTTTAGGATTTACTTGGCTTAGCAATTAAATTGCAACCAATCCTTTCCCTAATGGGAAAGAACTATTAGACTCTCTTTGTTTTTTTTTCTTTTTTTGTCAAATTATAATCTCTTGTAAGTTATTATTTATGTGAGGATTGAGTATACTTGAGATTTGAAGTTAAAGTTATTTAAAGTTGCATTGACTTTTATAATAGTAAAGTTCATCATTTTTCATATTTGAATTATAGGTACAATGAAATCATGTAAAATCATCATTTAACTATTTTTTTCTATTTATTATGATATTCTTTTATATACTAGTCCATTATCCTTTAAACATTTTTAATGGTTTGCTCTAAGGTGTTCATCGATATACTTAAGTTGGATTTAGGCTTATAGTTGTATCAAAAATTATTTTTTTATATTTTATAAATTGTAAATTCAATTTATTTATTATTTTTTTGGACTTAAGCAGGGTGGATACATCGGGTTAGGCTAAATTTTGTGTGGATACTATAAATAACATCGGATTAGGCTTATATTATTAATTTTCATCGGACCATATTAGAAGCGGGTCTACAACATGAACTATAAGTATCATAATACCTTTAGTGTTAGGTCTGATTTTTATACTTTACACCTATATTAAATTCTATTTACCTCTCATCTCCCCTCAAGCAAAAAGACAAGCATATTTTTTGTTACGTTAAAGAAATCTAATAGAAAGTCCACTAACAAAAACTCTAGAGCCAAAATATTTCTAAATAAAATAAAAATAAATACTCAATTCACAAACTATCAAATATAAAAACAAAAGGAATATATGGTATACAGGTTGACCGGGTTTCAAAAATCTCAACCAACCACCCGACCCTTCACATCTATTTTTTAGAGTTTTTATTTACCTATTGTCATTTATAATATCATATTATCTATCTTAACGAGTTAAATCAAATTAAATAATATAAATATTAAATCCATCAGAGTGATTTTTTCAACACCCTTAGTTTAATCAAGACTTTAACATTATTTCTGACTAATATTATCACAAGTATAGGCAAATAAAAAAAAAGGATTTCATATTTTATTTTACTTTAACATGGGATACAAAATTAGAAATACTAGTTTTGTAGTATTCAATATATCAGCTACTTCAAAATAATAACAGTTCAAAGCCATTTCGTACGAGTTGAAAAAACTGCCCCCATCTAATAAATTCTGCTACGCTCCTTCACCACTGGTAATATCATGAGAAGACAGCGATCCATTTTCTCTGACCATCCCCTGTTTCCCAGCTCTTTCTTGAATCTATCTTTTCTGCGATTTGCAAAGGTGAATTTGTGGGAGACAGCTCAGGACTTTAAATACATTGACTATTTCCGATGACGCTCTCTTCGTGAATTGGAGTATGGGACGAAATATTAAAAAAAAAAAAAAACTAACGGCGAGGTCAAGGGAACAGACACCACAGTCAAAGAGAGCTGGATCACAAGGGTCTGTGGGTGAAAGCAAGCATTTTTTTTGTATCGGTGAAGGAAGAGAAACCACCATGGATTTTTGAGCAAAGCTTTTTGGCAGCTTTACACTGTACATAAGTCCAAGATGCTTGCATGGATAAAATATTACAATTATCATCTTCCAAAACAAAACAATGAGCACTCAACTTGGCAAGTTGACTACTGTGCAATGCCTGTCCAGGCAATGCCCTATCGTGGCTACCGTCGGAACTACCAATGAAAGAGTTTTCTTTTCAAGAAACTTTTGCCTCCAGGAATTGCATGCAGTTCAAGGAATATTCCAGCTGAAAAAATTATTGTTGATGGATCACAAAATTTTGATGTTGATCTCTCTAGGTTATATTTTTTTTTTAATCAAATTATTCCGTTAATTCTTAAATATTCATCTGTAAGTTAATTAAGAATTTTATGCAAGTTAATGCGGACACCCACATAAATAAAATAAAAATTTTTTATGTGTATATATATATATATATATAACTGTTACAAAATAAAATTGTTTTTTTATATAAAAGTTGCAGGTTGGAGTCCCATGCATGAACTAGCTATATTTCTTCATTTTTTTACGCTTGAATTGATCGATCAGATCAATTATTTCACTGATATTCAACGATTTGAGCATATTTAATTAGATTCTATAATTATTTATCATATTTGAATAATCTTTTCAAATCAATTTATCAACAAGACTACAAAGCCCATCGGTCCTATCCATATCAAATGTTCAATTAAGCTGATGACTTATCAATTTACAATAATTACTTTATATAAGTTATTTCAATGCAAATCCCAAGTCCTTTCCCCATTCTACGTACGTACGCTTATTTTAAGCATTTAATATTTAAGCTGTGTAATCAATGTTCAAGTGTTGACTTTACCCATTTTTAATCTCATAATTAAGTCATAATCCCTGGTTTATGCAATGGACGTCGGTCCATGCACAATCTTTCTTAATTAATTAATTATAAACCGATAAAGAAACTGGCAAGGAGACAGATTCATGTGCTTACCTCTGCTAATTGCTTGTTTAACGGTTGTATAAGACAAGAAATCACGTTTAGAGTTGTGTTCTTAATTCTACTTAATTGGAGATTACATTGGAAAAGCAGCGTGGGAAATCTTATTTACTAGAGTTTAATCAGGTTGCAAGTATATATTATGATCAAATCATGCAAGTTCTACTTTTATAATACCTCTACAGTCTACATGGACGAAACTAGCATGCACATGACTTCATTTCAATTTTTCTACTCGGTGTGGATTATTTCTTTAAACATTTTTTTTTTTTTTTTGCCATTTGCAGTCTCAACTAATATGCGTTACAGATCACAACCCTAGACTAGGAATACGTGGGGTCGGTGATGTGTGGTGAAATAATTATTAATATTTGACCCAATTTAGCATCGAATTGTGAATACTTGGGGAATGTGATCCAATTTTGTTATAGTAATATAAAATGTAATTATTATTTTTTGGGTAGACCATATAATTTTCGTGCTGTGGCTGTAATTCACGAGACCAGGAATCAATATATGAATATGTCCACATAGAAAATACGATGCTGGCGTGGTCATGGGTTTGAAGAAACGTGCCATGCGTCAAATGTTCACATTATCTTCTTCAATGCTTTTACCAACTTGACACTACAGGCTATCATGCACCAGGCTTTCTGCCTTGGATGATCCTTACCTCCATATATATCTCAACTTGCCAACTTGGTCACGCCCGACCAACACCTTTTCCCTTTGCTTCCTTCTTGACAGCTTGAGGCTTGATCATGTTATAAAATAGCTCCTATATTTTGTAGATAAATGAAGAGATTTTTATTATATATTATACAGATAAAAAGGCTTTGTTATGCCATAAGGGATATTAAATCAATAGATATTGGAGGGAAGATTTGGAAGGAAAGCCTCTGTGTGTGTTATAATAAATATTTTTTTTATTTTTTAAATTAATTAATTATACATGACATCACCTGCTAAGTTATTCAATTAGTTAATTTGTATGGAGAGTTTTCTTTTGAATTTTACAAGCATATTAATCCGATGAGATGTATCTTTTTAATTTTACAGGCATATTGATATTAGCTTAAAAATTAATCAGAAAATAATCTTTTTTTTCTTTTTATTTTTTCTCTACAAATTCTCTTTTTATTCATGTTTATCACAAACAAAACATAAATTCTTAAAAAACTTATAAAAATTATTTTCTATAAATTTAGAGTTTTGTTGTTTCTTGAAAGTATATTGTTTTAAACCTATAATAAATATAGTGGAGGCAACTAATATTTTAAAAATAATAATTCTAACCTTTAAAGTTTTGCTTGCTATACCAACCCAGATAACATAAGATTTATACATGTTGGTGAGCCAACATTTTTTAATAAGCAAAATGATTTAATTGGTATTAAAATAACATTCCTTGCATTTCATTCTTGTGGAGAACAACCTCGAAGAATCGACTTCCGAAATATCCTTTTCTATGGGCACTAGTATTTGTCTCGTCTTTGACAAATTTCCCGGTATTGTTTTTCTTCGTTTTTAGCTAGGCTGTCTAAACAAAGAAGAAACAACAAAATAATTGTACGGTCAATGTTCATGCGCTCGGGCAAAACCTGGAAGTTTTATGCTTGCTGTCTTGCACAACCTGCTTACAATGTAAAAGGAATATATACAAGGAGAAGCTTCATACAAAAGGTTCTAAAATTCAGAGGGGGCCCTATGCTTTGGTCATCGTTGTTTTTCGTGGCCGTTCTCTTTGAATTTACTTTCATTTCGAGGCTTATACGACACTGCAATCATTGCCGTAAATAGCAAGGGGAAAGAAGACGAACGGGGATAATGTTTCGAGAGTTAATTCCTTTTTTCCCCAAGCTATGGATATGGTGAGAAATACAAGACCAACAATTTTGACATCCTAAACCTAAAGGTTGACTCATGGCCTCACATATTACGTTGTATCTTGCCTTTTTCACCCCTATAAACATAGAGACCTAACATGGTAGCTAGCAATTAGTTTCTCATGTCTTTTTTTCTTTTTTTTTTCTAAACACAGGTAGGTATCCGAAATTTCACTGTACCTCCTAATCCGGTCGAATGAGGTTGATCCATTAAAAAATAAAATTCTTTCAGTTATAATATATTTTATATATAAAACTCGAATTCAAACTTTTATTTAAAATTAAAAAGCATCGAATCAACCAACTACTGCTGGTTGGCTACACAGTATTAAATTGCATCATAAATTTTCTTTTCTGTTCTTTTCTTTGGTCTGCAATTTCAACTTTTTTCTTATTTGTGTGTGTGCCTGTATACGCTCCATGTCTAAACCTAAATCTTCAAAGGAGATGCTTCTTCAGTTTGGTACACTTCCATTATCCGGACTCCAGAGTCAAAACATCGAGTGATTGGCCCGAAAGAATTTTGCAATATTAAATTAGCTAGGTCAGAGCCTGACAAAGGATCACTTCAAGAAAAGTCTTAACGTGTCGGCACATTTCTTGCACTTTCTTTGACATTCATTTACACCATTTTACCAGCAGCTTCGGCAGCACGTAGGAATTTTCGTCTCTTTTTTCATGGTTGAGTGCCGATCGAGGAAATGCTAGACCCGCAAAGAATAATTAATCCCAGCTGAGCCGAAGGTATTTACCAAGTCTCCCAATAGTCAACTGTGGTAATTTCTTATCAACTTGGCAAGCAATTTCCACTGTTGGTTTTGTCGACCTTTATTTTATTTAGATAGGATGGAGAGACTGAACGCTTTATTGAAATAATGTTACTGCAAAAGTAACAGCCGAGTAAAATGCTTGTTTAATAAAATAATTGTTTTTTTTTACCCGTAATTAGCTTGCTCTCTCACGTTTCCATGAAAACAGTACAAAACTTGGCATCCTCAGAATTTTTCTTGTGGTAGATGGTGTAGAGACAAATCATGACATGAGGGGTTGTTGGTTAATTCAGGGCTCTTTATTTTTTATCTAAAAATATATTATAATAATATTTTTTAAAATTTTATTTTTTATATCAGTATATATTTAAAAACATAAAAAAAAATAATTTTTTACAAATATTCCAGTTGAAATGCAGAGCCAAATACCCTTGAGAAATCGTTCATGTTTGAGTCATCTCATTGGTCATCACAATCATAAATATGTAAATGAAATAAGAGGATGGATATATATATATATATATATATATATATATATATATATATATATGAGTTCACTAATTTAATGACAATATGAGAACAAAAGGTCTTTATTTATAGAAAAAACACAGTAATATTTACGAAGAAGAAAAAAAGAAAGGTGGAGACTGAATTAATTAAATGTTTTTATTAAGAAAAATGTAAAAATTAAGTTAATCACGCCATTAATTATATTATTTAAGACGACGTGACATACCAACTAATTAATTAATGTTGTCATCTATATGTCAAGCATACTGTCGCCTTTCTTTTGCTAGCTAGGGACATACACCATCACAAACTATTAATGAACACACATGCAAAAGGCCAATCACATGATTAATTCAAAAAAAAAAAAACAGTTGAAATAATTAATTGCAGCCAAAGTGAATGAGAGGCACTGCATTTATCAAAATAATTTTTGTTTATTTTTTTAATATTTTACAAATTCATTTTTGCAATATCTTGGCTGCAAGGTGAAACCGACAACTGCCACTTCTTAATTTCTCCGTCTAGAGTGCCGCTAAACACCGAAACGACATCGTTATCGTTATCCCTGACAGCAGCCAAAGTCTTCACCGGTTTCCGATGCCCGTCAAGAACAGACAAACAAATGTACTTCCCATCATGCCCCTCTCTCCAAATCCTAACCGTCCGATCAGCTGACCCACTCAGCAACAAATCAGAGACGTTAATCAAACTCAGGATGGCCTTATTATGTCCTCTTAAAGCTCCAGTCACCACCATATGGTTAGCACTGTCCTCTCTCTCCCACACCAAAATAGAACGGTCACAAGCACCTGAAAACAACACCGATCCGTCGTCCTTCAAGGCTAATGCATTTACGGCCGATTTATGCTTCTCCAAAGTAGCTACCAACACATGTCTCTTCTCGTTTAACGGTTTGCCCCAAACCCGAATCCTACAATCCGCTGACCCAGTGTAAACCATGCCGTCAACGGAGACAGCCACAGCGTTGACTGCGTCCTCATGAGCTTTGATAGACTCTAGACATTGCAAATCACTGGCCCTCCATATCTTCAAGCTCTTATCCCAAGAAACAGAATAGATCAAACCGTTGTTATCGTTAACTGCAAGACCTGTAACGGCATCAGCGTGTTTTATCCACAGCAGCTTCTTGTGACGCCGAACATTCACGTAGTTCTTAGGGAGAACGAAACGGCGTAAGCGGTCGTTGAGTGTGGGGAGAACGGTTACCAGCTTGTGGTGTTTGGTAGTTGACGATATCTTCCAGGCACGGATTTTACAGTCTTGGTGAGCAGTGAAGATTTTTCCGTCACAGAAAGAGACTGACTTGACGGAGCCCAAGGAGGAATCTTTATCGTTGAAGGAATCGACAAGGGATAAGTTGGTTCGATCATAGACATTGATTTCGTGAGAGGAAGCAGCGTACAGAAGGTTATCTTGAACTACTAGACAGGTGATCGGGAGGTGATTTTTCTGGGGTTTAAGAGAATTTATGCAAAGAGAAGAGACGTTGAGAGTTTCGGGTGTGATTTTTTGGAGGGAAGGGACAGAAGGAAGAGTCTGGAGGGAGAGATTGCTTTGAAGGCTGACACTGCTTGTCGCGGTACTAGTGGTCGATGGAGTGCTGTTGGAGGAGCTGCTTGTGTCGGAAGCAAGATGCTTCGGAGGCTGTGATTGGTTATTTGAGAAGGAGAAAGTGGAGTCTAGAGTGGAATTGGTGGCGCAGGTGGAGGCTAGCCATGATCGGACTCTCATGGTTGGTAACTTGGTAGCTTAGATTCTTGATAGAAAGAAGGAAGGCAGGAAGGAAAATCTGGCAGATAGTAGATGGGAAACTCCTATCCTATATAGTAGAACGAGGGGAAGGTGCTAAATTAAAGAGATGCCACGTAGACGGTCAGAAAGGACAGTACGATCTATCCGAGGTTCTGAACGGACGGCCGATTGGAGGGAGAATGTGGAATGGTATCGCGGCTCTTCCTCCCTACCTTTGATCTATATGTAGAGAAGATATAACGAGTAGGGGTATTATAGTAATCGAGGAGAGATAAAGTGGGGTGGGTCCTAACTCCTAGCAGTTGCTTTACAGTGAGAGTAGTGGTGGCCAAACGACGCGTTTCTATTGTACTAGTAAACAAAAACAAGGAGTGGTATTGTTGCTGTCTCATCTTCCTTGTTTCATAAATGGGTCCTTTGTCTTTTCTTTCTAAGAAATCGATGGCGATGGCGATGGCGATGATGATATCTCCACAGGGCTGGCGGAGAAGAGGAGGAGGAGGCGGCTCAAGCTGTCTAATTTGAATATAAGTTTTAATAATCTCAGAGACAAATTATAATCCTCAATTTTCTTTCCTTATAACCAATTATATATTTTGGATTAAGGGAAACAATGTTACACTAACACAGGTTTAAGTCTTTAATTAACCATCCTTGATTGATTAAGAATAAAGCAAAAAACGAAAGAAAATAGAGCACCCCACACATCACAAGCCTGCTGTATTTATGACCTCTTGCATGGGCCTTGGAATTTCCACTTGCCAACAGGATCTCAAAATGCCGAATTCATCGAGTCTTGACTCATTTATGGACTGGTGCCAGGGAAATAAGATAAAAGGCACCTAAAATGATGATGAAAAGGGGAAAAAAACTCCGAAGTTGTTTTGAAATTAGTCGATATATGCGCAAACTGATTCGAACATTTATATTAATAAAAATAAAATAAAAATTAAAAAAATTAAAATTAAATTGTATCCAAACCAGGCCCTAGATCAGGGGTTCATTGGGTTGACTCGCAAGAACATCCCAACTTAATTTAATAATTATAATCAAAACAATATTATTTTTGTTTTAACTGACTAATGAAGCATGGTTAATTAGTTTAGTTAACATGTATGGATAGGCTTCACATAATAATATCTCAAGTTAATTATAGCTTCATCAATTTTTTTTATTAATTCATAGTTTCATAAATTATGTATTTAGTTTTTATATTTTTTGAATTCTTCTATAACTTAATCATTTTTATTCATTTCATGTTTTTATTTTATTTTAATAAATAGAGTAAGGGAAAAAAAGGTAGATAGTATCAAAAAATGAGAAAATAATATATCTTTGAAACAAAATATTACTAAATTAAACATTATCAACAGTAATTAAAGGACTTGCTGATTAATTTTTAAAATTAGAACAACTATTTAATTCATTTTTCAAAACTAAAAGTACTAGTTGATAATTTACTCAAAATATCTAAAAAAAAAGTTAATTTCAAGGATGTCGAAAAAAAAAAAACAAGAGAAACTCCTAATTAATTTAACTTATATATATATAATTACTTTACCTAATCTTTTTGAGAGTTGACTGAAGCTATAAAAACAATTATATTAATATATACTAAAAAAAAATTTCTTTTTCACTTTAAAATGAATGAGTCGTGAAAAGCACTTTTTACTATGATTCTCAAAAGTTTTGAGAATTTTTTTTAATTTTATATTTTTTTTCAATTTTATCTTTTAATATTAAGATTTATTGGATATAAAGCTTCATAATATGTTTCAATTTTTTTTCTATGAAGTTATATTGGTCTTATGAACTGGATAGTAAGTTTTGCGAGATAGTCGTGTTGATTTAGATTATTTTTTGTCAATTTTTTATTTTTTTTTCAATATTATCTTTCAATATTGGGTTGATTAATAATTAGATTTTATATTTTTTTTATTATCTTTCTATAGAGTTATCTTGGTCTTCTGACCTGAGTTTGACAAGTTAACCCCGGTTAACTCAAGTTATTTTTTCTTATTTGTTTTTCAATTTAATTATTAAGACTTTGGTTAATTGGGAATCGGGATTTATAATTTTTTTTATTTGTATTCTATAAAGTTATCACAATCTTATGATATGAGTCGCGGCTTAGGTTGGTAGGCTTTGAGTTTTTTTGTTCTTTTTTAGTTAAATTCTTTAGAATTTCATCCTTCAATATAAGATTGATTGAGAATTAGACTTTATGATTTATTTTGACCTGTATTATTTGAGATATTTCTGTCTTATGACCCGAGTCGCGGGTTTGGTCGGTTGACTTGAGAGGTTTTTCATGTCATGTTTTTAATTTTTTTTTTTAATTTCACACTCCAATGTAGGATTGATTGAGAATTGAATTTCATATTTTTTTTATTTTTTTTTTACAAGATTATCTCGGTCTTATGACCCATGTTTAGAAGGTTAGCCCGAGTTAACTCAACTTGTTTTTTTAGTTGAATTTTGCTTTTAATTTTATTTTTTAACATAGGATTGATTAAGAATTGAGTTTAATAATAATTTTTTATTTGCAGCCTATAAGATTATCAAGGTTTCATGACCTAAATAATAGATTTGACAAGTTAAATCGAGTTGATCTGAGTTAATCTAATATGTTGTCGTTTTAATATTTAAAAAAAGATGTTATCTTAATTTTTTTAAAATCAAATTATATTTTTATCAGTCTTCCTGGTTGTCTTTTAATATGTCAAGTCGACTAAATCATATCAGATTAATTCTCATATAAATTTTTTTTTAAAAAAACACATTAACAATACTTAAATATTTTTTTTATATTAAAAAAAATTAATCTGACAGTAAACATAACACAGGCAATAATCTACTTACTTTCTAATAGTTATTGGCTAACAATTCTGAGTCCTCTGGAGTCCCTTGTAAATGGATTCAATGACCGAGAAGGACGGAGATATATATGGATTAAAGGAACATCGACGGCTCTAGAATAAAATCTGTTTTCACTAATCCTAATAATAATGTTCAATTTTTTTTATATGGGGAATTATTTAATGAAAATAATTAAACAGCTAGAGAAATTATTTATAAGGTATACTTCAAGTCATTGCACCGACTACACTATTTTGGTGACTCTGGAAAAAAAAAACACTATTTTAGTCCACGTTAACTAGGAACTATGAATTTATACTTATCCAAGAAGAAATATCAAATATATATTATATTTAACCAATTATAACATTCATAACTCATAATATTAACCTATCCTAATCCAATAAATGGGGCGCTATTTATAGAAAAATAGGAGTATATATTGTGCAATCATTTAGAAAATGGAGTTTATTAATTAGATGATTTAGATGATTATCAAGTAAATTCATAGATAACTACTAAGGTTTTTGCGTTATATTATGGATGAGATTTTATGTTAATTTCTAACGTAAATTCATAGATAACTATTATTGGTCCTTGTTTAATTTTTTTTTAATTCATAATCTTAAATTCTATTTCATAACATCAAGTTCTAATTTAATGTTAAAATATTCTTCAACACTTCAAATATGTGAGAGTATGTTAAATAAAACAAAACATAAAACAATATAAATATAACTTACGAGGATGAAATTATAAATAAATTAAGTTTCATGATTGAATCAAAAAACAAGATTAAGAAACCTTAAACAGAAAAATTACAAAAAAAATTCATTGTTTATATAATGCAATATATGATATTTTATATCCGGGGAACTAGTAAAAAAATATCATGAAATCACCCAAATCTTTTAGTTTTGGGGAACTAGTAAAAAAATATCATGAATTCACCCAAATCTTTTAGTTTTGTTTATAATTATAATTATGAATTGAAGTTTTTTTTCCTTGTCATCATTGAGGTACTAGTGAAGAATATGGCTGATTTTTTTTTTTATGATTCCAATCCAAATTTATTGAAGATTAATAGAAAATAAAGAATGAAAAGGCAAAGAGATGATGACATGTATACGTTATGATGTAGTGGTTAACTTTGTTTATAAGATGTGGTGGCAAGAAAATGACATGGCTTGGGCAAAGTCATAGTGCTAAAACTTGGTATCTTCAAAAGAAAAAAAAAATTCAGATAAAACATGTAAATCAAAAAGGTCGGAATAGTCAATCTCTTAACATAATAAAAATTATTTATTACTCCTATTATTTTACAAGGAAGTAACATATATTAGCTACCTCATAAGGTGTTTTATTGTTTGATTGTAACAATTATTCTTAGTAACATTAAACAAATAAAAAGTAAAATCAATTAGTTTAGATGGGTGGAAATATTATTTTTAAAGTATTTATTTATTACATACAGAGACAACACTTATAAGATACAATTAAATTCTCTAAATCTTTTAAAAGATAAAAATATAAGATAAATAAAAAAATAATATTTTAATGAAATTATATAATTTTTAATCAGATAATTATATTTTGAATTAAACTGAATAGTTATATTCAGTGTTATCCCAATAACCACTAACAATGTTATATTTTAATATTATAAATATTCATATAATAATATTTAAAAAAAAACTAGAAAAGTCCATCCACCATAAATTTTATTTAATTTACTACTTAATAAAAACTTATACCTATAAACATCTAATAAAAGTTTTATTTACCTGCGAACTTCACCAACAATTA
>Ga0307518_10001616_pt1 | contig 16637 bp, 14 predicted proteins | sample 25_EM_MG_FD_203889 | JGI IMG/M metagenome (GOLD analysis project Ga0307518, IMG submission 203889) | Populus trichocarpa ectomycorrhiza microbial communities from riparian zone in the Pacific Northwest, United States - 25_EM | ecosystem: Host-associated > Plants > Roots > Unclassified | place...
CGACAACAGGCAGGCTTTTGACTTTAAAAATCTTAAAAGACGTCAGAAATGGCACCTTCTTGTAAAATGTTGACTAAAAAAATAAAAAATAAAAGAAGAAAAAAACAAGAAAAATTATAATATAACTCAGCCAAATTGCCTACTCTATTTCACCCTATTAAAGAAAGCATGCGTGTTTTTGTATTCTAAGAATATTTTTAACCAGAAAAGAATATAACTCAGCCAAATTGCCTACTCGTCTCATTCTATGTAGAAGTAGTAACTTAACCAGAAAAGAATTTTCCAACCCAAGTCCCACGAGTGATCATGTGACCCCCAAAAACAGCTGCTAGTGTATGGCTAGGTATGCCAAAAGAACCATACAGTTTCTTTTTGGTTCAAGACATCACAACCATTTTCATGGCTGTAAAGAACTCATACACAACAGTATGTGAATCATTGGTCTTCACACTTCACTACATATGCATGTAACATGACTTACTGCAACGTTATATTAAAACAAAAAAAAAAAACAAAATTGGTGGCATTCTACTGGAATTATTGTTCTATTTGCTGAAAGCTAATTCAAAATACAACAACATAAACAAAAATGGAAAGAACAGAAAGAAGAGGAAAAATAACTAAAGTGTGTGTTACTAGATCTGCTTTTTTCGCTTCTACAAATCAGAGAACTTGCATTCTAGGGATTCTGAAAGAAAGAAAGAAAGAAACTCCAGTCTGTGTAAGTGCTAGTGTTCTCACACAAGTTAACTCTGTGTTCTGCGTTACTAAACGGAGAATTGTGAATGGCTCATATTCAACTCTACCATCGTGCTTTCCATAGGCACAAAAGGGATCTTCAGTATGCCTTTTTTCTCACAGCTGGCTTTCGGGGTTCCCTCTTAGCAATTGTCATAAATCCTGGTGTCGGTATTCCCACAGTGGCTTGATACAGATCCTTCAATCTTTAAGAACATTCAGAAAACAATTGTCAGGTGTCAGCCAAATGCATTAGAATATTTCATGTCTTGAAGCATTTAAAAGTGTTCTGTTTGGGTAACTATATTATGGTTACCTTGGCATACTAATGAAAAGGGCAATTACAGAAACACCAACTATGAGAGGGAACACTGGTGCTGGAGTTAATTCCTGCAGCCATAGAAGAGGAAAAGGACACATTAGAAAGATAGAGAGGGAGACTTATGTCATCATTTAATGATATCGAATCTAATTTACCCATCAGACTATTTTCTAGGGAACATTCACAAGTAGATTTTGGAAGGGATAGCCACCAATAGAGGTGTTTTTTTTATTCCAATGATTATTGAGTCGACTAATGACCTAACAGAAAAATTGTTCAATAGACTCGGTATGTGTAGACCAAATCAACTGAATTTTTTGGGAGCCACTGCACTACAGCTCTATTGTCCCAATTAATCAAACTGATTTTGTCTGTACAATCTCCCCCCAAAAAAAAAAAAAATTTGAGAGTTATCTCTAGATCACTACTATTTAGAACTGTTGTAAGATTAGTTCTAGAGAACTCTCTTTGAATGAATGTAAAACAAACCTGTTTCTGGTGATCCTCCTCAAAACTATATCGCAGTGGGCCCACATGGATCTGGGCTGTCCTCTCAAGGTCAACCTCAATAATCTCCGACTCAAATTTGTGGGTTCTTGACTGCAAACTTGTTCGAAGCTGCAGGAGGTGTTTAGTCTTGGGTAAATTCTTCACTTGAAAGAAGTTGGACACTGGGAGCTCAAAGACAGTCTCAGTCTTGGATGAATCACTTGCCGACTTGATCTCAACCAATAGCTGTGACTGTGGTTCTTTCATTCTCTGTCCTTCCACGTGGCAACTTAAAATGGTCACTTCTGGCTGTTCAAAGACCACAAAATCCAAATCCCTTATATCCCCTGATCCAACCTACAAAATCAATGGATACACATCAGACTTCACATATTTGCAGCAAAAAGAGATTATACATGGGTGTTAAACATGGAGCCCAATAAGATGAAGCTAAAATCCCAATAAGGGTAGGTTTTAATCTAAGAATAAACCTAAGCTTTTTTTCCTTGTTTCACCGGAACAAAAAGGAAAAGAAAAAAAAGAACACCAAAAAGCATAACCTGAATAGTAACAGATTCAGGTGATGCACGCTCAATTCTATTGGTACCCAAGCCATCCTTTTTTACTACTTTAATTACATAGGTTGCCTCAGGTACAAGCCCTCTCAGCCTATAACTTCCAGACGAATCAGTTACTGTCTCCTCATAGTAACCTTTTGACACAGACCGAGCTTCAACTGAGACACCTTCTTTTGGCTGGCCAGACAATAGTGTGACAGTACCTGTAGCACTGTGAAAAGCAGAACCCATATTAGTCTTTAAGTAAAGTAAGATATCCAAATATAAACATTGGAAAGGTTATCTTAATTTCAGTAAGATTGGGATCAAATGAAAATGTAGCAATGTTAAAGAATTCATGCGGCATATTTGCAAATAAAGGAGAATGTGTAGCAGAGCAGTACATGATGCTAGGAAATTATAAACTAGTATCATAATAATATTCAATTTGAACTTTGGAAAAATTGGAGGATTCAAAATTCTTTTTTAATGAGATTTAAGACTTGGGAATGTGATTTTGTACTGGAGAAATGGAATAAAAATGTTATACATTTGATTATGGCATTATCTACTTGATTTGCTGAAATAACAGAAATCTCTAGCAGGAAATGAAGACTGTATAAGACCTGTAAGCAACACGGGTGGCATGGAAAGTGACTTCTCTAGACTCCCCAGAACCAAGTTCTATTACTTGAGCTGATGGCGAGAAAGCATACTCCTGCAAAAACATCAAATCATTGGATGAGATGATAAGTAAATAATCTGTGAGGGTTTAGGTATTCTGTAATTCCCTCTTGGCAGAGGTTCAAAGCCAAAGGTGACTAACATGACATGATCATATTTTAAACAGTGATTTGAAAAAAATAAAGCACGTGCAATGATGTTGATCAAAAGCTGGAGAGCTCAAAACTTAATGATATGCATTAATGCTTCGTACAGTAAATGAGAGCTTCAGAACCTTCAGCTGGATAAGCAAAGTTTGCACTCATTGAAAGAACTTTTAGCCTCACTTCAAAATAAAATTCAAACCAATTAAACATCTGTGTCAAGGCATGTTGATTGGTGACTTGAGAAGGAGAGTTTTCTTTTCTTTTCTTTTTTTGGTGAGGGGGGGAATGCTCATCAGAAGAAACATAGTTAACAAACTTGAGCTGGTTTTAGAACTGGTAAAGGAGTGTTGCAATGTATATGGCTAGCTTAAATCAACAATTACATCATATGAGCATGAAACCTAAAGCAAGGAAGAGGATTAATGAAATCAATCTCAACTAGATAAGATTGCAGCCTAGTTGAGTTAAGTTACGGATAATATAAGAGGTCTCGGTAATTTACCTTCAGTAGAGGACGCAAATAGAAAGTGCCAGGAAATAAGTTATCAAAGTGGAAAGTTCCACCAGCCCCAGATATTGAGTTGTTCCTATAACCATCATCACCGCTCAATGACAATAGCACAGAAGGAATGGGTTCATTAGAATCATCTTTGGAGTATATGTGTACAGAAATTTGACCTAGCTTCTGGCAAGAAAAGGAATGAGGCCCTACACGTTTAAGATGATAGCCAGGCTGCAAGAATAGAAAGAAATATCACATAACATAAAATATGAAATATAAGTTGAGATATAAAAGCAAAAAAAAAATCCCCGTCTAACAGGAAAAAATCACCTTGTGCTTAAATTTACTTGCTGCGTTATGTAAGAGAACAATACCTTTGAAGCCTCAACTCTGTAAGTTATATCATCGTATAGAGGGCCCCCAAGAAAAGAACCATCCACTCCTGTAGCAGTTTGAAATGCTATTTCATCTTTCTTGAGTGGAGTAATTTTGCTGTCTTCGGAAGCAATAATCTTTATGTGAACACCAGAAAGAGGGGGAGAAACTGATCCTTCTATGTACAGCCCCATTCGGCCAGATGATGGGGGAATTGGAGATTGGCAACCATCATTTGCCACCAAAACCTACACAACAAAGAAAAATATTTAAAGCATTAAACTTAATCGTGCATCTTAGGAAGAATTCAGAAGGCGAAACACATTATTGATAATTACATTTTGTTCTCTGGGGTAAAACAAGATCTTCTTCTCTCCATTGTTCCTGAAAGACATCAAAGCTCAAGTTAACTACTTTGATAGGATGGTTATGCCAAGGTGTAAAATTTATGACGTTGAAACAGAATTTCTAGACATTTGAACACGAAACCAGAAAAATGAAATTGCACACCATGAACGAAGAAAAATGAAGGAAACTATGTATCATTCTAAGAATAGACCAAAAAGAAAAAACGCAACAAATGAGCTGCAGCCCCTTCAATTTAACATGAACAAAACTCAATAAGATCATTGAGAAAGGGAGCTTATGCATATAGACACAGAAGGAATGAAAAAAAGAAATTGCAACTCTTCTGTCTTTAACTAGCATGGTGCATTCTTCACAAACTTTTCTCTCAACTATGTATAAATATCTACGAGTAAAAAAGGAAATGCAATTCACATTAATGTATAGATTTTAGTAACCAATTCACACAGAACAAATCTGATTTCCAGAATACAAAAGTAAAATATTGTAAAAGACCAGTTGCAAAATCTGATAATACATGCTAGCTTGTACCAAACACTTGCCAGCATTGAGAATATCATGATATTACAACGGAAAAAAGGAAACAATTACAAATAATTTGTATACCTAGGGTCCCGAGGAACAAAGGTAAGTTTCTCTCCAAGATTAGCCCACACAGAGTACTCAAACAAGGCAGATCCAGTTTGATCATCTTCATGTGATACAAGGATGGCAGCGGTACCATCAAAAAGATTGCCCTCACTATTAAGGATGTCTACAATGATATTATTAGGTAATTCATATCCACCATCAGCTGAGCCTAACTCGACACTGATTTGTCCTTTAAGAAGATACTTCTCTCCTTTCAGATAGATAGGCTACAGACAAAAAACATAAAAGTGAAATAACTTAAAAGAGATTTTTTTAAGTGGAAAATTCAAGAAAGAAAAGGTAAAGGAGAAACAAAAGCTGGCACTGTTTGATAGCTTACCAGCAGGTTTGATGTATCAATTTTTATTGGCGAGCTCCCAAAGAAAATACAGGAGTTAACAAAGTGCAGCTCATGTACTCCAGGAGATTCCATGCATAAATTCTGTGAACCTTTCTGCAGTTCACATTATAATTGAATATCAATATAGCAGAAGTTGTGTGTGGCATCTGATGCAATCAAACAAATTTCAAGCACGCATTTTAAGGGGGAAACTACCTTGATTTTCAAATCAATGGGCGAACCATCTGGCTTAATCATGGAAGCATCCACATCATGGGTTGAGATAACATTTATCCAGTAACCTTTTTGAACAAAAGCAATTCCTGCAACATCCTCAGCACCAACATCCACATTGATGAATCTCTGTTCCCAGCACCAATTATCTTCATTGGGCACAGCTTTTGAGGAACCATGTTTAACCTAAGAAATCACATTCATTAAAAACACAAAAAGCACTTACAATCAGCTGGCTTTGGGAAAAGAAAATAATAAGGTAGGGGTACAAGTGCAATTTATTACTAAATGAGTGTAGTGATTCATGTAAAAACAAAAATTATATCTTTCAGATAAAAAAACTTTCCTTGAACACACTTTACCTCAAGCCTGTATTTTCCAGGCGCGACATTCTGAAAGAGAAATTCATCACTATCATTTGTCAAACTAACAGACTTTCTTTCTTCTGTATGTTTACCAGCCAATCTCACAAGGGCGATAGAAACTGATGGACCACACTTCTCCTTGCAAGTAACAGAACCATGAACATTGACAAGAACCTTCATGAAAAGGAAGATAAACATCAGTAAGAAGTATTTTCACCAAGGAAAGAATGCACAATTACTATTAGAAATCCGGGGTAGTTCATCCATGCCAATTTCCATGATCTAAAAGAAAGAAAACAAAAGCATAGACCAAGTATAACATTTCTCCTCTAATTGATAGAAATAAATTGATTGCGATCTCAAATCATGTGATAATACTACTGAAACCAGTTCCTGTGTCCAATCTAACAACTACATGTGTAAAGCAGTGGTGGGAAGAGACTAAACACATCATGGACTTGGAATTGAACTTCTGAGATCGGATGGACACAATAACAATAAAGTTGCAATAAGTCATCTGGACACAATAACAATAAAGTTGCAACAAGTCATCACTAGGTAAACATAATTTCTTTCTCATATAACATTTCATGTTACCTGAGTAAATTGTACATCCAGCAATGGACTTTTGACCATAACATCAGCATAAGATGGTGAAAACAAAAGTCCAGGAGCACTGTCAGGTGTAACAGCCAAAGCAGATAAGCGATACTCACCGGGTGAAACCTGACAAATGATGATAAAGAAGAAAGATGTGACTTCATCAGATTTAGTTCTAATTGCATCAATGCTTGATTGATGAAAATAAAGGGAAGAAAACAAATGGTTGAAATCCACAGCAATAGAGTTTCGCAAAGTATTCTTAAATCATCTCAAGGGTAATTTTTGCATCCCATGTGATCATCTTAATAAAATCTTGAAGAAAAGTTATCAAAATTGCATGGCATGCACTTAAAATCACTCCAGAATGCATATTCATAAGTTCACAGTGCTGTAGCAAAGATCTCATAGATCAAACACAGATAATTGAATGGATCAACTTAAGAGCAGTAATTGCATATTCCAGTGCCAGCTGCTTATATAATCAATCTTGAACAGAAACATACCAGGGCATAGGACCAGAAGAGTTCTGTACTTTCGACACACACAAGTTTCACAAAATACCAAGCAAAAATAAATAGAATAATAAATGACTACATGTTGAGGGACAGAAAGGAAGGATCATGGATTTCCATGAACCTAAAAGCTCTTTATAAAAATTAAAAAAAAAATCAAGGAGAATTCATTAATATTTTAAGATGTACTCAAATTTTATTCCATAACACTGTTCTTAGAACAGTGACTTCAACACTGTTGTTTTAACAGTGGTTTATTTCTTAATCATATGTTTGTGGTGTAAAACAATGAAAGGTAAAAGATATCTATCCTGTGTTCCTTTCTGACACTATAAAAAAAAATAGGAGTAGAAGCATCTGAGATTTCTCAAATACAATGCAAATCATACTCTCCACATCAAACAAATATCTCAATGGTTCATCAAGTTCAAAAACTCTGAGCAACATAGCAAAAATCTACCTGCACCCATACGTTAACAACTAAATTCTTTAAAACATTTTGAAGCATAGTACCTGATACCTATGAGCCAGACCTTGAGAAAACAAAAAAAAAATGATCCCAAGCCATCCATTAAAATAATGCCTCATATAACTAGCTATTTATAACTCACTGAGTCACAACTCTTGAAGATTTTACAAGGCTTAAGTCACAACTCTTAAAGATTTTATAAGGCTTGCTTTGCTTGCACTACCTAAAACAAAAATCTATTCATCAAGGCGCATTCCATTATTGTTTTCATAATGCATATATATACATGTGTATCTGTGAATATTTGTGGTGCTGCAAAATAGCACTGGTTTATAATGATTGTATAATGAAAAAGCAAAAAGAAAAAAAGAAAATTTGCATAGGTCCCACCACCCTAAATTGATTATCAGATATGCCTTTTTTCTCTCTTTATCCACACATTTCTTCAACTTCATTCAAAATATTTCATATTTTTGCTGCAACATGCAGGATATATACGCTTGTATTTTTAAAATGTACAGTTCAATAAGCTAATATAAGGGGGGAAATGTCATTTTTTCAGCGATCAAAAGTGTTTCCAAATTGCACTTCCTCAAGCATACCTCAAAGCAGAAATTGCCATTTCCATCTGTCTGTTTGACTTGAGGTTTGACATTCTCAGGTCCATGGGTCAAGGCTACCTAGAAGTCATACACGACAAAGTTTGAAATTGTAAATGTGCAAATTCTATAATAACCAAGGGAAAAAAATGTAAATCTGCAAAATTACTTTTACCATGCTATCATATTCTAATTAAAAAACATTACCTTTGCCGTGTATCCAGAACCAATCATGCTTACTACACCACAGACATCATAGGAGATTGCTGCAATATCTGGAATTGAAGCCATATTTGGCAAAACCTGATCAAAGAAGTAGAAACAGTCAAGTGGATGCCTCATAATTAAAAGAATAATTAAACCTATAGTGTATACCTCTTATATCCATTAAAAAAGACGAAGAGAGTATTCAAGATGCTAAAGAAATATTCTGTTATACTTTACCATATACTCCTTCAACTTGTTGAACTTGTAATGCTCCTTCTTGGCCTCTATCGTATAACGATTTGATGTAACCTAAAAACAAGCAATTTAGCAAAGATGAAGTGCCTGACTTTAAGACTTTGGCTTGGAACTGTCATGTTTCAAGGTCAAAAACTACATACTTGCATGACCACGAAAAGTTTTCCTACCTAGCTTAAGCTTAAATACTTTATTGGTGATAATGGAACAGCAATTAACATGATCAATAATTAAGAGGTACTAGATTCATGAGACTGATGAAGGAGATTGACAGAAAAAGAAGTAAATGTTTGAAAGCATACAATAGAAGCTTGCAAATATTCTTTTTTAGAAAACCATGGCCGAGATCAATGGATGGAAGGATCCTTATGCAAATTTTACTCTAACAAGGACAGCCGTAAACTCTTTTTTTATGCTGAACAAGTATCATCAATTCACTCTATCACAATATATCCCCCGCCCCACAAATAAAGAGAAAAAAGGAATGACTACATAGATTTCAGGACAGTAAATGGTTTGCTTTAATAAACAGAGATGCTATCAACTCCTAAAATTATGAAGTGGCTATAGCCTATGATATGAAGTCTATGAAACTTAACCCCTAACCATGCTGCCACAATTTGAAATCGAACTAAGCATATCCATCAAGAAATTATACCAATGTGCTCCTAAGTGGTCCCCATGAATTAGGAAAAAAACAACCATGTATCTAATTGACAGAGTTCCGGGCTTAGTACTCGCAGTGAGTTTAAGCCCAGGACTACTGTATAATTTATTGTATCTGTTAATCGCTTCATAGAGCTCCAAGAGGGTCGTCAAAGGTTGGTAAGACATAGTAGGATGCCAGCAGATATTATTTGATCAGCTGAAAAGAAAAGGAATAAAGCAAGACATCTGATGCAATAGCAAGATGAAATGTACCCCATGAAAAAAAAAACAGAATATAGGGTGAACTCACTCAAAAAAAAAATACTCATTAAAAATACTGAGATGATCAAGAACGACAAATATAATTATTAAAGTTGAGATCATGCACAAGACTATACCTGGTCAAGCTTGTAATAGCCTTCTTTATCAGTTGCAGACCTTTCGTGACCATCAACAATGATTTTGACACCCTCAACTCCCATGCCATTCCCATCAACTATGCGACCCCCCACAGAAAATCCTGTGACCTGCACAAACCAACAGTAACAAAGGATGATATAGCTGAATAGACCTTTTTGACAACAGATGGAAGTGAGAATGTGAGAAAGATAACAATGATGTGACTCCTGAGATGCTTCAGAGAGAGCTTGTAAACAGAGCTGTTGTTGCCTATGAAGTAAGAATGTACACCAATGCCATTAAGGACAAGAATCTCACTAGCCAGATAGAACATCATAATGCTAGTTCTTCACTTCTCTATTTAGCTGTCAGCTGGCTAGTAACCAAATGATTGGCACCAAGGAAAAGTATACTAAGCCTGGCCATCAAGATATTAAGTTGCTCTAACCTTAAGGATGACAATACAACCAAAATCAGGATGATTATACAATTACAATCTTTTTATTTTACTGTGAGGGGTTACAGCTTTTGAGATGGATATTAGATCTGAACAGAAACAGTCAACAAATGGGGCAACTGATCTCATCATCCACCATAGGAAATGAATATTGCTGGTTTGACGTAGTAAACCTTATACAATTATAAATTGTGAACATATTTCTTGCCATTGATGCTGCTTAATGGGGGGCAGTCAATACCAGCATAGACTCACGGGTTTATAGTGCTTACAACTATTATTTTTTTATTCCATAGAAAAACACTTCATGTAAAATAAATGCAGTGCTCAATACTTTTCAAGATAAAAGGAAGAAAAAGGACACCAGAAAGATGGTTGATAAAGATAACAAAGGAATAGAAGTTTATCTATTTGATTACGGGAACTACAATATGTCCTACCTGAAACTGTCGGGGAACTGTTACATGCTGATGCTCAACAGAAACCAACATGAGAGGAGGTGAAACATCAAATACCGTATTCTCACCCTTGTAGGATGGAACAAGCTCATAATGACCTATAAAGCATTAGATAAATTGATCACAACAATGCAGAACAATCGCCAAGAAGCATGAAATTAGCACCTTTTATTAATTTGGACAAAATGCATAAATAAACATTTCAAGGCTTGATGAACACAAGATGGTAACCAAGACAATTTAAGCAGAAAATGCAAAAAATAGTAACTTCAGGGCAGAAAGTATGCAATAAAGTACAAATGCAAAGCTACAGTAGGGTTCAACAAGTTAAACTTATGCTATTACATCTAACAGAATGTAGTAAACTTGGTTCAGTTTTCTACTGTAAAATAGCATGCAGACACTGAAATGATGTCAAGTTAATGAAACTCATCAACTACCATTAAGTTTAGCATCGGGTTCAGCTAAGTACTAAACACAAAATGTTCATAACATTCAGAACAAGCATAAAGAAAGATGCCAAGCAAATACATGTACAAGCATTTATATGCACACGCCAGTGCAGTGAAGAGATGAAAAAAAGTCTTAGAGAGTGTTACCGCATGGTAGTGATTTAAATCTGAACATTCCATCAGCATTGGTTACAGCATGACAGAGAGGCTTTCTTTGCCCCACGTCCTCACCAGAGCCTTGGGGACAATCTACTTTTTCAACATCATCCGAATACAGATAAATGTGAACTCCCAAAATTGGATTTCCCTACCAAAGAGGAAAACAGGCCATGTATATGTGAAAAAAAAATAGTAAAGACGCACAAAGTTCTCATGATGATAGATATTGCACTATAGGGAACATAAACTAGAAACATAATGTCCATCTCTGGTCCCATATTTAGTCTAATAAGAATGCACATTCCTGTACATGAACATAGATAAATGTGAACTCCCAAAATTGGATTTCCCTACCAAAGAGGAAAACAAGCTTTGTAATTATGAAAAATATAGTAAACATGCACAAGTTATCATGATTATAAATGCTGCATTATTGGGGCCGTAAACTAGAGATATAATGTCTAGCTCTGGCAGCATATATAGTCTAATATATGAATGCACATTCTTGTACATTAATTTTCTGTGTCAGAAGTGGAATAGTGACTCTTAGCTTCAAATCAAAAGAAAGATTTGCATTCTAGTCTGCCCTAAAAAGAGGAAATTAAAAGAAGAAGGCTGTTCCAAGACCCAGTTTAAAAGAAAAAAATTGTAAGAATCTATAGATTCAATAGATTTTTCAGTAGATAGACAATGCAAATGAAAGAAACGAACACATCCACTGAAAGGTCTGTGTAGCACACAATGGGCGCCTTAGAAGGTTTGGCAATGTCCAAAACAGGGCACCTTATTCCCTGGTTCAGAGACGTGATAAGTTGTCATAGCAGGGGGCAAAAAGGAAAGAGGGGAACCTATGCTAACATGGATGGAAGTGGCATCAAAGTATTTAAAATCTCTTGATATTGGGGCAGATTTGGTGCATGATCTTACAGAAAGGTTCAAAAGGATCCATGTAGCTGACTCCGAATGGTTTAGTATGAGATTTGGTTGTTGTTGTTGACAACACAATTTTTTTAAATATATATATAAAGCAGCTACAGTCAAAAAAATTCTTCACAGAAGGTTTTACCTGAGCAACCACAAATCCGTGAAGATCATATCCAGGGACAAAAAAAATGTCATCAACTATGCCATTTTCAAACCCCAATTCCACCTGCAAGCAGTGCAGTATTAAGCAAACAGCAGCAAGCAAGGACAAAATTGCAGGTCACTGAGAAAAGGACAGACAGCATATCTGACCTCTGTGGAACCTCTAACTTCAACTTTCAAATCAGGATGTGAAGCACGAACTTTGTATTTTCCTGCACAGATACAATGATTTTTTGAGATTTCAGCGAGGCATGGATCCAGCAGTAGAATAATTAAAACTAAGGCCCTGAGGGATGGGATTGCCCAGGTTCAGCTCCTTTCACCCCCAAACAATGGAAAGGGATGTTGCAAGACACCGTTCACCACATATTTGTGGATAGATAACATAATGAGAAAGAGACTTCAGTTAATGTAAATTACGAAGAAACATGGAATCCCAACAGGGGATATTATGCCACCACATTTAGTGCAATGTAAGATAACCAATTCATACCATTCGTTTCATTGATGGAGACTTAAAGACAACCATTCTCCATTTTCATACTGATACATGCAAATAGTTGGCAAGTTTTAATAATGTTCAGATGAGTTCGAAATAAATGTGTGTGTTCTTGTATGGAATACAAGCATAAAACTAACATAAACCTTGAAAACAAAATGAAAAAGGAATCCCCATACCTGGAATAACATTTTTGAACAAGTAACTCCCGTCTGGTGAGGTTACAATAGAATAAATGAGATCATCGTTAGGAGACAGAAGTTCAACATTAACATTCGAAGGACCACCATTCTTTGCAGAACAGCTCTGTCCACCAACTGCTCCCACAACTCTACCAGATATAGTGAACCTGTAACGTAAAAACATGAACTCAACTCAATCTACAGTATACAAGCTTAAGATAAGTAAATCGTCCTAATACCAGCTAACTTAGTTCGCGAATTATGCAAGACTATGCTCAAATTATCCAAACATAATTCTTCTGAACATACCCTGTGAATCGAAAATTAATATCTTCATTGCGGTTGCAGCCCATATCATCAACGACAACCGGGAATTTTTCCGGGTCCCACGACCATCCTTCCGGTCCATTGATTTTAATAACAAATGAGCCCTGCAGATCATTTATAAGAAAAAACGAAAAGGATGGGAGGATGAAAACAATATCAATCATTATTAAATAAAAAACTGAAATGATTTAACGAATTATTACCTTGTCATAGACTGGAATGAAGTAGTAACCATTGGGTGCACACTGTGTCCTCTCCTTTACCAATCCATCTACAGTACGAAGCTCTACCTGCCCTTACATTGATACAAAAATTAAATGAGATAAATTGTTGACACAAATAAGTGAAAATAATTTGAATATGAAAACTTACCGTGATGTCAGAATAATCCAATTTTGTGGCGCTTGGATTCCTTGACTTTACCAGAGAAGAACTCGCCTGCAGTTTCCATTAACTCAGATCCGTAATGATATTTCATTAAGCTAAGTTAATTTCTTTAAATTTGTTAGGAAGGAAAAAAGAGAGTGATGTTTTAGGGAATCACCTCGACGAATCCGCCACAACCGTTAATCAAATCAGCGGAAACAGCTGAGATTGAGAAAATTAGTGCGATCGATAAGCAGAGAAATAAGTCTCCGATCATCTTCATTTTTAGCGATGATTTGAGAGAACAGATCTGGTGGTGGGTACTTCACATGTGATTGATTAAATTAGTGGGATTAATTTCGACTGTGAGCGTAAGTGTATCTATATCCCTCCGTCTTGAGGGTTTATGGATTTTGAGATTTTTAGAATACGATATATAAATTAGGCAGGCCAAATTAAAGTATAAAACACGGGAGCTTATCCCATTTTGGTTTCGGTTTGGGCATCTGTTTTGGGCTTGATTTGGGTGGGGGCAGTGTCTGGGCACTGTATTTTGCCTATAATTTTGTCCCCCTGGAATAATAAATTATAACAAAAATTAAATGATACAGGAAAATTATTCTAGATTAAGAAATATTTAAATTATAATAATAGTTTTATTTTTAATTTTTTTATCTTTTTACAAGATAATTTTCTGGTTTTCATTTTCCTCTCATTCATTGCTTTTTCTTTGCCACATCAATTGTCTAGCAATTATTCAAGACCCAAAAGCCTTGAGTTTGGTAACTCATTCTATGCTCAAGCGTCTTGGGTCTAGTAAATGTGTCAGACCTAAGTACCTTGGGCCTAACAACCATGTTTGGGTCTGCCATGGTTGCCAGATCCAGGCACAGGTCTGTCTTCGGTCTAGCATGGCTGCAAAACCTAGGGTACATGGGTCTAACAGCCAAATGTTTAGAATTATTTATAAATAAATAAATTTGAATATTTATAAGATTAGCCTTTTTGTTTTATCAAATAATAATTGATTTGTTTAATTTTTAAAACACATAATAAAATTTATAATTACTCTTAATTAAAAATTAGAGAGGGAATTGAATTATATGCCACATGATTATAAATTAATAATAAATGAATAAATAAATAAATTAGTTTATGATTCATGGAAAGAATTGATTCAGACGCTCTAAATAACAACCAAGAAATGATTTGATACTATCAATTTTTGTTTAAATTAGTAAAAACAATGTAAGACAGTAGCAAAAGATAACCTATAAAAAAATTAATAAAGAGTTCAATTTATTCTAATGAGTTTTGAAGATTTAAATTTTAATATTTATATTTTTTGTTGATTTTTTAAAGCTTTTTAGATTTTTGATAATCGAAATAAAGTATAACAATACTACTATATAGTTTAGTTGTCCGGTAACTTATTTATATTATTGAAAGTGAAAGTACTATTACAATTCATAGTGAAATGTCTTTTGATCTACAACAATTATGTCAAACCCAAGCACCTAGGTCAATGTTGAGTTCTAAATGATTTATTTCAAGTCTTCAAAAATAAACTTTTCTTTTTTGTATGCATTATGAATGAAAATATGTATAATGAAACTAAACACACATAATCCATTATTGTTAAAAAAATATATAAAATAATGTTGTTGTCGGTGAAAAATCACAAAGGGCCTCCCATTAAATTAATGTTTTTTCACATTGAGTTTGATTAAAAAGGAGAAAAAAGATAGAAGATAGAATTTCTATTGAAGGAATAACAAATTTATAAACATAAAAAATAAATTATTTCAATCGGAAGATATGATTTGAATTTTTAGATATAAAACATTAAATTAGATTTTTATGATGATTTGTTATTTATAAATAATTTTTGAACTTGGATTTTTGTTAAAAATACTTCAAGGATAATTTACATGTTTTTTATACAAAATTAAAAAAAAATTAAGTCTCAATATTTTTTAATTATCATCTGCTTAGACCCAAGTCACTTAGGTCTCACATGGTTGTCAGGCCCAAACACTTGGATCATGCCAGACCCATGCATTGAATTAAAAAAAATATAGTTAAAAAAGAGAAGAGAAAAAAAATAAAGAAAATAGAATTTCTATTAAAGGAATAACAAATTCATAAACATAAAAAATGAATTATTTCAATAGGAAGATATGATTTGAATTTTTAGATCTAAAACGTTAAATTAGATTTTTGTGATGATTTGTTATTTATAAATAATTTATGGACTTGGATTTTCTTTTAGGATACTTCAAGTATAGTTTAAATATTTTTTATATAAAAAAATAAGTCTCAACATTTTAATTATTATCTTCTCAGACCCAAGTCACGTGGGTTTGGCATGATTGTCAGGCCTAGGCACTTGGATCATGCAATACCCAGGCATTGAGTTAAAAAAATATATAGTTAAAAAAGAGAGAAAAGAACAAAGAAGATAGAATTTCTATTGAAGGAATAACATTTATGTTTAGGATACTTCAATGATAGTTTTAATTTTTTTTATATAAAAAATAAAAAAATTATAAGTCTCAACATTTTAATTATCACATAATCAGACTTGGTTCTCGTATGCTCGCTAGACCCAAGTCGTTTAGGTCTTGCATTGCCGCCAAACCCAAGGGTCGCCGGTCAAGGCTCTTGGATCTCGCATAGCCGCTAGACCCAACACGCTTAAAATATTCTTTATACTTTTAATTTTTTTTACATTTTAAAAAAACTGATATTGACCCGCTGCGGAGCACGAGCCAATATACTAGTATTACCTATAATCTAAACCATGTAGAAAAAATAATATGCAAGTCCACAGTGTTTTCCCTATTTTCCCCTTATATTAAAAATAACCAAAAGGCATCAACTTTTCATTATGCAAATCCACGGTGAAAGACTGATTTTGCTCTTGTGGGCAAGCTTAGCTTTAGGAATATATGGATCTTTTCCACGGGGCTTATCAGTAATTACGTTAAAGAAGGGTGTTAAATAGTAATTTCACGTTTTTTCTATAATGTAATTACCAAATAACTCTTAAAAAAATTCTCTTTGGTTTAGGAGCTTTTTGGGTTTTTTTTATTTGTAATTCTCATGTGGGGTTAGAGGTGATTTGATATTTTAATATATATAAATTCATTTTAAATTCAAAAGGTTGTTACCCGCATAACACATATTAGCAAGTGGGCCCCACCCGCAC
>Ga0307518_10001619_pt1 | contig 16628 bp, 25 predicted proteins | sample 25_EM_MG_FD_203889 | JGI IMG/M metagenome (GOLD analysis project Ga0307518, IMG submission 203889) | Populus trichocarpa ectomycorrhiza microbial communities from riparian zone in the Pacific Northwest, United States - 25_EM | ecosystem: Host-associated > Plants > Roots > Unclassified | place...
GGAGTTGTACAGAGTTGTAGATAGGACCTTTGGGCACCTCTGGCTGAAAGCCAGGGTCTTCAAGTTGTTGTGTTGTGGAGTTATTCAATGAATAGTCAAAATTATGCATTAGGCATGCAATGATAGTGGCACATAGTCATCTACACAATTCAGTCAAGCGCTGTATCCGAACAAGCACCGGGCCGATTAAGCCTCGCTTCATCATGTGTGCGTCGGAGGCTACTACTTTCTTCAATCTTGTACTCCCGCCATGCTCGACATCCTCATCCTTGGTGCGACAGGTACGTGAGGTCGCTCTACAAATGGGTCATTGTGCATGATACAGCGGAATATGGGTAGGTTATACCGGGCGTCTCATTACACGATACCTTGCAACCCACCCCCAGCGCGCAACGTTCACTTTGGGCCTTGTAGCCCGTTCCCACCAGAAACTCAACGCGCTCGTCGATGAGCTAGGTCCTGCCGCACTTCCCGTCCGCACGTTTATTGTGGACGTGTCAAGTTCGGGTGATGTCGAGGTTGTCGTGCAGGAGGCGCATGTTGTGATTAATGCTGTCGCACTTTATTCGCACTGCGGCAACCCCGTCTTGCAAGCTTGTGTGCGCCATAGGATACACTACCTTGATATCGCGGGAGAGCCTTCGCAGCTGCGTGACATCATACAAAGGCAAGGACTCGTGCTTTCCGCTTGCGTTGCCAGCTAATACGACGCGCGCTCTACTCTGCAGCTTTGACCAGCTTGCTGCCGAATCAAATACTGTAATAGTGCCCTGCGTAGGAATGGTCGCTGTCCCTTCTGACCTCTTGGCATATGTTGCGAACAAAACACTCAAGTCATTTGCGGGCCCCCTAACTGGCATTGATATGTCCACATCTGCGTGGGAAATTAACGGGTTCACGTATTCCGGTGGGTCGATTGCCTCTGCGATTTCAGTTGTAGAAAATGTCCCCAAGGACGTGAGGAATGCACCTCGGTCAGACTTTGCCCTCAGTCCAGGTAAATCTTTTTGCCAAATGCGATGTAAGAAATGGTATTAAACGCACGCTTTATTTCTTAGTAAGAGGTGTACCTAGTCCGCGTCCTCGGGTATTTTACTCTTTACCTATTTTGGACCCCCCTATGCGAGGCTCTTTGTTGATCCAGTCACTCGGAAATCGCCCGATCGTTCAACGTTCCTGGGGCCTATTTGAGCTTATGGCTCGAAACCCGACGGGCGTATTCCCAACTGAGCTATCCGCGACAGTGGATAGGTCGGAATATTCCTACGGCACTGCATTCAAGTACGATGAATTCCTGGTCCAGCCCAACTGGTTCCGTGTACTTCGGTTCTTAGCGGTGTTGGTGTGTGTGTCTGTGGTGATGGCCTTTCCATTCGTTAGTATTTTTTCCATCTATTCTTGTTGCTGAACACTGATTTATCATGCTGATAGGCCCTTCGAATGATATCCAAGTTTATGCCGCAGCCAGGACAAGGCCCAACTGACGAGTAAATAATTTGATTGATGAACCGTGCTATTTAGTTGATAGGCTATACCTCTATACAGGCAACTGGAGGCAAGGTCCCTCAATATTACTAATATCACAACATCCACTCCGGACTCCCAGGGCCGCACTGTCTCAGTGCGAACAACTTTTAAGGGTAAAGGTGACGGTCCATACTTGATGACTGCAAGTGAGTGATTGTTGGGTTGGCATACTTTAGCAAACGCCAGCTGACCAATTCCCTTCAGTCTTCGTTTCAGAAGCTGCCTTAGCTCTCATGCTTGACAAAGACGGCTTACCCCCCTTCGGGAAGCGGGGTGGTGTCCTCACGCCTATGACCGCCTTTGGAGATGTCCTTGTTCGGCGCCTGAACGCATGCGATCGCATCAGCATAGAAAGTGAAGTTCTATCGACGTATGAGCATAAGAAGATCCTTTGAAGCTCTGTTGTCAAATATCACTGGTTTTTGCCATAAAGAAGGAACTATTATCAAGGTGCTCGCGTTGCTTCGGATTTAGAAGGGATATTGTTTTCTTATGTATCCCTGTTTCTCGCTTCATCTCATAGATTCTACACTTGGTTTGTATGAATGATTTACATGAAGCTCAGTGAGCAAATAGATCACGGGAGTCCATGTTGATCCTCGGCATGTTATGACCTCCCGTAGCTTTAACCGGGAAAAACTGAAGAGCACTGAAGTATATCCTTAGAGTCGCCTGTATGAAAGGTAAATGGATAATGACTTCATGCCATGCTGGTCACTTCAGTTTTTCAAGCCTTTCTATTAACTAGCAGGCACAACCCGTGACAATGTACGAAAGTGTATAACCCATCGACCATCAAACGTCTCTTACTCGTATATGTTAAGGGAATTGAATGTGAAGTAGGCATCGGAAAATGCTCCGGGATTCTGATTCACATAATCTGATTCGTTCCGTTCAGAGTTCCTCTGCAAAGTAAAGCACAGAAATTGGACGCACCAACGCAGTCCGAAGGGCACCCTGAGGCAGAATAAACGGCGCTATTCCCAGCCCAGTCGCCACCTACCAATGTGCTCGGTCTAACAAAGGTTTATACATTTGATTTTAGGACTCACAGAAAGTCAAATTAATGATGATATTGTGAGGACCTAGATGCGTAGAAAGATCACAGTTCGTGTTGGGAAAGTATGCCGCTGGTGTCCCCTAACATGTAAATGAGAATGAGACGTAAGAACAAGATGGATGAATACGTACCCAACCATCAGTGATCACGAACGAAGTCGGGTACCTGACATCTGTTGGAACAGACGAGCTTCCTCTCTCCCAAAAGAATATCTTGATGAAGCTGGATGTTCGCTCGATTGCATACCTATTGTTGAGTTTAGTAATCTGCATCCCGAAATGACAGGTAGGTTAATACCATCCACCTCCAATTCCATTGAAAGGTGGTCCAAAACTGTTGTTGTCGTTTATCTCTACACCACATCCAGAGTTGTTTGTTTCGTAAACGTCGCAGTTCGTCCCCGCGCTCGCTCTACATCATGCAAGGTTTGTAGCATTATAAACTCACGCTTTGCGACTTACCCAGTCATGCTCCTGGATGATGGCATAGTACAGTCTTGTTAAACTCGTTTAGGAAGATGGCGAGAATAGGAATGTGTGCAAACGCACTGGCATTGGTGTGCAATGATGACAAATTAGGAGTTTGGTTGTTCACACCTTCAACAATGTCCACCTCTCCCTGCACGGAGTCACTGCTAAGACCCCTGATGCTATTCATTCAATACGTACCTGGTCTGGCCAGTTCCCACCAACTTCCTAAAAGTAAAGATATCATCATTTGCTTGATTTAGTGAGTGCTATACATACCCTAGTGAAAAGGTTCAGTTGCTTTCTTTCAGTAAAAGAGCAGAGACGAACCCTACTCCTGGTTAGCCAGAGAAACAATGAAGTAACAAAACGACTACTTACAGACAGCAGGCCATGTCCCACACCCCTGCGGCATATGAGCAATGTCAAAGCTGCAATACGGCGTAAATGGCCCAAAGAGAAAGTTTAGGAATAGCACTCACACGGCCACATGTGTGGTATACTGCGTGTTGGATTGGATCCTGAAGGAGTTCCTTCCGGGACCCGAGGAACTTAGTACAGTAGTGCTGTCTGCTCGCAATGTTACTTGGTTACCCGACACAGAAACAAGTCCGCCAGCCTGTGCAGTTGCCTGTGTCACATAGTTTCTGCCATGCCCTTCATTACTGGCGGATAGCAATCAAGAGAGGAGAGCCTACACCCGCCCGTGAGTTGGATCGGCTATAGCTTGCCAGCTGAATGCATTGAGGAACCCTTGGCCGACAAGCTTGCTTGACAACGAGTACGTATCAGCGAAAACGGTGCTAGCGAAGGTCGCGATCACCACAGAAGTTACAAGGCGTATGACCATCGTAAACGTCTCGAAAATGAACTGAATGAAAGGGTATAAAGACACAGGGGAATGGGGGGTGGGATGGGGCCGAGACGTTTGGGGATCTTTTTATCCCAACGCCCCTAACTAGTTCTCGTGTCAACCCCACTCCATGAAACAAGGACATTTGGGAAGCTCAGGGGGGTGAGAAACAAGACACATTAGCTTACTGTAGAAGCGTGGGGACTGGGGCCATTGTTGAGTGGAGTCGTCAATGATGCTGAAAGAGGAAGTGATATTACTTTCTGAACCAGGCAATCCACTTACATACGAAGCCGCCGCCTGTCCAGGTGCTCGCGATGGATATCATGACAGGTTAGTAGGATGGATTTCGATGGAGTCCTCCCCTCTACATTCAGGGTTTCTGACTACCGTGGCGGTCTAACTCTAGGAGTCGGTCAGCGAGAACGAACCGTGACTATGCTGGCACGGGCCCACGTGAGTTGTCTATGCCTAGCTTTCCTCATCACCTTGTGGTCTCCCAGAAACCGTGGAGCCAGTGGCGCCTAGCTGGAAAAGCCTGAACGGGAATGTGCTAAGATAATAGGAACTTGCAGGCACTACAACATATCATCGACTCACCATACTAGTCTGGTAACCACCAGAGGCAGGTTCACTGAGGATGCCCTGCAATTGCACAAGACATCTACCGCCGCGGAAAACGGTGTACTGGTATATTTGGCATTTGGCGATTGGAATGCCCGATGACTCATGGGACAGCGCAATGAAGCAAATGCTCTAGAAATCGCACCTTGGAAATGGCATTATTTTGATGGGTCAATGTTGTTGACATTATCATTGGAACTGTGAGAGTCGGGACTTGCTGTCAGTTTCATGTCATGGGTTGCGAGACGAACATATGATAAGCACTGAATATGAACATTCCACAGCGCGGAATAGGAGAGGCTCATAAGAAATGAAGATTTCAACGATAACTTGGTGGTGTCCGAACGAGAATAGTAAAGGGAGACATCTTCAATCGAATGTTTGATCATTAGGATGCTTGAAACTGAATGACCCAAAAAAATCTATGCCCAATGGAGTCCAGGCGACTTTTGTGACTCGCTGGGCAGACCAGTATGCGCCCTGCGGTCTTAGTAGCGCCGAATCCAGAGCCGTCATGGCGCAGTATTCAAAAGGAATGGGGACACAAAAATATGCACCTCCTCAAGGTTGGTCATTGACTGCTTTTTGCACACACTGGGCCATATGTCGTCAAACTTATACCGACACCTTCTTATGCTCCCGTTTGCTCCCTCAAGAAATCTACATTAGGAATAATGGGTTAGCAAGTGCCAAATACGACGATGCTTCACATTGGGCTCACCGCGCGTCAACTCGAATGCGGCAAATGTACTTGCTGCTGCTGGTATGCTATAGAAAAGAGAGTCAACAGTCTCAGTCGGCATAAATCGCCACCTACCTCCGAAGTACTAATCCATGTGAGTAAGCAAAAATAGATCAATGAGAAAACCTCGGACTTACGTGAGGGGGTGAGTCCACGGAAGAGACCCAAACTGATTGCCGTCATTGCAGAGGCACGTTGATGGTTGACATTGTGCATCGACAGTTAAGTAAGCCGACAAATGATACGGGTCAGCTTCAAGTGATACAAAAGGAAGAACATGTACGCACAGCCCAGCTTCTGCAACGATGGACCGGAGTTCTGAATTGATGTATGTCCATGGTCGTGATATTGGCGGAAATTGGTGGAGTTGGATGCGCGATTTTACCACATCTAAGGAAATGAGGAGACTGAGCTTTTAGCAAGAGACATACGCAGATAAACACACCAAGAGGGTAACAAGACAGCCAATATGCGATCTAGTAAGCAACATACCATACCAAGCATTCGCAAGAAGATTCGGGGAGCGGAAGACAGTACAGAGCGGAACTCACTCCTCCCGTAGATCCGCTCGCTAAGAGCGCCCAGACCGGCACCTGCTGTCCATAATGCGATTGGAACTGCCGCTTCGAGAATTCGAATGCTGCAGCGATAAGAACCAATTTCAGTTAGAAGGATGCTACATTCTAAAGGAAATCTCCGTCGCACCAGTGTAGAACCTGGTGGCGCCGCGTTTGAGAGATAAGTCGTGGGTGTTTCCAACAAAAATCACATACCCAGCGTAGGCAGGGATTTCTCTGGCTACAGTAGCCTATTGGAGCTTGTCAGAAACAAAACGAAGATATTCCGGGTTTGATCAGAAACGTTGCTAGAACGCAACGGTCCTGCGGCCCGGCTGTACGTACCCAATATCCGCGCATTATCCCTTTCTTGAACCCCCACTCTGTCCATATCTCCCGAGCAACATCACGTAGTCGTTTATCAGTGGCAGCTCCATACTGTCCCTGCATACGAACTTTGAACATCTCGACTGAACATAACGTGGCAGGTCAGCAAAGAAGTTAGCTATAAGACAATGACGCACCAGGACTTGCGAGGACAGCATTAGCCGCCCCTGCCATCGCTCCCGATAACGCAATTTGTGGGAGAGTGAGCTGTGGGAAGGGAGAGACGATGCGCTTCGAAGCCGCGTACGACGCGAAAAGAAGAGAGTTCACGCCAGCGATGCCGATCAATGGACTAGCCATGCCTAGAGGAAAGCGTTGCAAAGTTATTCAATTGCACACAAGTCCGTAACAACCTACCTTTGTAAAGTGCAAAGAACCCCTCTCTTCGGATCGTCTGAACAAGAATATCCATGGGGCCTTTCTAGGGGAACGTCAACGAAAAGTGTGATATCTGGGATGACTGAAGACTTACAAACATCTCCTCTGTTTCCGTCATATCCTCCGATTTAAGCGCATGGTAAGACAGATGCAAGACTAGACGACGCACTGGGAGCGATTTGGGCTCGCGTTTTGATGGTGTCAAGCGGCTGGCCAACTAGGACCTGTGCAGTCCCACCAACACCCCCTGCAATGAGCTCGTTCACAGTGGATATATACTGCTTCGACATTCCAGAACGTGTTGTGTTCCAAGGGAGAAGATACTATGACGTGAGTTCATCGGACATCATAGCGATATTTTGCGTCGCATTGACGCAATTCATGGACAGTTCACACGGCTGATGCCTACATACATGTCTTCCTCTTAACAACCCTCACCTACATCCTTTGCTTTACAGTGGGATCCTTTCGAACCGGTTGACCGACCGTCAAGGGTCGTCCACCACTCCTCCTTCGGTTTCGATGTGTTCGCAGGCTTCTTTCTACATTTCCCCACCACCTCTTTCACGCCGCCAGCCCTCCTAACAACAGTGGATAGCCCAGATGACGCATACTTCCGTCCTCGATCTTCTGCGCCATCAGTCATTTTTGGTCGTTTCGACCTCCGCGCAACCAAGCCCAAATTTAGTGCTTGAAAAGAGGTGTCTGAACAGTCTAGGGAAGGACTCGGGTGTAGAGATTGACCAGATAACGATACTGAACGAGTCCGCTTGTAAGCTTTCGTGGAGCCTGAGGGACTGGCAACTTTGGAACTGCATGCAGTGTCCAGTGAAGTCGAAGTAGAATTGCCTTTGGACTTGGATTTCATCGGCGTATGTGGGAGTCTAATTTTGCTCTCCCACTGTTTCTTATGCAGTCGGAAGAGGGCCATCGTCGCACGGGCATCTGTGACCTGGATAATGGGTATAAGTTAGCACGATGATCATCGATGGAAATTGTCGAGGCAATACAATGATACACGAGACTGCTAGATTATATACCACTCACACTGTCATGCTCTCCCTCTTGGATGGTGATTCCAAGTTCTTGTCGTACGAGGGATCGAAGCGCAGGCCGACGAGACTTCACCAATTTGTGTTTATACGCTAATGACTGGGTATCGCGAAGCTCCGGTGAAGGGTGAGAAAGCAGTAGAGCCTGAAGGTGTAATAGTCGGTACCGTTAAATTCGAAATGAACGATCGTATGCGGACCTTGAGATCGTTGTAAACAGCGTGACCGACGAGTATTCGACCCTTGATCAAATCTGCGACAGTTTTCTGTATCTCATTAAAAGATATTGCTATGGACATTCGTCAGTTTCGGCACAAAACTATCAGCTCAGAGTACATCATTGAATTTTGATCACTCACCTTCCTTCCCCAGGTCCGCTCTACGCACCCCACTCCACTGTGTCCGATAATCGACTACACGCTCTCGTTGCCGAACAAATGCATCAAGAACAATAGCACCTTTGAAGTTCACAATGCTGACACGAGCCAACGATGATTCTGATCCCTCCAATCCAACACCGACCATTTCACAGTCGAGAGCAACATATTTTCCGGGACTAAAAAAATCTGAGGGTCAAGACACAGTGAAGGAGGTGGAGTTTGACGTGCACTAAGTCAGAAGGCCGATAAGATGCCATTCCGAGTACCATCTTCCGCAAGTCAGCTGTAGATTCTCCGTTCTTGACTCCCGGGGTATCCAAGTCCATGCTTTCCAAATTTCCACGCATCGCCGACGTGTCTGAGGTTTCTCGGTGGGAATCCGTTGCCTTGGACGACGGCGGGGGAAACAGGGGGAATTCATGGTCGATCTTTCCATATTTTTGCGCGGATTGGCGCTTCAGGTTACTTGATGATGGTTGGATGACCTACTTGCATCTGCATGTCAACGCACGTGGTGAACGTTGTCAACGCATACTGACCTTTTTGAGCGAAAGCCAGTTTGAAGAAGGGGGAGGACTAGAATTGGTGAGACAGACAGTAGTAGGCAGACGTTGAAAAAACCTCACATCGGTGATGCTCCCGACATTGCCAACGACTCCGTGCTGGGACCTGTGGTTGAAAGGCCTTTCCTGGTTTGGAAATGATCACGGCAGTGAGTTTGACGGTTGATTACTACTTGCACTATCTCCACAAACTCTTCAAAGGGCCGTAGTAGTTTGCTCAGCCCATCCACTTGTACATATTGTGAGTACAGGTCACCTTTGTACTTTGATAAGAACTCGACACATTACTGTAGTCAATGCCCAAACACTCCAAATCCGGTGGACCACCATACACCGATCCACCATCGGCAACATATGTTGTCGTGGTAAAACCATGGTCAGTTGAACCCTCACCTGGCAGAAGAAAAATGGAGGACTACAATAGAATAGCCACATGGGTGACTTATGTCCTCTGGGAGGCAGCAAACAGGGGTAGATCTGTTCCTGCTGTTGAATGTGTTTATAGAATGAGGACTGTATGTGACTTTTGATTTTTTTCATCAAGTTTAACCAACTGTTTCAAAGCGGGATGAAGTGATTGTTCAGCTCCCACTCGGGACAAACACTTCACCCTTACTTGGCCAGCATAATTGGGCCAGTTTTGTTGATGGAAATGGTCCTCCCCAAAAGGCCACTTTGGTGTTTGAGTATAATTGGACAAACAATGGTGATCCTGCTAATCGTGAGTATTCCTTTGGAAATGTGCTTGGTTGCTCATACATTGTTGCTTGTAGATAACTGGGAAGAATTCTTTCCAGACATTTTGCCACTGAATTCAGTGCCAGTCAAGTCACCCTATCCACCTCCATTGTGGGTGAAGGTTCCAGTCACTCTCACATCCTTTGTCCTTTCCATTACCAAACCTCTCACACCACCTCCAGAGCCTGAACTCCAATGCCCATTGATCCCATTGAAGAGTGAACCCAAACAGATTGAATTGAAGTCTGAAGTGCCAGATGAGAAGCCTGCTGATCTTTCAGTCAGTTGAATTTGTATCAGAAAAGCCATTGTGCTAAGCTCAGAACCAGTCACTTTTCAGACCATACTCCCCACCATCACATTATCCATTACCTGCAAGATCCCAGAACCAGTCAATGGGGTCCAAGAAATCTGAGAAACCAAGACTTTTTAGAAAGCACGACCCATATGAAGTAGGTAGGTTCAAAATTTCTATTCCTCTTGTGGTCCCTCGAAATTACTTTTTTGACTGCTTCTTTTAGAGAGGGAGGCTGAACAACTCGTGTGTTCTTTCAAAAGTGTCCCAACGGAAGAAGACAAAAAATTCGACAGTTATCTCGGAGTCAAGAATGACCCTGATGATGCTGTCAAATCGGAGAGAAGCAGTGTGACCCCTGCCGGTAAGTTGGTTGATTGTAATGACACTTACAAATCCATGATTCCGAATATACATAGATTATCAACCCTCTGCAGAATTACTTGCTGCATTTAGTTCCCTGAGTGAAAGTATGCTACCAGGTGGATCAACATTCTCACAAAAAATGCAGCCACCTTCGGATGGTCTTAAAAGGGAACATACGGAGGAGAGCATTACAAGTAAGCATAGGCAATTCCATTACAGTAATGCACAACTGAATCGAAGCAGGTACAAAACGGGTGAAGCTGGAAGATTCGTAATGATGCACAATGAATAGATTACCGTCAATAGTCATCCATGATATCAACCACAGACTCGAGAGCCACCTTCGGCTTCAGTAAGATGATGACTGCCCACTGTTTTTCCCTCTCGCCTGTCGTTCCCACTCTCACCTTCTTTCTCAAACCAAGGTCAGTCGTGCATAGCACTCTCGTTCCCCCGGAGCGTGTCAGGGCACCCTCATTATACACGTCCTCCATGCTCGAGGGATCGAAGGCGGTCCCAGGTGGGACTGCCAAAATTTCTAAATCGCCAGATGTGACATCTTCGCCAATGATCTTGTTGACGCGCATGGCTTGGGCGACAAGGAACGATACCTTTTCACTGAACTTGGTAGAGAGAGCTGAGACGAGGTCAGATTGGCTTGCGTTGCATCCTGCAGCCAAGAGGATGTCAGCGAGGCCTGAGAGGACTTTGGAAGTAAGTAAGGAGGTCAGTTGAAGGTCGTCTCGCTGGCCCTGAGGGATGTTGGTGCGTGTGAGCGCCCGCCAGCGACCAGATATAGCCTGCGCTTCTATAGTCGCAAGTCGTCAGCTCCGAAGTTCACAGATCTTCGTGGTCGTTACTCACCCGACTCGCGAACCTTCTCGTATATACCATCAATGAACCGGTTTTGAATTTCATCCCCACCGATGATCCAAGCCCTTGAGATCCACTGAAGGACGTAGGCAATGTACGCCTGGAAGGCGATCTGTACCAGGATTGGATCATCCCGGTGTTTTTTCGTCCCAAGGAAATGTCCAATTGAGTGTCCAATTACACCTGAAGCGCGTTTCATCCCTCCCACTTGTTCTTCCGTTTTCGGCGCCGTTTTCTCGGATATAAACGTCTCGATCATGGACTCAGCCATGAACGCCGTGTTCTGAAGTACCTCCGCATTGAGCCTTTGCAGCGTACCGAGGACCTCTGTGCCGGAGAATGAGTCCGCAGTGGTCAAGAAACTCTGGGCTCCCTTCAGCTCTGACGTCCGGTCATCCAATAGGGTCATCATTTGAGTATACTCCTTCCGCAGTGTTGATGACTCATCCCTTGCGGCCTTTAGATCCTTTCCCTGCGTGTCAAAGCGGCGCTGCAGTTCTAGGTTCTGGTTCGTCTTCGCGCGGAGATCCTTGTTCTCCTGCCTAAGGGCACTAATGAGCGCTACACTCGCATCCAGCTCAGCAGCATATTTCTCCAAGCTTTTACGCGTCTTCTGCAAATCAGAATGCACCTGTGTCCTGTGGTGGTTCATCTCCTCTATTGTTCCCTTAAACTCTTCGGCCTGCTTCCCTAGAGTCGTTTTCAGCCGCTCATTTTCAGCAGTGAGGCTGACCACGGCTGCGTCCCTGTCTTTCCGCATCCGATCACGTTCTGATATGATGGCCTCTATTTGGCGGGTCTGCTGCAGCTGTGTCGTCCTCGACTTCTCGATCTCAGCTTTGGAGGTACGATCGGCAGCAGTTTTCTCCGCTTTCAGCCGTTCGAGGTCACTTTGGCATTGTGCATGCCGCCGGTTAGTTTCTTCCACCTGTTTTACGTGGCCGCGCACGATGGATTTCAATTGGTCATTTTCCTCTCTGAGCCTGGCGGCAGCGTCCAGGCACCCATCTTGCAGCCCCCCTTTCTCGGTAGTTACAGAAGTTCTGTTCTGTTCCTGAGGTACATAGCCCCTCGCTTGGAGATTCCTCCTGTCCATGTCTGCCCTTGGGTTTGCACCACGAGGACCAGAACTCTGCTCAGGTGACGCGTTTTCCTTCTGCAAGCTGCGAAGGGAGTAAGGGTGGCCTTCACCACCGTCCATGCTGGGTTCGTGAAGACTGACGAACTCCGTATCATGGTCATCTGCGGATGCAGACGGGGATGTAGGAGAACTGGGGAAGGCATTCACAGTCTCCCAGTCCGGATGAGCTGACGACGACGTATAGTCGTCGGTGACCTTGGGGGAAAGAGGTTTCGTTTTCGCGACTGGTGTCGAGTTGCGAAGGGGCCAACGCAAGTAAGAACTCATAGCCGACGGTGGGTGGTTATAGAGAATGGTCAATTGGTCTCTGAGAGGGCTAATGCAAGCGCAAGAGGCCGCGACGCCTTATGGCAGCTGCCAGCTTGCTCATGCTTACCGCGTGCACATTCCCAAACAGCCGGGTTGCCTCGTGTAGCTCTTCCATGGGGCTGTGGTACAATCACTGTGATATTTCGCGCCATGAGGTTATTCCTTGTTTCGCTCTCCCCTGTCCTCTTCGGCCCAGGGGGGAAAGTTGTAAAGGAATATCGACCTCTTGTAATCGACGGCATATCTATCAACACGAGAGGTCTGCTGCACAGCAGCCCCATCGTGTAGCGAGTATATGCCTGCTTTTGGACGAACGTAGATCGCCCAGGCGCAACGGCTTGTCCGGAATTGTGCTACTGCATCAGCCAGACGTGCACGTGTGTGAGGAGCTCCGTCTCTGTCTACAAGATCAAACATTACCAACACGTTCTTCGTCTCGCCAGCATCACGATATTTCTGACATCAGACTCGAGTAGCGTTAGCTGGTGGCGTTGGTGACGTTCCTCAGTGTGCTAACCATTTTCGTGACGTTAGTAGGAATGATCATAAAAGAGATGTGAAAGTAATAAGAGATTCTTGTCGAAGTATTGACTTCGGGGCATCGCAGACTCGAGTTTGCTTCCGGAAAATGAGCAGCATGCATGACATCATCTTAGATAAATAAGATAGTCTAACTAGTAACCACCACCTTCATCCTTTCTTGAACGCGCTTAAAAGGTACATTGTAATACTTACCAGTGGAGCTTGTTCAACTGGTCCAACCAAAGTATCGCGAGTTTCTCGTGCGCTAGTGCATCCGGATTCTGTACAACACCAAGCCCCGGTACCAGTTCAGGCCGCCGAGGTACGAGCATTTCATATGGGCAAGTATTTAAGTAATAGTTATCCAATTACCAGGCCTCTTGTTGATGATAGCTGCGCAATTCACAAGGTAAGTTACCGAGCTGGTCGACGATCGGCTTTATACAAGCTTGTTACTGTCTATATCGACTCGAGGGACCATTCCGCCATACATAACTGCTATATTCGATAAGCGGGGCCCATCAGCCTGTGACTTCTGCGCGTGATGAGGATGCTGCTCTTGTTCCACCTGTCGCGCAGCGTGCTCTTGGATGCTTGTTGATGGGGTCAATGCTACCATCGATATGGCCAGCGCCAGGCTGGTCGCCGAATCACGGCGTTCTCGTTGAATACAAGTGAACGTAGCCGGTCCGAGTTTCTCCATAATATAACGAATCTACGAGTCCTTTCTCGAAAGAATGTCTTGTCCGATCACCCCATGCGAACATATGCACATGCAAACAATCCCGCATAGTGAGCAAGCAAGATAAGTAACAAGAACTGCCTTATAATTCAACCTCCACCAAAATCTCGCCGTCCCTAGTGCCTTCAGTCCAGCGGACCCGACTTAGCTCTGCCTGACTGAGTAGCCAGGATGGGGAAACGCCATGGGTGGCAGCCAGAGAGTGCAGACTTAGCATTGGTCTACACACAGACAACACCGTTGTAGCAACAACCACGCTATTGAACGCGAGTGAGGCCCAACACAGGTTTGTACATCAACCCCACTGTACCTTCCACTGAGCGCGACTGTGTATGTCTGCAGACTCCGGTCAATTTCCTTCTCTGTAATATGGAACATGCAACTCACCGGCAATTCGGACACAGGTGTCTCTCTGAGCTCGATGACGGTAAATATCATAGCGCCTGCGCACAAGTTGTACCGGTAAATCAGGCTCAATAGCATGTTGCTAGGTGACCACAGTACCCATATTGGCTGCAAATATCACCATACCCCTGTGCGATACAGCTATGAGAACGTAATATATAGTGCGTGGATCAACGCGTACTCTTTCATGAACCGCCAGATGAACGTGTCTCTTTCCATGTATGCCGGACTGGTGGCGAGCAAGTAGATCTTCAGTACGAAAAGAAAGGTGTTAAGCACGAGTAAGGGAATGTAGAGAGCGCCGATGACGGAAGCACCGTCCTGACTCTGGTTTTTCAAGTCTGCGTGGATGTAGTTCTCCGAGAGGCCGATGAGCACACCAGTCGCTGTTGTGCATAATACATAAGCTGTCACCACGCACGTTCTGATCACCGGGCGTCTGGAAAACAAGTACCAAACGCGTATCGTGAGTGCGGCTGTTGGGGTGATTCAATTATAGCTATGATAACAATTTCTGAACAGACCTTGACAGAAGAGGCAGAGAAGAACCATTGTTAGTGAAGTCGCGATCATTTCTGACGTAAATCTGGGGTCATGGCTTTTGAGATTTTAGATGTAACATTGCTCTAACCACATACTGATCTGTTGTCAGCCTTTGGATGGCGTTTCAGCGAATCTACGTACCGCTGAAGAATCAACATCGACTGACGTGAATTACCGTTAATCCCAGACACTTCAGGCCCGATCACAGGCTTACCCCAGAGCTGGATTCTGGGAGGAAATTGCGTTAGCTTGTCTACAAAGTGAGTGATTCCACTTACATGACATATATCAGGGCTAAGTACCTGATCTAGAAATCGCGGTGCAGGTGAGTATTCGAGTCTCAGCTCCTACAAGTTGTTGTACTAGAAATACTCACCGTGATGTATAGATATCTAGACAGGTTCCATGGACCCTTCCAGAAATATTCAATCTATCATCGTTCATTCAGCGACAGCACGAGAAAAGTTGGGGATCAATAGATTCATGTACCGACCTCGTCGTCCAGACTTGTTATATGGTCATATACTAGCAATGTAATTGATGCGTTCATGACCTGGCTATTCCGTAGTTGTATCAGTGTCTTTGGCACGCCATGTTCCAAAGGATTTCTGTCCATTTTGTGCACGCGTAATCAATGAGCTTCAGGGGTAATTGCTTGCTCTGAGGAAGTGGGGTGGTGCAAAGGCTAGAGCAGACGACCAGTTATAGGACCACAGATGCATCAAGATGGGGTGCAGTGTGGATGATGTGAAAAATTGATCGAAATTGCCCTGATAAGCACGAAACACCGCTCGAGTACGTACGTAAACACGAGTCTATGATTGCCGCCTTTGAACTTCTTTGTATTAAGTTCGCCGTTTCATCTTTGGGTGTCTGCGGCTTCATTGAACAATACAGCAGCATCATAACGCTGAGATCAGTGCACAAGTAACTCGAGCGTGACACAGCAAGTAATGATAAATTGACCATTACTCACATGCGCGCCTCTGTTTAAATTTTACAATGCAGCCAGAGGCGTCCAGTGATTGTTGGAGCGGAGATTGTGCGGCTCTTGCTGAAATGAGTTACTAGAACTTGTACATAGTTGGACAAACACATGCTGTGCTACAGCAAGCTTCATATCGATAGACCAGAATTGACCAACGCTCACACAAGCGCTTTCCTTTAGTCTTGGAATGGAGCCAAACAATGGCGCGTACTATACCCTGTTTGCTATTGTTCACATTCTGTGCCACTCGTCGGATACCCTCAGCGGTATGGCAAGAGAGGATCCACACTGGCTAGTACCAGTGTGCTGCACGGGGACGAGGAAAGTGCTGGCGTGCTCCCGAAAGGGACATTCTCGCCCGGCTGGCCTGTGGGAACAGCCTCGAGTGCTGTTGGCTTCGCTGACAAAGAAGCCTCCTTGTCCCCACCCGCCTTCACCCAGTTTTTCAGACCATCCTTGCGTCGGGTCGCTGCCAGCTCACACGCTTCGGCCTACTCCCCTCGTATGTGGTAGATGGTAGTTCACCTAAACAGCCCCGGAAGGGCGGCGGTCGGGGTAGCGGTTTAAGCCCCCTGATGAGAGCTTTCGCAGGCTCGAAACCGCACGCCCAAACCCGCCCCTTTACCTGTCCCTGTGTGTACTGTACGCGGCCCCGATCTTAGGAGAGGGGCGTCCGACGGACACGACAAACAGATTTGATCGCCCGGGATACCTCTCTTCGCACAGACTATACACTACCCCCCTTCGGGGGGTAGTCTGGGCAGAATTGACATTCTATTACGTATGAGGCACGAATAGGAATAGAATATTGTCTTTGCGCGAGTGGCTGTGACGCCAGCTTTTCTTTTCTTTCCGCACCTGCACCAGCCAGCTCAGCCCAGTGCGCATCAAGCAGCTCAATGCTTTTGCCCACCCACCACGCCCTCCCATCTTCGTCCGGTGGGGAAGAAGTTCGGTTCCGAGACTGGAGCTTAGAAGCTGTCCAATCCACATCAGCAAATGTGTCAAATTACTTTCCTTACTTGGCAAGCTTTTCCAGCTTTGCTAAGCACGACAAGTATGAAAAGTGCGACAAGCACGAAAAGCAACTGTCTGATGCTTTTCTGCCTTTTTGCT
>Ga0307518_10001620_pt1 | contig 16628 bp, 9 predicted proteins | sample 25_EM_MG_FD_203889 | JGI IMG/M metagenome (GOLD analysis project Ga0307518, IMG submission 203889) | Populus trichocarpa ectomycorrhiza microbial communities from riparian zone in the Pacific Northwest, United States - 25_EM | ecosystem: Host-associated > Plants > Roots > Unclassified | place...
ATGATATTTTAAAAATTATCCAACTATGCATAGTTTTTTACAATATCAAGACTTTTTATGATAATATTAATAATTATGCATGCGCCTGAGCCTAAATTTGTTTTAAAATTGTTTTTGTTAATAGTTAATATTCAATGAAAATAAAATATTATTTTTTTTATTGTAATTTTCTCTTTATATTTTTTTAATGTTTATTATTTTTATATTTTACCATACAAGCGTGAAAAATGATTCATCCATTAATTTTCTATTTTTTTTAATTGAAACATGCTTTCATGATCATAAGAGTTTTTATTTAGAAAAACAAATTTCATATAAAAACAATACATGAATAAAGAAATTGAGTTTTTAATTAAAAGGATAAATTTTTTTATCTTTTACTCAAATTATTAGAATTCTATGAATTTTTTTTTTAATTCTCATTGTTTTTATTTAACAAACCATGCTGTAACAAAAATAATACTTATCATTAAAAAAACAATTACATGAATAAGAGAGTAAATTTAATTAAAAAATATTTTTTTTATGAATACCTATTTTAATCATCATGTGATTAAATAAAAATAAATTTCATAAAGTATCGTCCAGCAATGCGAGAACTATAACTTGTAATAATAATAAAGTTAGGCTTGTACTAATAATAAAGTTTTTTATGAGTATATTTATTATTGAATAACTTTTATATAAATATGTGAAATTATAAAAAAATATATTTAAACTTGGTATATTTTTTTAATTTAAATATACATTTGCAAAAACAAAGTATATCTATCTCTTCATCAAATCCACACTAATTTGATCCAAATTTAAACTTTTGTTTTGTTTTTGGTTTTATATTTCATTAGCATTTTAATTAAATTAAAGTATTAAATTATTTAAATTCAATTTAACACTTATTTAAAAAAACAAGAGAAATTAAGAATATACAAACAACTTCTTTTTATTTAATTATATTTGTTCGTAAAGCCATATTTTTCTTTAAATTGTAGTTGTAATATATAATATAGTAAAAGAAAAGCGTTCATCTTTCAGATTTTACTAGATATTATGCCCGCACGATGCCGCAAGCTTGTGGCATACTTATGCATTATCGTGGGTTTGTAGAAAAAATATAAAAATTTATATGGAAAAAAATTGTTACAATCCACAATGTTTTCAAGGAGAAAACTACAAAGCTAAATTCTCAACCAGCTTAATATTAAAAAAATAATATCAATAAAGAAATTTTTGGAAATAATCATAAAAAAAATGGATGGAAAAAAACTATGCAGGGAAACACTATAGCAATCTATAGTGTTTCATGAGAAAATATACAGTTGTAATTATCAACCAGCTCAATATTAAAAATAATAAAATCGATAAAGATAATTTTAAAAATAATAATAATAAAAAAATTACATGGAAAAAAACTGCAGCAATCCATAGTGTTTTAAAGAAAAAAACTACGAAGCTAAATTCTCAGCCAGTTCAATATGAAAAAAAAAAGTGACAAAGATAATTCTTGAAAACAATTCATAAAAAAAAACCATGTGGAGAAACAATGTAGCAATCCACAATGTTTTAAAGAAAATACTATAGAGCTAAATTCTCAACTAACTCCATATTAAAAAAATAAAATCAACAAAAACAATTCTGAAAAAAAAAGAGACAATTTTGGAAAAAAAAAGCAAAAACAAAATGAAAAAAAATGGAAAGAAAAACATGCGGGGAAAGTTAAAGCTAAATTCTCAACTAGCTCAATATTAAAAAAAAAATTCGACAAATATAATTTTTTTTAAAAAAAACATGTGTGGAAACACTGTAGCAAAACAAAAATCATGTGGGGAAACACTGTAACAATTCACAGTGTTTTAAAGAAAAATCTACGAAGCAAAATTCTCAATCAGCTCAATATAAAAAAAATAAAATCGAATCGACAAAGACCATTTCGAAAAAAAAAAAAAATTCATAAAAAAAACCATGTAAGAAAACATTGTAGTAATCCATAATGTTTTAAAGAAAATAATTACAGTATTAAATTCTCAACCAGTTCAATATTAAAAAAAATTGACAAAGATAATTTTTGAAAAAAAACACAAAAATAATAATAAAAAAACAAAAAACAAAAAACAAAAAACAAAAGAAGAAGACAATCCCAAGAAAAAAAAATTTAAAACCCAAAAGAATATAGAGGAAAAATGAAAAAAAATGCGGGGAAAAAAATAAACAAAAAAAAGATAAAACATAAAAAAATAAAAATAAATAATAAAACAATAAAAAAAAAACAAAAAAAAAACGTGGAGAAAGTACTGTAGCTTTCTCCACGTGTTTTACAGTATTTATTAAATAAATATAAACCGCAACTCTGTTAAAATTATGTTTTTTTTTTAAATTTTTTATTTTATTTTGATATAATAATTTTAAAAATTAAAAAATATTATTTTAATTTTTTTTTTAAAAAAACTACCGCTGCACAACCAAACAACCTCTCCAATGCACAAATAAATAATCGATGAAACCTGGTCACCAAGAAATTGGAACTAACTAATTACCCAGTCCATGAAGTAAAGGGAAGTACCAGTTGTTGCTTTTCTGTAAAGTTGCGTCTCCCCCTCCTCCCCTCCTCCTCCTGCTCAATCCACCACGGAGGAGGCTTTTTTACCTTTACTGCTACTGCGTTTTTAACATCCATCTCTAGTAATAACAAAAGCAGAGACAGAGACAGAGACAGAAGATGCCCAAAAAGCTTTCTAAATTACCCTTTCACATTGCCATTTCTCAATAACAATTTAAAATTAAAATATAAAAAATTCCCAATTGAATTTCAATTCCCTCAAGAAAGAACCACGCAACCCAAACAAGCAATCTCCCTCCCTCCCTCCCTCCCCCTCTCCCTTTTCCTGTTTTCTTCTGTCTTTCAATTCTTTTTGACAAAACAAAATATTTCAGTGCAGTTTCTTATAGTTGACCTTACTGAAGCCTCACCCTTTTCTTGATTTTTTCCACACTTCGGTCATATCATTATTCTTTACTGGGTTCCAGGTAATTTCGTGTCTTGTCTTATCTCGATTCGAATCAATTTTTTTTGTCCTTTAATGTGATAATGATATCGTACAACATGAATTTTTAGTTCTTTTTTTTTCAGTTAATGATGTGAATGTTTTGTTTGATTTGCTAATCAATATGGACAGCTGGGATTAAGCTGCAGTAATTTAATCCAGATTAAGCAATTTGTTTTTTTGACTCAATATAGTGATTATATGATCAGATAAAGATTGCCCACCTCCTTTTTTCGTGAATTTTTATCCGATTAATTTTGGTTTTTCCTTTCTGGGTTTTGCTCTAAGTGGTATTTATTTTCAGTTTAAAAGTTTGTGACTTTTTGTTTGCATATTGAATTGGAGGGTTCCGTTAGAGATCTTAAGTAGTTAGTGATTTCACTATTCTTATTTCTCGCGCTAAATTTTATTTTTTTGGTCGTAGCTTTGATTGTTATTAATTAATTAACTAAAGGGAGCAGCGGGGATAGCAAAGATAGTGCACTTGAATTAAGTAGTTGTAGAAGCGAAGCAATGCCTCCAGAGAGATCATGTATTTCTGGCATTTGTTAAAGAGTGAAAAATCCCTATTGCAGCTTTTATATATGGTACAAAAGGGAGATGAAACTAGACCATGTCTTAGGAAATAAAGGGAGTTGATCTTGTTTTTTAGTTGCTCTTAGTAGATGCCTTGATTAGTTTTGAACTCCTTGTTAAACTCCCTCTCTGTCACTGGATTAGTGGTCTTCCATATGCATTTACGTGTGTTTACATTAGCAGACTGATCAAGATCATTTTGGTGCTGCTTTTACAGGCAGCAGTGAAGCCCTTGTTTGTATTGTAGAACTGGGTGAAAATTGATTGCCTTGTAGGACTTGAGCTTTGGCAGATGAACAGGTAGATACTTGATCAAAACGCTATGAACTATGTGGGAATATTTGATTCTGTTTTATTACCCATTAATTAAAAATGTTTGTTTCAGCGGGCCTTAATAGATTTAGGATACTGAAGATGTAAGAATACTTTCAGAATGATGGTATAATTTCATTATGTTTCAACAACACATTCTTTGTTGTGCTCATCTTCATTCTGATTAATATGGTGCATTGGTAATATTGGTGGAAAATTTCTTCCATCACCCCCTGCCCCTTCTTTTCCTCCCAGAAGATTTTTTTTTCTTCCTTTTCTCAGTGACATTTGACGAATGAGAAGTGGAAGATATTGTGGTTGTGTAAATGCATTTTTTAGTTGAGTGTAGTAGAAGTGGCATGGTTTATCATTCAACTTCTCTAGTTTCTCAAGTTTTGAATATTAGCTGATTACTGAGGAAACAGGGGATTGTGTAAAGTAGCTATATAAGGCATGTCTAGTCTGATCCATTTTTTTTCTTTCATTTCCAGAGCTTTGCCTTAACCATTAATGCAGTTTGGGGAATGGACTGGCTCTTTTTGCCTACTGTAAGTGTTTGTGAATATGATGTTCAGTGGGCAAAATTTTAATGCTCTGAGCATATTTAAGTGGAAATGGCGTGGTGAATCATCTTTGTCAAACCGCTTGCTTGACGATGTTCCACCAGAGATTGAATTGTCTGACTATAGAAGGGTGCCAAGTCCTGGTTGCGAGAGCCCTTCAGGGCTTCTTAATGGCGATAGGTTGAATGTGGAAACAGTTGCTGATTTGGACCTGTTCTTTGAAAGATTATACAATTACTATTGCGAGAAAGGGCTTTGGTGTATTATTATAAAGTGGATAGTTGAGCTTTTTAGCATGGGTTTCACCATCGGTTTCTCAGGTTTTTTTTTATTATATGTTGACTGGAATGGTCTTCGTAATGCTAAGTGTGGGATGGATGCAGTTGAATCTGGAATCAAGCCTTGTGATCTTGCTGAAGAAGCTCTCCATCTGCACCCATTAACCCCTCTAACGCTTACAAAAGCTATCATTGTTGGATATTTGGGGTTATTTTCTATATACTGGATCTTCTGTTTCTTGAGGTTTTTCGCTCAATTGAGGGACATTCTTGGTACCCGGCGCTTCTATTATAACAGGTGGCTGATCTAATATGTGAAAATTTTTGTTGGAAGTTTACTTCAGTACAGATGTTTTCTTTTATATTGACTTTTCATTGTATTTCATTAATAGAAAAAATATTATCTTTTTGCAGTCTCCATGTCACAGACAATGAAATTCAAACCATGTCATGGGCTACAGTTCTTGAAAAGGTTGTTCACTTGCAACACTCACAACAACTGTGTGTGGTTAAGGACCTTACTGCTCATGACATCATGATGCGATTGATGCGGAAAGAGAACTACTTGATTGGAATGCTCAACAAAGGAGTGCTTGCTTTTCCAATCTCCCTGTGGATTCCAGGTGTTGGCCCAACTGTCAGGACAGGTTCAAATGGAATGCAGCATCGCCTAATATTGACAAAGCCCCTTGAGTGGACCTTAAATTGGTGCATATTACAGAGCATGTTTGATCGGTATGTTTAATTTCACATGACTTCCTGTTTAAATGTTGATTTTTTAGCATTTTCTCATTAGAATGTACTTCTGCAGGAACTTTTGTGTTAGGAGGGATTTCATTTATAATCCTAATGCATTAAAGAAAAGACTTATGGTAGTTGGGCTTGCGATGCTTGTCCTTGCACCATTTCTTGTTATATTCATGCTGGTGTATCTCTTCCTAAGGCATGCCGAACAATTTTATAATCATCCAAGCACAGCATCATCTCGAAGATGGTCAAATTTGTCAAGGTGGATTTTTAGAGAATTCAACGAGGTACAAACTGTCTCTCTCTCTCTCTCTCAGACATTATTTTCAAACAAAACTTTTCATAATCAATCTGCTTGCTTCTGAAATGTTGGCAATGATGTGTTGAGTGCAAATTTTTGAATGTGTTCTAGTTTTTTTTTCAAATCTTGTGTCTTATATTTGTATTAAACTAGCAAAACCTCTTGATAAGGTGAACATATTTTGGTGGTTTATAATATTGCTTCTAGTCAGAAGAGGATGTGTTTTTTCTGATAACACATTTTCTCATGATTATGAAACAGTGCTTGATTTATTTGATGGCATTGTAATGAACAGAAGCAAGATATTGTTGGGTTTTGTTAATTATTGGATGAATGAGGGCTATGCCTGTTTAAATCTATTAATTTGTTTCTGGCATGTTAGATTGCTAGATTTATTTTGTTACAAGAAAAATTTCTTCTATTTTCCATTTTCATGCATGAGATGAGAGTCCATTTCCATAATGTAGCTTTATTTCAATAAAAGAATGAGGGTTTTAGCAATTTTTGAAATCATTTCTCAGATATGAATCCACCTCCCTGAACACTTCTATAATTAAGATGGCATGTATTTATGTTTCAGGCTGACCATTTGTTCAAGCATCGGATCAGTAGCAGTGCGATGCATGCTTCAGATTATTTAAAGCAGTTCCCTTCACCTATTATTTCAATCATCGCGAAGTTCATCTCTTTTGTCTCTGGAGGCTTTGCTGCTATCCTGATCATCATTGCATTTCTGGAGGAATCTTTGCTAGAGGGCCATGTAATATACTCGCACTTATACTATCCTAAAAAGATACTAAATAATACAAAATTGGCAGTCATAGTTGATGATAATATGTATGTTTCATGATAGTCTTTTAAATTCTGCAGATATTTGGGCGCAACTTGCTTTGGTATGCTGCTGTTTTTGGAACTATAACAGCTATCAGCCGGGCTGCTGTTACAGATGAGCTCCTGGTCCTTGATCAAGAAGGGGCAATGTCTATGGTGGTACAGCACACACATTATATGCCAAAGAAATGGCGGGGCAGAGAAAATACTGAGAGGGTCCGTATGGAGTTTGAAACCTTATTTCAGGTAATGCAGATGAAATTCATGCATTTATATGAAAATGAGACCTCCCTAATGATGGTGTTGATCCATTTTAACTGTTTTATGGTTTTTATGCAGTATACTGGAATGATGTTACTTGAGGAGATGGCTTCAATTTTCCTCACTCCATTCTTGCTTTTATTTGTTGTCCCAAAGGTATCCATTTCATCTCCTGATAGACTGTTTATCTAGTTATAGCTATGACATATATTGGCTAATTTCAAGCTGGTTTGTTGTGATTTTTTGCAGCGCGTGGATGACATCTTACAGTTCATTGCAGATTTCACAGTGGATGTTGAAGGTGTTGGCGATGTTTGCAGGTGAGTCACATGTTCTTATATTAAAAATTCTGAAACCTTAAGGAATTAGATACCAAACCATATTTTAGCTTTGTTTCTTAACATTGACGATATTCAATCCTTGACTTTATTGACCTGTCACAGTTTTAGTGCTTTTGATTTTCAAAACTATGGAAATAGCAATTATGGCTCGCCCTACAATGCACCTCGCTCCCAGAGGAGTTGTCAGGGGAAGATGGAGAAATCATTTTTGAGGTATGATTTTAGCATTTTAATTGTCGATTCTTTCTTCAATTTGATAAGCTTTTTGAAACCTTGTGTGACTGTCCTTGTGCTTGCTTTGTATTTTTGAGGAGTTGTCAGGGGAACATGCACAACAAAATTCTCAGGATGAGATGCTATTGTATTTGTTCCTTAAAGGGAACTAGTCATTCTGGGCATGTTAATCATTATTTTGTAAATTTGCCACTGTTATGTCCTCACTTGGAAATTGAAATAAACCCTTGCAAGGTGCCTGCTGGTAGTTTTGTTTTCATTGTTCCCTGTGCTTGCTCCTCATCTTGCATCGTTGTATTTTGCAGTTTCCAGAGTAGCTATCCTTCATGGGAACCCAACATTCAGGGAAAGCAGTTTCTATTAAATCTTAGAACTTTTAGGGACCAAAATTTGCAAGGACAGGGAGCTAGACATACGCACTCTTCTCCTAGAATGTGGCGAGGGAGCCCCAGTTTCAGAGGCCCCGGTGATAGAAACATTCCTTTTTCAAGGGAAATGCCATTTAATACTCCCGGTTTTCAGCTGGGTTCTTTGTGGCTACTTGATATAGATCAGAGGAATCATCCTTATCTTCTTGATTGGTATTATACTTCTCGACCTCATAGTTCAACTAACAACACGAGAGATGCCACAGCAGTACCATTTGAAGCAGCTGAGCAACAGCATTCCAGGGATTATTGGACGCCATCCAACTTGGAGCAAAATGAAGCAAGATATGATGAAGAGTTCTGGGGTCACAATTACCAGGACCGTTCCGGGTCTCATTTGGGTGCTTCTACGTCTGCCCCACTCTTCCAGGAAAGTGTACTACATCATGACTCCAGCAACCTTGCACATCCTACTAGGAGCCATTGGTGGGTAAGAAGTGGCCCATTTGGTGCGCAGCCCCAAGCAAGTTTTCTCGAGCCTCCTGATTTCCACCAAGCAAGTTTTCTCGAGCCTCCTGATTTCAACCTCCATGCTTCTGAAAATCACTATGATAATTTATCGGAAAAAAGCTTAGAGGACCATGAGCAACACTTGGACTGGAGAGGCACTAACTGGTTGTCCCGGACCACTTATTTGGATGATGACATTGAAGCGGGAAGGAGTGTAAGTCTTCTTTTTGATGACATTTATAGCAGGCCACCTGACACACCCCCTGCATTTCGAGAGCCCCCTAGCTTTTGAGAGTCAATTACCTCTTCAGCAGTTTGAGGGGTTCTTGTTTTTAGATTTGTGGAATGCATATGGGTTTCCGAAGATGGACTGCGATTTCTTCTCTGTGTAAAGAGGAAACTATGTATTCTTTGTTGTACATAAGATTCATCACGAGGTTAGATTCTCAAGTAGGCCTCGTCCCAATTTGGAAGGTAACAGACTCCTTAGTCACTGTATGCCTCCTGAAACTGTAAAAACAAATGCAATCGATTGATACATTCCAAATCCCATTCTAATCAACTAGTCAATTTCTTTGCAGTTGCATATAAGATTCGTTTCTTCAATTTGATAAGTTTTTTGAAACCGGGTTAAAATCTGGTTTGATTTTTAAAAAATATAAATGATATTGTTTTAACATTTTTCTTTTTTAATTTTGAAATAATATTGTTTTTGATTGGTTTTAATCCATTTAATTTAACTCATTCAATCTATGATTCTAGTTTAATACCTCGTATCAAAACAATTCTTCAACACAACACAGAATCCTCCTCTTCTTTCCATGAATTTTTATTTTAAAATTAGTATAGTAAATTAAAAATATTGATGTAATAGCACAATTAAAAAAATAATTAGTAAAATAATATAATTTGTACATGTGATCGAGAAATATAATATTTATAGCTTATATTAAAAAAAAATTATTAAATAAAAAGGAGAGGAAAGAAAAAAAAAGATTTTGAAGAAATATTAAAGCTTCAATTACAATAACATCAATACAATTTAAAATATCTCAAGAATATAAATATAACATCATCAATAAAAATTTAAAAAATCTCAAGAATATAAATATAACATCATAAATAAAGTTATTAATGGTAATTCGATGAGGTCATAAGTGAACCATTCGTCATCTTCACAATAAGTTTAGCTTATTTGAAACATTTTTAGTGATTTTTATTTATATTATTGAATTTGTCTTGTTATTTTTGTTTTAATAATATTGATTATGTTATAATTAAAATATTTCTGATTGTTTTTTTCTCTCTCCTATTCATTTAATAATTGTTTTCCTGTTTATTTAATATTTTTTAAAATATCACTATTCGGAATAAAATAAACTATAAATATTCTATTTTTCAATTATAATATATACAAACTATATTATTTTACCGATTCTTCTTTCTTCACAAATATATATATATATAAGCAAAAATAGCCTCTTTCCATCTACCCCTCCTCTATATAGGCGTGTTAACAGACAAGACAGGGGAAAGGAAAACCAGACATCTCGAAAGGGTTCTGGGTTCTGCAAGGGTTTAAGGTTTAAGCAATTGAAACCAAGATCAAAACAAAAAAGAAACCATTTTTCACAAAACTTCCCACCATGAAAAGAGCTTCAATCTTACTTCTCTCTCATCTTACTCGCCAAAAACCTAAAACACTAACTCCTCTTCTCTCCAGAAACTACTTATCATCTAACACCACAAACACACCCTCCTACTACTCACTTCATTCACCTACCAATAATCTCAAATCCTGCACCAAAACCAATGGCCTTATTATCAAGCCCCACCAATCCCAATCAAACCCATCTCGAAATAGTGGCACCCTTGTTGAAACAACTCCTCAAATCTCCTCTAGGCAGAAGAAAATCAAGGAAAGATCTCAAATTGAAGAGGCTTTTGAGTCTGCAGCGACAGTTGAGGGCATGCTCGAAGCTTTTAAAGATATGGAGGCTTGTTTTGATGAGAGAGAACTTGGTTTGGCTTTATTGAAAGTTGGTCTTAAACTTGACCAACAAGGTGAGGACCCTGAAAAGGCTTTAACTTTTGCTACTAGAGCTTTGAAAGTTCTTGATATTGGTGATGATAAGCCTAGTTTTCTTGTTGCTATGACTTTACAATTAATGGGTTCTGTTAGTTATAGTTTAAAAAGATTTAATGATAGTTTAGGGTATTTAAATAGGGCAAAGAGGATGCTGGGTAGGCTGGAGGAGGAGGGGACTACTAATGTTGAGGATATTAGGCCAGTGTTGCATGCTGTGCTGCTTGAGTTATCTAATGTTAAGACTGCGATGGGGAGGAGAGAGGAGGCCATAGATAATCTTAAGAAGTGTTTAGAGATCAAGGAATTGACTATGGATAAAGGCAGTAAAGAATTGGGTGTGGCAAATAGGGAACTGGCAGAGGCTTATGTTGCAGTTTTGAATTTCAATGAGGCTTTGCCGTTTGGTTTGAAGGCATTGGATATACATAAGAGTGGACTTGGGGATTATTCTGTGGAGGTTGCATATGATAGGAAGCTTCTCGGGGTCATATATAGTGGGTTGGAGGAACATGACAAGGCATTGGAGCAGAATGTGCTGTCACAGAAGGTTTTGAAGAGTTGGGGTCTTAGATCAGAATTGCTTCATGCTGAGATTGATGCTGCTAATATGCAGATTGCATTGGGCAAGTATGATGAGGCTATTAATACTTTGAAGGGTGTTGTCCAGCAGACAGAGAAAGATGGCGGGACTCGAGCATTAGTGTTTATCTCTATGGCAAAGGCACTATGTCATCTAGAAAAGATTGCAGATGCAAAGAGGTGTCTGGAAATTGCCTGTGGAATTCTTGACAAGAAAGAAACAGCTTCTCCAGTTGAAGTTGCTGAGGCATACTCAGAGATAGCAATGCTATATGAGAATATGAATGAGTTTGAAACGGCAATTTCATTGCTAAAGAGAACACAGTCTATGCTCGAGAAGCTCCCACAAGAACAGCATTCAGAAGGAAGTGTTTCTGCTAGAATTGGGTGGTTACTTTTGTTGACAGGCAAGGTGACTCAGGCAATTCCTTACTTGGAGAGTGCTGCTGAAATGTTGAAGGAGAGCTTTGGGTCCAAACATTTTGGAATTGGATATGTCTACAACAATTTGGGGGCGGCGTATTTGGAATTGGATAGACCACAGTCAGCTGCACAGATGTTTGCAGTTGCAAAGGACATCATGGATGCAGCTCTTGGTCCTCATCATGCAGATTCAATTGAGGCATACCAGAATCTCTCGAAAGCATATAGTGCCATGGGAAGGTAATATGTCCTCAGTTCCTGGTTCCTGATTTTATTGCTAGCGCATGGCTTTTGATTCATTGAGAAATCATTATTGGGTTGCTATTCCACATCTGTTATGCTGATTAAAATGAGTGCTTTGATGCTGTCTTCCTCTTCATGAAGCCTTTATAAAGGGAAAAAAAAATCATATATGTCAGGCCGAGCATGTGAGCATGCAAGAATGCATGCACTTCTCAAAGGGCATGTGAATATGCAAGAAATTTTGATTTTGAGCAAGTGCTCAATATTTCTTTTTCATCTGGACCTTTGGCTCTCCACCATCTACCTTCTCAAAAGCCTTCAACAAGCCAAATTAGAACATTCTCTGTTGACTCAACTTTTACACGAGCGAGTAAATAAATTATTATCTTTTTTTTTTTTAAATTTTGGTAGATAAAAAATACATTTTTATCACCATATCATTTGTGGGTAAGGTTTATACTTTATAGTAGTATGAATTTACTTTTTTATGAAGAATCTGGAACAGTTGATTGTGTTATTACTTATGGTGGTAATTAAAGTTAATACTTCTGGTGCAATTAAGCATGTCATGGCTGCATGCATTCATTCATTCATCGGGGCAGCTAGCAAATGGCATGGAATTTAGTGTCATATAAGGTTGTTTTGTTTTAGGTTTCTATCTCAAAGTAGAATTTCATAGTTTCTAAAAACTTTTTTTTGGATATTGCAGCTATACCCTTGCCATTGAATTCCAGCAGCGAGCAATAGATGCCTGGGAAAGTCATGGACCAAGTGCACATGATATGCTCATGGAAGCCCGTCGAATTCGGGAACAACTAAAGACAAAAGCTCGTGATGCATCCACAAACCAGCTTCCTACAAAAGCCTTGCCCTTGCCTCACAGTGGCCCCTCTGGAAGAAACGAAGAAACTTACATCATGACATCCCTCTCAGCCAGAATCAAACAAGCATAACGTAGTCTGATAAACATCCAGCACTTAGGTACATCTCTGCTTCTGGTTAGCTTTTCTCTTTCCAGCCATTCTTTTCTTTTTCCGGTTAGCATTTTTCTTACAAGTGGATATGATAATTTATTATTGCTATCTGTGGTGCTTCCCCCCCCTTTTTTTTCACATGTACTTGTATAATTCTAGTTATTTAAGCAACACAAACACAGTTTCATATGAAATTGGTTTTGGGGATGCGTGCTTTTCTTTGGTTGTGTTTGCCTGATAAAGACTGAAATTACTCTATTTTGTTTTTCATCCACCAAGTTCTTTCTTCAAACAAACTTGTACAGTTATCTCGTCTGTGCATAAATCCATGTTAAACGGAGGCTCAATCATGCTTTTTCCATGTAGTGTCGCCATTATCGTTTACAACTTTTACTTAACATAATATGATTATTCCACGTTTGCCTCTAAATATTGAGTATTGGTGACTTTGAGATTTCAGTGTGTTCCTTTGTGATCAGTTGGACCCTAAAAACCATTAGAGGATGAGAAATTATAGCTGTTAGACTCTCTGGAGTTTCATCTGGCCATGATGTGAAGTTGTTTTATTCCAGTGTCTGCACTTCATTGTGAATTTTATGTAGCTTTGCTGAGGCAATAGCACATGGAATGATGCTTGCTGAGCAAGGGTTGCAACTGAGACGGAGGGGATTATATGTGGTTACTGTAGTATAAAATTTTCACTTAGAAGATCTTGATGATGATGATGATGCAGTAGGCCACAATGGGACATGGGTTGGCTCTGTGTAATGTCTATCCTCACTGGGTTTGGGCTGGACTGTACATCGTTTCACGATTATTATGGAGTCGTTTCATTACACCACCCGAACAAAAGATTGGCTAATTAATTAATTAGTCCTCATGATTCCAAAACTTGTATCTTTAATCCTTGTATTTTAAAACTCATCTATAAATTAAGCCCTTCATCAGTTTTAATTATATTATTTTCAGATTAATCTTATTTTAATAAATAAAAGATTAAAGGAGATGCAAGCAATACCCGATCACACTAGACTCACTGCTATTGCAGTGGTCTGAAATGACTTTATAGCCTTTTCAATATTCTTTCAATGATTATCCAAAAAAAAAGAAAAAGCAAGCAAGATGAAAATATTCAATGAAGGAATTCCTCAACTGGTTAATTAGCCAATATATTAATTTAGCATTCACTTAATTAATTAAGTTTCAAACTTCTAGATGCAACGTGTGTGTATATATATATATATAGCTCAAACCAATATTATACTCCATAAGGTGATTTGAAATTTGTCTCCAAGGAGAGATTAGGGAGAAGTCCAAAAATATCAGTCAAAGCAGTATATTTTTGGACCTCTGTTTGGCCTTAATTGATTAAATTAATAATATAACTTCAAATGTTATTATTTCTATAAAAAAAAATAGAAAATACGAAAATAGTGTCAACTAAATCCAACTTCACGTCAGCATTTCAATTAATAAAATTGATTAAATCTTTTGAATATAAATTCTCAATAAAGTGAAAGAATACAGATATTTCAAGTATTATTATTGGTTAATAGTTTGTCCAGTTTCCACTAGCAAGACTTTGAAAAGAAACTTACTATATAAAGGGAAAAAAAACTATGCCTTGACTCACTGATTGTTCTCCCATATACAATTTGATTAGTCTCTGTTTTACCTTTCTATTGATGAATTTTGAAGCAGGTGGCCGCACAAAAAGAATTATTTGACCAGAAAAAGCGACAATCTCCTTGGCGGCGTAATTACTAGTACCTTTTGTCGTGGTTTGCATGCATCAGCCATGTTTATATATATATATATATATTTATTTATTTATTTATTTGAATATAAAAGATAGTTTAACTGGTTATTTCTTATATTTACTTTTCAATAATTACAAGTTTTATAAAATTATTAGCTTTAGGATCGTAAAATTAATCTAAATATATACAAATTAATCCAAACAACCACTTTAATAATAAAAATAATTATATTTAGATCTAGTTTAAGAAGTTACTTAAGTAATCTAATTATAATCCAGAATCCTGTTCTTTTATATATATATATATATATATATATATCCCAATTAAATTGTTTTGAAAAATGTTCCATTTATTTAAGAAAAACTAAAATCATTTAAAAAACATATAGAAACATATACACCAAGTGCATCAGCGAGTACCTAGCTAGACTATAATCATGGTTTTAATTTATTACTTTTATGAGCTATATTTGGAGGTGATTTTTAAAGAATAATGAGGTTGAAAACGTATTATTTTGATATGTTTTTATTTTTATTTTAAATGGTTTTGATATAAATATATCAAAATTATAAAAAATAATAATAAAAGAAACATTAAATTGATACATTTTTAATTTAAATGCATTATTACACACACTAGAATTTCTTTTAATGAGTGGTCCAGCCTCTCAAACAACATGTGTAAAAAAAAACCATTACATTTGTTTCCCGAAGAAAAAAACGTTTGGAAAAACTCATTGCAGCTAGAAAACCATACCGTGGCTCAATGTCAAGACAGTTGACATTTCTTTTTCCTTTCCGTAGCACTAATATTACTTTTCTTCAGAGAATAAGTATTACTAATGTTTTATTTAAGAAAATAAGTATATTTTAACTTTTGTCCCGAGTCAAGACAAGAACTCGCAACAAGCCGACCGAATATCCAGAACATCCAATATTGTCTTCATAACTTGGCAGGTCGACGTTGATGCAGTGCCACACATGTTAATTAATTTTTACTTTGTGTTTCTCTAATCACACAGTTAATTAACTCATTGAATCTTAATAAAATACTTAATTTCCACTAATTAAAGCAAGTCAAAATGAAGAGAAAGGGACATTAACATGAAAGAGGAGTTAACTGCCATCCAGAGCCATTCCACCTACTTATTGAGCTTGCTCTTTCTTCAGACGAGCCACCCTATTCCTCTCATCATGCAGTAAATAGGCTTGAGCTTTGCTGTGACCACAAAACTACTCCCTCTTCGAAGGGAAAGAGTCGTTGCTATACTCAAACAAATCCTACATGATCATATTTATATGATCAAGACAATAATTTCTCCAATCAAGAGTCTTTTTAATTAAGTTGTTAATTAGCTTCAGGAATGGGTCAAGGGATTTAAATGCATTCTCTTGAAAGCAGCCTTCTGGATATATAGGACACACCTCCAGTTCTACCGCAGCCAGTTAATGTGGACTTCGATGTACGTAAAACATTCTGCTTTTGTCTAAGCATCGCCATTTTTTATCTAGAGACCATCTAGATGACTTGGAAAAGCTTGTATTTATTTTTATTAATAATATTTCGAAGAGTAAATTCATAAAGACGGATGCACAATTCAATGGTTTATGAAGAAAGGAAGCTAAGATTCAATTGCTGTACGTACTTGTGTTATTGCTAGGAGGACTTTTATTTAATGTGGAAAGACTCATACGTGAGAAGATATAAATATTGTTGAGTTACATATATATGTAAATATGAAATTAATGAGAAAAGAACTACACGAATTAATAAAATGATTTGAGCTTTTGGATTGTGCTAGCTGGTGTCTGCAACATGCATGCATAATTCCTTGCATGCTCGTTCATGATATAAGCCCATTAAAGCTTTCGATTATATACAAGTCTTCACAATATTTAACAGTAATTTCCTGTTTTCATTGCCAGGACAGTACTTAATGGATGAGATATGACTGTTAATAAACTTGGATTGGAATAATGGTTGACTTAATCATATACCATTATGACGATCGATTAATGCTTAATTATAATGGTTTTGCCTTTCCCAACAACATAAATCTCTCTCTTTTTTTTATTTATATAAAAGTCTTAGTCACATGTTTGAAAACAAGTGTGTTAACTGAATTTGAGAGAAAACAGAAAAATATTCTAGTATTTTAAAAATATTCACCACTCCATATCTCATTTATTTAAATGAAATC
>Ga0307518_10001621_pt1 | contig 16622 bp, 24 predicted proteins | sample 25_EM_MG_FD_203889 | JGI IMG/M metagenome (GOLD analysis project Ga0307518, IMG submission 203889) | Populus trichocarpa ectomycorrhiza microbial communities from riparian zone in the Pacific Northwest, United States - 25_EM | ecosystem: Host-associated > Plants > Roots > Unclassified | place...
AATATTATATGCCCGTTCACCACGTTCCCGCCGCGCGTTTTAGACGCATAGCCCGGAGGTGGAGTAAGTAGGGTAGAGTCGCTCAACGTCCATACAAACGTGATTTAATGATTACGAATTTGATAGATACGGCTTTGAGAAGGTTCATTCATCCATGATTCTAACGCTTGCTGGTATTCGGTAGCACAGGGTAGCACCTCGGACCAGTATTGGTGATAAAGATATCGTCTTGTATGAAAATGCTTGTCTCGAGTTAGATGATCGTGCGACGTCATAGGTACTTGCACAGATCGTAAATGACCTAGACTGAATGGCTCATAAGTCAATATTTGTGAGGCGAGCATCACTATTTCCCACTGATACTGAGGAGGCGGTTGCTCAGTTGGCTCGTGACCATTGGCCAGTTGGACGTGCACCTTGGTCCCTTCGGTGGCAGGGGTGGGAAAACAAGACCGTGAGCTCTTGCTCTGTGGCGTTCTTAATTGGATGTTGGATGGCTGTCAAGTGCCACGTACGGCTGACAGTCGGACATAACTGGACATGGGCTGTATTTAGATAACGTGTCCAACGGTAGTCAAGTGACATCACCGTTGTCCTCTCCTCAGACATGATCGAGTGGACGAGTCCGGAGTAATATAACAATTCCGCACTCAAATGTGAACGCGGGAGAAGTCACCCGCCACTGTTTCCTGAGAGTCATTAATAATAACCTCCCACAGAGTAAATAGTATGGCAACGGGGGGCAAGACGTCTCGGCCCAACGAGGTGTCAAAGGACACCAATGGTTGGGATCCCATCACGCAGTAGCAGACTTGTTCTTGTTGAACATTGCTGCCATATTTGCTCCTCTTTGCACTGACCGTCTCCTTTTGGGACGGACTCGTAATGTGTTTGGCCATTGGAGAGTTCATAAATCATAAGACGGTGCTCACCTATGAACGCCTCCGACACTGCCACTTGGGAAAAGTGCAGGACACGGCATCCTCCGTGATAGATGCCCAGGTTCATCCAGGGGTGCGTTGCGCCTCAGCGTGAGACAGGGCATTCTGCAGTTTGAGGTGGAAGGTGCCCTATACAGGCAATCATTTGGAACAGATGGTCGACACAGGATTACCGAGGTAGTGAAACAAGCCTGCGCCATGCAAGCCTCGGAGAAAATGTGCAAGGAGTGTGAACGATGCGCAGTAGTTCCGTCTGGGGCGGTGATTGTAGCCCGCGACGAATGAAAGAAGCAGCTGAAGAAGAACGTCAACAAGGATTAATGAACCCAGCAGATAAGGAATAACCCAACGAAGAGCCAATCGGGGAATGCACGCGTCTGGGTTCCTCGGTCCAGGTTCGGACACGGACAGGATTGGCGCGGGGACGAAGACGAACGTTGCCAAAGCGATGCGCTGTTGTTGTTTTCCGCCGCCCTCATAAAAGGTCTCTGCACGGGTCCTGTCTTGTTTTCTTTTTCCCTCTTCGCGCTGCGTATGTCACGTGCGAGCACATTTCCCACGGGTGCCGTAGATTGCTCGTCAAGACCTGCCATACGAGAGACACTGAAAGCCATGCTCGCCCTCGTCCATCCTCTGCCCTCGCCCGCAGACCACAGAAACGTAGACAGACCACTCGAAATCAACATCAGCGGGCTTGCATCAATCCCAACCCGAGCACCCAAGCCATCTCACCGCAAACACTCATTACACTATCAACCAGAGTCCTCGTCCGCACCAAGGACCCCTTCCGCTTCTTCCACTGTGGCCTGCCACTCGTATCCCGCTCGGCCAAATGCCGTGCAGTCCCAGCATCCCGCCAATCATCAGCCGGCGTACCTTCCTCCAAAGAGACCCCATCCTTCCGATAAACAGTCTCCCCGTGCGCCACAACAACCGGCGTCCCAGCAAACGACCGAGACCGTCGACATCCATTCTTATGCTCCAGCAGACTTACTCAGACTGCTCGCATCCCTGCTTACCCAGATCGCATCCACCAACGATGCCCTCGCATCCACAGACCCTGCACATACCCTCTCCGCATTTTCCCACCCCATCTCTCCTGAAAACACTGCGCACACTCCTCTCTGGTGTTCCCTTACATCTGCATCTCGCTCATCCCTTGCAAACCCCGCATCCACTCTCGCCTTCCACGCACGCAACATCCCCACCATCCCCCTCGAGGCATACCTCTTGCGCATATTGCGTTATTGTCCAACGACGAACGAGGTATTCCTCGCTCTCCTTGTATATTTTGATCGCATGTCCCGTTTGGCCCACGATGCAACGGGTCGGACATTCGTTATCGACTCATATAACGTGCACAGGCTTATCATTGCCGGTGTCACCGTCGCCAGTAAATTCTTTAGCGACGTATTTTACACCAATTCACGATATGCAAAGGTCAGTCTTGTCACGGACGATTGATTTTTTGTTCTAGCAAACTGCGCGCTTACATTGGCGCTGGTTAGGTCGGCGGCCTTCCACAAGCTGAGCTTAACCAGCTCGAGCTTCAGTTCCTCCTTCTCAATGACTTCCGCCTTGTCATATCTCCAGAGGAAATGCAAAGATACACAGAACAACTCATCCTTTTCTCTCGGTCCCAACAGCAGCCCCTCGCCCCTCCGTCTCCGCTCCTCTCTTCGCCGTCGTCGCCGTCGTCATCGTCTTCACATACATACCCACCCAATCCGTTGCTCCGTACACCGCCAAATGCGCATTCGTCACAATACGCACATACCGGACCCGCGCGCGCAATGGGTGCCATAGATGCCTACGGTGGAACCGTAGCACCCGATCGGACGCCCAATATGCGTGCTGTCCATGTACCACCATCACTCTCCTCCCATTCTACACACACCTTCGCCAATCACTCCTATACTAACCACCAAAATCGCCCCGCAAACAACGCCCGGGACGACGATGCAAGCAGCATCTTGAGTACGGACACCGAGACGACGGAGACCGAGGGTGGGGACACTACAGATGACGAGCCAACGATAAGACCGCCGAATTCAGGGAGCTCGTGTTGTGGTGATACCCTCGAGGACACGATGAGTGGACAGGATGAGGGCGTGTTCCAGGCAGACGGCACCCGGGAAGGTGGGTGTGACAGCGAGCGGAACGAGCTGCAAGGTAAGTCGATGCCGAGGAGAGTAGACAGTCCCCCTGAGATAGAGGGCGATGGAGACAGAGCCGACGCGACGCCTGAGCTGAGAGCGCAGCGTCGGCTTCGCGAGATTAGCGAGGACATTGGGATGGCCAGTCCCTAGAAAGGACTTCACCGCCATAGGTTTGCATTCTCGATGCAGCTGTTATTGCTTGCTAGCATGGTTTGTAAAAACTGTTTGCTCTTTTTTCCCGCTTTTGCGATCGTCAGGTCCTCTGGTACTTAATTAACTCTTTCTTCTTTACTGATTTCCTCCCATGCGATCCCTTCTCCGCTCCGTATTATCTGGTCTGGCGCGTTTAACTGACTACACATACCGCAAGCACAGTACGTACATACAATTTTTCTCACCTTGCATTATCCCCAATTACTTCTCATGGCTATAAAGAAAGGAGCAACGCTTTTTTTTGCTTATGGTACACAGTTTTCTTTTTCTTTTGTCCCCTCTGTGAATACGGCTACCCTAGATTTTTTTTCCTTACCAAAAAATGTAAAGTGTAACAACTCCGATCCTATTCTTATGATCGTCTGTCGCCATCTCGACAGCCCCGATGGCCCCTGGATCATGACAACGACCGGATGGGTAACATAACTGCTTAATCCAGTCCCATACCCACCACCACGCCGCGGCGTAGGTTGATCAGGGTGTTTGGCTCATAGCCTTTTGACCTGGAAGCATGCTTGGACCTACAGAATCACCCAGATCGCCACAGGCCCATAGACCGACTTCTGGCAGATCTGCACAACTCCCGGGTCCCATGACCAGCTGTACCTTAGTATCAGGCACTGTATACCATGGCCCACAACCCCACACCGGTTCCCCTGAATACATTGAGCACCCGATTGCAACCCGATTGTGCACTTAAGTGTGGTGATAAGCTAACCGAGGAATAGTGATAGACTACGGACATCCTCTTCCTATCCAATGAAGACGATTACAGCTCATCCCGCTTCGTGTCCTCTACAGGGAGGCACAGCGCAGGAGTCGTACCAGTAACCTGGTATTCACACTTCTCGGGCTCCGACACGGTATGCAGCGCATTTTCGGTGCCACACTTGAGAACGAGCTATTTGTCATGCGTGCGTTAGCCCGCACGAGAGTAAACGGATGGGGGATCATGACGCATACCTCGAGACTCCGCTGAGGCCCATTCCAGCACTTCGCACCCTGCGTGTATCGTTGTTTTGTATAATACTCGGGCGTACCCGGCTCTGCGAGCGTGTTCCATGAGGTGAATTTGCTACAGGTCCGGTTATGATAAATATAAGCGTATGAAACAAGGCTGCGGAGCACAGGAAAACAGGAGAGGTGCTTACCCCAGACTGAATGAAGAACCGCCTTTGTTAGGCTTCTGCCTCGCCTCGTCGAAGAGACACACTTCATACGTGTACCTAAATGCAAGGTGAGTACGCCACATTTCTGCCAGTTAACGGATGAATGGCGGAAGGAACGCACTCCCCCGTATCTTTCTCCAAACAGAGGCCATCGAGCTTCTTCCACTCTCCTGCAGCACCAAAACCCTCGGGGTCAAACAGATCAGAGAGGTCTTCGCGTGCGGTCTGGAGTTCGTCATGGGTGAGCTTCAGGCTATGTTCTGCATCAGAGAGGACTTGGCGTGCACGGCTAGCCTCTGTGTAGATGTCACAGAAGAGGAATTCAGCATGAAGACAGAAAAGGGAAGAAAGGATAGTACCAGAAGTGGTATCGGCGCCGCCAGCTTTTATGCCAAGTATTTCCAACCACGACAGAAGCTTTTCCCGGAATACCAGATAGGACGGAACGAAGGCGTCGGGGAGATACGATGCCACATCGAACACTTTACACAGCTGAGTCAACTGGACGTTGATCCCTCAGAAATACAAAGGCTCACGAATCGAAGAATGCTCCCCGACAAGCTTCTCATGTTCCAAAAGGAGCGAGACATGATCGACCTTCAACAACTTGCCCAGTTCCCGCTCGATCCTATCTGCACCCCACAGTTCATCGTCCGCGTTCTCTTCTTTCTTGTCTTCTACTTTTGTGCTCTCGGGTATACCAGCCGCGGATCCTTCGTCCTCGCCCTTCCGTACGTCATTGATGTGCGGCAGGCCTGCAAGCGTCTCCCATCCGCGCACGGCCTCGAGGACGGCCATGTCCTGGTAGTTGGGATTGTACCCTGTTCGAAGTGAATCAAGAACATCGCCGAGTGCTTGTTCACGCTCAAGGTGTTTCTTGTATTCATGTTGGAGGGACTTCAGTGCAGTATGCTGTTCCAGAAGGGACTGGTACAAGGCTGGTTGATAGAGAATGGTCAGTACGTGGTTGTTAGATGGCCAAGGGTGCGTCATTGGGGACGTACGCGATAGTTTCTTGCGTTCCAGCTCAGAGGCGGACAGCGATTCCGCCTGGTCTGCGATGCCTAAGGAAATAATCAACTTCCCAACAGAGCAGGGTGGGCTAATTTCTACCTCTCAATCTCGCGACTTCCTTTTCCCGTGTCGCAATCTCCTGCTCGAGATCTGCAACAAGCGCCTCCAGCCTCTTCTTTTCCTTGTGTGCGAATGCAATATACGATGCACGAATCTTCGAGCCCTGTAGTACGGCCATCCGTGCATCTATATACCTCGCATCCTACAGAAGTGCCTGCACACGCACCGTTTTGCGCAACTTCGTCTCCTCCTCTGTCTTCCTCCTATACTCCTCTCCAGCTTCCTTGCACGTGTCTGGGCACACGCCTGGTGCCTCGTCGGACCCGTCACAGCATTCTGGTTCACAAAGCCCGTCGTTCACCCTCGAACTCCGTATCGTCGCACCAGCGTAGCCCGCGTTCTTGCAGTAAAACATGCCATTCGGGCACGCACTCGTTCCTGGATTAAAATACGTACACACCATCCAAGTTAGCCCCAATACACACTCCCAATACCAACGCACCTGGTTCATCGCTCCCGTCAGGACAGTGGCAGTAGTCATCGTTCACGGCACTCCATGGGATCTCCTTTGACCCATCCAAACACGTCCATGTCTGTCGACCTCCCGTGGACCTTGGCACGTATTTCGTGATGAGGTGTGGTTGGACGCCGTGTGTCTTGTCGACCGCTGCGATAACGGGGAGAGGTATTGCGGCGAGGAAAAGCCAGCTGTACAACATCAAACCAGGCCGTTAAGTACTTAGTGTCAAGTAGCGAAGTATGTAGCCCACTTGCAACACCGTGTTACATTACATAATCAAGCGGAAACCGGGGTTTGCCGCGACACTGCCAAAGTCCGCTGTTGAAGCCAAAGCCCTCATCGACATCGACGACGACGCGGCCTTCACAGTATGGTGAGTTGCGAGTTTACCACCTTGTAGAACACCGTCTTCGGTCCTGTTGCATTGCACTTGATGCCCATTCGTGCGCTGCATTGCATGGATGGCTTTGACGCACTCCAGATGTGACCCAACGTGCTAACTCACCCGTTTCGTTTTCCACAGGCCAAAGCAAAAGCAGCAGCAACGTCCTCGGGTGGAAAAGCTGCCAAGAAGAAGAAGTGGTCCAAGGGTAAAGTTAAAGACAAGGCCCAGCACGCCGTCGTCCTCGACAAGCCCACATTCGACCGCATCATGAAGGAAGTGCCCACCTTCCGTTTCATCAGCCAGAGCATCCTCATCGAGCGGCTCAAGATCAACGGGAGCTTGGCCCGTACGGCGATCGCCCATTTGGAGAAAGAGGGCTCGATTAAGAGGATTGTCCATCACTCGAGCCAACTTGTCTACTGTGCGTGTTTCTTGCTCGAGACGTTTGAGCGTGTTGTTGACTGGCATATGGCCGAACAGCGCGGGTAACCGCCTCAGATTAAAGCCCATCAGCCGCTTGTTCTATATGCTTGTCCATAAGCTCATGTATTCCACTTTATCGCATGCAAAACTATGCTTATAACTGGCATTCATCGAGCAACCCTGTACTATAACACTCCTGTAAGGCCCTACTAAGAACATTGGATACCCTTCAATGTGCAAGCACAGCTTCTGGAGCCCCTGAAAGAATGAGCTTGATCGATGTATAGTCTGACTCGCGCTAAATCCATTCTCTGGACTTTTACATCTCACCACATTCTGCCAAGGAGTTGTTGGTGAGAAACTGAAGCATGAGTTGGGGCTGGACTTTACCTGTAATCTTCACGCTCAGCTTCGGCTTGTTGTTTGCTCCAGTAGGAACAGCCTCAATTTTACGGAGGGTCAGCATGCCGTCCACGACCTTGCCGAAGACCACATGCTTTCCATCCAGGAAATCGCATTTGGCTGTTGTGATAAAGAACTAGAATGAAGTGTGCGAGTTAAGTGAAATTGTAGCCAGAGGTCGCACACCGTACCTGGCAGCCGTTGGTGTGGGGACCAGAGTTAGCCTGCACCATTATTAAGACAGGTCGAGAAGTACATAAATAGTCTAATTTGTACGCACCATTGATAGGAGTCCTGGTCCTGTATGCTTCTCCTGGAAATTTTCGTCCTAAAATCCATCAAAATCAAGTTTCTGGTAGTATCGCGTATAACCCACTCGAAAGTTTGCCCCGTATATCGAGAACGAACCCGTTCCATCGCCGTTTAAGAAGTCACCACCTATCATAGACAACGTTTGGATCCATCATCATGGTCACTTGTTATCAGGGTCCGATAACAAACCTTGACACATGAAGTTCGGGACACTATACATATAGCGCCGCAATCAGCTCAAATCTGATGAGTATACGAACATACCGACAGTTACATACACTCTGCGGACGAAAGTAGGTGAGACACGGAGGATCCATCGAGACGCAAGTAGCCCACCTGTGGAACGTCGCATTCTTGTACCCCATGGGCTGGGAATTTTTCCTATTAAAATTTAGAGATATATTGATCCATGAAATGAAGAAATATAGATTACCTGTACTCCCCCGTACAGAGCTGTCGAAAGTTTTCCGCTGTTCTAATGTGGAGTTGAAGTTCGCAAAGAGAAGTGATGCATTTGAGTACGCACTTTGGTACGATATCGCTGAAGAGTTCCATCTTTATCCTTCCAGCTGGCGTTTCTCCGATCTGGATATCCATGAAGACAACAGGGCGAGTCGACGACGACATGGTTTCAGTACTTGGGGGCTTGAATAGACACTACAGGAAAGGGCAATTTTGCCACTTTCTCCGTCAGCCATTCTACTCTTCCCGCAGTTATACACAACATACGCAGGGTTTCAACACACTCGGGTCGCGTAGGGCTGCAGCCAATGGCTCAAGTAATATTGGCGACTTGCAATCGGGCGTTTGAATGAAACCCTATTTACCTGATCGGTGCTGAGACTATCCCACTTCCTAACATCAGTCCCTATGAATACAGATCCTTTCGATCACTACATCGGCATCGATGTTGGAACAGGCTCAGTTCGCGCTTGCCTTGTCACATCCAATGGCACCATCAAGGCGTCCAACGCCCAAGATACCCTCACTTGGCGGGACCCCCAAGATCACCGTATCTTCGAGCAGTCGACCACCGATATCTGGACCAAGATATGTGTCGCAGTCAAGAATGTGCTCGAATATTCCGGGATTGACCCTGCTGCCGTGAAGGGCGTCGGGTTTGATGGGACATGCTCGTTGGCTGTCACTGACTTCCAGGGAAATCCCATCGTGGTGACCAAGGGAAATGATATGGGAAAAGTCGGCGATAGGAACATCATATTATGGGCAGACCATAGGGCTGAGGAGGAAGCAGACCTGATCAACTCTACGGGGTCGATCGTACTCGATTATGTTGGCGGAACCATGAGCGTGTGTCCATCCCTTTCGGGCACGCCGATCGTATTGATCATGCCTATACAGCTCGAGATGGAGGTTCCAAAGATCCTTTGGCTTAAAAAAGGCATGAGCCCCGAGCTCTTTTCCCGGTGCCAGTTCTTCGACCTGCCGGACTACTTCACATACAAATGTACCGACGATAACACCCGCTCGTTCTGCTCGACGACGTGCAAGTGTTCCTTCGTGCCAGACGAGGGCTGGCAGGAAGACTTCTTCATCAGTATCGGGCTTGCAGAATTGATTGATGGGGGTGAATGGAGGCAGATTGGCGCTGCAAAGGGACGTGTGCAGGCTGCTGGAACACCAGTCGGAAACGGGCTCACGAAGAGGGCTGCAAGCGAACTGGGACTCCGAGAAGGTACAGCTGTGGGAAGTGGACTCATCGACGCGTAAGGCTACTTCAGTGATAAACTAGTGTCTTCCGTGTTCATGTGTTCTTTACAGCTACGCGGGGTGGATGGGTACTGTGGGTGCTCGATACGTGCAGAATGGCCAACTTTCGGTCTTTCCTTCTCTTGACGAATCTCGCCATCGACTTGCCGCTGTAGCTGGAACAAGTACATGTCACCTTGTCCAAGTGATCAAAACCTTTCCTGACATCCATATCGCTTTATTAATTGTTTCACAGAGCAAAGAAGGCATATTCGTGAAGGGAGTGTGGGGGCCTTACAAGGCAAATGATCTGTTCTCCAAAGACAATTATGCTGATAGCCTGCAAAGGATGCAGCATTCCAAGGTTGGTGGATGAACGAGGGTGGTCAATCTTCCACAGGACAACTCATTGATTTCATCATCACGACGCATGCTGCGTATCCCGAGCTGGAGGAACGCGCCAAACAGGAGAACAAGAACATCCATCAAGGTAGCTCATCTCCTCCTATCGTTTCAGAGCCGTTGATCGCCTGCTCATATAGTTCTACTCGATGTCCTCAAGAGACTTTGTGCGGACAACGGAGTCAAATCCTTTACAGAACTACTAAAAGATGTGCACTTCTATCCTGATTTCCACGGTATGGGACTTCCCCTTCTAGCACTAAATTAAAGACCATATGTATGCTGCGTCCAGGCAATAGGTCGCCTATTGCTGATCCTCGAATGCGCGGAGCAATTATTGGCCTTGAACTCGTAAGTCCTTTTCCCGGCAGTACTAATACTTCATCGAGCACCTCATCCAGGACGCATCTATCAACGACCTTGCGCGCAAGTACTACCTCACCCTGGAGTCCATCTCACTCCAAACGAGACATATCATTTCCACCCTTAATGATGCCGGACATGACGTGACATCTCTCTACCTATCTGGTGGTCAGGTTAAGAACGCCGTTATGATGCAGCTCTTCGCAGACACATGCGGGATTCCTCTTGTGCTGCCGACGAACGGTGGAGAAGCTGTCGTACTCGGTGCAGCGATGTTGGGGAGAGTGGCAAGCGAGGGTGTGACGGCGGCGGAGGGCATGTGGCGAATAATGGTGAGCACTGAGCACCTTGATCATTATTTGTATCTCCTGACGTTTTGTTTCCTGCAGGTTGAGATGACTCCGCCGGCGACACTGGTTACCCCTGCGGCTTCGGCAAAGGTCAAGCAGACTCTCAATGCTAAATACAAGATCTTCTTAGAAATGATTGACATTCAGAAGAGGTGGAGAAAACAAATGGAGGAGGCCGCCAGATAGCTTCAGCGTATGGAATAGGGACTTCCTTTAGTAGGGGTACCCGACAGATATTTCAAAACCTCGTCAATGGTGAACCCACGCTGATCAGTCTTTTCGTGAGAATAGAACACAATCGCATGAAAAAAAAACACATCTCTAGTAGCCGTCCTCACCCTCCACCATGAGAAGCTTCATCCTCCAATCCTTGTGATCCAGTTCCCCTTCCTCGTCTGCCCACTCGAAGTCTACATCAGGAGGACCACTTTCAAGTGTAGTAGTAAGAGGTCGACTGTCATCGATCCCACCAATGATATCAACGTCCTCGTCCTCCTGCAGCTTCTTTCGGTATGCTAACTCGGCCTCATCTTCCTGTAAGGCCGCTTCAGCTGGTTCAATTTCTACCGTACCCGTAGCCCTACTCACCAAGTCGAATTCACTCTCACCCTCCTCGTACCACACATTTTCATCTGCCTCCTCAAAGCCGCCCGCGAATGCGCCCCACCGCTCAGGCGAGGGACAGTGCCAAATGAGGATATCCCCTTGGGTGGTGGTTGATGCTAGGCGCGGCGCGCGTGGGTGCCACTGATCGCCGGTTGCCGTCAAGAAAGCGTGGGTCGCGTCACAGGGCAAATTTAGTTTGAGTAGGCACCAATCGATCCTGACAGCCTACATACATGCACATATAAGAGCGGTTCTCTGCCCCCGTCTAGGGCACTGGCGAATTGTCCGTCGTTTGATATATCCCAAATGTAAATTTTGTGTGCAGCCTTGTCTGCGGCACCTATTCAGAAAATAGTCAGGGTGGTATGCATTATCTTATCGAGAGGATTGTTCGGTGAAAAGAGGGGCAAGCGACCGAATTACTCTCAACTCTTACCTCCCGCTAGCCACTCCCCGTCGGGACTATATGACATTGCATGCCATGAAACTTTCGAGATAGGGTCGTTAAACCTGTGTGTGGGTTCTAGCTCCGTCTCAAAAACGGCCAGTTTGCTTGATTCTCCAGTGGTGCTTGGGTCTGGAGGGGAGGGGTAAGTGGGAAGCGTGAATTGGCGGATGGTACGGTCGGAGGAGTTGGTAGCGAGCCGTCTGCACGAGTAGTTAAGACATGGATGGCGGAATGCGGATGAAAGAGCCCACCCACCGACCACCATTCGCAAAATCTAGTCCTTTGATGACTCCAGCACCGGCTATACGATGCCTTCCGACTAGCTACAACAGGAAGGAAATAATGAGCGGCCGATAGAACAGATGGAAGATAGAAGACGAGCTGATGCATGTCAAAGTAGAACCCACCGTCTTAGTTCGAACATTGTAAACCTCGACAGTGCCCGCAGAGGTACCAACAAAGGCATATCGACCAGTGGGATCGAATTGAGCTGTTGTCATTATTGGACTACATCCATGGGCCGTCAAATTAATTTTGAATGGCGACCAACATTGAAGGAATTAAATGCATCAACCATAAGATATAATACCCACATGATGAATACGCAGTACATTCGAGTCATTGACGAGGATACAACACGGAGAATTGCAGGATGAGTGATCGTATACACGGATGTTTTTCAGTGACGTACCGTTTCTCCTCGTCCTCGCCACCTAGCTCGAACCGACCTCGGTGTGAGTTGCGCAGGTCGACAACGTACGCTTCTCCAGTGCTCAGTAAAGCGAGGATAATACGACTGCGCAGGCGTTACCAGCTGCAGAGAATGGTTGAACGTCACGAACCTATTCCTTGGATGAAAACTAGCTGTGACGACCGGCGCATCAAATCGAATGGTTGTATGCTTGCGAGGCGGATCGGAGGGAGATGCCAGGTCCCATATGATGATGTTCCAGTCTTTTGAAGCTGTGAGGATGAATCGCGAGTTACGCGACCAACTGCATATGTGAACAACAGCGACGAAGCAGTTGGCGACACATACTCAACGGCGGTAACTCCCTTCACATGTCCTTCACACCACCGTACGATGGCTCGTGTATCGAGGTCCCATATGACACCAGTACCGTCTGGGCGACCAGCAGCTACGAGCTTTCCTGACGGATCGAAACGGGCAAAAGACGCGCCAGAGGCGAGCGATGTTTGGATAGCTGATGGGTGGGTGATGGTGAACGGATCTGGTCGAGTACGTCAGGCAATTCTTGTGTTCTGATTATATAGGAGGACGTACTGAAGAGTGACTCGTTCATTTTTGGTTGTTGTGGTTCAGCTTCACGACGCTGCAGAATATCATATGTACTTAGAGGTCCCCTCAGATCAGCGCGGTGACGATGCCTGCAGCCCCACTCACCCTGCCTCACCCCCTCACAGCGGCTGACCTCTCTAAGCCATCGTATGTCAAGGACGTCCTCACAAACGTCGTCCAACCACTCTTTATTGCAACGCCCCATCCCCGCCTCCATACAGAAACAGCACGCGTGCTTGCACGTCCGGCCAATTCGCAGGATCTTTATCACCAACCGTGGAAGCACCATCCCGGCGGGCTTGACGAAGTCATCCGATGGTGTATATTAGATACTCAGGTATATTTCGCGTCCTGGCTCCTGCGACAACTCACCATGGTTCCTTAGCCCGCTTATTATGGGCAAACATGGCCTCCCATCATGATTTTCCTCGACGATTATCAAGTTTCGTTTAAAATCTGCGGTGCATATCTGGTTTCGAACTTGTTAACCCGCGTGCCCCCGGAACTACTTCTACGGACCGGTGTAGATGGACTCTTGTTTACTGTGCGTTGAATGTCGATAGTTTGTGATCGGGTTCCATGCTCTTATTGTCCTTCACTCTCTCCGTCCTTTAACAATGTCCTTTCCACCAGGTTTACACGTCTCTCTACCCTGCTTTCTTCATCCATTCTCGGAACTGTAATCATGTACACACCGCCTGTCCCTCCCCCAGATCCCGTCCCCGTCCCCGATACGTTTACAGATCCAGAGCACACAGAGTCGGACTCTGAGTCGATCACTCTCAATTCCATGCAAATGACTTCGCCAGAGAGAAATGCTCCGCATCCCACTCTGGTCGCAGCAGCGCATGTATTACCACTTGTTATAGCTGCACTCGGCATCGCTGCAATAAGGTTCCTAAAAGGCATCGTGCCTGTTGTTACTGGATGGCTAGCGCTACCTATTCCTACAGCCTCAACATCCCCAAGCTCAGTCGCAGAGAATGATATTGGAGTGGTAATGGCCACTTCCTACATACGAGGATATGCTGCTCCAAGCAGAAAGCGAGCCGCTTGCCCTTCATTTCGCAGCATTACGTATCATCCATGTTCTCTTGGATATATGTGCACCACGAATAGAGCCCTGGGCGGCCACTATTGTAGATGGGATGGCAAGATGCTGGGTTGACTGCATGGACCTGTCCAGCGCCGATATTAAACCATCAAGTATGGAAACACTTCAAAATTGCTTACAGGAGACCGCAGTCAAACTCCAGTGGATGTCCAAGCATTGTCAAGGTAAGTATATAACCTATAGCTAAGCAGCTCTCATTCCATGTTCTATGTTGACTCTGCAGAATGAATTAAAACAACTTCTTGACTTTAACAGCTTATTGCTTGATGGGTTGATAGGCAATATATTGAAGGATGCATAAGTAGTAGTCGTGCTGCTGGCTGCAGGTAGGGATGGCCGCCAGGGTGGCTGCCATTGTCATTATTGATAATGTTGGTCGTCATGATCGTTGTGGTGGTCATTGTGGTCGACGTTAGTGGCGGCGATAGGAACTTATGATGAACGTTGGTTGTGTGGTGGCAGTAGGGACTAACAGTGGCTTCACTAGTATTTTCATTTGATGTTGCAGCGAGGGACTTAGTAGTAGCGGGGCACGTGATTAATGGGTGTCCGCCACCCAACTGCTCCTCTGCCTCCATGCCATTTGGCGAGATAGTCTGTGGTGCACCCGGAAGCGGAAAATCAACGTATTGCTATGGAAAACACCAACTCTTTACCGCACTGCAACGACCCATATCCATCGTCAACCTCGACCCTGCCAACGAGAACATCCCGTACCCGTGTGCAATAGACATCTCGTGTCTCATCACTCTTCAGGATGCGATGGATGCGCATGGTCTTGGTCCGAACGGGGGAATGTTGTACTGCATGGAGTATTTGGAAGCAAATTTCGACTGGCTCGAATCTCGCCTCCACGAACTTGGGAAAGACGCTTATGTTTTGTTCGACATCCCAGGTCAGGTCGAACTTGGAACCAATCACGAGTCATTGAAATGTATTATACAACGACTATCTAAGATCGGTTTCCGTGTACGCGTCTCGATCCGAGATGTCATTGGCCTGGCTCGCTCGCTCACTGCGCCGTTTGACTTGACAGCTAGCCGCAGTACATTTGTGTGATGCACACTACGTCACCGACGCTGCGAAGTATGTATCCGTCCTTCTCCTCTCCCTTCGAACCATGCTTCAGCTGGAACTGCCCCATATCAACGTATTGTCCAAAGTCGATCTACTCTCGCAGTATGGTGACCTAGGTGTGCTGTTTGTTGATCCTCACTTGCCTGCGTCCTAATATTTTCACAGACTTCAATCTGGACTTTTACACCGAGGTCCAGGATCTCTCATATCTGCAGAATGTCCTAAATACTGTATCGCCACATTTCGCAGCGCTTAACATGGCGTTCGTATCCGTCATCGAGGATTTCGGCCTCGTGGGGTTCGAGACGCTCTCTGTAGAGGTGCGTTGAACCCCTGCTTCCGTAGCCACGTTATGTGCTTTGCCGTGTGAAGTTGACTACATCATTCAAAGGATAAAGCATCTATGCTCCATCTCTCACGTGCCATCGATCGTGCGACGGGACATGTATTCGTACCCCCAAAAGATGTCCCTGCCCCAGAAGGCACCATTGATAGTTCAGCTGATTCCTCATCTGCTCGACCAAATGCATATGGCCTATTTTCTACAGCAGCAGCTCCGATTCCAGGTGATGTAGGAGATGTCCAGGAGCGGTGGATCGACGCCAGAGAGGAGTATGATGCATTCGAGAAGAGGGAGTGGAGGAAGGAGGGCGAGATCATTCGGGAGCAGGCTTCCAGGGACAAAGCGGAGATGGGGGGAATCAAGACGGGTGGCATCAGGGAGAGGAAATGAAAACTGTGAGTCATCTACTTCGTCATCAATCTTTATCAACCCGTCAAAGTTTTCAGCACCATGATGCTCCTTTTTCCCCTTGCATCTTCGGCGATGTACGAAGAACCTCTAGTTGACCGAATGTATCCGGCGATCCGTGTGCTTCTCTGTATCTTGGAAGTACCAAGATTTTGTCTCGGAACAAACTAATAGCAGGTCCAAATCCAATAAAGTCGAGCTTCGGAATGCAAACGACCATCCTCTGGCGTTATATCGTTATGGAATCGCACTTGATGGTTTCCTTTCCAGTTCGATCAGTTACAAACTCCATCCTATAGTCCAACCATTCAATCGCAACCAATCACAGAGTAGACTGATAAGCGTAATAGTAGCCTTTCGATTTGCCAACGGTGGGAACAATCACCAGCGTGCGCGGCTCAGCTCATCCTACACTCGGTTACCATCACTTCGGACGGCCCACCAAGTCGGACACATCCTTGAAACACACAAAATCACAACTTAAATTTACATCACAATGGTGTATACAAGTAAAATAAAGTTTTCTGAAGTTCAACTGTTGGAATTGGTGCAGAAATGGTTGAGATACAGTCATTTACTGGCACTTGAACCACCTTATCTTTGATGCACAACAACAAAACAAAAAGAAAAGTAGATCAAATAGTGTGAATACCTTTATATACACTAGATACACTCCTCTACAAGTGGCTTTGGAAATGCAAAGTGTATTGGGTGAATAGTGAGCACCTGATGCTGGCCCAGTCATGCATGATGGTATTGTAGCTCCAGTAAACTAGTCATGCAAGATTCATTGTAATGTAGTAGAGTGACAATACAGTAAAGTCTGCCATGCATGACACCTGCCCCTCTGCCCACACAAACTCCACATGTCATTTCCGCTTTTTTGGTAGGTTACATAAGCTG
>Ga0307518_10001622_pt1 | contig 16614 bp, 15 predicted proteins | sample 25_EM_MG_FD_203889 | JGI IMG/M metagenome (GOLD analysis project Ga0307518, IMG submission 203889) | Populus trichocarpa ectomycorrhiza microbial communities from riparian zone in the Pacific Northwest, United States - 25_EM | ecosystem: Host-associated > Plants > Roots > Unclassified | place...
CTTCCATTATAATTGATTTCGCACTTTCAAAACAGATATTTTAAGTTATTATGTTTTAAAAAATGTTTTTAAAATATAATATTTAAAATTGTTGTATTTTAAAAGCGTGATGTTTAAATATATCATTTTTTTAATAATAATAATATTTATTAAATTTCATGCTTATAAAATAATAAAAAATATAGTTCTTGTCGGATGAATTTTGTATGTGATAAAATTATAAATAGTTTAATGGAACAATAAAAAATATTTTTTATAAAATATTATTTATTTCATGATGTAATAACAGTAGTTAAATCGATAATATTTCAATGAAAAACTATCAATATTAATATATGTTTTTTTTAATTATTTTATAACTTCAGTTTGAAAAGCATTTTTTAACTAAACACATTAAACTAGTTTTTGTTCAACCTCAATTTCAACCACAGTTTTAACCAAACATATATTTTTTCAAATTAACCTCAACTAAAAATACTTTTTATAAAACAACTTTTTTAAAACCACAACCATAACAGCTACCACAATACCAAACACACTCTTATTGGAGAAGGTGCAATACGGTTCTTTGGCGAGGCCGAAATTTTCATCCTCTATGTTGGAACATAACTTTGGAAGGAAATCTCCCAGGATCTCCAGAAAATGAAGAGAGAGGACAACTACACATGGTTTTCACTTTCTTAAAAACAAAAGGGGTATAATTTGATGCAATCGTGTAAAAATTCTAAAAATCTGTACGCAAGAAAAAATAACTTGAAAAAGCTAAAATTATATTATACCACCTGAACTAAGACATTAAAGTTATTAGATACAAAAAATTCAAATCTTATAAATATAATAAATTATGAACTGAAAGTATAGGAAAAACACCATGAAATGAAGTAAAAGTATATGAATGCTACAAAGACAAGATCTTTGATAAGTCCAAAATAAGTTTAATGAAGACCTTAAAGTATAAGTAACTTTTCACACACAATACAAACTAAATAATATTATTTATAATAGGTAAAAACATCCTAAACAAGACTGATAAAATAGTAAAAAAATATTTTTTGTTGAATTCTGAAAGCTTGACTTGGTCTAAATATTCTGAATAAGCTCATCGAGTGCCTTTTTAATCTTCCTTATTATTAGCCAAATTAGAATCTCTAATGGATAATTTGATGATGCTTGATGATTCTCATTATTCCCCCTCCTCAAAGGATCCGATCTCAAATATTCACCTACATCAAACAAAGAAAGATCATAAACATTAAAAATAGCACTAACATCATACTCACATGAAAGATCCATTTTATATGTATTGTCATTGATTTGCTCAAGAACTTGGAATAAACCATCTTCTCTAGGCTGCAACTTAGATCTCATATGGGCTAGAAATCTTTTTTTCATCATATGCACCCAAACCCAATAAACTAGTTAAGAAATAACACGTCTACGATCTTTGTTAGCTTTAAATGCTTATTATTCATTTTTTTTCCCGCTATATGTTATCGAACACTTTCATGAAGTGTAGTCATCATCTGTTATTTCTTATTACAATCAATATTACTTTCATCAACAAGTAGATTAAAACCAGAAACAACCTCAAATGGTGAATGATCAGTAGTAAAATACATGCTTGTATTATATACAAATTCAATAAATGACAAACAATCCTCCCACTTTTTTAGATTCTTTTGAATGAAAATAAAAAAAATAAACTAGTTAAAGTTCTATTTACTACTTTTATTTGACTATCCGTTTATGGATGACACGTAATAAAAAATAATAACTTAGTTCCTAACTTCTCCACAACCTTTCAAAAGTAGCTAAAAAATTTAATATCACGATAAAAAACAGTGCGTATATGAACACCATAAAGTCACACCATCTCTCTAAAGAATAAATCAATAATGTTGGTTGCATCATTATTTTTATAATATGATATGAAATGTACCATCTTATAAAACTTATCTACAACTATAAAAATAGAATCCTTTAACCTTTTTAACCTAGGTAAATCTAAAACAAAATCTATGAAAATATCTACCCATGGTTTCTTAGGTACATTTTAGTGAGTATATAAACCATGTGGTAAGACCTTAGATTTAGCTTGTCTACATGAAATGCATCTATAGCACACTCTTTGCACATCATGTTTAATTCTAGGCCAATAAAAGTGTTTATACAAAACATCTAAAGTCTTCTTGACACCAAAATATCCTATTAAACCACCTTTATGATCTTTATAAACAAGCAATTCATGCATAAAATTATCAGACATATAATTTATTCTCTTTAAATAAATAACCATCAAGTCTATAAAATTATTAATAGATCGACATTTCACAAGCATCATACACATTAGCAAAACCACTATCATCAGTATATAAATTTTTCACATGCTCAAATTCCAATAATTCCACATTCAAAGTTGAAAGAAAAACATATATACCTCCTAAATAGTGCATTAACCACTACGTTATCCTTACCTTACTTGTACTTAATCACACATGAAAAAGTCTCAATAAATTCAACCCACTTGACATGCGTTACATTGTCTTTTCAAATGCTTCAATGACTCGTGATTTGAATGTATGACAAGCTCTTTCAACCATAAATAATGATGTCAAGTCTCCAGAGTCCTTAGTAATACATAAAGCTTATTTTTGTAAGTTGGGTAATTCAAGGCGGCTCTATTAAAGTTTTTGCTAAAATAGACAATTGACTGCTTCTCTTACATTAAAACAACTCAAATTTTTATTCCTGAGGCATTAAATCCAATCTCAAAAGCTTTATAAAAGTCAAGTTATGCTAATAAATGTGCCAAACTTAACCTTTCTTTAAGAAGATAGAATGCATTATCTTGTTCAATACCCTATTTAAAGGCAACTGACTTTTTGATAATTTCATCAAGTGGCGTGGCTAGTGTGTTAAAATCCTTAACAAATCTCCTATAAAAACTAGCCAAACCATGAAAACTCATTACCCTAGTTATTGACTTAGGTGTTGACCATTCTTGGATAACTTTCACATTTTTCTCATCTATTCCAATACCTTTTGCATTAATAACATTATAAAGAAACACAACTTTTTCAATGCAAAAAGTATATTTTTTTTTCCAAATTAGCATATAATGTTTCTTTCTTGAAAAACATTAAGCATAAAATGCAAATGCTTAATATGTTCATTCAAACTTTTGCTATAAACTAAGATATCATCAAAATACACAACAATGAATATGCCAATAAATGCATGCAAACTATGATTCATCAATCTCATAAAAATACTAGGTGTAGTAGTAAGATTAAACGACATGACTAACCTTATACAATCCATATTTAGTCTTAAAAACAGTTTTCCATTCATAGCCTTCTTTCATCCTAATATGATGATATCCACATTTTAAATCAATCTTAGTAAAAATACAAGAACCATGCAATTCGTCTAATATATCATCTAGCTTAGGAATGAGATGTCTATATTTCATTGTAATGTTATTGATAGCATGAAAATCAATACACATCCTCCAAGTTCCATCCTTTACAGGTACAAGTAACACCGGAACAACATATGGACTCATGCTTTCCCTTGTACCTTTAGACATCAACTTCTCAACTTGCCTTTGAAGTTCCTTTGTCTTATAAAGATTAGTTTGATAGGCTAGTTGGTTAGAAATCACACTTTGAAGTACGAGATCGATTTGATGTTTAATTTCCCTTATCAATGGTAAACCACTAGGAATTTCTTCGAGAAACACGTATTTGAATTCCTGTAATAAAGAAACAACAACATTAGGCATAGAAGGATCAAGTTTGTTAGTATTAAAATAGGCCTGTTTCTATAAAACTACAAACATAGGTTGGTTAGTATAAAAAACATTCTTGATTTCACTTTCTTTTTCATAAAAAACTCTTTTTTTCTTTATTTTCCCTTAACACTCTCTTTTCTCTTACTTTCTTTATTTTCTCATTGATTTTTCTCTCCACCCTTTGCTAAATCTCTAATTTTTTCCCTTTCGGCCGGATTTGACTTTTCTTTATTCTTATAGCTCATGATCAAATTTGTATTTTCATTCCTCTTGGCCTTACTTTCCCTTTTCAATATCAATTAGTCCTTGTAGACTTGTTTCGGTGATAATGGTATAAATATGATGGGTTTTCTATCTTTTATAAAATAATACATATTTCTAAACCCATTATGTACAACCTTCTTGTTAACTACCATGACCTTTCCAATAGCATATGACTCGCATGCATAGAAACTACATCATATAAAACTTTATTGTTATATCTCCCAATAAAAAAAATGAAACTAAAAGCTATTTATTAACCTTCACTTCCTTACATTCATTCAACTAAAATTTATAAGGTATATAATGCTTTGTAATATTTAAATTCAACTTTCTAATAAGCATAAAACTTGTAATATTAGCACAACTCCCACCATATATAATCATACTACATAACTTATTGTTGACGTGGCATCTAGTATGTAAAATATTATCCCTTTGTTGCTTCAAATCATCCTCTTTGAGTTCAACATTCAATGTTCGTCTAACCATAAATGATTCTTCCTCAACCAGATACTCTACATCCTCATCACTAGTATTCTTAAATGGCATAATCTCATCATCAATGTTGTCAGTTTTAGTTTTAACCTCCCTATAATCTTATAAAATCATAGCTCTCTTATTTGGATATTTAGAAGCTATATGACCTATTCCCAAACATAAAAATCATTTGATATGATGGTTACGATGTGTTTGAGTATCAGATTTATCTCTAGTGTTGATGAAGACTTTTTTTTCCCTTTAAGTGGTTTGACCTTAACTCCTCTATTTGTTTTGGTTTGGGCAGCCCTATCCTTTCTATAACTCGACCTCCATGATTAAAAAAACATAAACCTTGGACTTATCGTGCACTGCCATTTCATTTAAGTTGTCGTTCCATCTTCGTAACCATAAACACCAATGTCTTTTAACTCTATATAGTGTTGCAACTTCACTCTGTTTGCTATGTCGTGGTTCAACCCATTCAAAAACCTAGCCATAATAGCTTTTCTATCCTCCACCATATTCGCTCAAATCATAGCGATTTCTATCTTTTTATGGTAATCTTATGCACTTTTAAACCACTAAGTTAGACTTTGTAACCTTTGAGAGACATCCTGGTATTAATGTTCCAGAAAAAATCTCTTCTTCATGATCGCTTTTATCTTATCTCAAGTGTCAATAATCCTCTCATGGTGTTTCCTTCTACTCAAAACAAGTTGATCCTACCAAATTATAGAATAATTGGTAAACTCAATAACATCAAGATTTACTTTTTTATCCTTTGAATAATGGTGACCAAGGTTGTCAAAAACGCTTTTTTGACACGACATGGAATATACAATATAAACTCGGATCATAAACTCGAATCGTATAATCATAAGAAAAATATTTTAACTAATTATATATTGACAATTTCAGTCAAGTAGTAAATAATAACATGACACAATTAAAATAAAAGTGAAATAAATAATACAAATGTCCAAACACCTTAAAATACATAATTTAAATAAAAATTCATACATGATTTAAATAATTTAAAAATACAATATAATACAATTATGTCCATAGAATTTTATTAACTAAAAAATTAACAAATCTAAAACAAACAATCTGTTCAATAATCAATATATACATCAACAAGGATGTCTAGTGTAGAGAGTTGGACAAAATACAAAAAAAAAAGCATACATGTATATAGTTAAATTCCTGATTGAATCAAGTTGAGTGGAGTTAAATAAGCTACTAAAACCCTGATTGAATCAACCTGATTTTATTGTGTTAATATTTTATATGGTTAAATTAGAAATTCAATTCTAAATTAAACTTTCAAGTCATGACATAATGAAATGTAAAATTAAACTTTCAATCACATATTATGGAGTGGAGTGTCGGGGGACTCGGACAGGGAGGCAGTAAATTTTTAAACTTCTATCAAACTCGTAAAATCGGTTTGATTTTACCGAGTTTGGTCGATTTTGACCGAGTTTGACTGATTTTGACCGAGTTCGAGTTTCTAACCCGATTTTACATGTTATATACATGTTGACTCGTAAAATCGTATGATTTTACTAGTCAATTTGTGATTTTGACGACAATGATGGTGACCATTGGATATCAACTCAACCTTTTTCTCTTACTCACCCAAGCCTCTTGACTTAGCCCATTGAACTCCTCTTAGATCCACTTTATTTTAGGCCTTAGAATATACCCAATGGACACTTCTAATGGATCATTTGATGTCGTAGTCAGGATTACAATAGGAATGTACGACCAACTAACAATTCAGGTTTTTCATTGTCATGGAAGCTGAATTTCAAGGGACAGGGGGTTGCCCAATCAAAACCCTTTACTAGTACTAAAGCCAAACTACCCAAAACCAAGGTTGATGTCTCCACTGGTTCTAAAAATAAATTCGATACTCAACCTAAACATATTTGTGATATTAAATGTTTTAAGTGGTAGGGCTTGAGCATTATGCTTTAAAGTGTCCAAACAAGATAATAATGGTTACTAGAGACAATAGAGACATGTAGTTCAAAAGTCATAGATCTGATTATGAAGACATGCCACCATTAAAGGATTGTACTAATAAGGAGGTTGCATACCCAGTTGAGGGTGGGGTCTTGGTTATAAGGCATACAATTCAAGTTCAAGTCAAGGAGGATGATATTGATTAACAAAAGGAGAATATCTTTTATACACGTTGCCATGTATAAAACAAGATGTGTAGTTTGATTATATATACTGGAAGTTGTGCTAATGTAGCTATCACTACCCTTATTAATAAACTAAACTTGTGTACTATTAAACATCATAGACCTTATAGATTGCAATAGTTGAATAATTGTAGTGAGGTGAAAGTGACTAAGCAAGTCTTGGTTCTGTTTTTTATTGGGAAGTATGTTGATGAGGTTCCATGTGATGTGATTTCAATGTATGTAAATCACATCTTGTTGGGGAGACCATGACGGTTTGATAGGAAGGCAACAAGAAAGCAACACATGATGAGGTTATAGATAAATATATTATTGTAAAAGATAGTAAAACCATCCCTCGTGTACCTTTTACACCCAAATAGGTGTATAATGATCAAATAAACTTGAAACTGGAACATGATGACGTGGGTAAAGAAAATCAAAGTGAGGAACAAGGTGAGAGAAGACTATCAAATTTGGCCACAATTGAAAACACTTCTTCCACTGCCCAAAACCATTTGGCCAATAACTTATACCATTTAGCCACTTCTAAAACAAACCTAAATCTGGTCGAGAGTGGAGGTAAGACCTGGTGAGTGAAGAAAGTAAGTGAGCGAATGCGAATTGTGTGGAAAAACTAAAGAAACAACCTGATTTTTATGCTAAAAAGGATGAGGTTAAATTCACCTATTAATCAAACCAACTGATAATCCTACTTGTTTACAAGAAAGTTTATTTTAATACTAACAAACTTGACCCTTCTATTCCTAATATTGCTATATCTTTGTCACGGGATTTTGAGGATGGTATAAGACGATCAAATTCAGATTTTAGCTTAATTTGTTATGTTGTGTAGCTTTACACCAACAAACATAATTGTTGATCTGATTGTTAGATCAAGCTAAAGTTTTTGCAGAAGTTTTCAAAGATCTTTTTTTTTATTCTAGGTTAATTTCAGGACAATCAAATTTTTTAAGGCTTTCTAATAAAAGGTAGAAGTTATTGTTCATATTTTTCTATGTATTTCTTGATGAGATCCATAGTGGTTTGCCACTGATAAAAGATGCAATCAATAATAATATGGTAAATGTTAGACTTGATGGAAATAAAAAGCACTAGTGGTGAAAGCATTTTTTAAGAGGGTACGACAATATGTTGAGAAAAAAAAATGAGAAGTATGTATTCCAAGCAAGCAAATGATGAAAAAAGGTTTGTCTTTGAACCAAAAGATTGAGTTTGGGTGCATATGTTTAAAAAGAGGTTTCCTGGACGTAGGAAATCAAAGTTGATGATTAGAGAAGATGGTTCATTCCAATTCCTCGAAGGAGTCAATGCCAACAAAGTGAATTTACAAGGTGAGTATAATATTAGTGCTATATTCAAAGTTTCTAATTCTTATTTGTTTGATGTTAGTGATGATTCGAGGTTGAATGCTTTTGAGAATAGAGAAGATGATGCGATCCTGGTTACAACATCAAGGGATCCATTTGGAGTGTCCATTGGGTTTATTCTAAGACCTAAAATGAAGTGGATCAAAGAGAAGTTCAATGGGCTAAGTTAAGAGGCTTAAGTTAAAAAGGTTCAGATTTGCCAGTCTGGATCTTTGTATACTTTTTGGGTCATATCTGAAGCTATATGAGGGTTTTGGATGCGATTTTAATTGGGCTGAAGGCCATACATCTTTACCTTCCCAACGATAAATGGTAGTTCCGCTAATTCATCCAAACGAGAGAGAACAATGTGTTTAAAGTTGGGTCTAGAATCTGTCAACAAAGTGCGAAAACAAGAAAGACATTATTTCCTTAAGAGTTATTGATTCCATTCATTACAAGAAGTCCTTATTATTACTAAGAACATATGTCAACCTTTGAGTTACTTATTTTACAGGGATTCCATATCAAACACGAAGAATTAATTGGTCAGAAATTAATTCTTATTTTACAAGGCACCAAACTTTAGTTTAGCAAGGATTCTTCAACAATTATTTCTCTTGGGTATTTTTCACCATCATATGCGGTAAATGGTGAAAAATAATTTTAGACTATTGTTTTATTTATTTTATTATTTCTAGATCTTATTTTAATTTAATTAGTTTAGGCTTTATTTAAATTGGGTTCATGTCTGACCCATTAGCATTAGGTTTTTTATTTTATTTTTCAGAGTATAAATACTCTTTGTAAGGATAAAATATTAAAACTTGATAATACTATTGCTGCTGAATTTATTCAGCTTGTGTGAGAGAGATTCTCATATTTTTTGGTTCTCAAACGAACTAAATTGACTTATCAAAGATTAAGTGGCTTCATGACGTCTTCTTTATACTTCTCATTCACAATTTGGTATTAATAGAGTAGGGGTTTGTTTTTTGTTCACACTCTTATCAAAACTCTTTTGGTTTTTCAAGATTCATTGTCAATCTTGTAATGGGTTGCGTGACCAGTTATCATGAGGTTCGTATCATAAGACCTCTCATTCCTAGATTTAAGGATGTTATAAGTGGGTATGCTTGTATGATATTCAATGGTTGGGATTTGAGTCATAGGAATGCAGCCTTAATTACCGAGTTAGAGTTTAGACATACCTTTTAAATCAAGTTTGATTTAATTACTGCAGTTAAGCAATGTTATATAAAGATTTCATTACAATACAAGGTGCAACTTTCAATTACAACTTATGTACAATTACATTAAATGCATGAATCAACATGTTAATGGTATTTGTGTGGGGGATATCACAAGAATTCTAATTTATTTGAGATATAAAAATGGAAATAGCACCACGCAAGTATCAGGTCAATGGTTATTCAATCCCACTATTATATTGACTCATATTTTATCGATAATGTGATTTTGATAATTGTTAAAGCTGATATAAGTATTAAAATTGCAACCATTTAAGCTATTATATATAGTGATTTTTTGTATGATGTCTCATACAAAAAAGCGTGGGTAGCTAAACAGAAAGTATTGGAGTAGATGTTTGGTTCACATGAGAAGTCCTTTCAAATGTTGTTTAGATTTCTATTAGCTCTGAAGGAATCAAATCCAAGTAAAATTGTCGAGCGCGATCACAAATTAAATTAATAATGGTAATAGAGCAATCAATATTTAGGAGAGTATTCTAAGCATTTAGAGCGTAATTCAGTGGTTTCAATATTGTCGTTTACTGATAAGTATTGATGACATTCACTTTTATAGGAATTACAAGGTAAATGTGTTGATTGGAGTTGTTTATAACAAGAATAATGGAGTTTTTTTTTCCCATTGTGTCATGCTCTGGTCAAAGAAGAGACGAACAATAACTGGATATGGTTCTTAGATTTGCTTAGCCGACATGTCATGGGTGGTCGTAGCAGATTGTGCATGATATTAGATAGACATGCAATAATTAAGAATGTTATGACATGAATATAGTTTGAGCCCATTAGTTGTCATCGTTATTGTTTGTGATACTTTATTAGTAACTTCAACAACAGGTTCAAAGTTGCGGCTTTGAAGAAAATGTTGAAAAAGATGTGTAACGAACCTTTAAAAAGGAAATTTGATACATTTTATGTTGATATGATTGAGAAAGATGAAAAAAATAATAAAGAATAGCTAAAAGTTGAACCTAAAAAATATAACACTCTCATATGATGGTGGTCATTAATTGTTATGACAATATAACAACTAATTTATTAGAGGTTTTTAGTATGAAATGTTTTCTTGGCTTGCCCATAATGGCTATATTGTAAATGATCTTTTATAGGTCAAACAAATATTTGTTGAGTGCATAAGCAAGGTTGAAGATTTCATAAGAAGTGGTGTAGTGGCATTCACAAGTACTTAATGAAGTAACTGTTGATGAAAAAAATAAAAAATATATTTCCTAAGCCTATTTAATCTTGAAATTAGCTTATTTCAAGTTAAGACTACTCTCATGTTGGTAGTTAAAAAGAGGTGTGATAAACGATTAACTTAAAAAAATAAAGCTTCACTTTGGTAAATAACAACTATATCATTAACTATATTTACTTCTCATTGCATATTGCACCTAGGAAATACTTGAATTTGAATAATTTGTCAAACCCTTTATTTTGTAAATAGCTCATGTATGTTATGTATGTATGTATGTATGTATGTTATGTATGTATGTATGTATGTATGTATGAGTAGTGCCACCCATCAAACTGAATTATTTTATATATTTTTTTCCTACTGTACTATTTAAAAAATAAAACATCGATGTTGTTTATGTACTAGGAATAAGTCAAGAAGTTACAATACACTTAAAAAAGAAGAAAAAAGCGCAAAATGTTGGTTTGAAGTAATCCTCGGATTACTGGAATTAATTCGAAATTCAAACTCATGACCTTAAACTCTAACCACTTGGAAGTTAATTAGGACTCTACTCCATTCCATCAAGGTTAACACTTGTAAGATTCCTAGTAGTAACTAACTCCTCTTTCCCAAGAAAGTATTATCTTAAAGTAACCGTTTTTCACGTACGCAAAGGATTAAAGTCCAAATCCCATACAATTTTAGAACCCTAATTAATTCCCTGCCTTGTTCCGTCTCTTCTATCCATATAAGTAAAGACTAGTCTGCATGCATAGCATTCTTCTCTTTTTGTTACATTGCCTTCTAGGTTTATATATTCATACATATATTTAAAAGTAAATCACAACAAATTGAAACCTCACCAAGAACAAGAGATTAACCACACAATGGCTCGCATTAGCAATGGTGTCTTTACATTTATAAACTCGTTGATCTTGATCCTAGGCCTTGTCTCTATCGCCGCTTCTGCTTATCTAATGATGCATCACTCTTCCTCCTTGTGTCAAAAAGCCCTACAACTCCCTTTATTTTTACTGGGTGTCTCTTTATTTGTGGTGTCATTGCTAGGGCTAATGGGATCACTCTGTGAGAAGACTTTTTGGATCAAGATTCATTCTTGCTTCAACTTTTTGTTGATTGTCGGGCTCATATGTTTCACTGTTTTTGCATTCATTGTCACAAATAAGGGTGCAGGCAAGGCCTTGTCAAGGATAGGGTACAGGGAGTACAGGCTCGGAGATTACTCAAATTGGTTGAAGAATCACTTTGTGAATCAGAATAATTGGGATGAGATCAGGAGTTGTTTGATGGACGCTCATGTTTGCCAGAGTCTTGATATTCATTCTGATGTTAATCAACAGGTTGCGGATTTTTACAAGACCAAATTGTCTCCTGTACAGGTATTATCTATTCTCTTTTGATCAATATTTTACATCTAAATATACATGAGATTCATGAATCGATAATATTCCAACTCTTACCGTTTTGAGTTTGAATATTGTTTAGTTGGTACATATGATTTTCTTCTCTTTCGCTAGCAGCTGCTTGTAAATCTTGATTTCGGTAGAAACGTCCGCTGTGTCTAATGCAACAATTCTTACGTTGGTAAAGACATCGTCGAGGCTGTTGCATGCAAAACATAATATGTTTGGTTTTTTATGTTTTTAGTCTGGTTGCTGCAAGCCCCCAGCAGACTGTGGATTCGAATATAAGAATGCAACATTCTGGATAGTGCCCGAGTCTGGCCCAGCAGTGCAAGACTCTGACTGTACCACATGGAGCAATAACCAAAACAAGCATTGCTACGACTGCAATTCATGTAAAGCTGGATTTCTCGCCAACATTAAGAAAGAATGGAGGATTTTGGCCATCGTCCTCATCTTTATCACCGTTTTTCTCATCATCTTATACTCCCTTGGTTGCTGTGCCATCAGGAGCATCCATCAATCCCATTCCAAATACTCCAAATTTGGTCCTTAAGCTTCTTTAGTCAGTACTCTAGTTTCTAACTAGATTTGTTTAGCTTTCTTGGAATCTAGTGCAACGATTTATGCGCTGATGGCTTAATTAAATTTTAACTAGTCCATGATGATGTAACTTGAATTATTCTTGTTTGGTGCATTGCATTTGACTTTCATCATTATGTATTCTGGATTCCTAGACTCAAATAATATTTCTTCCTAATTTAGAAAAATATTTGTTATTTTTCTCATGAATTTTATTCAGGTGAGTTTCTTTGAACATCCTCAGCATTGCTTGCATTAATTCTACATAATTCATGCAGCCCACTAACCCCCAACTCTCTCCCTCTCTCATCTTCTCATCCACAACTGAAGCCAAGACACCGCCCTCCACCACACCATTTCATCACCAATCTCAACTTCCTAACACACATCAGCAACACTTACTTCTTCCGGGGCACAATTGTTACAATCAAGATGAGAATTTTATAATGCCTAGCTGATCAGGCATTTGTGTTTTTTATTGGAATCTAAGTTGACTGGTTCTCTAAAAAATTCCCTTCGATTTTCCAGGTCCACTGGACTTGTAGCTCTGGGATTTCATGATAATGAATTTGAACCAATAACTTTTCCACATTTTTTTAAGGGGATCTGAAAGCCTCACCAGCATAACGCACATTTCCAAGTTCCTCTTCAATGCGCAGAAGCTGCAAGCAAATCGAAACCCGCCAATAAAGTGATGAACATAGATTTGAACAAATGAAATAAACAGACTATTTTTTTTTGCAGAAAGTAACAGGGAATAGACAATATTGCTGATCTAAGAAAGGTTTTAGAGACGCACAATATTCTTAGGAGAAGGATAAGAAAATAGTTAGCTTCTGAGTTTAGCAGAAAAGGCCCACCTGTGGACAAGATTATTCTTTGTTGTATCCACTTGTGGGTGTTCTAACATTAAAATTTCAGTCCATCAAGAAGGTTTTATAAAGTAGGGTGCATTAGATCACCCAATCAAGCCAAATCTCAGAAAATGGCTCTAATTGTAATCAACTTGATCTAACTAGCTGCCTTTTCAGCCCTCTCCTGATACAAATGGACGTCTGCATGTGTGTGTGAGAGAGGTCTGTGTGTTATCTAGATTCTAGAGGTAGAAAAAGCATTATACTTGAAAATATGGATGCTACAAGCAAATGGTGGGAAGGCGTTGAAGAAATAAGAGAGACAAGAGGAGAGCTGCATCTGCAGCAATATTTGAAAGGGAAATGAACAGGTAAACTATAAGAAGTTGCAGTTTTTACCTGATTATACTTGGCCAACCGCTCACTTTTGCAAGGAGCTCCGGTCTTAATCTGTGCATTAGAACATGTACAGTCAATTCCATAAGATCAAAGAAAATGCAGTTCATCAGTTTATTAGCCCAAGTCTACGGAGTTGAGTCAACAAACCTGTCCATTGGCCAGCCCAACAGACAGATCAGCTATGAGATTATCCTCAGTTTCACCACTTCGGTGGCTGACCATCGCACCCCAACCTGCAGCTTTGGAGTCGAATGCTGCCCTAATGGATCCAGTCACTGTACCTATCTGGTTGACCTGCAAGTCAATAAATCAAGATTAGCTAATTTAATTACACAGTCAGTATGGAAGATATTCACTTCACGTTTCATTTTCCGAGAGCAGGAAAAAAAAAAAACTCAGTAATGTTCATAGCTCATGAGTGATGTAAATTAACCTGTTATTTTTTATTCAAGCCAATATTGTTTTGAACAATTTTTTTTTTGAAAGAACAAAACCGTTTATTTTTTTTATAAAAATTAAAAAAATAGGCATATCTCACTAAAATTTTGATCAAGTCGTTTAGGTTATGGATTGACCGATTGAACCACTTGGTTTAACCAGTTTAACTATATTAATAATTCAAATTGAATCTAGGTCAAGTGTAGACCCTGGGGTGGTGGTGGGTCAACCTCTTAAGTCAAGTTTTTAAAATGATGATTTATCTTAAAAATAATTTTTTATGTATATACTAAAAAATTAATAATTTTTTTTTAAAATTAACCTTAAAATCTCATCAACTCTAAAAAATGAGAATAAGCAAACTAACTGCCATGTCGGTTAAACTTGCTTGTTTTTTTTTTTGGATGTTGAACTTCAACCTCTTCTTTGTAATACCCTATTTCTTTTCTTCCAAGTGCATTTTCAAGTTCTCACTTTTGACACTTTCATAAGGTTGACCATTTATTGATATGATAAATCCATAATCTTTCATTTTTTCTTCTTCATAAGCTTACTATCTAAAATTTCTTACGAGATTTTTTGTCGTGAGCATTATAAAGAGGGAGACAATTGTCATAACCTAATTTTGGATTCCCCATCAAATTATCCTTTTAAAAAAAACAAAAGTTAAAAAAATAAAAAGCAACAAAAAAAAATAAAAAATAAAAATAAAAAAAGACTGACAACTTGTCAAGAGCAGGCTGAGAAGGGTTTTAAATGCATGGAGGAACCAAGCTAGAATTTTGGACAAAATCAGGAGCCTAATTGTACCCAAGATTGAAAGACAATGCAGATTCAAGGTTAAATTAAATGATTATTGGAGAAATTTGCATAAAAATTAAGTCTGAAAACTTAATTAGACTTTTAATAAGTCAATTTGATTTAATCATGAGCCCAATTAAAGATCTAATTAAGTTTAAGAATTAATTTGAGTCAAATTAAAAGAATTAATTAAGTGTAAAGATTTAATTATACTTTTAATGGGTCAGATTAATTTTATTAGCGACTTATTTGGTGAAACAATAAGTTTGAAAGCCTAATTTGAGCTTATTTTAGAAGACTGAAATTTCAAAAGACCATATTTATTTTTTCCAAGCTCAATTGGGTGAGATAAGACATAAAATTACAAGAAATTAGAAGTTTAAAGGTCAATTGAGGATTAAATTGAAGAATTTTGAAACCAATGATCACTTTGTAAAAAACCCAGAAATTTGAGGGTCCAATCAAAGAATGTCAATGGTGAAATTGTAAGGAATCCAAAAGATTAGGGCTGATTGAGTGCTCCATGACAAAGTTCCAAAGATATAAGGACCAAATTAAAAAAATACCATAATTTCACTATTTATTGTCTTCTTCCTATTAAAACAAGAGAAAAAGATGACCATGTGTCTACCTTTCAGCCCTAATTTCTCCCTTACCCTTTCACCATACCACACAAATTTTATGTCAAATTATACCCTGGTATTTGTTCTTTACTCTAAGATAAATTTCAACTCTAATTGCACAAAAAACAATTGCATATTCTCTTCCAAAAACAATACCTAGTATTGTTCTACTTGCAAAAACAGTCTTGGACCTTTCTTTGTCAATTGTAGAAAAGAACAAGGTTTTGTCCTTAGCTCTAATGAATGACTGAGATATATTCTTCAATATCAAGGGTTGAGATCCCATTAACTCATAATAAATAAAACCCCCCCATAAAACCCGGGGGGGGGGGGGGGGGGAGGGGCACTGCCATGAACAAACCTCCTATCCATGACTGCAACAACCATTTCCTTAATCCGTCCAGCTTAAAAAAAAAACCCTAAAACAACTCTCAAACAAATAGCAACCCTTTCCATCTGTGACAACCACTATATGACAACTCTCAAACCTCCTCAAAACAACCCTTACAAACAATGATAGTAACAACCAACTATGAAGAAAAAATAGGAGCAAACATCGAACTTCAACATAGTAAAGCTCCCACTAAAGAGAACAGTTTGTGGCACTAATAAATGGGAATCCAAGAGGAGAAGTAGTAGTTTCAAACCTTATAAAAATTTCTCCCATCAGTAGCATCATTAAAACACAGCAGTAGGGAGTAGAGACAAACTTGGGCTAAAAAACAAGAGCAGACATCAAATTTTAATATAGCAAAGCTCCCTATTTTCTTTTGAAGGACAAGTGCACCGGGGTGATTCTAATAAAAAGATCTTATCGCAATGGTGTCTACACCTTCTCGACATCCATGGTGACTTTTTCATCAAAAATTGTTGCTTATGTTCATGAATGAACATCAATCGATGGGTGGCATAAATGTCTTGGACATCACTCACTCAAAATTGT
>Ga0307518_10001623_pt1 | contig 16597 bp, 13 predicted proteins | sample 25_EM_MG_FD_203889 | JGI IMG/M metagenome (GOLD analysis project Ga0307518, IMG submission 203889) | Populus trichocarpa ectomycorrhiza microbial communities from riparian zone in the Pacific Northwest, United States - 25_EM | ecosystem: Host-associated > Plants > Roots > Unclassified | place...
TTTTAGTTTTTTTTAAATATATATATATATATATATTTATTCTTTAATATTTTATTTAATAGAATTTAACCTTTTAATTTGTTTTGATATAAATTTTATGAGGATATTATGATTTCATGGGTCAAATCACGAGTTTCAGAAGTTAAATATGATGGGTTCGGACCAATTTAATGTATCAATGTCTCGATATTTTTTTAATAAATATATATAATTTAATATATTACCTTCTTAATATCTTAAAAATATTTTGTGCAATATACATTAAATCTTTTATTTTACAATGTTTCTATATTTTTTTAAGGTTTTAAAAGAATTATCCAACCCTTCTGGCGGGCCAAAAATCTAGTTTTATATCTAAAATTATTATCATAATTTTACTCATCATTTTAATATATTTTTAATACCCAAAGTTTATGTATACAACCACTAATAATAGATAAATGAAGGGGGTGATATTGTTTAACTTCAATGATCTTTCAATAAAATCAAAATATTTTAGATTCAATTCATAATAAAATAATACAAAACAGACTAAAAAATGAAGAATTGTTTTTCCTTACATCACCAACTATCCGTCCGTGGATGAGTTATTCAATGGCAAAAAACAGGATGGATGGTAATTAACAGTCAGCAGAGACAAATAAAGAAGAACAAATCCCCCATGATTTCTTTCTTCACGAACGAACCAGCCTGCCTGGCTGGATCCATCCGTCCGTCCACCACTTGGGCCCTTTTTGGTCAACCGAGTGCTGGAGGGATAAGGTTTTTCACCGTGATTTGATTGTTAATACAAGTAGTAGATGGAAAAGTAAAGAAAAGTCGGAGCCTGTCTCTCCCGTTTGTTCTTCAATACGGACAAACCATATAAGAAGCAGGCCATTGTATAGGTTGTACTAGTACTAGCCCCTTTAAATAAACCTTTACCTTCTTCCTTTTGCTTTTGCGTTGTCCGTCTTGTCATAAAAATAACAAACACACCAAACACCAACTGAAACATCTTCTCTCGGCTTGAAAGGTAAAATATTTTTTTCTTCCTCTCTATTTGCAACCCTTTTTTTTCTTATTTGTGTATATGTTATTGATGAGGAAACCCTTTTTGTGAAATTCCTTTGTGGGTTTGATTTCAATTGAAAGGAGCAATTTTGACTGAAAAGGAGGGATCTTTTTATTGTGGGTTCTGGATGTTCTTGTGTTTTTTTTTTATGGGTGTTTGTTTTGATTTCATGTTGTATATTGTAAATTTTGATAATTTAAACTGTGGGTTTTGCGATTTACACTGGAAAGGCAATGGTTCTTGAAGCTTGTGAATTTTAGGTTTTGGTAATTGCTGTGAAGGGCAGTGATAATGGAAGTTAGACAGGAGTAGCCCCTTAGAAAGATTTAGGCTTTGATGTGTGTGTTGACACAATAGTACTATAAAAAATTGCAAATCTGAATGAGTTTTTCTTCCAAGAGTATGGGAGTTAGGTTTGAAGACGGAACAAGAGGTTAATGTTTTCATGTGGGTACTAATATGGGAGTTTAGTAAATTAATCTTGTCGATTTTCAGCTCGAAACAGGTGATATTTAATGTGAACTCTGGAAGGAAAGCAATTAGAAAGCTAAGATAGGTTAATGAGTGAGTGAGTTCTTATTTGGGTAAATCGAGCTAGTTTTCATGAATTGAGCAAGGGACTAGTTCATGAAAGAGACAAGGTCATCTGGATTCATGAGATTAGTTTTTAAGTAATGCTTTCCTCTATGTTTTTCCCAGCATAATTATCAACCTTCATAAGCAAATGAATTCAATACTGTTGATTTTATGAAAGCCCCTTTAAATGTTTATGGATGGTTCTTTTAGTGGCATAATCTACTATTTTGATACTTGTTTGATCTCTCCACGTATGGCCATGCAGTCTTGAAGCTTGCTTCAGCAGCATGCTATGTGCCTTTATAATAAGTACGATAATTTATCTCTGAGATCTTGCAGAATTTGCTGATAAAGAAATGCAAAATCCAAGGATGGCGCCTTCATCTGAAATTCAAAATGCCAAGCCTCGTAAAAAGAAAGCTGGAGCCTCAAGAGCTTCCACGATTCAGTTGCAAGGGAATGATGTCAGAGAAGTCAAACAAGTGCGGGTACCTCTGTCTTTAAGACCAGGGCAGAAAGCCTTCAAAAAGAGCTCGAAGAAAGAAGGCTCTTCATTGTTCCAACAACCAGAGAGGTCGAACTCTGATTCACTGCCAGATTCCTCTGCCCCAGTAGATGAATACCGGCATCTAAGACACAGGTATTTGTTGTTGGAGGAAGATAGCTTTTCTGTGGGAGGAGCTTTGAGCAAGGTTGAGGACGAGGTCAAGACCCTTGAAGATGAGAAATTTGCGTTACTAGACCAGCTTGTTGTTTTAGAAGGTTTGATTGATCCTTCAAAAGTGCAGCCCAACGGGTTCTAGTTACCTCCGTTTTAATGATATCACTGATAGGCGCCCTTGTACATTATCGTCAGTGCATGGTTTCAGAGTTAATTGCCAGAGTATGTTATTCTATCTGACTGGCCACATGGGTGGTTAATTTGCCAATGGCTGATGCTGAAAGACTACCATATAATTAGAACTGAAAGTAGAAACAAGAATGAAATAGATGATATTCTATACTGCTGTGATTTCTGAAGTCTTTTATGAGTAATCAAGTCAATACTTGGATTTGATCTGTTTTTAAGGCATTATGTCTGTGATGTGGATGTTCCTATTTTCCTGATTTAATTTATTAAGCCTTCATTATTTATGGTGATTTCTCTTGAAGACCACGTAGTTTGGGAAAGAAGATTATGTTACTGCTGGCTAGTTCTAATGAGATAAGAGATGTTTGTCTGTGGTCGACCACCAGAGCAATGCAGCATGATATTAAGGACCATGATTGAATTACAGAACAGGAGCAAGAAGGTTGCCCTGAATTCACCTCCTTACAAAACATATTAAGGCTATTTTGTTATTGCGGTTGATCATGTTTTTGAATTTTTTTAGCTTTTAATTAGTATTTTGTTATATGTTTTTTTATCGTTTTGATATATTAATATTAAAAAAAAATTATATAGATATATTAAAAAACATTTATTACACCTCTAAAGAGTCCTAATCTCTGGTAAACTCTCTTACAATTAACTATGGATTTTTATAGTGAATTATTCTCGTTTTAATTTTTTTTTTTAATTTCACATTTAAATTACCAATCTAGAGGTGAATTTAGGTTAATTTGTTTAAAAAATATGAGATTAAAAAACATAGGATTAAAGTGAAAAATACAGAGAGAATGTGTGGCCTTAGATAAGTTTGGGTGAAATGTTCATTTTAGTCCCACACTTTTTCAATTATAATTATTCGGTCTTTTCAATTTTTAGAACAAAGTCAATTTTGATCCTAAATTTTATTTTTTTATACACGATTTGAAAGATAAGAGAGGAAGTGGCCAGATTTTAGCGGTAGAGAAAGAAAATCATCGTTTACAGGACATAAAAAATGATGATTTTGGTCTTAATAGATTCCTTTCAATGAAGAGAGTTTATCCTAGGTGTTTTTTTTTTCCACGTGGGTCTGAGCTCGCAAACAATTTTGATTTCTAGTTGATTGTGGATTTTTGGGTCATTTTTCGGGTTATTTGAGAACATGAATATGTTTTACAAGGTGTTTGAGGTGTTTTTTTAGGGTCAAAATATAATTGAAAATAATTATTTTTTTTGGAATATCACAACCTAATTTCCAGGCGACCAGAGGTTACCAGAATTTAGGCAGAATAGGTGACACGATTGAAAAAAAATGTTTAGCCTAGTTTAGTCCATAACTTGAATCACGAATTTAGCTAGTTAATTTTTGTTGGTTAGAAATTAAGTTTTATAATTTATTTCGGTTGCTTAAATAGATTTTGATTTATTTAATTAAATGCATATATGAAATTTTTTATTTGCATTTGAGAATTTTTTTTATGTTAAAAAACAGGTAAAAAATGTTATCATATTGAAAAAAAAATCAACTTGCGGTGAAGATAAATAGCTGGTTTCCTTCAAAGTGGTCAGGATTGAGGTGATTCCCAGCAAAATCAGTGCTCAGATGGTCAGATTGGCATTGTAAAAAGAAGGGAACGGAAAAGCAGTGAATAGCCTTATCTTTCTGGAAAATCAAAGACCTGGAATGAATGCCAGCCGCCATTGCAATGGGGATTGAACAGATTCGTCTATCACTCTGTTTTACTTCGTTACTTTTCCTATTAATTTTCACACAAAAAAGGTTCAACTCCAATGCCCCTGGAAGCCAAGCCAGCACTGTTCAAACCAGAAATTCTCAACTGTTATCAGTCATCAGGAATTACAAGATAAATATCACATGCCAATCTGATCAGGGTTCAATGCTATGTTGAAGGTTACATTGATAGGCCAAAGAAAATACACTAGAGAGACAAAAAAAGAGAGTAAATAAATATATAAAAAGAGCCAAAATTTGACTTTGTACTTGTATATTCCATTTTATGTGGCCTGCTTAACAATCTTATCAATCATTCAATTGCTGCATGATCCATGTTACAGTAAGGTCCTGTGGACTTATGAACTCAAATATATTTCTGCAACTGTATTTGTGGAGGGTTGTCAGGATCTCCAGATTCCTAAGCTGATATGTACATACTAAGCCAGGTTATCTCATTCCTAAGCTGATATGTACATACTAAGCCAGGTTATCTCATCAAGCCCTTGGGGAATGGTGCAGCCTGGACAACTAGGGGGCTGGTGACCCGTGCATCTCCACTCGTCCATGTCAAAAAACCAAATGCATAGCCCTTTGATGGAGCAGCCACCTTGAAATTCACCGTGAATTTGATCTTCTGGCCATATCTGTTGAAGATTAGTTGCTTTGGCACAACAGTAACATTGATTCCCACAGGATTAGACACTACAGCTTTATAAACACTTCTTGGTTTCCCAACATTTGTCACAGTTCGAGTAACTGAGAAGCTGTCTTTAAGATTTGGAACAGTGATGGAAGGATAATTCAGGCTGGAAGCTGTTGTAAATGTCTGATCACATGTGCTGTTATCTCTTGTGACCAGACGTAGTGATTTCTCATCATAACCAATTGAACAGAGAAATGCCTTATAATCTATTGGATGGGCATCATAGATGAGGCCAGGATCAAGGACTCTTGAAGGGTCGACAAATCCTGATCCATAATCAAATGAATTGGCCCTTCTTCCTTCAGGATCCACTCTGATGGGTTCGTCGTTCTTATCCAGGATGGTAGCTGCATTTTCCATTTGAAATCAGATTCTTGTTTAGAAAGTTCTCGACAAAAGACTACTTTTTCCGCTTCATCAATCTCACCTAGAGACCTTGAACGGGAAACATCAAGTTGATTATCAGAATGTTGGTATGATAAACTCACCAGTCGTCATGATTGCAGACTTGATAGCAGATGGAGACCAAGATGGATGGACTGCTTTGACCAAGGTAGCAATTCCTGTTATGTGTGGGCATGACATGGAAGTACCAGAAAGGATGTTAAATTGCATTCTCCCAGCTACTGGAGACCAGGCTGCAAGGATGTTCAGTCCAGGAGCTGCAATATCAGGCTACAAAGTGGTAGGATCACAAGGAAAGACGAAAAAACTTAGATTAATCATATATGAATCACGAAACAAGTTGAAAGAAATAATTTAAAAATGCCAGTAGGTATTCTCAAAAATCACTTGAACTCAAGTTGAAATGTTACCTTCAAAATTTCAGGGGTCAGGGAATTGGGTCCTTTGGAAGAAAATGAGGCAATACGGGGTGCTGGTTGAGAACCCAAAACTGTCTTTGCACGGGAAATTTTTGACATTGGTTTGCTGTTCACAATCAGAGTACCATGAATCAGAAAATTGGAGAAACTTGAAAGCTAAACACCCAGTCTCCATATTGATGAGGCAAAAAAACAAACCGTGTGTTATTTATATAGGATAGGATCTCCCTTCCTATCTCTTTTCCCACAATAGCTGAAGGAATGACAAAAGGGATGGCAACATCTTTATCTGCCTCATCAATAAGAACCATTCCAACTCCTCCAGCTTCTTTCACCACCTTGCTCTTTGCGAGCTTAGACTCACTTGAACCCTCAGCAATTCGACAGACAAGAACTTTGCCTCTGGCTATGGTACTGTTTAAAGAACTCTCCAAACAATAACTACAGGAACAAGCAGGAGAAGGAAAAATAAGTTAGATTTCTCCCATGCATTGAAATATAAATTTAACTCACTTTCAAGTACCTGTTGCATCACCTGGATTGATAAGGTGTGAAATATCCTGCACTGGCTTCAGAGGCAGAGATGATCCTTGCAGAGGCATTCATTCCAAAGAGACTCAGACTTTCCCCCTAATTTTCAGGATTGAGAACTAATAAGGCTCTGCCATTTACTGCAAACATTTTTCAATAAATGAAGAAATATTTTTACCGTGAATTTTGTGTCATTTCCTAAAACAATATCAGATGCAAAATCCCTATCCATTGAACTAGCACCAACCGTAATCATCCATGGGGCTAGGTTGGTTGCAGAACCACGGTCCCCTGCATTTCCAACTGAAGCAACTACTAATACTCCATGACTAGCAGCATGGAATGACCCAATGGAGATAGCATCCTTAAAATAATCTCCCTGGGGAGCATCAGGACCCAAGGACACGGACAAGAGATGAACCCCATCTCTGATTGCATCATCAAAGGCAGCCAGCAAGTCAACATCATAGCAACCTGAGTCCCAACAAGTCTTGTATACTGCAATTCTAGCCATTGGTGCACCACCTCTGGCCCCTCCAGCTGCCAACCCCTTATAATTCACATTTGTAACATAACGACCAGCAGCTGTCGAGGCTGTGTGACTGCCATGACCAGAGCTGTCCCTTGGAGATCGGAATGACACTATCCTGGCAGAATCTTCTTCAGCTTCATAGCCACTCATATAGTATCTTGCTCCAATCACTTTCCTATCAATAAATTTAGATCCCTCACTAATAAATTAATGTCCACGGAATCAATCATTGAATAAATTATTTAGCATGAATGAACCTGTTGCAAGATGAAGCATTGAATGCTTCTCCCGGTTCGCACTCCCCCCTCCATATGGCTGGCACCGGAGGCATATTAGCATCACTAAAACTTGGAGATTCAGGCCAAATTCCTGATCATAAGAATCAATCCAATTTTTTTAAAAAAATTATATGCAACCAACTCAATGCCACACAAATGATCAAAGCATGAACAGTTACAGACGGTGCACTAATTTATAAATGTTATCTAAATCTCGAGTCAAACACAATGTTGAAATGGAGGAGTGTTAGAGAATAATATAAATCATATTCTAGAATTTCACCTAACAGTTTAAGCTATTGGGTTGAGATGGTTTTTTTTTATTACTTCTGTTTACAATATACATCTATATATATAGGAGAATTTGTTTGACTGTTACAAGAATTATGATTTATATAATTAAAACTATAATTACTAAGAATCAAAACTGATCTTCGGTTACTTAATCAGTTTTGATTGAGAAGAGGAAATCTCTCAACTCAATAGCTTAAGCTGTTAGGTGATGTCCTAATATATGATTTATATTATTCTCTAACATACCCTCTCAAATAAAAGCCCTTTAAGCTTGAAACTTTCACAGGCCCACATTATCTTGTGCTTAATTTTTTATCAAAAAAATAGGGATGGTGAGATTCGAACTCGAGACCACTTAGTCATCAAGGCTCTGATACCATGTCAAAAAACCATTTTAATCTAATAACTTAAGCTTTTAGGTGAGATCTCAGGATATGATTTATATTATTCTCTAATAAGAATTTCAAGAATTACTTGAGCCATAAACAAGCAAAGATGGAATTTCAGAATGAATCTCTAATATCAAGGACATCATTCAGCAAAAAGAAGGTATGTCAAGAAAATGTGTCTGTACATGCAGCAGCATTTAATCAAAACACACGGGCTCATGGGTATTCAATCAAGAATTAGTACACAGGGAAACTAGTTTTAATTTTTAAAGGCAAACAGTTCATTCACCAGTATCGATAAAACCAATGATAACATTGACTTGGTTCTTGGTTGAATGCCCTGGTATCTCCATGGTCTCTTCACCCAGTAGCCCCATGAAATCCCATGAACGAGTGGTGTGCAACTTCCTTTTCAAATTGGGAAACACAGAGACTACTCCAGGCATCTCTGTCCAGAAAAACCAAAATGTTGTTGTAAATCTCATTTTCATTCCAAAACAAAGCAATAAATTGCAGAAAAGTTACGAACTTACGAGCAATCTGAGAAGCTTGCTCATCAGTCAACTTAGCAGCAAAACCTCTGAAGCCATGTCTATAACTATAAAGGTGAGAGGCCTGTGCTTGCTCGATACTGTCAACAGAAAACCACATTAAACCAGTAGATTAAAAAGAGAGAAAGAGAGAGAGAGAGAGGCAAAGCAACAAATGACATGAAAGTAATAAAAATGGCACAAAGGTTTTACCTTCCTCCATGAACAGAAGCAAGCATAAGATGATTTTGGCTCAAAACATCATCTGGGTCATCCCCACTTTTGCTTCCCATATAAACCACATAAACCTACAAATTCAAGAAACAAAACAAAACATCAAATAAAACCCACTTAGAAACCAGCGAGAGAAAACACATATCATATCAAGAATCAACACAAACCTTAGAAGAAAAACAAATACCAACTCGTGCTCCAAAAACAGCAAGAAACAGACAGAAAATGCAACACCATCTCATAGAAGCCATCAACACAACAAGTATATGCCACCACTACTAGTTCTTGAAACAAGGAATAGTTGGTGGGGTGTATATATAAGAGCCAGCAAACAAGGAGGGAGAAAGACGAATAATAATTAACGAAAAAGAAAAAACAGAAAGTGGGCAAGGGAGAGAATGTTCACACTTCACAAGAATGCAATGTAGTCCACCATCTTTATATATGCGTGAGACAAAAAAAAAAAAAAGCTTTGAAGACACAAACACCGATATAACGTGAAAATATCGAGTACAGTGTAGAGTGTAGACCAACATTGGTGACCCATTTTGTGAATGGGGACAATGAGGATGTGAGAGGAAAGATGAAAACAAATTTGTCCATAAATGCATGATAAAAATACTTAGCATACATATATATATGAACTTCTCATCAATTCTCTATTTCGCATATGAATCTTCTAAATTCAACCAAATCGAAAAGATGAATTTACTTTTAACACACAAGGGGAAGGTCTCGAAGATATCACTAGTGATCCATGACTAGAGAAATTATAATAATATTTATCAATGCTATAAATATAAGTTAGACAAGTCAACTTAAATGAAAAAAAAATCAAAATTATGTTATTTTAATTTAAATTTTTTTTTTTTGAAAATACAATTTATATCGACTCGTGGTAAATTTAATCTAAGATATTATTTGATTTTTTTCATTAAAAATTTTTAAACAATGTCATTTCATTTTTTTAATTGAAATAATGTTGATTTAAATTGATTTATGTCAACTCAACTCATGTTAACTCATCTAATTTATAACCTGAGTTGAGTTTTATAACTATAGTATTTATATTTCTATGTAGTCTATATAGATATTAAATTAAATGGATGCTCAAAATATAAAAATTTCATTTTCACATTTTATCCAAAAAAAAAAATTGTGCCAAGAGAAAAAATATATTTTCCCCAATTAAAAGTTTTGGTTAAATAATTAGACCATTCAAATTATCTTAGATTAGTTGTCTAAACCATTTATAACCCCAAGATATACTTTGTACCAACTACTTTGATTTATAAATTTTATTTCTCTAAAAATATTTTATTTGGATCCATTCATTGGAACTAACCAATTTTAAGGGTATTGTTTTTATTTTTTTTCGTTGTAATGATCATATTATTTTTGGACCGATTTTATACATTGATATTATTTAAAAAAAAAATTTAAACTCACTACCTATGTAAGAATTTTTACAGTGATCAAGCATAAACTATCAATACATATTTAATATGAGAGATAGTATAGAGAAACGAGAAATAGAATTAAAATAATAATTTTTGAGTAGTTAAGAATTTTTTTTTTTAAGGTGACTTTGTAAGATTTTCTCTATTTTTCTTATATTTATCTATTTTCTATTAAGTATCGGTAATTACAGCTTGAATATCATAAAATTTAATATATATAAAAAACACAAATAAGAAAAATAGCAATAATAAACAACACAAATTTCTATTGAATAAAATCACCACACCAAAAACCCTAATTTAAGATTTACTTCTTAATAATTCACCATACTTTTCTCATTAAAAGATTTACAACTTTTTAAATAAAAATAAAAAACTAAATAAACTAGAAAACCTAAAAATAAAAAAAAAATCATAAACAAATTAGGAAAAATAAAATTGTTAAGTATATTATTTAATTTTCTAAACTAAAAGGAAAAAATAATTTTCCTTAAAAACCTCCTACATAAATATTTTTTTATCTATAATTAAACATTCATGAAATTATTTTTTGGAACATGAAAATAAAAAGTAATAAAAACCATAAACAAACTAGGAAAAACAAATTTATTAAGTATATTATTTAACTTTATAAACTAAAATAAAAAAATATTTAAAAATATCTGCATCAATTGTTTTTTTTTTTATCTATAGTTAAAGAATTCATAAGATTATTTTTTTGGGCTTAGAATATCACATCTGAGAAATTTTGCATACCCATACATATACACGTGAGAGAGAGAGAGAGAGCGAGAGAGCTTAGCTTAGCTTTAGGGGCAAACAAAACAGCGACACTCTCTCCCCGCCAACCAAAAAGCGTAGCTTAGCTTAGCTTTTAATTCAGACCGTTGAGTTAAGGTGACAAATAAATGTCCTTTGTTTTCACTTTTGTTAATTCTGAGAAGAAAAGGTTAGCTGCCATTTAGGCTCCAGCAGCCTTAGGGCTCTTTGGAAAGAATTTTTATTTTATTTTAATATATTTTTAAATAACAAAATAATTTAAAAAACACTTTAAATAATTATCCACGCTTAATGCAGCCGATCATATGCCACTGCCCTTTTTACTTGCTAAAGGTTATTTTATTTGACTGTGACTGTTATATTTTTTAATATCTCCCATTACCCCCACTTACATTCCTTTTGTTGTCTCACTCCTGTCATTAATTTGACAATAATGCTATTCAATTTGATCTCATCAATGATTTAGTTTAAATTTCAGTTGATATTATTTTAATATTTTATTATTATTATTTTTAAATTATATTGTTTTGATTTATTTTAAATTTAAATTGAGTTTTGACTAAATTAATCAGGTAGATTTAAAGTAATTAAATTAACCTGAGAGGTAAAATGGTATTAATGATTCACACATTGTACGAACTCTCATTCTATATTTGCAGCTCACCAGCAAACAAACGGCACTAATGGCAAACACAAGGAACGAAATTAATTAATTTGGTGGTTAAGAACATGGCAATATTCTAAGAGATTTATCACGGGAAAACCATCAATATCTGCTCATGGAAGCTCAAGATATGATTACACAGAGAATATTATTTACCCCATGAAAGGCTGAGCAAGACAAAGCTCCAAATTCCCTGCACAGTTTTTTTTTTTCCCCAGACAAAACTAATAGTCAAAGGTAGAAGAACTCTACATGTGGATTCAAAAAGGGGTTGGAACAATCTTGTTCTTGGTGACTTGCAGGTTAGTTCTTGGTGGGTTAATAAATTATGTGTTTGGTTTTTGTATTTTAGTTTCCCTCTTGGAAAAGAAGCGTCATTTTCTGCCCTGAGAAAGACAAAGTGCCAACCCAACCTTCAAGATCATCACCATGTGCAAACATGGTATATGACAAATTAACTAGCAACTTGCAAGAATTTCCAAGAGAAGAGTATGCGTTTACTTGGGTTTAGAATATTCCTCAAGAACTACATGGTAGAAAAAACTGGAATTGATTGTTTTCCCTCTGAGAAAGAGCCTAGCTTGTGAAATTTGTGAGAGGGAGGCAACTGTTTCTGATGGCTACATGTGGATGTCGAGCACATATATATCCGTTAACATTTATGACAAAAACAACATCTTTTTCAAACAAAAAAGTTGTAATATTTTTTATATAAACAAAATTATTAGACAAAGATTATTTGAGTAATGCTTAAAGTCGATACATAACGATATATAAAGAAATCACAAAAACATGTTTAGTTGAAGAACAGAAACCTATCTGATAAATAGGAGATCAAATTAAAGAATTATTTTTTCTTAGGATTTTAAAAGGAAAAAGTAGGCCGGGAGCATCAATTGATCACAGGTTCCAACCTGCATCGTCAATAAACAATTACAAGACTCACAGATGCAGTAAATAACGGCTAGCACTTTCATGGCACGCTCTAGTACATACCTTTAGTACAAATCACTCATTAATATATAGCAAGACCCATATAATTATGTTGCAGAATCTTTGTAGAAATGATGATCAAAGTTTTACTTATTGCTTCTCTCTACTCTCAATACCATGTTTGCCGATAGAAAAGGTTGAATCGAAACGAGGAATGGATTTATAGTGTTGTTAATTGGCAGCGCATCAAGTGTCTTAGTTGACTGCAGCAGAATCGTTCATCATTCTGTTCGGTGCAAAGCAGTAATGGGGTTTTCAAACTATTTGCAGAATCTCTGTAAAGTGTGGGATCGATGGTGTTTTGTTGTCTTGTCATGGTGAGGCAAGGATTGTTCTCATTATTGTTTTTTTTTTCTTTTTATGTTTTACCTGAAGAAATACATGCAAATCAATTTATATCTTCTTAGATTCATAGTTGTTAGTGTGGTGTTCATCATGGTTATAAAACCATCGATTTGAGACCCTAGTATTTGTTTTAGAGTTGCATCGCTCATTAAAAAAAAACATGTATTACATGCTTTTCATGAGGTGTGCAAACACTTTCTAATCTAAGATCAAAACAAGTTTTAATAAAATTAACTTGGAGTTGATCTAACAAGTTAATCTATAACTTAAACGAACCGGTCAAAACCTGGTTTTTTCCCTTCAAAAAATATAACAAAACTGCTTTGACCGACTTGAATTAATACACTTAACCCGTAAACCGAATTTAATAACTTAAATGTTAACCCTTCTATCTCCAAATATGTTAAGGTTGATTCCTTGGGAATTTTATTCATGACAATGGTGATGTAATGGTGAAAACTTACAAAAGATTTTCTCAATTTGATGAAACAAAACTTGTAATGAATCATTGCCTACCTTATATCCCAAGTTAATGATGTTTTAGAAGGCAACCAATCTCTCAACTAGCAGTGGATATCAAGGCATGGGAGGCTTCTATACCATTAATGATCTCACCGACTACGTGCAAGTGTTTGCAAGAAACATAAGTGGACAATCAATCAAATGAAAATGAAAGGCATAAAAGTATTTTAAAAAAAATAAATTAATTTTTTTTTAGCGTTTTCATATTATTTTTTGATTTTTTGATGTGCTAATATTAAAAATAATTTTTAAAACATAAGAGCACCGTTTAAAGCAATAAAATGGATTTTCTCTATAGATCGGCAATTTCTTCTTGTCATTCCACCACAAATTTGAAGATAAAAAGATGGTGTTGGATTGCTTATAAAAGACGAGACAAGGCATCACTCCAGCAAGCATCGTAGAAAATGACTTGCTAATTAACTTGAACGCTAGGATTATTCAATGCTGACACCTTTCTTTGACTTGATTGTCAACATGTTTTCAATCTCTAGTTTTTTCCTCTCTCCGAGTTTTATATAAATAATCTATACTTAATACTCATGTGGTTATGAAAAAAGATTTTTATTTTTTATTTTTCTCACCCGAATCTAAAATAATAATGGAGGTAGGAGTTTTGCTTTTGAACTGGTTTTGGTTTTTTTTAAAAAAAAAATTTCAGTTTGGTTATTTTTTTTATAAAAACTGAACCGAACCGAAAATAATCACTTTTACTTTTAGTTTATAATTTTTATTTTAAAGAAATTTTCTGTAAAAATATTGATTTGTCGTGAAAATATTTCATATCCATTTTTATTTTAGAATTAAAAAATTACTCAATTAGTCCATCCAAACATTATCATGGATCGTGTTGTATGATTATTTTTGTTGTTATGTTTGTTTTTAGTGGTGAAGTCCACCACTAAAAACAAAAAACACAATAGTTAAATTTTTTATTTTAATTTTTGTGTTTTTTTATGTAATTCATGATAAATACAAAAAATAAAACAGAAATAAAAACACCCAAAGTCAAGTAAACTCTCGCTGGATTGGTTCTCTCCTGATCGCTCGTGTTTTCGGATACAGAACGCGGTGCTAGTGTGGGGTCTCCGCTCTCCGGTACCAGGACCACCCTATGTGAAACCCCTAGCGGATACATCGTGCATGTATCGGTGTCGCCAAGAACGAGACCTGAAATTTCGGATTTCAGTTTGAAAAATATGTTACAAAACTGAATATCAAAGCCCAGCCCATCAACATGTCCAGGCTCAATAAACCTTCCTAAGAACCCAAGAAGGAAAAAAACAAGAGCTGAAGAAATGAAGAAACCATTTGAGTTGCGTGTGGCTAAGCTAAAAAGCACCGGCACCCCTGCTTATCCTCGGCTTCGCTTCACTCTCTTCAACCTTGTGTTCTAATCCATAACTCAACAGGTATTCCTTCTCGTTTTCTCAATCTATTTAGAGTTGTCTGCATCAGTTATCATCATCCTTAGCTGTATCTACTATGGCTACTAATGAAGAAATGCTCAAATATTCTAGAAAATTGGCTTTAAAGCAGTTGACATGAATCAATTGCATGTCAAAGTTTAGCTGAGCTTCTGCTCTCTCTTTTTTTCATGGAACTTTCCTTTCGGCTCTTAACTTATCATTCATGAAGTGATGGTGCCAAGAAAGTGAAAGAACCAGGGTCTTTGGTACTGAAAACCAAGATTGTTCTAGTTGGATACTGTAGTTAGCAACTTAGCATAAAGATTTTACAATGTTGTCAATACTTTTAGGTCTATATAGTAAAGAATTGAAAGAAGAGTGAGGAATTTGATAGGGGGAAGAGAAGGAGACTATGGCTTCTGCGACCTTGTTGTGTTGGTGCAGTTCAGACTTGATAAGGCATGGTTCATATTCCAATTTTTTTGTAAGACAGAAGGTACTGGATTTGAATCAATCAATAGTGAGAAGTAGAGGGTGTTATAATGATTATCAAAAGCAAAAGAAGTTTTTTGTGTGTGCTGCAACTGAAGGGTCTGCAAAGTCTAGTAAATCTGAAGAAACTCCCGACTTGGGCTAAACCAGATTCTGATGAACCCCCACCATGGGCTAAGGGTGAAGGCAAAGAGAACTCATCAAAGCAGAACTTTGAAGTTCCCTTTTTTGTTTATTTACTTGCCTCGGCAATTACTGCAATTGCTGCTGTGAGTTCTTGACTTCCTGTACTTTTTTTTTTTCTCCTCTATAGCTTTATATACTAATAAAGTAGATAGTTTTATTGATTAAAATCCAATGTGTCCAGATTGGTTCCATTTTTGAGTATGTGAATCAGAGGCCGGTTTTCGGGATTGTGAACACAGACAGCATTCTGTACGCTCCATTGCTAGGATTCTTTGCATTTACGGGCATTCCTACTTCTGTAAGTGGTCATCTCTTTCTCAGTGTTAAGCTGGAGTGCATGTCAATCAAGATTCAAGAATTTGATCCTTCAAATTCTGTGGATCCTGAACTTTTTGAAATTTATTATGAATTACTAATATCTCATGTGGGTGATGAAGTTGTCTAGTCCCATTGTTTAGCTTAACATGACCTTTGTCTACAGGCATTTTTGTGGTTCAAGTCTGTTCAAGCTGCTAACAAGGAAGCTGATGAGCAAGACAAGAGGGATGGCTATCTCTAAAGTCACACTTGCAGCAATGAGTTAAATATAGTGTTAATCTTCTATGAAACACGAGTACCTCTTTCATTTATCTTAACTCTTGGCCTTTCAATTCAATTTTGCTTCTATAAGATAAATATCCTAATTTTACATTGTGATACTCCATCTGTGAAATTTTTAGTTTATAGTTATGTACAGACTTGTGAATATCCAAGCTAGCTGAGGTAACAAGTATACCATAGACCTTGTACGCAAAACATTTTATGATTTTTGTTTGGTATAGAAATATCCTGACAGGATATACTGATGCATAAGTGGAAGGTTTGAGGTCATGACCTATCACACTACCTTCATATATTGAATGATTGAATCTTCCATAATTTTCCCTTTAAGTAAATATCAGATGAAAGCTGCCCTTGCAGATTATTTTGGAAACTGTTGAATTGTCTGGAGCATGACAGAGATGTTTCTTGTGTTGCTTCAGCCATACAAGGAAGGCTTTATATGATTTTTATGGGAAGCCAATTACCCTGACCGGTGCTTTTGAGCAACTCCTTGTGAAATGGCATCTGATGCTTGAACATGACATGCATGCTTGGGATGGAGCTAAATTGCTGAGTATCAAGTTCTTCAATATAAAAGAGTTGCCTTGCCAGTCACCTTTCACTTTGCTGAAAA
>Ga0307518_10001624_pt1 | contig 16590 bp, 31 predicted proteins | sample 25_EM_MG_FD_203889 | JGI IMG/M metagenome (GOLD analysis project Ga0307518, IMG submission 203889) | Populus trichocarpa ectomycorrhiza microbial communities from riparian zone in the Pacific Northwest, United States - 25_EM | ecosystem: Host-associated > Plants > Roots > Unclassified | place...
ATTCAACGGAAGTTACCTAACGGAGTTTTAAAAACCTAGCGGACCGCCCGGCCCTCCGTTTGTAAGCACGTACGGACTTCGAAAAAGCCTCCAGATCGCCCATGGCCCGAGTCGAATGATAAATCTCGTTTTCAAGCTTTCAAGAACACAAGCACCCAAGGCTTGGAAGAAGCACCAAAATGCAGTCGTGGGCTCCCTAACGGAACAAGAAACAAGCCTGACACAACAGGGGTTGACCAGAACGGATGTTCACCGCAACGCCGTCAACAGGGTGAGTGTCTGGTCCCTTCGCTCAATCTCAATGCTGAATCCTTCGGTACGTACACCCACCGAAAATATCGTGCACCAGAGCTGACGGACATGGACCAAACGCATGCAGGAGCTACTGACCAGCGGCACACTACCGACCACCACCATGAACCACCTGCCATCCCGCACAGGTGCTGTACACTTGCATGCTGACATGCCGCCCACCCCCTGCGACCAGCAGTGCACCAATGAGGATGGCGAGGCTCCTAAATCCTACTAGGCCGGTGCACAAACGACTCCTCTCCCCAACGTCCTGCTGTGGCACGACAGGATGATGCCGATGCAGGCAATTCCTAGGCCCAGAGGCTTGAAGGTGGTGTTGCTATAAAGGTGACTGACCTGGTGAAAGCGATGCCATCGCCGATGCATCCTGAACATTTCAGGATCCAGGCAGGGCCTACACACGATGCACGAATACGAAAAAACAATGTTAACTCAGTGTCCGTGCAAGTTGAGAACTTGCTGCTATATAATATACCATAGTGGCTTACATACACAAAAGAATAATATCATATCTTCATCCTCGACGCCCTCCAGCCTCTCTATGTTCGATTAGTCTCATGCTAATCCTCACCCTCTGTGCCGATAGTTACCACCTAATATCTTAACAAACAAGAGGGTCGTAGAAGTGTCTCGTTTACAGGTGGCATGACTCGGATATTAAAATTAGGTCCAGTATCAGTACGTGAAATGGTGAAAACGGTCACGTCAATGACATCCCGGTGGGATGTATCAAGGAATCCTAATGTTACAGAATAACATCAGACTTTTCAGTCATTTTTTTTCTGATTCCTTACCATTCACAGCCGTCCTGCCGCACACCGTCGCGTTCGATGGGGATCGTGGCACATGTCGGAGACGCACGCTCGGCCTGAACGGGGGTGCCAGCAACTTCAATAGTGACTAAAGGTGCGATGAAAAATAGGAGCAACAGAGAAAGGCGCATTGTTGGTCTCGATGGATGAACCTCAGGTACGTTCAAGGGTTGTCTGACTCTAACTTTGATGGGTTCTTCCAGATGTTCTTCTGCTCATTTTATATCCATGCGTCTTACGCTGTGTCATTCATGTCATTTAGAGTCAGCGTACCTGGTGCCCAGAAACTGTGTACAGGCTATAGTCTATTTCTGTTTCTCTGAGTCGGGCAGGGCCGTACAATGATGGAATCTTTCCGCTGACCCATGTTCCTTGTACCTGCCATTTCCTTGATCCGATTGGTGGACTGACTAGCCTATAGAGGAATAAACTCAACGAAACACATTTATGATGACAACGTGTCAAGCCCCTTACTACCTGGATCGATACAGCCATGTTCTTCGATGTACATACTCCCCAGGGCATGTATGTCGCTAATCGGAAACTCCGGCAGGCATGGAATCTCATGGTTGCCCAGACTACCCCCCGAAGGGGGGTAGTGTATAGTCTGTGTGCGAAGAGAGGTATCCCGGGCGATCAAATCTGTTTGTCGTGTCCGTCGGACGCCCCTCTCCTAAGATCGGGGCAGCGTACAGTACACACAGGGACAGGTAAAGGGGCGGGTTTGGGCGTGCGGTTTCGAGCCTGCGAAAGCTCTCGTCAGGGGGCTTAAACCGCTACCCCGACCGCCGCCCTTCCGGGGCTGTTTAGGTGAACTACCATCTACCACATACGAGGGGAGTAGGCCGCAGCGTGTGAGCTGGCAGCGACCCGACGCAAGGATGGTCTGAAAAACTGGGTGAAGGCGGGTGGGGACAAGGAGGCTTCTTTGTCAGCGAAGCCAACAACGCTCGAGGCTGTTCCCACAGGCCAGCCGGGCGAGAATGTCCCTTTCGGGAGCACGCCAGCACTTTTCTCGTCCCCGTGCAGCACCATACTGGTCCTAGCCAGTGTGGATCCTCTCTTGCCATACCGCTGAGGGTATCCGACGAGTGGCACAGATATGCTATCTCATCCAATGAAGTGAGATTGTTGGTGGCTATGTTGGGACTCTAAACTCTGGCATCAAGGGAACCAGCCATCTCAAACACCTGGCAGTGTCCATGCTCCCAGATACCGTAACTGATGGTACCTTTGTTGCACAGTGGCCCAATAGGGTATCGCTCAAGCACTCGCGTTGGCAGCCTCACCGGTTTGCAATAAGACTCCAGCCATTCTGTTTCGACGTCAGGTCGGATGCATTTATCGATCCAAAGCATTCCAGAGAACGTTATACACTGAGTAGGCTTATGTTCAAGCCAATAGTTTGTACACTATACATGATGTGATTCAACCCTAAACCTAATCTAGCTGCTTCGCGATATCTTGGCCTACTTCACAACTTTCAGAGTTTGGCAACAATATCCTCGCACAACTTTTGCAACTCGTCTTTGTCTGCCGTCTTTGCTGGCCATTTTATGACGAGTCCCTCTTCGTCTGAAGCGCTAGGCTTAGGTATAACGTGGAAGTGAACATGGTCAACTTCCTGATGGGCGATACGACCATTATTCTGCGTAACAGTCCATATAATCAATCTCACGCCAAAAAAAGTCATTTTAGTGCAGAGTAGCATGCACCGCAGACGACTAAAATCGTCCCAAATCGAACAGACAGGTAAATGGACTGACCTGCAGGATGTTATAGTTTTCCAGGCCCTGGGCAGCGGCTATTCGTTTCGCGATAGGCATTGCATCTGTAAGGTACTCGTCAGGAAGTTCATGCATTTTCACCGCGTGATCTGTGACAGAGGCATGTCAGTCAGTCATGTACTAGCTAATGCGATAAGCATGCACACCCTTGGGAATAATCAGTGCATGGCCTCTCGAAAGTGGTCCGATATCAAGGAATGAGTACCTTAATCGACAACCCATCAGAGGGTGCGTGTGGGACAGGAAGCACACTCACGAAAGTTCCGTCTCGATAAGCTTGAAGCTGGGGATTTCTCCTGGAAGCGTGGGGAAGCACGTGTGAGTATATGGTGACCCATAGTGCACTGGAGGAAATGTACGAGCCCTTGATGATCTTGCAGAAGATGCAGCTAGCGAGAGACCTGTCCAAGTAGTCAGTTCCAACAGTGCCCCGTTGGTCTTGCGTACTGACCTTGCAGTAGATGTCATGATAATAGTGGCTGGACAAGGCGGAGTGTGTGAAATGAAATGAACTACCGACTACGCTATGACAAAGCTGAGGACATGATTATAACATCGTGATTACGTGCATTTATCTTATTAGTATTACGGGACCCGCAGCTTTCGTTGCCACCACCGCCCGCGATGAGTTCGACCACCTTCGACTTTTCCCGATGGCCACCTACATTGACTGGCGATCAGATTGAGTCGCTCACGCTGCATGGAACGACGTACACTTTATTTAATGGGCTGACATATCTTCCGCCTGGCACAATGCAGCCGCCTTCACCGTCATCCGCTATCCATGCACCCATATCTTTACTTCCCTCACCAGTCCCGCGCTCGCTCTTTGTCTATGTTCAGCAGCTTCAATCTGTGTATAATATTTTGTATTCGCATATTGCAATGGACGATTATTTTTTAGACAAGGTGATGGGCGCAGTAGAAGGTGTCGGAAAGGTGGATGAGTTTACGGGGAGACTCTGGAGAGGCTGGAAAGATATCCGAGACGAGGGGGTTGTGCAGGTACTGACTCCCACCTCTCCGGAAGCTCACGTTGGTGACTGACCAGGTGGTCTTTACAGCCTCTCCATCTTGGCCTTTTCAGATCGGACTATTTACTACACGCTGGTGAGGAGGATGGAAAGCTTTTTATCAAGCAGGTAGAGTTCAACACCATATCTTCTTCTTTTGGACCTCTGTCCGAACGGGCAGCTGCAATGCATAGGTAAAATATTGCCCTGGAATGGTCCGTTTCGTTTGATGATACTCTTACAGATACCTCCACGCTCTCACCAATTATTATGGCATTTCATCATATCTCAAATCTGAGAATTTTCCTGCCAATGATACCACCAAGAGATTAGCTGAAGGCCTCGCAGAGGCACACAAGGCATACGGTGTTCCTGGGTAGCCTTTCCCTTGCCTTTAGCATTCCAATCTTAATTTGGCTTTAACAAAGCGCATACATTCTATTCGTGGTACAACAGAACGAGCGCAACGTCTTTGACCAGCGATGGTTGGAGTATGAGCTTTTACAAACGTAAATCTTCCGTATTGCATGGCAGCACACATGCTTATGCAGCCCCTATTGTCGAAATTAGACACAAAATCCGTGTACTCCGCCAGACATTCGAGGAGCTCACCACTTCCGCCACACTCGACCCCATAACTCGCGCGCTCCGAATACCTATCCATCCAACGCTTTCAACTTCAGGGTCCGCACCGGACATTGAGATATCTACAGTCTATTTCCGGGCAGGCTACACCCCGTCGGACTACCCCACCCCTACGCACTACGCAACACGATTCACTATTGAACGCAGCCGCGCAATAAAGTGTCCGACAATCCCCCTCCAACTCGCAGGCGGCAAGAAAGTACAAGAGTTTCTCAGCCATCCGGGAGTAGTGGAGCAGTTCGTGGGCGAAACTGATGCCAAGGAGCTGCGCAATACATGGATGCGCATGTGGTCGCTGGACGACTTGAATCCATCCATCCCCCTCTCCAATTCTGGTACGTCACGGAGCCTGAGTGCAAACGAGCCGAGAGGGACAACGCTGGCCCGGGACCTGGCCAGCTCCCTCGTTCTCAAGCCCCAGCGCGAGGGCGGAGGGAATAACGTATACAAGCATGATATACCAACATTTTTGGAGACGCTTCCTGAGCAAGAGCGGGCGGCGTGGATTGCAATGGAATTGATTGTACCACCACGTGGCATCGGATCTTACCTCGTTCGCGCTGGAACGACCGGACCAGAGTCGAACGGAGATGGCAAAGGAAGAAAAACTGTCCGTGCTGAGACTGTTTCTGAACTAGGAATTTTTGGCTGGTCACTGTTCTCACGAGAGACGGGCGTGCACGAACGTGGGGATGTAGGGTGGCTGGTGAGGACGAAGGGGATAGAAAGTGACGAAGGGGGTGTTGCTGCTGGGTTCTCGGTGCTGGATTCCGTGGTCCTTGTGGATGGGTAAACCCCTATGCCGACAAATCAGGAATGCGGTAGAATTGGAATTACAAGGGTGGAAGACCTGTCACATTGAATGGACGCACCGCCAGCCTTCCGAAGCACGCCTGGCTCGGCGGGGCGAAGCAGGTTAATCTGGTTGTTCAGAAACAATCTACGCTGTTCCTGATGTTATTAGATGCTTTTTTATGGAAAGAGGAAATGATGGCTTGATGTCATAGGTGGGTAGCAGGAAAGTTTACATAAGTATATTCGGGTATGCCAGCTTGGACAGCCAGGTGAAATATGTTCGCGTTGGAAGGACAAGTCTTCTGATAGCGGCAGCTTACGAGCTCAGTCCGTGGCTTTCTGTGATTTACCTAGTCTTGTTATTCACCCACAAGGTCGAAAGCTTGCGCCTCGTCTGGCACCCCGTCCAGTCTTTTCGCCTCTAGCTCACCGTATATATCTGTACAATAGTCACACCTGCAGATTCCTCTCCTGCCCGCTTGACCGAATAGTGAATCTCGACATCGAGCTCCCTCGAGTTCCCATCGTTCTTCTTACACGAAAACATTCCCGACACAACAGTACCTGCATGGAACCATTAACTCGGGTCCCAGATACACAGACAAAAAACAAACGCACCCTCTTCCGCAGTGATAGGCTCGCGCAAGAAGAACACCGTCTGTTTCCAATGCGTTGGATGGCTGAGCGGTCCCGTGCTGAAACTGGTTACCCTATTTCCCTTGAGTCCTGCACCCAAGCTCGCACGGCGCTTTGGCATGGGCTTTCCGCCGACAGGCCAGACTTCTGCTAGTATAGCATCACCCTCCTTGATTATCGTTGCGGGAATCGACGGATCCAGCGATGTTCCCGTCGTCGTAAAGAAGGTATCAAAGTAAAGCACGAATGCGTGGATCTTGATTCGTTTGGGAGATGTGCAGGTGAGTGTGAAGGGGGACTTGAAGTCAAGTTGGCGTGGGGCTATCGTACCAAGGTACAGGTCCTGTGCACACGGGAGTTCAGGGTCAGTTCCGTGTCATCTGCTGACACGTGAGGAAATAGCTTACCTTGATGATACAGGGATCGCTAACGACAGATTCGGCAGGTACGACATCAACAATAGTATCTTTATATACATCATTCTCCATCTCCGATAGATCGAAGCCTAATGTTAGGGTAAGCACACGGAAACCCGCCGCCACAAAGCGATACTCTACGCACCGTGGACATCGCTCCAGAATTCAATTCGTTCCTTATAAAGTTCATTTGCTTCGCACAGTACGAGGTTCATTCGGCACTGGCTAGGCGCCATGACGCCCCCGTTGGGTGACAAGAATCGATCACGCGCGTGCAGGACAGAGTCGAGCATGGATTCGTACAAGAGTCCATAGCCCATCCATTCGGAAATGATAATGTCGACGTGGGCTACGCCGTCTGGAAGACTGATCTCTTCCACCTTCCCGCGTATGACACTGCGCAGATTCAATCACTATCAGCAAGCCCCCAAGAACAAAAAAATGTGACACACGTGATAATATCCTCCAGATCGTTCGCGCGTACAATCTTCTCGGCCTTTTCTGCAATATCGCTCGCATCCACGGCATACACTTTCCGTGCGCCTGACTTGGCCGCGAACAAAGAAAGTATCCCCGTCCCGCATCCAACATCGAGGACGGTGGCGTCCTTGAACAGAAGCGGGTTCTTCAGGATGAACGACGCGTACGAAGCCGTCCGGACTCTGTCCTGGATCATCACAGCGTGGATCTCTGAGTACGAGAGTTCAGCGTACGTCCAACGAAAAGAGTCAATGTTCCGTACCAATTTCGCCATAGCTCTGGAAGTAGTGCGAATCATCGTCGCGTAAGGCCACCTTTGTAGAAGGTCCTGGTTCAGTGGCGATCCCAGCGAGGCTTTCGATGTCGACCTTTTGTGCAACTATGGTGCGATAGTCGACGAGCGCTCTCTGTGCATGCGAAAGCTTCTGTTCGAGGACACGGATCCGGCGGATGGCGTTGGCAAGATCAACAGGTTCTTCAGAGAACCTGCTGCTAGTAGCCGCAGCGACTGAAAAAGGCGGATCCTCATCGTCGGACCAATCACCGAGATCCAATTCTAAAAAGAAACGGTTCGTTAGATAATGGATAGCGCAGTAAGCAGATCTGAACACACGGAGTAGTGGATCATCCTCGATCACGGGTATGAGGTACTCGTCTGAGGAGAAAAAGGACTCTTTCCCTGTTAAATTGCTGACATCAGTCGAGGTTGGTTTCTGCGTGATAAAAACGTGTGATCATTGTAGTAAAATATAAAATGTCGCCGACACACATGTTTGCGAATGAAATTGATCAATCGAATCCGTTTATGCAGGTCCAGGTCTGAAACATGTAATAGAAGCAGTCAGTTTCTCCAAGGATTGGCCTATCGAGCAAGCACCCACTCAGTTTTGTGCACGTTTCCGTCAGGCTAAACGCATGCACAGACTCGTCGTAGTTCAATGCGGCGTCCGCAGTGGGGAAACTCCTGTCCTCGAACAAGGACTGACAAGGGCGACTGAGTTCCTGATCGGACACCCAGTCGTCAAAGTTGTTATCTTCCTCTGGGTAATCATCCGAGTTGGATCCCGTGGACTGCTCGTCAGTGTTATCGACGCGAGGTGGAGCAGCGAATCGGATGCTCATGGCAAACTCGTTGAGCTCGCGACGCCTGTAAAATTTGCGGTTGGCTGCCTTTTGCTACTCTGATTGGAAGATTTTTTTCCATCTGTAGTATTTGGACACAGGGGCTATTGGCCATAATAGGTAATTACTACATGAAATCCTCTTCGATGGCTTTGCCAGTCAACTTGGGTGCATCCTCGTCCTCCTCTACATCGAACAACAAGTCGTATGATCGCGCGGCCTTTTCCGCTGCTCTTTGTTGTGCCAACTCAGCTTCTTCCTTTTGCTGTAATGAATGTAAGCACATGGAATCGATTCAAGAAATGCACAAGCACCTTCTGAGCGGCTATGGTCCGTTTCTCTGCGTTCTCTTTCTTGATGCGCTCGATGCGCTCTTGCTCATGATCAACTTGTTTTTCGACCTTGGTCTTATTCAGACGATTTACAATGGGGTTCTCTCTCTTCGCGATGTGTACTAAGAAGCGCTCAGCTAGTAGTACAGAGAATTGTACATGCAAATGCACCTCTCTTGACCTGTATCGCAAAACGGATAAGACATGGATGACAAGAGATCCAAAGCACAAACCGTCTTGTCGCTGTGGAAAGCCACCTGGCCAACTGCCATGTCCCCTTGTTTCTTCGGGGAGGTTCACCGCTTATCCAACATCAGGTGTATCATCCATACCTTCAAGTTGCCAGCAGGGGTATATATGACTGTGATATTGTCTTTCTTATTTCCTATGAAATGTGTGAACGTGCATCACATGTCCGATGCAAGCCACGCACCCTCGATAGAATTGGCCTTGACGAGTTGAGCACAGTCGACGAGAAGTGCCTGTGGGATGGTCTCCCATTCCATGCCCTCTGGCATACGCAGATATACGTGTGCAGACGACAACTTGTCGACGTGGAACCACACATCCTGGGGCCATGCATATTTGATCAGGTCCTCGTCTGATCTGTTCCAATGAGCATTTCGTGTCCATTCCCAAGGATCACCTACTTTCGACCTTGTCCTTGCCCATATATATGGTCACAGGTGGCTTAGTAGCTGCAGTAGACTTCTCATGAGTGAGTTTCAGGAGCACTCTTCGATGCCTTACCGGTCGAGGAGAAGAAGAGAACCATATCGTCGTCGTTGCAGGCGAAGGTGTTGTCGTGGGAAATCTGCGAAGGCGTTTGGCGTCTTCCCTTGCGTCTTGCTTTCATACTTGATTTTTATTTTATCTCTCTTGTGGGTGTCTCAGCCGCAGACAGAGCTCGTTGTATATGCTAACCTACACAGAATAACCTCATCCAACTAACCCAGTCAACATTGAACATGCAGCCTGTGCCAAATCGGCTAGGACTTGGTCTGCGTCCACCTTTGCCATCGTATGGCCAGGGACCCTCAATGTCGGCTCTCGCACAGCAGCAGCAAATGCTTCATCAGCCATTTGCAATGGCACCCCCGACTCACAAACAGACAAACCTCTTCGTCGGGTCGATATCAGGTGGCATCACGGACGACTTTCTCAACAAACTACTCGGCGTGAGTAACTTGCCTGTTTTGCTTCTAATCTGACCCCGTACCCAGGCATGTGGGCCAATGAAGGCATTCAAACGACTCATCACACCCGCTAACAAGCCACAGGGGTTTGGTTTCGTAGAATTCGAAGACCCAGACTCGGCGCTCAGATGTATGACGCTGCTCCAGGGTGTGGAGCTCCCAGCGCTCGAGGATGGATGCGCAAACAAAAAACTATTGGTGCGTCCTCCCCAATCACGACTGATCCCTTTCAAGCCTACGTCGTCACCCCTTGCAACAGATCAAAGCCGACGAAAAGACGAAGCTCTTCCTCGATGCTTACTCAGCGCAGAAAATGAAGACGGATGTACGTTTCATTCCACTCCACACTTTCGTATACTGATCGTGTGACAGGCGGAAGAGGCCATGGTACAACAGGCACGCCACAAAATCAATTCTTTCGTAGAGGAAATCACTCGCTCTTCACAAGACGCCGCCAACCGCGGCCTGATCGACAAAGAACGCTACGTCATCCCACCCCACCTGCACGACCTCCAAGAAGCTGATCTGCCCGAAGGCCAGCGCGGCCTCGTCATCTCCGAGATCGCTCAGTTCCGCGAGCGCGCTGCAAAGCGAGAACGCGAAAAAGTAAGAGAAGTCCGGGAGAGCATACCGCATATACTGTCGTCTACCACACCAAGCGGACCCAAGACGAGGGAGTGGGGTAAGCCGCAGCAACAGCAACAGCAACCTTCTCCATCGCCCGCTGGAAAGGGTCAACAGGCGCAAGCAAAAGGTCCTCAAAACTATAACAAACCAGTTGGATTTGTTAAGGCAGAGGACTCGGCGGTGGCGACGGGTGCATTGAGTGGAGGGCCAAAGTCAGACGAGGAAATGGAGAGGGAGCGGAGAGAAGCGAGGCGGCGGGACGAGGAGCTCTCCTTCAAAGACGTGAGTCTTTCGCGCACTTTTTCATCCATTCCAAGCACCTCTCCGTGACGATGCTAAACTGCAACCCCGCTCACCTTTTTCAGCGAGAGCGTCGGTACGAGCCTCGAGAGCGAGCTCGTATCGCAGCCCTCGAACGGGCAATAGCACGACAGACCGCTATCAGAGAGGCAGAGGAACGAGATCGAGTAGAAATGCAGGCTCGGTTAGACGTCTGGGACGACGACGAGAGCGACGAGTTGTTCTACGTCGACAGGTATGTATACTCGCGCCTATCTCTCGTGGTTGCCATGGCATAATGCCACTGCTAGGGTCCGGTGGAGGCAAGCCCGCGTGCGCAGAGTTACCCAGGAGGAAGCAGCAGATTCCGAGTCCCGTGGATACGAAGACCGTGAGGCGGAGAACCTACGGATCGAATCCGAGAAGTTTCTCGCCCGCCAAATGGAGGACATGCAAGCGCTCGCCGAGGAGCAGCGCAAAGCGGGCATGCTCCTGGACGATGGTGCGCCTGTCAAGCTCAACGTGTTGCTCAACCCTGCGCCAACGCGTGCCGAGCCCGCGGCCAAAGACACAAAGACAGCCGTGTTCGGGCAAGAAGAGGAGGAAGACGAGGGCATCAAGAAGCGTAAGGCACCGCTTGTCAAGCTCGATTTTGGCCCCGCGGAAGGCGAAAAGGCAAAGGAGCGCTTGGAAGTGATCAAACAGTCTGTTCCACACGACAAGGAATCGCTGTTCAAGGCTAAAGTGCGATGGGACGGTCTCAACGATGTGCGTGATTCATTCCGGATTGACCCAGCATCTGTTCACCATCTGTTGTCGTACAGAGCATGATAGACAGGAAGTTCGAACCGCTTGTTAAGCGCCAGATGGTCAAGTATCTGGGTCAACTCGAAGATGATGATTTGATCATGTTTGTCGTCGAGCATCTCAAAGACCACAAGGCACCCCAAAAGCTGGTCGAGGGACTCGAACCGGTATGCCCGTCCACCTACTCCTTCCCGTGCGCGTTTCCACTGATTGCTCCATGCACGCAGGTCCTGGAGGAAGAGGCACACGAATTCGTGAACAGTATCTGGAGACAAGTCATCTTCGAAAGTATGGCGTATGGTGAAGGCCTGCTGACTGAGCGCTTGATGGTCGATTAGAGCTCAGGAAACGAGAGGCATGGACTTGGAGCTGGTCGTTGGCACGCCGTGTCGAGTGGCCAGGTGCGTGGTGTTCGTTGAAAGCGTATATGTAATCTCGAGAGCGGGTGGAGGAGCTGGTTTACTTATTTGCGGTCTTGGCCCCGGTGCATGCGTGCGTGCGGTTTCATGAGAAAGAGACAAGGAGAGGCGTGGGGTGGTGGCGCGTGGGGTACTCGTAAGTACGCCTTTGACTAAATGTCCATCTCGAATGATATTTTTTTATTATTTCTTCCTCACGAGCGGACAAGTACACGTCCTTGGCGATGTCTTCATACTTGGTGAGGCTAGGGGTATTTGGCCATATGCGTTGAGTCCTTTGTTGCCCTTTTTCTGTCTGTTGTACTGCCTGAACATGTTGACCGTAGCACATTTTTGTGTAGACAAAAGAGTTGTGTGTCAGATCATGGCCGAGGAGAGGAGAGGTATTGTGCCCTGAGAAGGGACGCTGTTAAGTCTCCGAAATCTCCCTCAAGGTTTTCTTTGACCAAAACAAAGTCAGCCCTGTGCGTCTCTGTGTATTATAAATAGGATCGTCCCGTGGGCAGTGACTATTGTGACACAGGCTGTGGTATTTGTAGCTTGCTTGCAACTATAAATGCCTGCAGACAGGCCAGTAGTCAGACTGGTTGATCGATCTATTCCCATGTGGTCTGGATGGGTTACATAACTTAAAGCAGGTTTCAGGAATGAACATTCCTAAGACTTGATCCTCATCATCCCGTAAAATTTGCTCCATAATATAGGCTCAGCCTTTGCCATACATCCTGCGTGAACGCTAACCGCTGCGGCACGATCGATGATTGTTAGTGCGGACTTAGACGGCTACCTAGCTACATAGTTGCCTTGAATTCGTTCGATTGATTATGATACTTACGTTGTGACAGATTGCAACAAAACAAAACATAGTACATACTACTTGAGTGGGACTGGCTCAAACAAGTCCCAGGCTGCCACCTACCAGGCATGCCTCCGAAGTTCGGTGATTCTGTGGGGAGTATCCATGCACCGCCATCCGCACTATATAATGTTGACCTGGGGAAAAAATAATGGGACCCCGCCTTCAACCGAGGTAAAGAGTCAAGGATAACCATTGCGTGTCCTTCCCATGTGGTGCTCGATTCTGACGTTCGCAGCGTTCGTCGTCCCTGCGAGGCAGGTGTTGGGAGCAGCGACAGTGACGATACAGACAGCTGTCCCAACACTGACGATCAGTTCCTCGGTGCCTAGCCCAACAGCCCCCGTCACTGCAACCCTCCCATCTCCGGCATCACTGCCTCCTGTCCAAGCATGGTGCATTGGTCAAATATTCTGTGCCGGTGCGGTTAGTTTCCACGTCTGATTTATAACACATCCCCATCCTCTGACATCCGTTGTTTCACAAGTTGCTCCAGACCGTCAATATTGCACAGATCTTCTCCGATCCCAAGACATTTGTCGACAAGCCCACCATCAAGTCGTCCCAACAGGTCCTGTCGGACTTTACCGCCTTCAATCTTTCTAATGTCACAGAGGGCAACATCGTTACCTTCGTTGAAAACGACTTTTCTGGAGAGGGCCTCGAACTTGAGGCCGCTGAGCTGAGTAACTTCAACGTCAACCCAGCGTTCTTGAACGACGTCACAGATCCACTCTTGAGGGCCTTTTCGCAAATCGTACATGGATACTGGACCCAGCTTGCACGCACGACCAACCAGTCGGCTCTTTGTGACGAATTCCCAGGTGGCACATGCGAGGGCACCTTTATACCTTTGAATCACACTTTCGTTGTTCCTGGTGGTCGCTTTAGAGAGCAGTGTCAGTGAATCACATGTAGATCATTGCGACGAGGGCTTACGCTACGTTGTTACTCAGATTATTGGGACAGCTACTGGATCATTCAAGGGTTGCTGAAATCAGAGCTGTATTCCACCATCAACGCGACACTACAGAACTTTATGGACGAACTCGAGGCCTTTGGCTTTATCCCTAATGGAGGACGCACTTATTGTAAGATCCGTGCTTTATTTGGCCATCAGAGGATGCCCATACTTTCTTAGACCTGAACCGATCTCAGCCACCTCTCTTCACCCATGTGAGAAGCATATAGGTATATGCGTTCTGCCATGCTGATTCTCCGTCTTAGATGCTTTATGACTATGTCGTTGCTACTAATGACACGTCCATTCTACAGCGTGCACTACCCCTAGCAGAGGTGTGTGGCCCTTGGTACTTTGGCATGCAGTACCTAATCGATCCATAAGACCGAATTGTCATGGTGGACCAATAGTCGTATGGTAAAGGTCACGAGCCCGTATACCAATCAGTCTTACATGATGGCTCACTACGCTGTCAACAACACTGCCCCTCGTCCAGAGTCGTACCTCACTGGTCAGTTCCCTGCTGCATCACATGGTGTTTTGATCTCATTCCGGGCATTCCGGTCAACAGATTATCTCACTGTACATGATCCCACCCTTGCGATTGCTCTCACAGATGAGCAGGCCGACGAGCTTTACAGTGAACTTGCTTCTGGTGCGGAGAGTGGGTGGGACTTCACCTCCCGATTCGAGGCCGTCCCTCAGTTAGGAAACCCTGGCCTTCATACTTACAATATCAAGAACACTATTCCTGTTTGTCTTAATAGCATCCTATGTACGTGTACTTCCTGGCTTTTACATGCTTCGCTCATATTTCTACCAAGACAAGGCCCACATGCTGTTGTCTGCCCTCTACGGCGAATCCAATGCCACATATGCTGCAATCCATCAGCAAACCGCTGGTAGCATCCGTGCTGGGATCTTAGATCTCACATGGGATGCCAATAAGCTGGCATTCTATGACTTCAACCTCACGTCCAACTCACGCAACAGCATCTTCAGCACGGCGACGTTCTACCCTGTATGGAATGGCATCATACCCGATGAAGTTCTCGCCTCGCAATCCAACGCATTTGGATACTTTGCTGCTGTAAACCTCGTTATGAACAGGTACAACGGAACGGTTCCTACCACGTTCATTGATTGGACTGGACTTCAATGGTGAGCACTGCCAGCACTCATCCCGTTGTTTATCAACTTGCGTGGCTTTACACCAGGGATGCCCCAAACGCGTGGCCTCCCCACCAATATATTATTTTGGAAGCACTAAACGCACTTCCATCCAACCTCACGACCAACGCTCTCCCCACGCCCGGATCGGGCCAATCGACATACGACCTCGTGCCTTCTGGCCAACTTGGTTTCATAGAATCCCAACTCCCCGGCCAACCAATCCGTTTTGCGCAGACATCCCAAAACGCGACGGTGACCGGACCCGGAGCGGACATCAACATGCTCAGTGGGACAGTCATCAACGGCGGGAACGCGACTGTGGGCGAAGGCTGGGCAGCCACACTCGAGAGGGAGCTCGCGAACAGATACTTCACGAGTGCCCTCTGTAGCTGGCAGGCCACGGGTGGCTCGATACCCAGCTTGTTGCCCCGTCTCCCTGACAGTCAGCTTAACCTCACGGATAGCGTCGGTAACACTGGAAACGTGTGTCCTTTGTCTCTTTTTTTACTCTCCGCACCCTTGCGCTTCTGACTCATGTGGATTGCAGATGTTTGAGAAGTTCTCGAACCTGGATGTCGACTCATCGGGCTATGGGGGAGAGTACACCGTACAGGCCGGCTTTGGATGGACGAACGGCGTGCTACTGTGGGTTGCAGCAAACTACGGCCACTTGCTCGTTGCACCCGAGTGTCCGCCCCTCGTAGTAGCGGATACGAGTAGCACTGGCAGCAACTCGCCGAGCGGGGCACTTCCGATAGTGGGACAATCAGTCCCTGCGACGGTCGCCATCGCTGTCTTGACATCATTGGTAGTCTCCGCGCTTATTTCATGGGTATGAAAAATGGAAGGAGTTGTAACAGCTTGTAACGTAGGCGAAGATGGCACACAAACGCTGCTGTATTGCATGTTGAACTGTTAATACTATACTTATTTTTGTTCTCGCAGGCGTACATTCGGTGTCATCGTGGTCAGCAGCAACAAGTAATTTTTAACAGATTGCCCTCTGAAAACATACAGTTCCGAACAGATTTCACATCCAAACCATGGCGAGCATAAAGTTTTACCTTTCTCGACCCACAGAAATACGCCCCTCTCTTCTCCTTCGTGTCCACCTATGGCACTAGGGGCCACCTTCGATGTTTTAGATGGAACTTTGGAACAAAGATGTATGAGTCCAATAAATGGTGTCATTTGTTTGTTGAGCCTTACGCAGAAGCAGGTCAAAGGGCTATTTGTGGGACTAGAAAAAGGTTGTCACTGACAGCAAACACTTTGTTTGCCTTGTGCTACTCCCCCAGGGAGGAAATATTATCATGAATCTTGTAATATGTGCAAACTACAAACACCCAGGATATGGTGAGGTACTTCAGTGACTGCATTGGAAGTTCTTCAACAGAGTAAATTCTGGATACTATATAACACTGAAACAATTTCACAGACTCCATCATTATACTATTTAACACACTTTGCTGGTAGATGAACCGAACAAACAGCACCACCAACCCCCCCAAACCAGTGACCTTGTATCCTACACCCATTCAAGTACTTCTGTGATGAATGAACATGTATATGCACGTTCGTCTTCTCAGCATGTCAGGGCCCCGTCAGTATTTGTCACACAAGAATCTGGTCGTAATAATGCGTTTATCTTTGCTGCTTTCAAAGTCATTTCACAGTGCAACCTACTGAGGTCAATGGACACATCTTGCCCAACCAGTTGAAAATCATCACAAAGGCAACTCAGGACGGTTCCGGAGAGGGAGCAGTTAGTGCAAGTCGATACATATTTTCCTCTGTTTTAATAATGATAGGTCTTCAGCAGGTTGACGCATAAAATAATAACCTACTCACTTCGAGGAGCAGGACAAATTTGCATTTATGTTGGCAAGACAAGAATTCAAGTCGATGGACGACCAATCGTA
>Ga0307518_10001625_pt1 | contig 16584 bp, 24 predicted proteins | sample 25_EM_MG_FD_203889 | JGI IMG/M metagenome (GOLD analysis project Ga0307518, IMG submission 203889) | Populus trichocarpa ectomycorrhiza microbial communities from riparian zone in the Pacific Northwest, United States - 25_EM | ecosystem: Host-associated > Plants > Roots > Unclassified | place...
GTATGAATGCCGACAATATCAGAAGGATGTTAAAAGTGACGCGTTGGTCACGCGAGTGGTATTCATCAATCCCAGCTATTGGCGCAGGGGCACACTCAGCACCTGGTAAAGGTCAATGGGAGACAATGTATTGGAAGGTTACACCTGGAATTGCAAAGTAATATATGATATATGGGTAATCTCTAAGATTTGAGGAGGTAATAGTCAAACAAGAGGAGCTACCGATGCAACACGAATGTAGGAAGGAGAGGGGAAAAGATAGAGAAGATACAATGGTGATAAGACACACGCCCGGGATGGGGTGAAAAGAACAAGGAACGAAAGGGCGAAAAGAGGAACATTATTATTGTTGTGGACCTTACTGTATCATGGTTCTCCATTGGCAGTCAGCACCACTTCCATCGCTACTTCCATGATATTACGATGAATGCAAGGATGTTTGGGATGACGGTCAGTGCATAGTTGGCACAGCCATGGGAGTCTGCGAAGCCAACAAACTATCCGACGAGATCTGGCGGTCATGACATCTGAATGGGTCCCCATACCCAGCGGCACGGACCACCGCCGGGAACAGTGTGGATGCGACAGATGGGTGAATCATGTCCCCTGTCGACGGTTGTTGCACGTGAACCTGCTGTTGATGGTGTCGGCGGGCTGTGGTCGTGGAAGGGCCGTATACTGGTGGCGGAGATTCACTCCTTTCTCTCTGCAACGCACGGATTAGCCTCTGACGGAAAATGGAGTGTCGATATTCTGACTTACACTATGAGAGGCAGCTAATGGCGTTGTCGATCCCAGTTTCGATGGGAAACCATGTGGAGCAAGTGTTGAATGTGGTGCGGGGATTCGACCACCCTCATTCGTCGACGCAGTGCTCGAAAAGTTTGCATCGCCTATCGCTATCACCCTATCCATATCGAAATCGTCATCTTCATCGTCGCCTTCGAGACCTCCGTTTGCGACACATCCCTGCAGGCCCCCATTCTCGCCACTGGCATCCTGTCCGTGCCCAGTGCTACTGACATCAATCCGCCAGTTTGCACAAGGAGCTCCGGACTTGACTTCCTGGGGTCCCAGCCCGATCAAACGCAGGAACTGGTGGGACCATCGTCTACTCTTGCAGTTCTTGGGACTAGACGGGGCACCTTTGATAGAGTCACCATCGTTCTGGGCGGAACGAGTGAGCGGCGTTGATGAGTCCATGGAGTCCGCGCTGTACTGGCGTGATATATGCTGAAAATCGACCCTCACGCCCGGGGATGCCATTGAATCGTCGAGTGTTACCAGCCCTGTTGAATGGGTTACCCGGTGGCGGATACGTCTCCCCCGGGACGAAAAAACCCGCTCGAATTTGCCAACGAATCCATTCCAGCGCATGGGGCGGGCGCCAAAAGACGATCCACGGCGCCGTTGCCAGATGATGTATGCCGTGAAGAACAGGATGAGTCCGACGCCCACTGCGATAGGGGTGACTATCTGTATAGTGCCCCATCCTGTGCCCTTGCTGTCAGTGGAAGTCGAGTCTGCGCGAGTCTGCAAAGGTGTACGCTGAGTCGTGCGCTGAGTCTAAAGAAGTCCCGGAGTGCCACATACATGAAGGTCCTATCAGATAGTCAACGCGCCGCGTGGGTTCGTTCGGTCAGCTCGCACTGGAGAGAGATATACGACGGACCTGATGTGTTTCCCGCAGGACACCCATGACATCCGTCTGGATCTCAGTACAGATTGGCAAGAGGGGACGAGATAGCACAAATACCTTTGCGAAGCCGACGAGCGCTGAATTGCTTATTGTGAAACCGTGTCCCAGTTTCGCCGAATCTGTGCCTAAGAGGATACCAACTATAGAACTTCAGTCTTGGATGGCTTCCCACGACACATCTCCTTGAAATCCTTGTCATGTGGAATTTCTTATTTACCTGTAACAAAGGAAGAAGGCAGACCGGTATTTACATAACTATGCAGTTACTGATATAGAATCTGATCGGCCCAAACAGTATTAGCCGGGGACTGGACGACTGACCAGCATTCAGCAGTGGCAGTCCCAAGCATACGAGGGCTCGTATTAGCATTCGTTGAGATTGTGCGACCATCGGAAGCGCCATCATATTTGCCGATGGAAATGCTCAGTATCGGCGTCGTGGACAAATACGTGTTGCGAATATGATGTGTTGTGCCACTGAGAAGTTGTCAAGATCATCTCGGTCCCGTGTGTTGGATCATGATACATATAGAGCGCAAGTGGGGCGTACTTGGAGCCGTGTCGTCAGTCCATTCTCCGGTGGATGGGGGGCCGGAGTGGGTGCACTCCATCGCGAACAAGGAGTATGAGTGTGGCGCAGACTCACCAACTACTAGCCCCACGAACCTTTTGTACAATCGGGGTCAATGGGATCTGAGTGCCACGCACAGCTTCTTCGTCAGCGTTGGACGCCAATGATTCGGATAGTAGTGGGGCGATCAGTGATCCCGAAGGAAGAATGCACCAAATTGCTTGTAGTGGCCTTGGATGACCTCCAGTGCACCATCCCGGCACAATTTATCTTGTAGCTGGCCTAGACAGCGATAGCGTCGAATAAGTGCGTGAGACGTCACCTATTATGTCTTATCCACGGAGGCATCGATTCTAGGAAGCGTGGTAAGTATTCTGGCAAGGGCGAAAAGACACAGCCATTGAATCGCCTCATCATGAGCGATTTGCAATCATGGCGTTGCATGTATGAGTTCGCAGTCTTGATATCTCCTCTTCCACACTCATGTGTCTTAGTGGGCTTGATGCTCACGTCCCTCGATTCAATCGAGCAACTTGGTGAGCATGAGGTCTCGGTTTTCCGTCGAGACGAGCTTGCATAGTCATGCCGTTGGCCACTGGCATAAAATGCTTGACAGGCATGCTAGGTCCTCACTGATGATAATGTTCAACGCCATCCACCTGCTGAACACGTTGACATCGCTGCGAGATGACGGGTATCAAATGCTGGTGGCTGTCCGTCATCTCATACCTGATCGCATTGATGACGTGCTGCTCCGCTTCCTCCGTCTTGCCATTGGCACTGGCAGTTTTGCTCTCAACGATAAAGCGGCGAAATCGACAGCCACTGCAGGCGTGTTTTGCACGAACCGCAGCAGGAACGACGACCCTGGTACACTTGAGGATGCCGCGTGTCCACTGGCTCTGGCTCCCACACACACACGAGCCTACTCGCGCAGGGAAGTTCAACATCTTGACCATCCCATTTTGACCGCGGGTATCAGGAATCACAAGCAGCTCCTTTCCGCGACTGGATGTCCGTCGGTGGCCGAATCGGGTCAACGGAGGTAATCGCTTGCTTAGCTAATAATATGCTTAGTCATCCTCATTCAATTTTACATTGCTGTCGGTCTTGCGCTGACCAGGCCTCGAGTCTCGCACAAGGCCCACTTCTTCTTGACCACCATCTCCCGCCATCGCCATGGCTCCGCCCCCACCCCCGCCTCCACCGCCTATGTGCTTTCCTTTCTCTAATAATCGCTCTCGCTTCAAGGAAGCTAGCCCCCTCATGCACACAGACTCGGAAAAGTCGGATTATCATTCGTTTCGTTCAGATAACCGCTCGTATCATTCCCAGAACTCAGTAGAACGTTTCTCTGCTCGCTCTCGACCGGCTGGAAAGCTCGTACGATCAGGGTCGTGCTCCACGACTCGAACCCTTACCTCCGATCGCGGTCAAGAGAATCTACAATTCGATTCGGATTCCGACGGGTACGACGTCCCCGCACTTCCCAACATCCGCAGTCAGTCCAAGGGCTCGCAACTGTCTCGCGATCCTAGCAAGGCCAGTTTAGTCAGGACCGATTCGAAAAGATCTGCAAAGTGGGGCTATGGCTGGGGTTTGGGCAAGGTGAAAGAGAGGGAGCGGGATATTCTGGAGTGTAGCCCTTCTCCTCGCTCGGGGACACCGCCCCCTCCTCAGTATGACTCTCCCACCCGCAAATCATCCACTTCAAGTCGCAGCAGACGCCCTCCTTTCTACTCCAATGACTCCTCCAGCACCTTGGTCGGCTCGGCATTCGAGCGCAAGCTTGCTGACGTGGAGTCCATCAAGGAACGCATCGACACCGCAGACAGACTGGAACAGCTCAGGAAGCTGATGGTCAAGGATAGTCTTGATTATTAGTACGTCATTCCCCTCGTTCCCCTGCATCCACCTTACACTTGCATCTTACAGTGTTGTCCCGAGCGAAGATGCACACCAGTCGGAGTACGTGGCGGCCAGTGACAAACGCAGAGAATGGATTTCTGGGTGCGTTCCAAGCTATTCGTCTGCGATGCCTCATCTTAGATTGGCTATAGGTTTACCGGCAGTGCTGGCCAAGCCATCATCTCAAAGACAGCTGCCTATCTGGTCACCGATTCCCGTTACTGGCTCCAAGCTCGCGAGCAACTGGATTCCAACTGGTATCTCATCTCTGCAGGGGCTGTAGACGCTCCCAAAGATTGGATCGACTGGATCATAGTATGTCTATCGTGTCCGAGAGTGTACACGAGAATCTCAGCGTTTTATGACAGGACCGCGCCAAGGACGCCAAAGTTGGCATCGATGCTCGCATGATTTCGCACGAAAAGGCGACTCGGCTGAACTCCCAACTCACCAACAAAGGGTCTAAGCTTGTTTTCCCACCTCAAAATTTTGTTGATCTGTGCTGGAAGGAAAAGCCTCAACGCTCTAAGGATCCCATCTTCATCCAGTCCATCGAGTTCACTGGCCGTGAGGTATCTGCAAAGATTGCCGAACTTCGGCAATGGATTAGATCCAAGCCCCCTACGGTGATCCCATACTCCAAGTCACCGCCAACTCCGGCGCACGCGCATGTTGGTACCCTTATTACCACTTTGTCCAGCATTGGTGAGCTATATACTTGCATCAGTATTAGGGGATGCTTAACCATAAACTATAGCCTACTTGCTCAATTTACGAGGATCTGATATCCCATTCAATCCCCTATTTTACTCATACCTATTCATTTCCCTCGAGAGGGTCATTTTATTCGTCGATCCTGCGAAGCTCACAGACGATACGGAGAACTACCTTCGTGTCAACAAAATCGAATGGCGGGAGTACAATGATATTTGGCCTTTCCTTCGCAAGAGGGAATGGGGCGAGGGCAAACTCCTCATCAACTCCGAGACGTCCTACGCTATCTCGCTCATGCTCACCCATTTCCGTTACACGGTCACGCCTTCATTCATCGACAACATGAAGGCCATCAAGAATGAAGTGGAATTAGAAGGCTTACGGCGTGCATACCTACGTGATGGTGCCGCCTACGTGCGTCCCCTTGTTGCCATTAGGGGTATATTCCCGTTCTCACACCATGCCACCTTAGGTTAAGTGGCTGGCTTGGCTGGAGCACAAGATCTACCAAGGCTACGAAATCACAGAATACGAAGCCGCATGGCGACTCACTGAATACCGGAGGCAGAACAAACACTATTGGGGACTCGCCTACGAGAATATATCTGCTAGTGGGCCTAACGCGGGTATGTGTGTTTCGTGCCCGCGGTCTTCATTCTAGTCATCTGATTTTCCCCTAGCTTTGCCGCACTATTCACCCTCAAAAGCCACTGCCAGAATGATTGATCGAGAATCGCCTTACCTAAAGTATGTTTTACTCCATTTTTGCTATCTGCTGCTTATGGGACTTCATTTTACACTAGCGATTCGGGTGGACAGTACCGCGATGGCACCTGTGATACCACACGCACAGTTCATTTTGGAAGGCCAACACAAGACCAATCTGAAGCTTACACACGGGTCGTACAGGGGCATGTACGTCTATTACTTATCGATCCATCAGTTACCCCGCTCACATGCCAATAATTGATTCCCCAGATCGCCATCGATAGTGCCATCTTCCCTGAAGGTACTACAGGTGCGCAGCTGGATGTTTTAGCTCGCCGGGCGCTATGGAAAGACGGGTTGAATTACCTGGTTTGTGTTTCCTTCTGATGGTGCTCATTTCTCGGGTCACCTGATGTCATCGTGTTTGCAGCATGGGACAGGCCATGGTTTTGGTTCTTTCCTTAACGTTCATGAAGGACCCCATGGTTTCTCGAGCAGCGTGTCCCTGGTTCCCGGTCACGTTATCACGAATGAGCCTGGTTTCTGTGAGTCGAGCTCATAGAGTCTTCTAACGTTGTTGGCTAATATTACCTATAGACCTAGAAGGCAAATGGGGAATGCGGATAGAATCTGCGCTGTGTGTGAGGCGTGTGAAGGTGCGTATTAACCACTACTTTTTATTGATTTTTGACTCTAACGGACTATCCAGACCAAGGGCGAGTTCAGTGGTGACATTTGGCTTGGTTTCGAGCGTCTGACTTGTGTGCCTATCCAAACACGGATGGTCAAAGAAAACATGCTTACCAAAGAAGAGAAGCAGTGGCTCAAAGTGAGCGGTAATTGCGGTTCCTGTCTCAGATCTACTGACTCTAGTCTCCGCGGTGAAAGGATCACAACAAGAAGTGCCTCGAAAGACTTGAACCGCATCTCAAGGACGACAAACGTGCATTGAAGTGGTTGAAACGAGAGGCCGATAGAGGTATCGGCATCGCTGGCCCAGGCCCTGGCGGCATTACCATTGACTGGGACTAGGCTCATATTCAGGCGTTGAGCTTGAGCAGGATTACTCGCCGCATTTCCGTGAAACCTCCCTCCCTCCTCACCTTTTAGGCGTGTCCCCATCCATCCTATACCCATCCGAGTTTCTCGGAATATTATCGTACCTTAGCCGGATCTGCTAACGGAAGAACATGTCGCCAGGACAGTTCCTCCAATGACTTGGATACGTGACACATTATTGGAAACGAACGATTCGATGAATGACAACGATTCATTTCTTGTTGACATCCTTATTCAGTTGATAATTTCGTGCTTTGCACGAGTCCGCTTTTCTCCTTGCTTCCCTGTCCGTGACTTTGGGGATACCTCTACCGTGTACATTTTTCTTGGTACCACCCTGTGGTCCCCGTTTACATACCTGATGTATACTAGTATTAGACACGAGATCTATACGATCCTTTATGTGACTTGGATTGGATTTAGAGTGGTAACTGCGGCGGGACCATGAATACTCCGGATGCTGTTTGCAACATATACGGGCCGAGTTTCCAGGGCGAAAGACGGGGGTGTACATGTGGGCTCGTCAAGTTCAACGCAGTTCATAGCGGAAGGCACGGAAAATATGGATAAACCTGTTAAGAAATGACTGTGAACGTAAGAAGGATACACAAGACACATGTAGTACTACTAATCGAGAACACAGGAATCCCGGACCGCAGTCAGGTCTTGGCGTTGGACCAGAGTGGCGTCCACAAAGCAAACCATGCGAAGTGGATTCAGGAAAGCAAGATTATACCCCAAATCACGAATTTCTGCGGCCAATATTAAAGTAGGCCTGGGGGAATCCCGAGTTTGCGAGCCATTGTTGCACAGAACGATACTATGAATTCCATGGTGAGAATGCAGTTCTGGTGCTCAAAGCGCCACAATATCACCCCCAAGTATGGAGCACAGTCAGGAAGGGTCCACTGTTGATATGATTCAGATCATATTGGCGTTTCTCAGTCATTACCGATCACAGTCCTGCAAGGTAGCGGAGTAGTTTCAAGCCCAAAAACTCCGTTGAGAGGCTCACCTCTTATCTTCGCAGCCAATTGTAGAGAAGATAACGGAAGGATCAACTCCACGCACGTCACAAAGTCATAGTACAATAGTCCCTTGCAGCAGTCCCCGATCAAACTTACCTAGATAACAATGGCTCTCTTACATCAGGAGGGTGTGAAGTATGAAGAACACGTGTAAAAGGATGGCAACTAGGTGCCAAAAAGTAGATCTCGGAGGAGAATGAATCATCGCCTGTCTGTCTTACCCGCTTTTCGTTTGCCAGCGAACAGATGCTTTGGCTAAACACAGTCTAGTTAGACTTGGCGAAGCATTCCCAAATAATAACCCACCATTTTGACCCTGATGGCGCGATCACTTTCACCAGCTTTTGCGAGCATATTACGGCCTCTTTGGCTAAGATTCCGCAGTTTGACGGTTTTTGATACTTGCTGTAGATAGGGGGGTAAGAAGCGCCGAAACAAAAAAGAAATGCTTTCGACATCACCTGCTCATCTCGTAGGCCAGCCAGCTGACGATTCGTCCGCGGAGCTCTTGAGCTTTTTGCAACAACCGCCCCAGAGTTACCCTTGACGCGTTTGTTGGGCGTTTCGTCACCATCTACATCCATCCAGTCCTCTTCGCCACCACTTTCACCCTCACTATCCACATCCATTTCCGCTTCTGCCCGACTTCGCTTGGCCCCTTGCATCTTGGCCAGCATCTCCGCCCGTTGCTGTATACTGCTGGGATCATATCCCGCCTTCTTCAATGAAGTCGTGAGTTCGCTAAGAGTGCGTAAACCTGCTGTTCTCGGCAACCTAGCCTGGTTCTTCTGCGCTTTCTTCACGCTCTGCGACTGCATCTTGAACTCAAGTGATTTCTGCATATCAACTGCTTCGCGTTCATCTTCGGAGTCGAACTAAGAAAGAATATAAGTCGCAGGGCGACTAGGTTAGAGATATCTTCCACGTACGATGTCCTCGTCCTTGTCGTAGTAACCTTCTGCTTGTAATTGCTCCTCCTCCCGCTCAAGTGCTTCCAGCTTCTCGGCGATATCGGGATCAATAAAGTCAGCAATGTTCTTGCCTTCCATAATCTCGGGTATGATATCCATTTTCCACTCAGGGTTCGCAAGTAGATAGTTACCTAGGACCAATTAGTGGCACCCATGCAAGAAAACAGGCGACTCACTCTTGAGGTTGAGGCTATAAACGCCAGGGCCACCCTCCTCAGCTTCGATATCCCGTAGGAGCTTCCTCTTTTCTGGATCGGTTTTATCATATTTCTTCTTTTCTTTCACGATATCAGGGATGAATGGCAGACGTTCGACATCGTCGCGAGGTACAGGCTGTGCAACATGCACCCTGTTGACGATGGAGTTGACTTTGTTCCCCTTGAGCTTGGTCTCGACACGGTGGGCAAGGAGAGCATCGCAGGCTTTGTTTTTGAGTTCCATGACACCTTCTTCGGAATAACATGAGACTTGAACGCATTGGACATCCTCCTTATCCATAATCTCCTGCACGAGGGCTCGGTTTTCTGGTGACAGATCTTCTAGGCGTGTGACGTCTATTTTATTTATTACAAGAATTGTCGGCTTCCCGCTGAATAGCGGTTTTATTGAGTGAAAGAGTTTACACTGTGGAACCACAGTGCCATGCGTTAATCTGATCATAGGTTTCGAAAAGAAAAAAAAAACGAAACGACATACTTGAGCCTCCACCGTATAACCACACTGTTCACTCAGGTCCAGAAAATACAAAATACAACTCTTCAGATGCGCCAACGCTGTTATACTCTGCATCTCTATCGTGTTCATGTCTTCCAACGGATGGTCTAAGACGCCTGGGGTATCGATGACTTGCCACCGCAAGTATTTGTAATCAAGGTGGCCGACAAAAAGCGACTTGGTGGTGAACGCGTACGGTTGTACGTCGACGTCGGCACGTGTGACCTTGTTCATGAAGGACGACTTGCCGACATTCGGATAGCCACAAATGAGGAGCGTTCGTGTGTTGGGATCTATGGCTGGAAGACGCGAGATGTGTTGCCGCACTTGTTCCAGGTATGCAAGAGGATCTTTTTGGCGTCGCATGACTGTTGCCATCCTGAAATCACGGTTTAGAACGATGAATTTGTACCATTAAACATCTGAGTAGACATACCGACCAAGGGCAGCTGTTTTCAGCTGCTTACACCGATACAAGCTGTCACCGAACTTGAGTAAACGCACATAGTCTTTCGCAATGTGATCAATGAGATGGCGAGCAGTGCGGAGTTGGCCTAACGCCAACTTGTAGTGATTTTTATCGTAGAGTACATTCATAAGTGATGCAAGGAAGGGATGGAGATCCTACATAAGGAGCAGGTCAACACGAAGTCACAGAGAGACAGCTGCAGGAAAACTTACATCGAGCATGGGGAACTCCGACAAGATAGCTCCAAGCTTTTCGTCGAACGAGTCTTGAGTGAACTTGACTTTGCGCATGTAAAAACCCCTTATGCGACTTATTTTGAAGTTTTTATGGATCACCTAGTAATACCTGATTTACTGGGCTGGTTCTCAGAGAATGGAACAAGACATACGGTTGGAGTTTTACGTTGTGTCTTGGACAACACGATATCCAAGAAGTCTGCCGCTGTAGGCACCGGGGATATCGCCTTTAGTCCACTCGTCGACATGGTTGCTCAGCGGTGAATTTTAGTCGATGTGGATGAGCAGATAGATAAAACGAGTCGTTGACTGTATGCATTTCCCACGGCCACACCTCACAGGGAAAGAGCAAAAATAAAATAATCCAATGAGGGTAACTACAAGTACTACTATGTCAAGGATCGTCAAAGTATGATAGAATTCGTTGAAAACATGCTATTAGAATACGTGCACGTCTCCGAATCCTGGTATACGTAGTCCAACCAAACCGTCATGCAAGGCCTGTCCTCGCGATGTGCGATCGGATAATTGCTTCGCCAACTGGAAGTGATTGTGAGTCCCTTGGCATAGTACCGTGCAATCCAAACACCAACCATTTACTATGATGGCCTGCGTTGCTCGAATATCCTGAAAAAAGAGTTAATATCCCAGAACCGGAGTACAAGTGCACATACAAGCATCGATGTAAAGTGCTATCGCAGCCAGGTCAACATCACAAGTTACGGTTTGCGATAAAAGTACACATACGGCATAAAGGGCCCTTCGACCTATGTCGTTACGGCGATGAACCTGGACGAAATGGGCACGGAAATATTCTGACACCTCTGCATAGGTGTTTGGTCGGTCACCATACGATGTAATGCTGTATAGGACAAATCCGCCATAAATGACACGGCAGGGTACAAGCGCGCAGAAAACAATGACCCACTACTTCCGGACCTTGATTCCAGATTCTAGCTTCTTCTTCAGTAGGTCGGTCTAAAACAAAGCAGTGACTGTTTGTCGCAAGAACACCACTCTGTGATATGAACAAACCTTGTTCAACAACAGTACTAAATGTGAATTCTTCAAGAGCTTATTCGAGCATATGGCGGTGAACAGCTGAAGGGAATCATCCAACCGATTGGTCCGCCCATCTTCCTCGAGATACTGGAGAAATAAATGAGGATAAAGTTTCAATCTAAACCCATCACTCGACACGCACCTGATCGAATGCACTGATCGGTGCAAGAAAAATGATGGCGGTCGCTGACGGAAATATGGCATCAGTTACACAATTAAAGGGAACGCGTGCGATACCGAATTGCTGGGCCAAAGGAATATAACATACCATCGTCAAAATAGGGGACCCATGCATGTCTCTGATGTTGGAAAGCAACGACATCATGCTGTAAGTTGCTTGGTACGATACGTTGCGCAAGAAATACTTGCCTGGCCACGCTACAATGGAAGTCAGCTGACTGGCAGCCACAAGTTCCTTGGAGGGAAGGTAGGATCAAATACGTACTGCACCGCCAACATCATACATCAGCCAATTGTATCGAGTCCCACAAAGTTCAATGTCAAAGGAGTGTTCGGAAATGCCCAGTGTTTGTAGACGGACGTTAAGTAAGTCCGCTAAATAGGATCCGCACTCAGAGTGGGAGAAACTCGAGATAAGCGACACAGACCTGTGGTTGGAAGGTAATCGGGCTGTGCTATGCGCTTGATATTATCCAGGAAGCTGCAGGACATTGTATTAAAGAAGAAATGACGGCCGAAAGAGACATACTCACAAGTAGGCAGATTCGTCGAGGCGTATGCGACGGTTGTTGAGTAATATCCGGACAGCTGGATGCTTCCATAGGTCGTCGATTTCGCTCTGCACAGACATGAGTGTTCTCGATGCGAGGTTCGTGACCTGAGCGACAGCGGGGCGCGGACCACCTGTAGCTGGGGCTGCCTTGCTACGATTTGGAGAGAGTGGTGTCACGAGGGCCTGCCATCCGGCGCGAACAAAAACCCCACTGCGCCCGCCGGCAACAGAAACACCACTGTTGAGTTCCGAAGCCAGAGAGTCTTCCATCGAGATGAGGGGAACCAACTTGGTCCTGAGGTGTGATATCTCACTGCTCACGTCTCCTAGTGGTGCGAGGGCATGTGCGACGGCTTGACCCTCGGTTGATTGGTCGGCATCCAAGTTGGACAGTTCGTGGTCGAGTTCATCCAAGATCATGCGGATGGCCTTGATGATGTTGAAGTAGACGACGGGGCGCCATAGAGGACGTTCGTAGTCGAGGGTTTGCTGTGCATAGTACAGTTGGAATTGCTTTTGCAGAGTGGACTTTCCGGACTCTGCTTGACCAAGAAGCATGACTAGCGAGGGACCCGAGTGAGAGCTGCATGATGAGGAGTTGACCACGCATACCTTTGACCTGTCGTCTTTGAGCATCCCTCCGCCGTGCGTAGTCCCTCTGGAGATGCGGGTGTGAATGTCAAGTGCGGCCACGAGTGGATGGGGGGTGCCTGACCTTGAGTTCCTCGTCGATTTTTTGGCTGGCACGGACGGCGTCTTCGTCATAGTAAGGGGAGCTCTTTGAGTTGCCGCCGATGGATTGCAGGAAGGTGGGCTCAGAGGAGGAATAGGAGTGGCCTGGACGTCTGGCCATGGTCGAAGCGAACTCGGGGGGAGGAGGGTGATTGCAACCGCGGGGGAAGGAGAGATTTGAGTCCCACGCGTGCACTGGCGGGGAACAGCATCAATTCGCGTTGGCAGAAGAAAGTCTCCATTCTGCGAGGCTGTCCGCTTTGCCCACCCTTGTTTCTCATCGTCAATCTCTCAAAGGATGCTGTGTGTCTGATCTCCAGCAGCACTGCCACATGACGAGAACATGGTTTCCACTGCACAGTCCGAGAAGCAGATCCTCTGGCACCCGCGATGGCGGAACAAGTTCGTCGTCGGCGGAGGCTCGCAGATGTCGATGTACGAGTGGGCTGCCGAGCTCTCAGAAATACGACATCTCAGCTCCCAGAGCGATCTCTCCTTCATGAAGGTGAATAATACCTTTCCTTCGCCCAGCAGTCGGGAGCTTCCCCACAACTTCCACCCATAGTGCTTTGCCTGGTCTCCTGATCCAGCATTCGACGACCTCTTCGCCGTTGGATTGGTATCTGGACGTGTCGAGCTCATTCGCCTCGAATCCACCAGAGTAGCTCGCAATAATGTCCTTTCCAGCGGTCCAGTGGCTACCCTCCCTGTCCGCAACTCCCGGTCCTGCAATGCCCTTGCTTTCTGTCCGGCAGACCCAAATTATCTTGCCGTCGGCCTTGACAAGGTCCGTGGCGACCCCAGTCTCATCATATGGGACGTGCAGTCTTGCCTTCCCGCGTTGTCCTTGCCAAAAGCCGCTGTACCCGAAAGTGAAACTGTGATTCCCCGGCCTCAGCCCCGTATCGCTAGGGCAGACGTCGGTCCTCGAACGGACGCTCGAATATTGCAACAACATGCCCCTACAGAAGTCGTCTCTGCCCTTTCGTTCCTTCCACAGTCCACCCACTTGCTGCTCGCCGGAATGTCTGCACGATGGCTGCGGTTGCTCGACCTCCGCAGTCCAACGTCCTCGACCACCAATGTAGCGAGCAAGGTATCAGGCATAGCGATCAACTCGATGGACCCCCGTCAAGTCGCATGTTGTGGTGATGGTACAGTCACAGTCTGGGACATTCGAAGATTGCTGCATCCACTACTCGCGTTCGCGGAGAAAGACGCCGTTGCAGATGGCGCACGCCCTCGTCCAGGTTCGGTTGTCCACCATGTCGAGTTCTCTAGCACTCGCAGGGGCATGTTGGCAGTGATGGAAAAGGACTCGACCTATGTACGCTTCTGGGATCTCAGAAGATCGAACGTCCCGGATGGACCAGACAATGAACCATCTCGTGATTCTTCCCAATCGCGCGTCCCCCGCAGATCTTGGACCAACTTGCCGTGGACAGCCTCGGCGTACGGCGCGAAGCAGGGCAATTCAGAACCTCACGATCCATCTGCCATGGTGCTCGCAGATACACGCAGAAGTGAGCCTTTTTCCTTCTATCCACACCGCTTACTGACAGGCTTGTCATGTAAGCTAAACACTTTACCAAGCCATTGTCGTCGTTCGCTTTAGTCCCCAACTCTCGCCCATTCTCCGTAACAACTGAAGTCATGGTAGTAAACAAGGAGGGTGATCTGGAGCTCTACGCCCTGCATGATACCCCAAAACAAACAGCTTGGAGTTCTAGAGGAGATCTTGCCATTGGAGGGGGGCTCTCTTACAAAATATTCCCTGGTTTTCAGGAGGAGCATGCTCCCTTTCAATCCTCTGACGCAACACTCGATCACGGTGACGATGGCTCCATGTTCCATGGAAGAGGGAAACAAGGTAGCCTTCCACTGAGATCAGGCCGAGGGGCTGGTGATAGCCTTCCAGTTTTCAGTGCAGATCCTGTCGCCGGTAAACTGCCAACTTCACAAATGTACAGTTCGGCTTCGTTCCGAAATTACCCACTGGATGCATCCATTGTTTCCACTGTGACCTCCCGTGCTGATCACAGCACAGAGCGGTCAACCCAGCGCCAAGTCGGCAGAGAAGGTGTCAAGTCGAAAGTTCAGCGCATTAATCTTGAGAAGAGTTCTTCTCGGAGCAGGAAAAATGTGTCCCGTGCAATACAACAAATTGTTGAGGATGACGTTTCCATGACCATGCGAAACAGAGCTATCCGCGGGTATGGAATTGGAAACGTACGTACCCCCCACAATTGTTTTGCACGGGTCTTTTTAAATGTTGACAAAGGCTACTCACAACGCGGAGCTGGTCGAAGATGATTCACCTTTGGCCAATGGTTTATCAGAGTTGTGGGCTTGGATACAACGTATGTCTTGTGGCCTTTGTCCTGAAAGATGCATTCATCTTTTTTTAGACTCGCACGAGTTCTTTTGCAATCCAACCCCCCGCCTAAATGGATACGACTTTTCGAACCAAGGTATCCAAGGCATCTGGGACGGCTTCCCCTCACTCCCTCGTCCCTCCGAGAACAAGTCCTCCGTCAGCCTACCAGTAGAACTACTTTCTACTTCCTTGGGTACCACTGCCACTAGTTCGGACCCTTCTGGGGTGCCTTCACCAACTAGCTTCCCAGGGACGTTAAGAACCCTTTCCGAAACTTCTGATGAAGAGTCCTATGGCAATTTCGATGCTGCAGTGGACCATTTGCTATCTCGAAAGGATCCAGGACGGCTATCCCTGTCGCCTTCATTGCATACGGACAAAATGAAACAGCGACAATGCGCGATACACCTCTGCGGATGGAGTCCGCGGGATGAAGATCTATCCGCCGCAATCAAAAAGTAATTATCGTCTCTTCAACTGTTCATGATGATCTTACCGCCACCTGATAGATGGGAAAAAGATGGACAGCATTCCCGTGCCGCTTGTTGGCTTGTATTCATGAAGCAATACAATAAGGCCCTTGAGCTTCTCATGCGAAGCAAAGGTCGGGATCTTCTGGTTCATTCCTCAGAGTAACTCAGAATCTCGCAAAGCAGATGAAACACACCATCTTATGACAGGTACACTTGCAGCACTCGTACCAGGAGGGCCCCAAAGTGGCGAGTTACGTGAGCACACCGAGAGATTGATAGTTCGCCTGCAGGATCCGTATTTCCGGGCTATGCTAACTCAAATGACATCCAAAGACTGGTCTGAAGTTTTGGAAGAGGAAGCGTTACCTCTTCGGGAACGACTTGTTATTGCTTTCCAGTTCTTGGAAGACAGAGCCTTGTCTCTGTATCTACATCGAACTGTAGAGCGCGTTTGTGCCGGGGGAGACATCGAAGGTCTCATCGTGACTGGACTGACCCCCTCTGGAATGGACATCTTACAAACATACGTGGACCGTACAGGGGACGTACAAACAGCTGCCATTCTCTCATCTTACGTCTGTCCTGCCCAATTCCAGGACGCCAGAGCCGAACGATGGCTGGAGGCATACCGAGATTTACTGGATGGTTTCAAGCTATTCCATCATCGGGTCAACTTTGATATCGCTCGTGGCCAGATCCTACAGGAAGCAGTGGAAAATGAGGACTTACCTCCGACATTCGAGTGGGCGCCTCGCCAGATTCTCATTCGCTGCAATTACTGCTCCAAATCTATAAGCCCAACTGTTACGGACACCATAGGCAAGAGTCGAGTGAGTCACCTTTTCCAGTATCATAGACGGGGTTGTTCACACATCTTTAGCCGACAGTGTGTCCGAACTGCGGCCGGGCCTTGCCACGATGTTGTGTTTGCTTGATGACACTGAGTATCGTTCCTGATGTTAGCAGGGAAACCGACTTCCTGAACAGCCGTTCTACCTACAAGGGTGAGATACTCTGAACATGTCGAACTCCGTTAACAATGAACAATGAACAGACACTATTGAAGATGCCATCATCATTTGTCAAACATGCAGACACGGTGGTCATGCGTCACACATCTTGGACTGGTT
>Ga0307518_10001626_pt1 | contig 16580 bp, 8 predicted proteins | sample 25_EM_MG_FD_203889 | JGI IMG/M metagenome (GOLD analysis project Ga0307518, IMG submission 203889) | Populus trichocarpa ectomycorrhiza microbial communities from riparian zone in the Pacific Northwest, United States - 25_EM | ecosystem: Host-associated > Plants > Roots > Unclassified | place...
TATTATAAATATTTGATTTGTTAATATGAATTGGATCATGCTTCTTGATAATATATATGTTGATTATTATCCTTGTTATGATAAAGCATGATCAATTGTTGAATCTGAATTCTTGATACGAACCAGTATATATTTTGAATTGACTTCTGAATTGATAGCTCCTCATTTGATTGATGTCATGAGTTGAGCCTTGAGATATGAATATGTATGTTTGATTATGATTATGAACCTATGGTAAGTCAGTCAGAATACTCATGCTAACAGGGTAGTGTTAGTCTTTGTGCACATCGTATCTAAACCCTAGTTGGTCGGGGGAGTCACCAACTTCTGTGGACTGATCATCCCACAATACGGAGCCTTATGCTCATTGCATTTTGATTTTTTGACGAGCTTTACCATGTGATATTCTTGTTATGGCCTATTTGAGAAACCTTCCTATAAGAATGTAGAGCCATAATTGTATATATATTCTCATTGTTGTATTACCTCGTGTGTGTGTGTGTGTGTATTGAACGTTATCTACTCACTGAGTTGTTGAACTCATCATCTCATTATTTACCTTTTCAGGCTTATAGCTTGATAACAGGTCACTTTTGTTGAACCTTCTGAACCTGCTCTTTTTGGTAGTAATTTGTACATATTTCTCTATGTCTAGTTAGTGCTTCAAAACTATAAATTTATATGAACTCTTGTATTAAGACAATTAAATTATATTTTGAAGTTAGTTTGTTGTTACTGCTGTGTTGAACTCTGATTGAGTTGTTTAATGGATAAGTTTGTATGTAAGTTTGGGTTCGCATAGGTATGGAACCTTGGAGGAGAACCTTGCCTATGTGCCGGTCATGGATCCGAGAATCGGGTCATGACAATCTTTTTACTTTTCAAAACAATAAAGCCCTATCATATGTCTATTTAAAGAATATGGTTTGTTTTTCAAAACCCATCAATAGAAAATATTTCTTCTCTCACACCCTTCCTCTTCCTCTTTTTCTTCCTTTTTTTTATTTTTTTTTCTGTATAACTTGATCATTGAATGAGTGAGTGAGAAGTCAAACACCTATAAATACTCATGGACAAGATACTCTATGATAATTGTCAGTGCTGATAATGTGGATTAGAAAAAGACCACCATTGTGCTTACCTGAGGGTTATCCATTAATAAAAGCAGCCGATCATTGCTATTATCTTGAAAGTGTTCTCTTAGTACTAGAAACTTACGATTGGCCTAACCCTTTTGCCTTGTTAATTATCAACAATTAAAAAGGAACCATAAATTGAAGTTGCTTGCTCGAAAAACGTGTGCAATTGTGTCTCCGAAGTCTGCGCACAAACGAAATTTAATATAAAAAACATGGCTGTCCCTGATACGTCATTGAATCAACACGTTAGGGACATCCATGTTTAACAATAAACAACTATGGTGATAATTATCTTTGCCTTTCGTGTTCCCTTGGATTATTGTAAATGCCACCATTTACAATCTTGGCACTGCCAAGTTGAGAGAATGTGTAGGCAATTAAGTATTTTCAATCCTTAGTTCGGATTATTATTTTTTTTGTCAAATAAAAAATATAATCAATCACACCCCTTTTTATCAATCCTACCCTCAATCCAACCCTCAATCCATTTTGACAGTGTTTGTAACTGTCACCACTTACCATCTTGGCAATGCCAATTGAGCGATTATGCCACTATTACATGCAATTAGTATGTTTGGATGATTTGCTTTTTGTATGATAGGTGATAAACCACCAATAAGGTCACTACATGCTCCTATCAAGAATCCACGTTTTATGACATGAACCATGCAAGACACGTGCCTCATGCAGGAGAAGGACGTGCCATAAGCAGAGAAAAATGTGCCACATACAGGGGATGTGGAGAAAACACTAGTTGCTTGAGGATTTGCTGGCATCATTCCATTGGAAGGCTTGGTCCATGGTCGTTAGCTATTATTTCATTAACTGTAGCCATTTGAATTCTTATGTATTTAAACCTTTTCATTATGTAGTAATGGGGATATATATTTTCAGAGTATCAACTATTGTGGTTCATCCTCACCCTAAGAGGAACTTTATCTATTTAGCAATTGTAATAGCTTTAACTGGACCTATCATTGGTATTAGAGCTCTATCTTACAATGGCAACCAACAAAGAAAGAATTGAAAATTTACAAGTTGCGCTTGGAGAACTTTAAGATAGTATGAGTCGGATGGAACTTGGTCTTATGACAAGTTACATCACATGGAGGAAGTCATCAATAAGCTCTTTATGGCCTTGCTCTCAACTAAAGACTCCAGCAGTAACACCAATGCCCGTAGTGGTCCTTCTCGCCATAATAGGGAAGAGTTTACGGAGTCTGCAAAAGGAGGACGACAAATGTTCTCATCCAAGTTAACAAAGCTTGAATTTCCAAGATACTCTGGTGATGATCCAACTGAATGGTTCAACAGAGTGGAACAATTTTTCAAATACCAAGGCACCATAGCAGCACAAAAAGTATCCTTGGCATCATTCCACCTTGCAGGTGAAGCTAATCAATGGTGGCAATGGCTACGCCGTGCTTACATCGAGGAAGGGAGAGAAGTAACATAGGAGGTTTTTGAGGAAGAACTTTGGGCTCGTTTTGTACCAATTGATTGTGAAGATTTTGATGAAGCGTTATCAAGGGTTACACAGGTTGGTTCTTTATGAGATTACCAAAAAGAGTTTGAAAGGTTGGGAAATCGGGTGCAAGGATGGACATAGAAAGCACCGGTGGAAATGTTTATGGGAGGCCTTAAATCAGAAATTGTTGAAGGAATCAGGATGTTCAAACCACACTCTTTAAAGGAAGCTTTTAGCTTTGCACGAATGCGTGATGACCAGATCACTCGCCAATAAAAATTCACACGGAATTCACAATTCATTCCGCAACTTGACTTTCCAGCACAAACAAAAACTACACCAGCTTCACGAATGAAAAGACTCACTTGGGATGAAATGCAACGGAGGCGAGCTCAAGGTCTTTGCTTTAATTGTGATGAAAAATTCAACGTCGGCCATAAATGCCAAAGCCCCCACCTCTTATTGTTAGAAAGGAGCTATAATTCAAATGATGAAGAAGAGACAAATGAGGAGACCATAATAGAAAGTTCAGTAACATGAACCTTGAGGACAAGGTTCCGGTGATAGAAGGAGGTATTGATAAACCACCAAGAAAGTCACTACGTGCTCCTATCAAGAATCCACGTTTTATGACATGAATCATGCAAGAGACATGCCTCATGCAGGAGAAGGACGTGCCATAAGCAGAGGAGAATGTGTGCCACATACAGGGGATGTGGAGAAAACACCAGTTGCTTGAGGATTTGCTGGCATCGATCATTCCATTGGAAGGCTTGGTCCATGGTCGTTAGCTATTATTTCATTAAATGTAGCTATTTGAATTCTTATGTATTTAAACCTTTTTATTATACAGTAATGGGAGATATATATTTTCAGAATATCAATTATTGTGGTCCATCCTCACCCTAAGAGGAACTTTATCTATTTAGCAATTGTAATATGACTGTGACCTATCAATAGGTTAAAATATTGAATCAGTCTGACTCTTGGGAATAGCAAAGGAATGATTATTCACCGTTCAAGTCTGCAAATATTACAAGAGACTACAAAATTGATGAAGAATAAACAGAAGAGAGATCTTCGGTGCACTTATTCCTGAAACCAGATGTCAAAGAATATGAATTTGATCAGGTTCACCAAAAAAGGTGGTATAACTCGCGTACTTTTCTGAAACAGAAAGCCAACAGAATATTTGATGCAAGAGAGAAAATAAAGGGCACCCTCATAAAACCAGATGCATATTTCCAGGAGAGCCTTCAGAAAAGCTAAGTTCCTGAAGTGTTGCTGAGGCAAAACATCAATGGGAACTGGGTCAAAGCAGTGCAGAGCAAGAGGTACTGATGCTTGCTTGAGTCATAACTCCTAACCTCAGACAATAGAGTTCGCTTCATAGTCTTGATCAAAAATATACCCATGCAAAGACATGTCCACAAAATTATCAGATAGTATGTATAGCCCAAAGTGATCCTCCCCAGCACAGCAACACACATCCCTGTGAATGTATACCCAGCATATGCTACCATGTCCAACAGAGGTGCCTCCCCACCTCCCAGTGAAAGAATTGAAACTTTCAGCAGCATCACTTCGGAAAACCAGCCTATCATTCCTTTAACAAACTGCCAATTTAAGGCCTCTGGTGTAAACCTGGCATAAAATTGGAATTGCGAATATGATCATATTCAGACAGGAATATATTGTTGTTAGAGAGCTGTTTAGGAAGCTTGGTTACACCAAAGTTCCTACACTTACTTCCCAGAAAGGCCCAATGAGATGCCAGAAAGAACCAAGTAGGTAGCAAATGCCATGCAAGGAATGTATAAATCTGGAGCATTTATGTCATTAATTGGAGGTTTATAGGAAAGCCTGCCTCCAACTGGCTCAGTTATTCTTGTCCAGTGGCCCTAGAAAGAAGATAAGAGAGAACTGCATTACAGTTTCTTTAAGTTAACCAACTACTTACAATCTTACATGTTGTTTTTCTTAACCTTAATGCTTTGTGTTATGCCAATTAGAAACATTTCACTTACCCTGTTTAGAAAAGGAAGAAGAACAATCTTCAATTTATTCCTGACATAATGGTCATTCACTTGGAAGTAATATTGAGGGTAAGAGAAGCACTTGCTTATCTGCTCATCGATAATAAAATCATAAGAAACACATTCAATTGTTGATGCCCAGCAATGTTTTCTTACCAAGTACTGATATCACATCCATTAACCTTACGGAAATAAATATTCATACAGAAGTTAATCAGTTATAGATGTCTAATGTGCTGTAATTCAAGCTGATAAAAAAACAAGAATACTCGGGTCATTACATGAAAGAGTCATCAGAACTATTGAGCTTGGTAATTCTTTGTTTGCTATGCCAACCTATCTAGCTGGCAATATATCCACAGGGATAAAAGTACTCACATTGCTTTGTACATACTCAGAGCCTGACCCAAAAATTTTCTCTCCATAAGCACCCAATCCCCCTCGAATGAGCCCTGAACCAGCTGCAGAAAATGGATTGGATTTGGGATTCATTTTCACCTCCACCCTAAAATCCTACTTCTCATATGTCACTGCGAGAAACAAGAAATGTTCTTTAAGTATTGTAGATTTCGTGAGGACTTAAACGAGATAAATAAATAAATAAAAACAACTCAATCAAGCAACTATAACTTGTTTATCTGTCTCATGCCATCGTTCAAAATAGGCTTAGTGAGACAAGACAAGTCCCAAAGTAAAACAGCCTGCATTCTCAACTCTAGCTTTCGAATCTACATCATGCTACAGCCCAATAGTACAAGAATGAAAATCTGATTAAACCTGTAAAAGGGAGTAATATCTTGATTCTGATCTAAAATTAGCAAGAATTAATTCTAAAATTTGGCAACGCTTTTCGAGATTCCTCGGTTCAGCCCATGATCATGAATACTCATTGTATTTTCCTTACATTCCCGTAAAAATGGAGAACGTTTGGATCTTAGTTTTGGGTGTGGTAAATTAATAGAAAGAATGTGAAATAGAAAGTGTGAAATGCGGAAAGGAATAAGAGAGAGGACCTGAAGCTTTGTTGCTAAATTTCTTTTTTCACTTTCTGTAATGCTCAATCTGTGAAATGCAATGGCTAAGGTCGCGCGGAGAGCTGTTTTATTCTTGCCTATAATGGAAACGTTGCCTTTTTATTTATTTCTTTTTTCCTTTTTTGTTCTTGTTTGTAAAAAATCATTATAGAATTTTATTAATTTAATATGTTATATAGCCAATTGATTATTATTATATTAATATAAATATATATTTATTATTAATAAAAAATTAATTTATTTTTAATATTTATATAATATTAAATTAATAAATATAGAATAAAAATAAAATTTATGAGACAAAAATATTTTGTAAAGGAAATTATAAAGTTATTATAATTATGAGATTTTTATTGCATCAAAGTATTGTTCCTAAAATGTTCTTGGTTAATACTCTCTTAAATATTAGATATTTATTAGAGTTGCAGAGACTGATACATATTATGTTCTTTTATTTATGAAAAGAAGCGGTTGTTCTCATAAGCTAAGGTATAAGAAATATTTAGAACTAATATGTAAGTGTTTGTCATAAGACATGTACACTGAACTAACCCACATGAAAATTCTATATAAAGAGATCACCTATGTCTATGAAAAGGCTCACGTAACGATTGTGTAAGTGATGCTTAGACTTAAAATCACTAAGTTATCTTTATAGAGAATGTTATGCTTTAATCATGTTACATGTTATTTTAATCGAGGTAATGAAGGGGCGGACATTGGGTATAACATGAATTATATGAAAGTACTTGAGTGATCAAGAGAGGATTCATCACCCTAGATGAATTAGAAAAAATATTATATATATTCTCAAATGGTATTGACTAAGAGATCCTTGACCAAGATGAAATGAGATTTGAAAAGAATTTCAAATCTTATTCAAATGATTAATGACTATTATGTAAAGAATAAGCATGGTTTAACATGGTAGACATACTTTATACTTTAATGTTAAATCAAAATATTATTGATTAAATGATATTAATTACACTGAGAAACCAGTCACTGAAAGGTTAAGTCAAATCATTAATGAATTTTCTAATATTTTGGGAATCATGACACATTGCTAAACGATGCACCTTATCTTCCATTATAAATTAATCAATTATTGAATTGATAATAAATTAATTTATTTAATTCTATTTAATTAGAATTATAATTTATATTTGGGCCAATATATTAGAACTTGATGGATCACACACAATAAGAATCATTAGTAAAAATTAAATTAAGATGATTTAATTAAGTATAATTTGATTAAAATATATTTTAGAAATTAAAGACTACAATATAATTAATATAGGGATTATATTTTTAGACCTAGAAAACTCAAGTAAGGACTTAATTGAGTTAATTTCTAAAATTATCTTCAATTAATATATGGATATTATTCAAGGGCAAATTGATATTTTATCAATTTATAGGCTTTTTCATATTTCCCTATAATTAAATAGTAAGATATGTCTCTTATTTTTTAAGAGTTGTCTATTAGACAAAAGAACTATGTAAACACAAAATTAGAGATAGCACTCTAAACATAACAATTCATCTCTTCTAAATAGAGATTTAGAAGATTTCTCACGGGTGATTTGTATGGATTATTGTTGGAGGTCAAATAATTGAAGGACTTGTAGTTTATAAAGCACAACTTTTAAAGAATTATTCAAAGCTGAAGAAGATCAGATCTTGTGACAATAAATCTTTAAACTTTAGATCTGTCTAACGAGATCTTAAGGACTTCCGAATAATTTTGTTTTATTGTTTATGTTGCGTGTATGATATTTAGGAACCCAACATGTTTTCATAAAAAAAAATTATAAATATTAAAAAATAAAATAAAATGTTTCAAAAATATATATGAATTTTTGCAATTGATTTATTTGTGGTGAATTATCCAATGACTTGGTTTGTGTTGGACATTATAACATCTGTTGTTTTAAGCTGAATCGCCAAAAATATTTCCTAGAAAAATTCTCAATCGTACATTTGTTCATGCAAAATAAGTGGTTTCAACCTCACATTTGAGTTTTTCTATTTTTAAAATGAGCTGACTCGGCCTGATTGTAGGGACTTTGAAGTTTCTTGGCAATCTATGTCTATTTGGATTTGCTATATATTAGTTTTGGTTAATCTTTTGGAGTAATATTAACTTTATACTCCAACTCTTCTTTATTTTCATTTTACCTTTAAATTATTTTGATTTTTTAATTAATTTTTGTTATAATCAATTAACAAAAAAGGATAAGTTCTCTAAAAAAAGAGACAGCATTTCATATAAAAAATGCAAAAATTGAATGTAAATATGAATGAAAAATCTTATAATAGATAAAAGTCCTTAATCAAGAATAGTAAACTCTTCTTTTTCTATTTTGAGTGTCTTTACATGTGTTTTGAAAATTTTACACTTTCCACCCTTTATTTTATTTTATTTTGTATTTTCACTTTTTATTTTTTGTTAAAAATCTTTTATTTGACCTTTAGAAATTGAGTTGAATTTTTGTTTTATCAAAATAACATAAAATGACCAAATAAGCCTTGAGGAGATAATGAATGTCTAAAATTGACAAGCAAAATGTTTATTTAGCACTAAAAGATTAGAAAAAAAAAATACTAAGACATTAATTTCACTCAATCTCATTTCATTTCAGTATCAGTAAAAAAAAAATCAAGCATAATTTGTCATTTTCATTTATAAGTGAGCATGCCCTTTATTTTTAATTTCATTTTTTTATTTTAGGATTTAATTAAAAAAACATTGAAACATAAATGACATGAATTCTCATAAAAACATAAGATTTTCTTAGAAAACAAATTTGAGACTTGGCTATATGAAAAAACATAAGTTTTTCTTACCGAAAATTAAGTTACATTTTCTTTTTGGTCCCTTTAGTTTGGGGATTTTATGTTTTGATTCAAGACTTTATTTTTGTCTCATCTCAATCCTTAGTTTGAAAAAGAAAAGAGAAAGTCATTAAAAACATATGAAGGAAAGAGAGTTATTGGTTTGGCCCCATTCCAACCACAATAAAAGTTGATCTTAATGTAAACGAGTTAATTTTAACAAAAAAAAAGTTCAATTGAGGAATTTTTTTACGTTCATCTTGCCTAAAAAAATAGATCGAGGCTCAAAAGTTTTCATAATTGGGTTCATTTTGAGACTGCTTTTTTTCAAGTTAAAGACCGCAACTGGATTTTTTTTAAAAGCATTTAAAGTGTTTTTTTAGATGTTTTTAGATGAAAATTTAGTTGAAAATTAGGTTTCTAGAAGATGCGTCTTATGCTATTGTAGATGATGTTTTATCTAATTATTTTTCTTTTAAAAAAAAAAATATGGATGCAAAAAAAAAAAAAAAAAGAAGAAGAAGAAATCAATGTCTGGGTTTTTAGGCCCAAACATGTCTAGGATTTTAGGGTTCTTGATAAGCCCAAAATCCCTAACCTTTTTTTTAGTTTTTTCTTTAAAATTTTAATTCAAACTCTCCTTTTATATGTATTTTTTAGGTTGCATTAATTTATTTCTTTAAATTCGATTAAGAACTTCCCTTATGTTTTTTAGATTGTTAATCGTTCAATTATACAAAAAATTAAATTTCAAAAGATAAGGCTATTAAACCCAATAAGGATTTATGATATAAGTTACGAATTTGACAGGTTAACCCGAGTCTATTTAAAATATTTTTGTCCGAGTATATTTCTTATAAGAAATGTTAGATTGATATGTTTTAATTTATTTATTTTTAAAGCAAATCGATCTTGGCTTGGTCCACCAAGTCAGCTAGGCTACAATTGAAGACCTGGATCCACCTAAAACATCATGTTAATGTTTAGAAATAATTAAAATAACGATGGTCTATAATTATTTTAGTCAAACTTGGTTTTGACTAGGTCGACTGGGTCATGGTTGGACCCTCCAAATCAACTGGGTCACATTAGTTCAACTCTTATATGATTTAATTTGAAACTCATGCTAAGTAAAGAGCTGAGTCCAGGAGCCTTCGGGTTGACCCACATGATTTGATAAGATTAAAAAAAAAGTTTTAATTAGACAAATATCTTTTTATCCTTGTTTTACAACCTTAAAGTTTTTTTTTTTTTTATGTTTGTGGTGATTACTTTTGATTTTTATTAAATAAATGGCATAGAACAATAATAAAAAAAAAAGGAGAGTTTATATTAGAAAATTATTTTGTTTCAATAAAATTTAAATTATTTCTCTTATTATATATAAAAAATATCACTAGATAAATAAATAAATAAAACTTTTATGGCTTCTTATGGAACAAGATCAGGTGTCTCGATCTAAGTTGATTTCTCATATTCTTGAATTGGTATTTGGTTAAAAAAACAAAATAGCATTTTGATAGTGTTTACTGATACAAACCCGAAGGTTAAGAAACTAAGAACCTATGATTAAGATTAAATCCTAACCTAAGAAAGTTACAATCAAGTTGAATAGAACCGAACTTATTGATTACTTGAACCAAAGAACAATAGTTATTGGATGAAAACACTGATCTGTTGATTATAATAAACCAAGAACCAAAGGTACGAGGGTTGAATGCCATAAAGAAAACAATCGTTGATAAGTTATGAATAGTTTAATGAAGAACCATAAGCAAGAGAAATCCTCTCTAATATTATTTCTAAAATAAAATAACAAAGTCCAAGTCTTAATAAATAAAGCTCAACCCATATAACAACTTCTAGAACTTATTGGAAGGCCTTTTCGATGTCTGATTGCTATAAAATTTTTAACCCTATATGAAATAGAGTGGTTAGATTGAACATTATGACCATTAACATAAAGTGATATAGTCAAGCTCTAGTACATGTTAAGTAGACTCATCTCTTGCTTGTATCACATTAATCAAGGCTTGATACTCCTTTGAACTCAACTTTATGTTTGATGCCTCTTTAATCCTCTTGGCATTTATCCTTGTAATTGGTCCAATCGGCATATGCAATGAATCATGTGGTTTTGCTTATTGGTTCTCATCATTCCCTCTCTCCTTAAAAGAATTTGATCTTAAATCGTCACCTACATCAAAAGGATAAGATTAGAAACATTAAATATAGCACTAATATTATACTCATCTGCAAGTTCGAACTTCATGTCATTAATCCATTAAAGGATTTGGAATAGATCATCCCCTCCAGGATGCAACTTAGATCGCCTATGGGCTAAAAATCTTTCCTTACTTATATAAACCCAAACTCAATCACTAGGTTTAAAGATAAAACGCATACGACCTTTGTTAGCTTTATATGCATATTGTTTATTTTTCTTTTTTGTTTGATGTCGAACACTCTTTTAGAGTTTCTTCAACATTTCTATACATTTTCCACTAACTTATCCAAGAAAAACAACTTAATTAATGCAAAAGGTACACTTTTTAAGTTGGCATATAATTTCTCATTCCTTAAAACACCAAGTGCACAATGCAAATGATTGATATGCTCCTTTAAGCTTCATTGTATGCTAAGATATTATCAAGATAGACTATAAAGATTTTGTCTATAAATATAAATACATGCAAAACATGATTCATTAATCTTATAAATGAGTTGTATATTAATGAGACCAAATGACACACTCAACCATTAATATAACTCATATTTAGTCTTAAAAATAGTTTTTTATTCATCTCTTTCTTTTATTCTAATTTGATGATATCCATCTTTCAAATTAATTTTCACAAAGATAAATGAACCATGCAATTTATCTAACATGTCATATGGCCTAGGAATTGGATCTCTATACTTTATCGTAATATTGTTGATAACTCGGTAATCCACACACACCCTTTAAGACACATCCCTTTTCAGCACAAAAAGCACTGGTACCACACATGGACTCATGCTTTCTCTCAAGTACTCCTTAAACATCAACTCCTTAACTTGCCGTTAAAGCTCTTTTATCTTCTATGGATTACTTGTATAGGTTAGTCGGTTAGGAATTACAACTCCAAGTACAAGATCAATTTGATGTTTTATTTCTCTTACTGGTGGTAAATCATTAAGAAATCATCGAGGAATACATCTTCATATAATTGTAACAAAGAAACAACAACGCTAGGAAGAGAATAACCAAGATCATTAGCGGTAAAACATGTCTCTTTATATAAAAAGTATAAATATAAGCTCCTTAGTATAAAAGGTACTCTTGATATCACTCTTTTTTGCATAAAAACTCTTATGCCTATTTATTTTTCCCTCAAAACTCTCATTTCCTTTCTTTTCACATAGCCCCTCTCTCTTGTCTATCCTTTTACTACTCTTTTTTTTTTTTCATTCCTCTCGTCCAATTTTTATTTTTCTCTCCTCTCACTATTCTTGGCCAATTGTTTTTTTTTACTTCCCTACGTTGAATCTCTCTTTTCTCTCGTCTCGACCTTATTCTCTCCTTTTAATTTTAATTATTCTTCATACATTTGTCTTCAGGTTGACGATACAAGGGTGATGGATTTTCCCATCTTTTATAAATATATAGTTATTCTTGAACTTATTATGAATAACCTTCCAATCAAATTTCCATAACCTACCTAATAGTATATGACCCATATGCATAGAAAAAAAATCACACAATATATCATCATTATACCTTCTAATTGGAAAAGAAATTAAAACTTGTTTATTCACAGTTATTTCCTTATATTCATTAAACCAATGCAACTTATATAGTGTACGGTGTTTTGTAGTAGGAAAATTTAACTTTTATATATGAGTATTACTAGTTATATTAACATAAATTCATTTATTTGTAATTATTCTACTTACCTTATTACTGATGTGACATCTTATATGAGAAATATTCTCTCTTCACTGCTCCAAATCATCCTTCAATGCACGCCTAACCACAAGTGACTCGCCCTCAACCATATACTCTACATCATCAGCACTATCATCCTCAAGTGGTGACATCTTCTCATAATTATCGTCATTTTCAATTTCAACCTCTCTATTATCACACAAAATCATCACTCTTTTATTTGGACATTGTGATGTTATATCACTTACTCCCAAACAATAAAAACATTTAAGATAATGATTATGAGGTGGTCGAGAATTATATTTACCTTAAATATTGGTAGGGAACTATTTCTTAACCTTAGTTGTCTCAGTTTTACTACTCACATTTAGCTTAGTTTGGGCATTCTCATCATTCTTCTAATTCAGCCTCCATGATGAAAAAGAACCTAAATTTTAAACTTGTCGTGAACCACCTTTTCTTTTGAGTTATCACTCTACCTTTGTATCCATATGCACCATGTCTTCTAAGTTCATATAGTGTTGTAACTCCACACCATTCGTTATCCCATGGTTCAAACCATTCAAGAATCTAGCCATGGTAGCTTCTTTATTCTCATTTACATTCACTTGAATCATAGCTACATCTATCTCTTTATGGTGGTCCTCTACACTTTTAGAACTTCGAGTTAAGCTTTTCAGTTTCTAATACAAATCCTAATAATAATACTAACTAGGAACAAATCGCCTCCTCGTTATCGCCTTCATCTAGTCCCAAGTATTAATATGCCTATCATGATTCCGTCTCTTACTCAAAACAAGTTGTTCCCACAAAATAATCAATAAATTCAATCACAACTAATTTTACCTTTTTATAATCCAAATAGTTGTGATAATAAAAAATAAACTCCACTTTCTTTTCTCACTCTAAGTAAGCTTCTAAATCATTCCTCCCTTGAAAAACAAGAATCTTTATATTAATACTCTCGAGATTTCTATCCAAATTATCAAAAAACCTAATATCTCTCCTAAATCCTTTATAGCTAGAATCCCTAAAATGTCAAAACCTCGTATCACCGAAAGTACCATGTTGCCAAATTCTACCTCTTTGGCCGAATAAAGCTTGATCGAATTCATCTAAATCACTATCCTTATTCTCGTCAACAAACTCATCTATAAGTGTGATAGCATATTTTTCTGGCCTTCTGGCATTAAGAACCATTTGGGATGGTCTCTTTTGTGAACTAGCAATCATGACATTATGTCTATCCATTCAATCCTTTACCTCACCAAATAACACATTCATCATCTCAAATTATTTTTGCATGACTTGCAATACAAAATAAGTGTTCTCCTTCTCCTTCTTATGTGATGATTCAACTTTAGAAGACATCTTTAAATATGAAAAAAATGCTAGTAAATAATCCTCACACACTCCCTTAATGTTTACTCTCAAAGATGTGTCACTCTACTAGTGTTTCGCTTGTAATTTGGCGTCTCACACTTTTTCCCTTTTACCCCTATTAGCTCCCCTCTTCAATTTTTAAAGGAATTGAACAAAAGCAATAAAAAAAATTAGATTATAATGTTCAACCAAAGGATTCAAAAAGACATAACAATTAAGAAAAATGATAACGAAACTAGGAATAAGAAAAACTCAACAAACAAACCTAAATTCAATAACAATCTGAATTTAATTTAGAATCAATCCAAACAAACTGATTGCTAATTGAAAAGAACTTAAGAACTCAAAATCAATATAGTTTCAATCAACTTGACATTTTCAATTCAAACTGATCTCAAATCCACAATCCTAACAATAAACTAATTTTCACAACTATGATTTGTGATTTCTTTTTTCTTTCCTCTTTTCTTTCTTTTTATAAATTTCATTAGAAAATAAATAACATATAACTTTTCTCTTTTTATATATATATTAGCAGAATACTAGTTTGATAGATAAATTTGTTTTTTCAATGACACCGCAAGCTAGAAAAATTAGGATAAAGTCGAAGTCATGAACACAAAGAAACTAGAAATTAGGGTAAAGATGAATCAAGAACACAAAGAAACTAGGAATTAAAGTGAAGCCAAAATCAAGAACACAAAGAAAACTAGGAATTATGGTAAAGCTGAAATCAAGAACACCAACAAAACTATAGTTTGATAATTTTTAGAGAAAACTGAACTTAACAACAAAAACAATACTCAAAACATGAATAAAACTGAGTTTAAAGATAGATAGATGAAACTTGATTTTAAAAGTCAAGCTCTGATACTAACTGAAGCAAACTCAAAAGGTGATAACTCTAAAACCAACAATCAAAATTTAACCCTATAGAAAACATGGCCTTTAAAATCTTCTGACAAAATTTTAGCTCGATCCAATGGTCTAATTGAAAGTTATAACCATTAAAATAAAATTGTGTAACCAAGCTCTGGTACAAGTTAAGCAGCTCCATCTCTTGCTTAGATCATATTGATCAAGGCTTGATTCTTTTTTGAACTCAACTTCATACTTGACCATCTTAAAAGAAATTCTTGAAGCTTGTTTAGCATGAATCAGTCTATTGAATATATATTTGATCCCCTTGGCTCATGCTCTTGTAATTGGTTGAATTGCTACCTGCAATGAATCTTGTAGTGTTGCTTGTTGATTCTTATCATTTACATTTGTTGGCGTATGGAAGCCTTGGTCAATTTTATTAAACATATGCTTTAAATTTTGAATTCAAAATCATAATTTTTCTTGCTATGTTTAAGATAATTGTCTTTTTATATCAAAAACAATTTTGACTTGACCCATGGCGAAGCGAAAAGTGACTAGTTTATACTATTAGTTTATGGAAAACCATAGTTAAAGAGTAATTAGTGTGATGCCTTTAAATTAACATTTGTACATTGAATCCTACCTATTCTATTTAAAAGTCTTAACTTGAATGGGTTCTAATTTGCTCCTAACTATTGTGAATAAATATTTTATTTAAGAAACCTTCTCATAGACTATGAATTATCATGAAAACAGACGCCTCAATTTACATCTCACAAGAAGTCATTTTTTTAGTAGGAGGATGATCATAAATATAAAAATGGTCAAAGCTGTGGCAAATTTAGGAGGATGATCGCTTTTAACCATGGCATCATCCTAAGCTTCCTTTCTTCTATTAGTCTTGCTATTTCCCTTGACATGTCATTAAACAATGATGAACCTTTACAAAATACCTGACATATGTAGATGGCTTGTTAGACATCAACTAGACTATAGTTATTTATACGTGGCATGCATATATAATAGTTAATATCTCCAACGAATTAAGGGGAATATATACATAGATATAGGTAAAACTTAACAAGGCAAATCCATTGTTGTGAAGTGTAATATCAATCGTGGTGTATTTATTACGATACATGCCAAGGAAGACCTTCAAGTATGGAATCACGTCTATAATAACAGAAATGCCACCACTTTGTTTTAAAAAAACAAATTATTTGGTTAGAATTAATTTAAACAAACTAAACTATTTGATAAACATCAAGAAATAAATATAAACATTTTAAATCTTACATACCATGCATCAATATTAAGTTTTGATATTATACTCATAGATATTAGTTCAAATTAAAAAACATAAACAATACTTGACCAAATAACAAACATAAATATACTTGTCAAATAACAAACATTGATTTTCTTATCCTAGTAAAACTATCTTAGCATCCAGACTTATAATAGCATTGTTTCACAAGATTTTGAACCTAAATTTTTCTCACGTTAGTAATTTTTGTCATAAATGCTTTTACCAAAATTTTATTTTAAACCAAATGATCAAAAACATTATCAAGAGTGATCTCATCAAAACCATCAATTTTCATCACTTTTGCATATAGCTTCTTAACATCAAGTTGATTTTTGCTTAAGCTTTGAAGTGCTAATGTTACCTCTCCAACCTTTTTAGACAACTTTTCAACACCATCATCTTTATAGGTATGGTTTCTCTTCCTATGTTAACCTTTTTTGTGTATTAAAGGAAGATGCCTCTTTTCTTTATATAATTTTTCATTTTCACTATCATTTTCAATTGAAGCAGATTGCACTTTGGTGTTCTCTTCAAAGTTGATGTCAGTATATGATTTGACATAATTCTAATAACCATGT
>Ga0307518_10001627_pt1 | contig 16577 bp, 20 predicted proteins | sample 25_EM_MG_FD_203889 | JGI IMG/M metagenome (GOLD analysis project Ga0307518, IMG submission 203889) | Populus trichocarpa ectomycorrhiza microbial communities from riparian zone in the Pacific Northwest, United States - 25_EM | ecosystem: Host-associated > Plants > Roots > Unclassified | place...
CCTTCATCATTGGAGAAGAACATGTCTCCCTGTCCCTGTTGAGAATAGCACTTTGCTATAATCATACATGTTACTCACTTCAGTGTTGAGGTTAGGAATGTTACCGGTCACGACCTTGGGTACTTTGCTGTTGCTATACGTGAGGCGCTGCTTAACCAATGTACTAAGCCTCATGGGGACAGGCCGGCTGCTAAACTGAACAATCTTCTGTCAGAGAGGTGCATAAAAATTGAGGGGACAATCTACCTGAGTGCCACCATCCTTGTCTTTATCGAGGTCATCCTCCTCGATGCCCCGCCCTTCATCACTGTTCCCCTCATCTTCATTCTCACTCCCTTCCTCCAGTTGTAGGCGGTGGCGATGGCATTCATGGTCCTTCTGGGCCCTTGCATCATGGCAGTGGGCTGTCTCCTCTTGTTCATACTCTGCCTGCCTCACTTTTTCTGATGGTTGACGCACCCGACCACCAGAATCTTTATTTATTTATTTAAATATCATTGTCAGTGGCGATCTGGCGATCTGCGCAGTTGTGTGGGTAGACTAACCTTTATAATTCTCTTTGTCAGCGGTGCGATAACCTGCGATAGTTGAAGCTTGCATGTAATTGAAGCTGGGAGCGTACGGCTAGAACAATGTGTTGGCTTGTGTTGGAATGATCTATGGTGGGACACACTACTCACTTAGCAGGCTTATATCTTCTGTTGACGTGTGTCTTGTTTGGAGATATCACAGACATTCGCGACACGAACGCGCATCACAACACAGTCATGGGATAGCCTAGAAAATCCAGGTCTGGAGTTTGTCAATGTTGACATGGGGTGCCACCTATCCCCCGTAGATTGCATCTGATATGATCCAGTAAATTGCAAATTGTCAAAGCCATCAATTAGTGAGACATTGGGCACAGATACGAGGAGACACTGGGAGAGATACTCGGACTGACCTACCATATCATGCCCCCCCACCGCTGCAACTATTACTTGAGACCTATAGTGACAGAGGTGGGCATCAAGCGGCACATTGCACAGTCGCCTACGTGCCATGATCAATGGACAAAGCAGCTTGAATGGATGGCATTCGCTGCATTGAATGGGGAAGGCGATCAGCTGCCAGAGGTGATGAATGACGATGCACCGTATGAATGGATGAACCAATTCGATGGTATGGACAGTCCTGATGATGCACTTGATGCACCGGATGGACACCTAGTTCATCAGTCTAATGCGGTTAGGGAACCTGGCCCACCTGATCTCTGCGAGCAGCCATTGAAGCGCACACGAGTGGAGGAAGAAAATGAGGCCTTGCCTCCCTGGCCAGCCTCTGGCCGCTTCACTGAACAGTACATGGGCACCACTGCTACAGCCCTAGGCAGGAAGCAGACAGTCTTCAAGTCTTTGGAAGCCGCAGAACTTGAAAAAGGCAAGGGCGATTGGGCACCTTTCTGTAACAGTCTAACTTTTTATCTTATCTTATCATAGCATAGTATCTTATCTAGTGCATCTTATCTGTAGACCTGTCTGGACCACAGCATCGTGCTGTGCACGCTGTACCCCTTGATGTCATTAGCATAGCCTCACCACAGGTTGGCAGCTGTGTTCACTGCCTCGTACAGCATACAGCCTCATGGATAGCCTCGCACAGGACACGTGTAGTATAGTATATATACTGCTGCAATCCAGCACCCAGAGGCTCTCCATTCGAGCTCTCTTTGGGTTTTCACTCTAAGACGCTTGTGATCCTATTCCCTCCTCAGAGTCTCGTGTGTGGTAGTTCTTTGGGTGTTTGCCCTTAGGGTTGTCTCACTTTCCGCGATAAAGATGAATGGGAATTTGCCCGTTTTTTGATGAAGAACCTTGGCCAAACAAAGATAGATGAGCTATTAAAGCTTGCCCAAGTAAGCAAAACAAAAACAGCTCACCTACTCGATGCTGATCGCAACCCATGAGTTGTAGGTGCAGAAGAGCGGTGTCTCATTTGATAATGCATGCTCCTTCCTCAAACGTATTGATTCTTTATACACCGGCCCAGCTTGGACGTGTGAAACGATTGATGTCAAGGGAGACGTCGTGGGTGAGGATGGGGCCATGAAACGGAAACAGTAGAACTGTGGTGAAGGGATCCAGTGGAATGTGTGGAGGAGCTGATTGGGAATCCCGCATTGCAAGATATGATGGCGTATGCTCCAGAGCGTGCATATGCAGATGCAAAGGGAGATAATCGGATATATGATGAGTTGTGGACAGGCGACTGGTGGTGGGAAACCCAAGTAAGTACTCACCATCGATTGCAAAAGATGAAACCAAGCCGATGATGATGCATAGGGGAAACTGCCTGATGGTGCTGTGGTTGCGCCAGTGATCTTGTCCTCCGATAAGACACTGCTGTCTGTGTTCAGTGGGGACAAGAAAGCTTGGCCCATATATCTTACGATTGAGAACATCTCGAAAGATGTCAGAAGACGGGTGTCAGCGCACGCAACGATCCTAATCAGTTACTTACCTGTGTCAAAGCTGGAGTGTTTTCAAAAGAAAACATGATCTGTCACAGGGTACCATCTATTCCACTACGCAATGTCTTTGTTGATGGGTCCACTGGCTGAGGCTGGTCAACAGGGAAAGGCCATGATTTGCGCTGATGGCTTTGTGCATCAAGTACATCCGATCCTTGCAGCGTACGTTGCTGACTTTCCTGAGCAATGCCTTGTGGGATGCAACAAGGAGAACCATTGCCCTCGCTGTCTGGTTCAATCGCAAGATTGTGGTGACCTCGAGGAAAGTGCCAGCTGCAGCATGGAGGACACGTTGAAGACCTTGAGGCAGAAGCGAAGAAACAAGCAATCAAAGAAGTTTGATAAAGAAGGTTTGCGACCAGTCTTCGAACCTTTTTGGAAAGACCTTCCCTTCACCGATATCTTCACCTGCATCACACCCGATATCCTCCATCAACTCCATAAAGGTATCTTCCACGACCACCTGGTGCAGTGGTGCTTGGGCGTTATCGGTGAGAAGGAGATGGATGCCCGCTTTCAGGCCGTGGGCCAATACCCAGGCCTTCGCCACTTTAAGAAAGGCATTTCCGTGGTCTCACAATGGACAGGCACGGAACACAGGGAGATGCAGAGGGTTTTCATAGGTTTACTTTCAGGTGCAGCCGAAGACAACGTCCTCCTCATGGCTCGCTCGCTTCTGGACTTTGTCACGACCGTGACATCCGATCACCCTGTACCCTATTGTCCGATCACGTCCACGTGTTCGCCGTCTGTTTATAGTATGTACTCCCCTTTTCCGTTTCTCTCTATCTGTCTTGTAGCGCCACCAATCGGTGAGCGCATTGTCCGATCTGTCTCTCTGTACGATTACCTAATATGTTTCCTTTCTTGTTTCCGGTCACTATACGTTCCCGTCCCGTTCCATTACTAATACGATACTCATCGGTAATCCAGTTATCGCACTTACCGTACTTACTCAGCGCTGAAAAGATAACAAAGTGTTTGGGTGGCTGCTACCTCAGATGAGGTGCATTCGACCCAGGGGCTTCTGGAGGTCTGGCAAGGCTCCCAAGGACTAAGGAGACTAAGAAACTAGAGAGTGGAAGGCTGGTTCAGTCACTCCAAGACTGAGCTCAAAGATATACAGTGGAAAGAGAGTTGTTGCTTAGTAAGCTAAGTACAAGCCTACATAGCTAAGGTAAGAGTCCAGTATCAGTACTACCAATCTACACACCTAGAGACAGGACTGTCTCTACAGCGCGCAGCGCGACTGTGCTTGTCGCTCGTCGGTAATCCCAACTCCCCGTACATCGCCTCATCCGTTCTACTTAGTATAAAAACCTAGATACTCGGTCTGTTGTAGTTTCAGTTCGAATATCGAATAAGATACTTCCTATCTGTTCTCCCTTCATGCTCTCCATCTCTGCCCTCGTACAAGTACTCGGTCGTTGACCGTTTACCCTCGGACACTCCGTATAAACCTCGGTCGGCCTTCCTATCATTCGGGAAGCACGACTACGCTACGTAGCATCTCGGTCTTACCGCTAGACCAACCTCTGACCCCCAGACCCCTCGTAGAGATCAGATCGGTGAAGAACCGGTCTTGACAGACTTCATCTCCTATGCGCAATTCCAACAACACATGGACCAAACTCTCAAAGTGATGCAGGACAGCCTGAGTCTGTTCCATGTGCATAAGGACATCCTCACCGAGCTTGGCATATGCGATCATTTCAATGTCCCCAAGATCCACTCCCTCATCCACTACATATCATCAATCTGAGCGCTTGGCAGTGCTGACGGATACAACATGGAATACCCCAAACACCTTCACATTGACTATGCTAAGGATGCCTACCGCGCCAGCAACAAACAGGATTATGTCAAACAAATGGCCTTGTGGCTTCAATGCCAAGAGGCTATCCATCACAGGACTGCTTACCACGCCTGGAGACAGCTTAAGAAGCCTGCAAGCAAGGACGCTGTTCACAGAAGCTTGGGTGGAGGGATTGACGACTCAGATGTCAAACTGGACACAGGTGACTGTCCGGGAGAGGGTGCTGGCAAAGTTGCTGCACGAGGGTTGTCAGGTATGTAGTACTTATGGTACCTGTGGCAGTTATTGAGGACAGTTGTCCTAGTGAAAGCCCACTACAAAGTGGCAAAATCCCCTGCCCATCATGGGGTCTCCGTTCAGCAGTTGCAGAGCGACTACAATGCACTCCATTTCCTTGAGGTGCTCAAGCGGTTTCTTAATTCCCGCACGACTAGAGACAAAGTAGTACTTCCCATGGAAACGGATTGGTTCGACATATACAACCAACTATATGTCACAAGCGGGCCTAGTGTGGTCACCAGACACGATTCAGGCTGGCAAAAGATTTGTGCCAAGGCGAAGGTTGCTGCTTGTGGCTGCCAGGTGGAGACCCCAGCAAGATTCGATACAGCTTTTGTGTGGGATGAAGAACATCAGCCAAGAGTTTTTTTGGGACCCGATGGTATGTAGCAGACCTCATTGTCGCAACAAGTGTGCACTGACACATATTTTACTCAAAGGGGTGCAGATCGCGCAAGTGCACATCATATTCAAGCTTCCAGACCATCTTGGCCTCTACCCACATCCACTGGCGTATGTCGAGTGGTTTACCTCACTCTGTCGCCGTGACCCTATCTCTGGGCAGTTCATCGTCACCCATTCAATGCGAAACCATCGGCGCAACGTGGCAGTAATCAGTATGGATCGCTTCACACACCCTTGCCATCTACAAGCCCAATGTGGGAGGAGTATTAGTTCAGATTGGTCCTCTGAGAATGTGTTGGAGATTGTGAGCGCATTTCATGTTAATTCGTATATTGACTTAGATACATTTGTTGCCCTAGCCAGTGATTAGTATTTCCAACACCAATGAATTGAGACTTATAGAGTGTGTAATCATGTAAGCATGACAATATAGACTACATTGACTCTGAAAGATACATAGTGCAAATGTGAGCTACAGTGTCTATACGAGCTATCAGGACGACACTGTCAGCAATGGTGTCGACTGTGTGCTATCTGTCATGTGGTGACAGCTGGATAGTGCTCCAGATCATGTGCCTAATGCAACATATTACTACCAAGGCTCCAGGAGACATGGTACCTTGGTGGCTATGCTACATAGCAAAAGGTTTTTCCTGATGAAGTCAGCTGTCAAGTAGTGGTAGTACACAAATGATAGTACATCATCAGGAAAAACCAGTAATGCCACATATCAATATATACCACTATATATCACTATATACCACTATTATTGCCCTTTTTCACACAAAGTGCACTAATTGCATTATGGCATCTATAGCATACCCCCCTTATCTATAGTGCACTATAGCAATATATAGCAACATATAGCAACATATAGTACATATATAGAGAAAAGAATCAACTACATGTCACTTATAGTGACTGTCTTATATCCCTTTCCTTGTATTTGTTGCTTGCACACCAATAGAATATGCATAAAAACAAATTATATTGTAAAACCCAGTAGCTACTACATGAATACTGCCACCAATATATACTACTAATACATAAGGGGATGTCAGTGAGGGAGGGCTGGGCATGAGACAGGGGGTGGTCATTGCTAGTGGTGGCTGCATTGCACAGGTGGGGGGTGGTCATTGCTGATGGTGGCTGCATCGCATACTGGGTCTGGGGTGGTCATTACTGGTGGTGGCCACATTGCACAGGTGGGGGGTGGTCGTCACTGGTGGTGGCCGCATCATTGTTGGTGGTGGCTGTATCATTGCTGGTGGTGGTCATGGCATCATCAAAGTGGTGGTGGTGGCTGTGTCATCGACAATGCTGGTGGTGGTCACATCAATGTTGGTGGTGGTAATGTCAATAGTAGAGGGGGTCATGTTGACATTGGTGGTGGCAGTGGTGGTCACATTGACACAGGTGGTGGTTGTGTTGGTGGTGGTGGTCATCGTGTTGGTGATGATGGTGGTGGTGGTGGTGGTGGTCATGGTTGTGTCACCATTGATGCTGGTTGTGGGCTGGTGGTGGCCATGTCATCGATAATGCTGGTGGTGGTTGCATTGACATTGGTGGTGGTGTTGTTCAAGTCAATGTTGGTGATGGTGGTGGTGTTGTTCAAGTCAATGTTGGTGATGGTGGTGGTGGTGGCCATGTCATGCTGGTGGTGGTTGTATTGTTGACACAGGTGGTGGGATGGTAGAGGTGGTGTAATGGTGGTTGTATCATCAACAGAGGTGGTGGGGACTTAGAGAAAATTTGAACATGTGATATGTTCAAATTTTCTCTAAGTCTCAAAGTGTTAGTGTTTGGCATGTAAATAGTAGTACAATAAAACTTACTTTGTGGGCCATGCTGGGCAGCAGCAGGGTGGTGGTTGATGTGGATGGGTGGTGGCCATTGCAACCACTCACTGGTGATGTTGTAGCAGGGAGTTGTGATGGGAAATGAGCAGATTGTTGAGCTCAGTGTTTCAATTGCCTTATAAGGAAATAAACTGCCATTTGGCTGTACATACAGCCAAATGGTGGCCTATTTTCATATATGAGCAACAACACAGTGTGCTCAACAATCACAATAAAACAAATCATATCTATTGTGTAGCAGCTCAAATTGAAGAGGGAAATGTGAGGATGATAAAATGGATGTTGACATATGTTTTGGTTACTGAACATTTTTGGTAATCAAGCACTACATACTACACTTTTACTGCACTTTTTGGTACACTTTTACTACACTTTTATTACACTTTGGTATACATTTTACTACACTTTTACTATGCTTTTTGGTACACTTTTACTACCCATTTTTCACTACACTTTCACTACACTTTTTGATACACTTTTTACCACACTTTTACTACCCATTTTTAGTACACTTTGACTACACTTTGACTACACTTTTACTGGTACACTTTCACTACCCTTTCAATACACTTTTTACAACACTTTTTGGTACATTTTCACTGTAGTAGTTATGACTAGGTTAGTTTGGTAGTCATGATTAGGCTAAGTTTGGTAGTCATGATTAGGTTAAGTTTAGTAGTCATGATTAGATTAAGTTTGGTAGTCATGATTAGGCTAAGTTTGGTAGTCATGATTAGGTTAAAGTTGGTAGTGCTGATTAGGTTAAGATTGGTACTACTAGGTTTAGTACTGTAGTCATGACTAGGTTAAGAAGTGTAATCATGACTAGGTTAAGCACCATAGTCATGACTTGGTAAATTTATATTGTCATTTGTGCAATACATGGTGATAAATATCTACTATAGTGCCCCATGCACATAAATAGTACCAGGTTTTAATCTATAGCATCTATGGCATTACTGGTTTTTTCTGATGATGATAGTCACTAGCATTGAGGTGAAGGTTACACTACCCATTGGAAGGGCCATCAAAATCTGTACCTGTTATTCTGGAAAAAAACTTCAGAAATGGATTACATGGAAATTCTTACACAGTACTGTTCATCATGCTGTCGGTCAACCAGTTCATACAATTCCAATTCTTCATGGACCTAAGGCTGAACTTCTCAGCCATTTCTGCCCAGCTTTTGTCCTGGAAATTGAAAAGTGAGACAAGTGACTCCCTCTCAAGGGGTGAGGTAAAATCAGCATCTCCTTCATCATCAGCATCAGACCTCTGCACAAGTACATCCACAATTTCAGCAAAAGACTCAGAGTTTCCACTGGGAATATTTGGGTCTGGTGTACTAGTGTCCAAGTCTTGATGTTCAGTTTCAAACTGGTGGCTACAGCTGTGGGGATGGGTGAAGATGGGATGGGATTGGTGGTAGTAGGAGCATCAGGAATGATATTTCATTTACACCTTAACTGTTCAGCTGTTTTCCCTGACTGAGAGTACTCATCTTGAAGATGGAGAGCCAGCTCAGTGATATTCAGGAGGGTTTGAGCTGCATGCAGGAATGAAGCTGAGTCAAGATAACCAAATTTGCTGAAAAGGCATTCACAAGAAGCAGAGTTGGCACAAATAGAAAATATGTGCCATGCTAGCTTCTTCAGTGGAGTGGCACTGCAAGCATTTCTGCATGTTTCTGTCATGACCGTGACATCTGATCACCCTGTACCCTATTGTCCGATCGCGTCCACGCGTTCGCCGTCTGTTTATAGTATGTACTCCCCTTTTCCGTTTCTCTCTATCTGTCTTGTAGCACCACCGATCGGTGAGCACGCTGTCCGATCTGTCTCTCTGTACGATTACCTAATATGTTTCCTTTCTTGTTTCCGGTCACTGTACGTTCCCGACCCGTGTCGTTACTAATACATTATCTATCGGTAATTTGGTTATCGCACTTACTGTACTTACTCAGCATGCAGCGCGACTGCGCTCATCGCTCGTCGGTAATCCCAACTCCCCGTACATCGCCTCATCTGTTCTACTTAGTATAAATACCTAGATACTCAGTCTGTTGTAGTTTCAGTTTGAATATCAAATAAGATACTTCTCCTCTGTTCTCCCTTCGCACTCTCCGTCTCTGTCTCGTGCAAGCACTCGGTTGTAGACCATTTACCCTCGGACACTCTGTATAACCTCGGTCGGCCTTCCTATCATTCAGGAAGCGTGACTATGCTACGTAGCATCTCGGTCTTACCACTAGGCCAACCCCTGACCCCCAGACCCCTTGTAGAGATCAGATCGGTGAAGAACCGGTCTTGACAGTTTCATGACAAAACATTGTAAAAAAAATAGAAGAAAGAGATAATCTTGTTGAAGTCGCACGTGCACCCAGCGTAAACCGTCGACGAAGTGCGCACAAGACTGTGACCCATATTAGTGTAGACTTAGTAATAGTCCTCTTTAGAGTAGATGTTACATGTCACATGTCACGTGTCACAGTCACGTGTCACAATGTTTGTTGTATATAAACAGCGTTCATCACTTATATAATATAACAGCTCTTGACCAGCTACCACTATCATCTCAGCTTGTCCCCTCCACATAACAGGTGAGCAGGAGTAGCAGTTCCTCTACGTATATAGGTATTGCTTCAACAAATCTTTTATTTACAATTTTGTTTGACAAAAAAGACAAATATCATAAAGCATCATTTTTGTCTTTTTTTGTGTCAAGGCATGATTTGAGATCATTTCTTATGTTGGGAATATAAAAAATTTAACATTTTTCTTCTGCCTGTTTCTTGCAAAACAAATAAAGAAAAGACAATGTAACAGTTCTCATAGCAAGCATTTTTGCATGTTTTATTAGAAATAAGATACCATATTATTGTTTAAAACATGTGGAAATAAAACAACAAGTTTTTCTTCAAGAACATGGTTATTCCTGGATGGTGATTGGCTAGCTAGAGTGTTATGACCAAGTATATATAGCATGTTTCCTAAACATTTATTTTTATAGAATAGAATATCTTTTGATTCAAATTTTCACTGCCGAAACTTGAAAATGCTTGCTGTGAGAAAGGTTACATTATCTTTTCTTTATTTGTTTTGCAAGAAACAGGCAGAAGAAAAATGTTAAATTTTTTATATTCCCAACATAAAATATGATCTCAAATCATGTCTTGACACAAAAAATGACAAAATGATGCTTTATGATATGTGTCTTTTTGTCAAACAAAATTGTAAATAAAAGAGTATCTCTTCCTTCTATTTTTTTACAATGTTTTGTCATGAAACATGGAGAAATGCTTGCAGTGTGGGTTCTTGGTCAGGAAATGAAATACTTTCATAGACTTGAATGGGATCAAGTCACTGATGCTGTGTGCATGTGTCACTATACTGTCAGTTCAACAACTTGCTCAGGATGTCAGACTCACATTCATTGCAGAAGTTTGGATTGTTGCCTGAACCCAAGCATCCATACCTTCATAATCACCTAATCACTGCAAGTAGTCCACCAACTCCCTCTGAAGCTCCACAGGAGGATTTGTGCCATAAAAACACTTCCAGAGCTTCTTCAAAAGGAGGTACATGTCAAGTCTGGGTCTACTCTGGTAGGGGGTCCAGTCAAGTCTGGATGAAAGTGGATGAAGGAAGAGGACAGAGGGCTCGACAAGAGATTAGTCCAGCTAGAGTTGGTGACCACTTGGATTCAATGACTAAGGATAACGAGCATTGATCCCTTGCATAGGTTCCAGTCAAGAGGAGATGAAAACAGAGACAGGGACGGAGACAGACAGGACCTGGAGTAAAGACTATGGTTGATTTCAGACTAGAGAGTACAGGATAAACTACAGAGTACTTATGCTAAGTAAGAACTAGGGACAAGTACTTATGGTGACAAGTAAACAGCCTAAAAGGTGAACAAGGGATAACTGGAGAAGGTACTAGGACAGGCCCGATGAAAATAAACTAGGTCTGGTGAAAATGATACAAGGCAAAGGATATAACAAGGACATGGAGAACTCATGGCCAAGCAGGGTTGATGGGGCAGTGTGGTAAAGGCTGGATAGAGGATAGACTAAGGGTCATACTTAATGGAGATGTAACTGTGCAACTGTGACCAGAGTAAGTGATGAGTGACCAGAGTTGAGCTAGAGGGCTGTGATGTGACTGGCAGATAAGATCCGGAGTTGGACATGGTCATAACAGTATATGCATGGGTAAATTTGCAGTTCCTGAAAAATGGACTTGTTTTGTACATGGGATTAAGAATCACAGGTGCAATAAACACTTTCTGGTCACCCTCAGCGCTTCTCCAAGCTATTCATGATTGCTGTTACCATGACTTCATCTTCCCCTGATACACCTTTCAACATCTCTGTATATGTTAGGATCAAGAACCCAAACATGATCAGTACCTCATCCAGTTGACAATGAGCAGCCTGTGTGAAGTTTACAGCCAGCACCAGTGGCTGGGGTATGTGAAACAATTCTACAACATACAGAGGGTTACATTTGAAGAGAAAGAAATAATAAACTACATACCTTGCAAGAGTGTGCCAGAAGACTGAGTTTTCAATGAGGTTCAACACTGCACCTGCCTTTCTATGAGATGCAGCATCACCAACCACAATATGTGGATTATTCCCTCTTCCCCTCTCATGGGCCACAAGAATTTTGAGGGGATTGAGCAAGTCAAGAAGTCAATGATATGCAAGATAGTGAGCTGTCCATCTTGTAAGAACAGCTCAAATGACAGAAAGAATCCTATGAGGTGCTGATGGATTGACAAGATTAATCCCCTTCTGAATATTCCTAACCATGACAAGAACCTGTGTCTTGCTTTGAAGCCATGTGATGGGTTCAGTTGCCTGCTTAGTACAGGTGATGAAGACCTGAGTTTCAGAGACCTTGAAATAGTCTCCAACAATAAGGTTGATCTAAGACAATATAGTTGGAAAGCATATTAGTATCAAATAAAACACATACCTGATGTGCATAACAGTCAGGGGCCACCAACCATGGAAATTCTTGAACTAGATGTTTTCTGGCAGCCCTAGATTCACCTGAAGCATCTGATGTCATGGCAACAATCTCTAGCCCCCACACCTCCTGAACATCTTTAATCACATCCTTTACCAGTTCCTTTAAGTGTTCAGCTGTCTTTCTCTCACCTGAAACATCTACAATTTGAACAGTGTGCACCTAGTACACCAACAAACTTGATTAGTAGCAATAAATTTCTGATCTTACAAGCTACTCACCTTGCGCTTCACTGTCGTTACCATAATTGCAACCAAATGATGGAAGTTGATACCTGTCCATCCACCTGTTTGCAAGTTGCCTATATTGATCAAGTTCCTGAGGCACAATGTGATTGGTGAGCTGATAGCTGGAGATATGGGCTGCCAATGGTAGGAGGTCATCCAAGAAATTTCTGACCACATGATGATTCTCTACCCAACTGAATGGAAAGCCACAAGAAGCTGTAATATTGGCCATGTGACACTCAAAATGCTCTTGGTGAGCATTTGACCACTGTGGAATAATAGGAATAGCAGAGGGGGTGCCAGATGCTAGACATTGGGCTGAAAGACATCTATGCTTTAACAGAGAAAGAGAAAGGGTCTCTAGCACTGGGGTACCAGGACAGGAGCTGGAAGCAGAAGGTAGCCACATAGAACTTGGTACTGGACTTACAGCACCAGAGGATAAGGATGAAGAACATGTCAACCCACTTCCAGGGTGCATCAACATAGGGTCAATCACTGGCATCAGTGATGGGGCAGCTAAAGTGCCTGGTGGGGAAACCTGAATCAAAGAGTCTGGAATGGCACAAGAGCCCCTTGGGATGTCTGTGCAGGAGGGGGAATTGTCACATCCATGCCAACTCCGACATATCTCCTATTTGCTCTGATGCATCTTCTACCAACTCCAATGTTTCTCCTTCAAACTCCTATTCTGTTCCTCCAGTCTATCTGGCCCACTTCTGTCATGCCTCCAGGTACATACCCTGTTTCCTTCCTGTCACTTACTTGTCACCCTGTTGCTACTTACTCCTTCCATGTGTTTACCCTTTTCATGTGTTTCCTCCTCTCATGTGTTTCTCCTACTCCACCTTTCACATGTCTTGTGTTTATCACAAGGGTCCTGTCCTTTCAGTTAGTATATAAGTCTCTGTGTACTTCCTTGTACAGTAGTATGAATATCAATGAAGCCCTGTCCTCATCTTGCTTCTGCCTGACTCTAAGTTCCTCCTCTGACTCAACTCCTACTCCTACTCCTCCTCCTACTCCTCCTTCTCCATCACAACTCTGCTCCTATGAAATACAAGGGCTGAGCCTGTCCTAGACTCCTAGGGCACAGCACATAAAGTGAAGCCAATGCCCTCACCCCCTACATCTTTCTTCCTCTTTCTCAGGTGCTGAACTCCTCCCCTATAGGACTTGTCCTCCTCTATGTTGGACTTGCATCTCCTCCTTTTGGAGTTGTACCTTCTCCCATCAGACTTGTCCCCTGTTTCATTGGAGTAGCACCCAGAAGCAAGGCAGAGATTGTAGGTGCTTGACAGGAATAGGGATATATGTCATCATTGGATGAAAGGGTGATGGGGCTGTGGGCTGTGGATGATACACCACTGAGCTACTTGCCACACTAGTACTGGTACCCTGAATCCATTTGCATTCAATGGCTAGTTGTTCTGCTTGTTGATGAAGCTCATCTGGCTGATGACCACAGTTCTTCAGATGCAAGATCATTGTATCTGCACACCCTTGTAACCATGGACACCTCAGATCCTTGCTAAAGCTTGACCCATAGCCCCACACTTGATCAGACAATATATAAGTTAGCTGTGAGTTGGTTTGCAGACAAAACCACACAAACTCCACTCAGTGATTTGTTCTTGAGTGCATACAACACTAATTTGACCTTGCTGATGTGCCACACAGTCTTGCTGCTGTTCATGGATGATCTGAGCAATCTCACATTGCTTGCACATCACTTTGCCTTGTTTCTCCTTGAAATTGGCATAGGCAGCTTCTATCTTCATTCCAACACCTGGATGTTCATCAAAATATGTCCACCACCACCCATGACTAGATGATGAGCTACTCATAGTGCAGAGGAAGGTGAACAGTGTGAAACAGTCCACTGATTCTTATCATTCAAGCTATGGTGAAGTGATGACTAACTACTTCCTAATTTAGGTGAAAGCTGCCACCGTCACCATGGCGGTGGTGGCATCAGTCATTGTCCTGTCATCAACCACACATGTCTTTGCTCATGAAGGATCACCAGCCCTTCAAACACTGATTTGGGTGCATCCTTCCAATTGTTTCAACAACTGGATGATGACATCTGTGACAGAGAAATGTTAGCACTGCATCAAAAAGTGGCAGAACACTGACCTAACTGCTTCCCTTGATCAATGAAGAAAGTTGTTAATGGTGAGGGTGGTAGTGTGCAGATCTGTATTAGGAGAATGGATGACATGGTGAAGAGAAATTTGAAGTATGGGGAGTTGGGGATTGTTTAATATATGCTGCCCTATTTGTTGATTCCTGTTTACTAGATTAGTAGGCAAAAAGGATAGAAGCTTAATAGATTCAATGTAGGCTGGAAACTGCAGTGGCAGGGACCTACAAATGGAAACACCACTGTAAATGCCTGGATACTTCAAGAGCAACACAAATTTGTGATAATGATATGCAATGTATCTAATGTGAGCACTGGGTACTATTGAAGTGAAGAAGTTAGTGCAACTCCTATCTATCATTCCTGATGGATTAGGCTATTGGGATCAAGAGTACACAAGCTTGTAGGTAGTATCAGAATGCTAGCATATCACTCTCCATCAGTCCTGCTGTATCATGCCCTCAATATATGGCTACTACAGTGGCTAATACCCAGAGTCCACAGTCATAATCATTTGTCTGGAGATGTTCAGTCTGTGAGAATGAATATGTTATGTCATACAAGTAATGATCAGACCTACTGTCTCATGTGCCTGAACTCATGTATATTTCTTGCTGGTGATGTTCAGAAGTCAAGTGATTAACTTCATAAACCCTCTCACTTGCATAGTTAGTGTTGTTGCCTATACAAGTAAGTATACACACCTGCACATTGACTCACTGTAAATTCTCCTTGGTCAGGCTATCAAAGAGATGGAGTTCATGATGGGAAAGAAAGGCAGTGCACAGGACCCAATGGCCAACTGGGGATGGCCTATGGATATGGATGATCCATATGACCTTGGTCCAGAACATGGTGTGCCATGTCCCTTTCCATAAGGATTCATCAGATGTGTTGTAACAAATTGTTACTTTTGGTGATTTCCACTTCTTCTTATGACTCTATTCCTTGCTATTATGGTATCTGCAAAGTAGATAACCTCTACTAGTGCTAACACCACTGTCAGTGCTGAGTATGTATGGAAAATACTGGAAATCACCAACCTGTGATGGTGGTCGGGTCAATAACATCAATGTTTGATAATACCAGCTCTAACCTGCCTATATATTTGCTGATGATACAAGAAACAGACATTCTGAGCTAAGCCAAGCAGATGCTTAGTTCACTCACTTATCTTCTGTTATGTCCTCTTGTAGATAGTACCACTATACTGCTACTCATGCCTTCTGCAGGTTTTTTCAGCAACATATATCATGAATATTATCCATAGACTCTCACCACTGTTTTCTTCAGTTGCTGAACTCTGATGTCACAAATCTTCTCATACCACTGTGGATCATCTATCCCAAAAATAAGGGCACTGATGTAGGTGTGTTGTTACTGCATCATTAAATCATATAGTCTTCTCTTACCTGTCCCCCCTGTTGAATAGATGTGTTATACTTTCTAGAATTTCCTTTCATCCAGGATGTCTTCATCTGCATTTGCAAGGTTGTTCACAGATTGGATCAGTCTACTTGTTGATATTTCACCACTTGGATGTTTCAAATAAGGAACACCAATCCTCTGCTGGAGACTCTGATGACTCTGAGAGCTTTGTTGACAAGCATGCTCAAACAATTCCTCACCAATCATTGTTACCTGTGAAAGATCCACTTTATGTAGTGTGTTCCATGACAAGACTGTGGGCAATGGCTTATCAGAACCCACACACCTGTTAGAACTGGTTCCTCTGACAAACTCCAACATGAGTGGAGTTAAGTATGAAGGGGTGTTGATGACAGATGGAGAGGTTGTGGAGTTGGCAAGGACTTTGGCTTCAGTGTATGTGCTGTGCCCTTGCAATACCTGTTAATGTTGGACATTTGTGCACTCATGTTGTATTTATGGACACTTTTAGCTTTTTTTTTTTGGTTATTTCCTCTCAAGGTTGATTATGTGATTTGCGGCTTGTGTCTTCCCTTGTTTGGTTTGTATAATATTTTGCCCGGAATTGTTTCTCTTCAGTCTCTGACACTGGGCACAAGAGTGACACCTTGAGGATTCTTTAAACAATCATATTTCAGATGACTAAGGAACAGAGTGATGGAGGTCTGATGAAGGTCAGAGTTGCCATAAGACAGACGAGATAGAGGAAACAGCTGTCAGAGGGGAGTTCATGAGAGGTATTCAAGCTGAGGATTGAACTGAGAGACTATTCAAGCCAAAACTTGCTGGAAGCACACCAAGTGCTGAGCTGCTCAAATAAAGTCCAGACTAGAGTCCAGTGTGAGTAACTGAAGATGAGAAACACTGCACTC
>Ga0307518_10001628_pt1 | contig 16576 bp, 22 predicted proteins | sample 25_EM_MG_FD_203889 | JGI IMG/M metagenome (GOLD analysis project Ga0307518, IMG submission 203889) | Populus trichocarpa ectomycorrhiza microbial communities from riparian zone in the Pacific Northwest, United States - 25_EM | ecosystem: Host-associated > Plants > Roots > Unclassified | place...
CTGGGTCCAAGGTATATGCTGAGCTATAAGTGGGATCCTTCTCGAAGAGGTGTTTGGCGATGACAGCTTGGACCTCCTTCTTATTTCTTCCAGAAGGTCTGTCGCCAGGAACTGGAACATGGGTAGATGATGCGCGGTCATGGAACAGAATATGTCGATCAGCAGGGTGAGAAAGGAGCCATTGGATAAGGTTGGTGGTAAGGATGGGACTATTGTCCCAGTTAACATTCCCAGTGGTGGTTGATTGAGAATCGTCGGTGGGGGGTTGACCGCGTTGTTGGAGAGACTGAGTAGGTGGAGCAGAGGGAGCAGCCCGTCCCTTCCCACCTTGACCTCTTGCTGAACGTTTTGTTGTACCCCGTTGTAGAGTGCCTGGAGGTTTAGTGTGCTGACTTTTGGCGTGGGGGGCGGGGGCGGAGGCCTTTGAGCTGCTGCTAGCCATGGAGCGACCCTGCCTTGCACGCTCCTTGAGGCAGGCAGAACGACGATGGGTTGGTCGAAGTGGAGGCATTTTCAAACTCCGACTGGAGCATGCCGCGTTCCAACATGGGCTGCATAGCCATTGCATAGCGCCACTGAGTACCACTATTCTACACTCACAGACATGCACCATAATTTAATAACATCACTCAATAGCTACCAGTGTGTGTTACACAGCCCGATGTGATGTTCCTGTGACCGGTGTAATGTGCCAGGGACCGGTTGCATGTACAAGGGACCGGTTACATGTGCCATAGGCCGGAGGAATGATCCTAAACTCACAGACATGCACCATAATTTAATAACATCACTCAATAGCTACCAGTGTGTGTTACACGGCCTGATGTGATGTTTCTGTGACTGGTGTAATGTGTTAGGGACCAGTTGAATGTACAAGGGACCAGTTAAATGTCCCATAGGCCGGAGGAATGATCCTACACTCACAGACATGCACTATAATTTAATAACATCACTCAATAGCTACCAGTGTGTGTTACAGAGCCCAATGTGATGTTCCTGTGACCGGTGTAATGTACTAGGGACCAGTTGCATGTACTAGGGACCGGTTACATGTCCCACAGGCCAGAGGAATAATCCTAAACTCACAGACATGCACCATAATTTAATGACATCACTCAATAGCTACCGGTGTGTGTTACACAGCCCAATGTGATGTTCCTGTGACCAGTGTAATGTGCCAGGGACCAGTTGCATATACTAGGGACCAGTTGCATGTACTAGGGACCGGTTATGTGGACCGGTTACATGTCCCATAGGCTGGAGAAATGATTCTACACTCACAGACATGCACCATAATTTAATAACATCACTCAATAGTTACCAGTGTATGTTACACGGCCTGATGTGATGTTCCTGTGACTGGTGTAATCTGCCAGGGACCGGTTGCATGTACTAGGGACCAGTTACATGTGCCATAGGCCAGAGGAATGATCCTAAACTCACAGACATGCACCATAACTCAAAACAATCACTCAATGGCATCAGATATGTGTTCCAGTGCCCATGACACCAGCACCCCGGCCTGACCATACACTATGGTGACACCAGTACCCTGGCTGGGCCATATATGATGGTGATGCCAGTACCCTGGCCAGACTGCACACTATGGTGACACCAGCATCCTGGCCGGATTGTATATTATTGTGACACTGGTACCCTGGCCAAACCATAAACTATGACATGGGTACCCTGGCCCGACTGTAAACTATGGTGACACCTGCACCCAGGCCAGGTCCTATATGATGATGACACTGGTACCCTTGCCAGACCATACACTATGGTGACACCCACACCCAGGCCGGACTGTATATTATTATCACACTGGTACCCTGGCTGGACCGTACACTATGGTGACACCGGTACCCTGGCCTGACCATAAATTATGGTGACACCCACACCCAGGCCGGATTGTATATTATGGTGACACCAGTACCCTGGCCCGACCATACACTATGGTGACACCGGTACCCTGGCCCAACCATAAATTATGGTGACACCCACACCCAGGCCAGACTGTATATTACGGTGACACCGGTACCCTGGCCAGACCATACACTATGGTAACACCCACACCCAGGCCGGATTGTATATTATGTTGACACCAGTACCCTGGCCCGACCATACACTATGGTGACACCCACACCCAGGCCGGATTGTATATTACGGTGACACCAGTACCCTGGCTGGACCATACACTATGGTGACACTGGTACCCTGGCTGGACTGTACACAATGGTGACACTGGTACCCTGGCCTGACCATAAACTATGGTGACACCCACACCCAGGCTGGATTGTATATTATGGTGACACCGGTACCCTGGCCAGACTGTACACTATGGTGACACCTGCACCCAGGCCAGGCCCTATATGATAGTGACACCGGTACCCTGGCCTGACCATAAACTATGGTGATACCCACACCCAGGCCGGACTGTATATTATGGTTAAACTACACACCCTGGCCAGACCATACACTATGGTGATACCTGCATCCTGGCCTGACCCTATATTATGGGTGACCCACCCCCAGGCTGGACCATGTATTATGGTGACAATTCCACACACAGGCCAGACCATATATCATGGCAACACCCTGTAGTCTGGCCTGACCCCCGCTGGCCCATAAGATATGGCTGGTTGTCAACCACCGCTGGCCGTAAAGTATGGTACAATGTAGGTTCATTATGTGCATCTTCTGACCTGCACTAATATGGACTTTAAGAACCAATACCATATTAGGGGTGAATATATTTGGCCCATATGGTCACCTTGCCCTCACCTCACGCTCACCTCACGCTCGCCCTACCATCATCTCCCCATTCTCTTTCTTCCTGTCCCTCTCGATATCACGTCCAGGATCCTCTCAGAGAGCCTCCACTCTTGTCAAGTTGGACCTTTAAATCATGCAAATATATTGCATGGTACGTCTTTTTCTCTGTATTCTCCCAAGTATGAACTCCCATCCTGGGACTCGTGGTGCATTGCCCAGTACAAGTTTGGGCATGGGCCAACATTTCTCAAGTCTGAAGAGATGGAGGCACAAAAGAAAAACTCAAACTGACGTTATCATTCCAGGTCAAAGTGTCAAACGGCAACGCCTCCTTCAATGTCTGGACGATCTTTTAAATTGCAAGCTGCCTGTGCCCCCATCCTCTGTTACTAATGACACCCTCTCAGACAAAATTATTGAGGATGCATCAAGTGACACCAATCCCATTCAACATGAGGATAACTCCGTCGACGAAGATATCCATCATAACTCGACGCCAAGTGTGGCTACTTGCTGGCTGTACAACAACTGGATCACTGTAATCCCCACCGTCATTGAGTTGTACCTTCAGTATTTGGCCAAAACCATTGGAAAACCGCTCACAAGTCCTGATGCAGCGTTGTTTGGCTGCCATGGAGGTTGCGAGCCCAAGCCCACTTCCCTTCTCTGCCTTTACTTTGACTGTATGTTTCTTGCTGATATTGTTGTGTGGACACTAATATCTTTCTAGGTTTTGCTACTGTCACAGTCCTTAGTTGTGCATGCGCATCACTCCCACAGCTGCTCCTGTGCTCTGGACTCTTTCCCACTGCCCCATCTCAACCATGCCTAGCGATCTCTGTCTGACATTCTGCAGGTAGTTGCCCTCAATTTTCACTGCAAGCATTTTTCAATGTTTTATGACAAAACATTATAAAAATATAGAAGAAAGAGATGCTCTTTTATTTACAATTTTGTTTGACAAAAAGCACAAATATCATACAGCATCATTTTGTCATTTTCTTTGACAAAGCATCATTTGAGATCATTTCATATGTTAGAACTATAAAAAATTTAACCTTTTTCTTCTGCCTGTTCCTTGAAAAACAAATAAAGAAAAGAAAATGTAACTTTTTCATAGCAAGAATTTCAGTATGTTTTATTAGAAATAAGATATCATATTATTTCTAAAAACATTTTGAAAGAAAACAATAGATTTCTCTTCAAGAAACATGATTGTTCCTGGATACTGATCAGCTGGCTAGAGTGTTATGACCAAAAATATATAGCATATTTCCTAAACATTTATATTTGTGGAATAGAGTATCTTTTGATTCAATTTTTCACTGCAGAAAATTGAAAATGCTTGCTGTGGAAAAATTTACATTGTTATTTCTTAATTTGTTTTGCAAGGGACAGGCAAAAGAAAAAGGTTAAATATTTGATACTCTCAACATAAGAAATGATCTCAAATCATGTCTTGACACAAAAATGATAAAAATGATGCTGTATGATATTTGTCTTTTTTGTTGAACAAAATTGTAAATAAAAGAGTATCTCTTTCTTCTATTTTTTAAAAATGTTTTGTCATGAAACATTGGGAAATGCTTGCAGTGTTTATGACCCTATCTACTTCATTCCAAAGGCTCAAGTGGATGAGGTTGGGCAGCAGATTCAACGAGCGCATAAGTGGGTACTGAAACAACGGCATGCCGTGGTTCCCAACAAAGCAATCAATCAATGTGAGGCATCATATGATGGCAATAAACAGAAGGCTGCTATGGATTGCTTTGATGACACCGGGATCATGGTGCTAATCTGTCGCCATGACATCCCTCTCTTCTTTGCCAACATTGACACTCCCAGTGAGCAACAAAAATACAGCATTGCACTCATTGAACACCTCTTTGCGTTCCTGCCGCCTTCAGCCACTGTAGTTGTACTATATGATGTTGGATGCGTGCTGGCTCGTTCTTTAGAAAAGGTATGCCAACTCACAATGTTATCAACCAGTACTGACATCCGTAAGTTCAACATTCTTCATGATGACGTTGTTTGTCGCACCTGTTTTGCCACAACCACCATGCATGCCTATGGGCATGAATGGGCATGCCAGCTCATGTATAACCCTTGAATTATTCCCAGTCTAGGTCTCTCAGATGGAGAGGGAACTGAGTGCCTCTGGTCATGCTTCATCAAGCTCATTGGCATTGAGCGAGCATCATCAGTAAGTACATTTCATTGTGGCAAATCAGTTGCATCTCACGACACCCATTCAGCATCAGCGGCACATCTGGCTCGTTGATCATCATGCTGCTGCGATAGGGATCGAGATGCAAAATGATCTCAGTAACTGGATTCAACATCGATTGAAGAAAGGGATTGCCGAACAAGGTGCCAAAGTGCAATGAATCATTGACACCTGTGGATTCAAAATCTCAGAATTGCGGAAGCAGTGGGCTGATCAATGCAGCACACAGCTTTCAGTACAAGCCTGTAAGCCTTCTCATGTAGCTGAAGTCCATGGCTGATACATTATCATTAGATGCACCAGCGTGGCTGAAAAAAGAATTGGACACAGTTCTTATACTGCAGTCCGACTTAGAGGCCTCAGACAAGGCACTACAAGCTGCCTGGACAATAATTGAGAGGGATGCCACGCAAGACACCTTGGAGGCTCTCCAGAGCTTGGAGCGTAGTTACAATCGGCTTCTAACTAAGGTAGATGTACTATATACATTGTTGAACATCCAAGACAGGTTTCCGGAACTCCATGGTGTCAACCTGGAGTTTGTCCGTACTCTTCTATTGGCACACGACTTGAAGATCAACATCTGGAAGCAGGCAATTGGTAGCTTTTTTGAATGGGATAAGCTGGATCATGCTGTGGGCGGCAAGCAGAAAGCCTTAGGTCAGGTTCATTGAATGTACAACTCGCCCTAACATTCTTTTTTTCTAGGTACGAAGCTCCATCAACAGACTTGCAAAGCGATTGCCAAGCATCAGCCAGCTCTTATGTCTGCAATCCGCAAATTTAATATCTACTGTGAACGTCTGGCTGAGTTGTACGACCCATCTTCTGGCATCCCCCTCCCCTCACCACTCACAACAAAGCTTGCAGAACTTCACAATGATGAGAGCCTTCTTCAAGATATCTGGGTCACACCTTCGATTGGTGAAATCCCACATTGGCTTGAAGATATTGACATGAGAGAGGGTATTAGAGTGGTCCTCAAGTCTGATCGTTGCCTTGAAGAACAACGTTGCCTTAGCATTGAGGCTGACAACATGTGCCAGTGGTATGGACGCGAGCTGTGTGCCGTTGAACTCACCATCCGACAACCTGAAAGTATGTAAAATGATTTATTAATTTCATTGACTAATGCTCTTTTAGATTCTATGTACTCTCTAATACTTCAGCGACATAGGGAGACATTAATGAAGCTATTGGAACAATGGCCCACCCCGCTGGCATCCGTCATCCACTATCAAAGTCAGGCACACACTGCTGTGTCCGTTGCCAGTACCCTCGCAGGTACTCCTACCCCTCTTGAGCTCCAATGGCTGCCTTCGGTTGTATGCAATGTAGATGGTCTGACTGAGGAGGTCTCCACACTATCACCAGCTGATCTCGATGCGGCTGAATCTCTTCTAGACCCCAACCAAATTTCCTTGACAGATGTTCTCGAAGACATGGAAGCTGATCCCCATATTAATGAAGACAGCTTGGGTGACAACGAAGATCAGAATCCCGCCCATAGCGTCAATCTTATTTGGGAACTTCCTTTTGTAAGTTCCTTCGTGTCTATTCATTCACACTTAGTCATATTCTCTTCAGGCCCTCACAAGTGATACGATCAGCGTGTACAGCAACACTCTTATCATTCGCGGGGTTTTCGCAACACGCATCCGAAATCCACAGGATGGGTTCCCTCGCCAGACCTTCGAGATGGACGACTACGAGCGCCTTGCTTGCCAAACTGCTCGACTCAACGACATATGTATCAATGGCTGTTCTGCGCTACTGTACTCAAGGTTCCTATCCTGGAATGCTGCACAATGTGCCATTCTGTCAACCCACGATCTCCCCCGCATCCAATACCATGCGGAGGACAATGTTTTGTGGAGAAATATATCATGGACTCGCTATTGGGAAAAACCGACGTGGATACTCCCCATTCACCGGCCATCCCCTGTCGGGCACTGGGTCGTTTGTATTATCAAAATTAACTCGAAACAACTACTCCTCTTCGACAGCTTCGCCGAGAAAAAGCCGTGGAAACATGAGATAAAGGTATTCTCGTACTTCTGACTGCTATTCTCACTAACGCTTGACAGGACATCATCCAGCTTATTGCCCGCTTGTCCCATGTAGCCTTCAAGAGGCTTGGAGTTCCTCGGAATGATGGGGGAAGCTGGTCGGTGCACCCGATTGAGGTAAGTACTACAAAATATACTCGGAGACCATCATTCAATGAAATTCAGGTCAAACCTCTGCAATCCAATGGGTATGATTGTGGACTCTGGGTGTTGGCTCAGATTATGGCGGTTCTACGTGGGTATGACATTACCAACTTGCGTGAGGGAGATATGCCGGAGTTTCGTCGTTACTTGCAATCCCTTGTTCTTAGCATACCAGTACCTGGCAAGTAATTACAATGCACTATTATCGTACGGATTTCCGCCTATCTCTAATTCTAATGCCTCTTCCGTGATACGATGGATATCTCGAGCTTGCCAATGTAACCAGCATGCCGCCATTCGGTTGTGACGACGACTAGACTCCACAGAAGCTTGTACAATATCATAAACAGTAAACCACCTTACCATCCGCTCCTTAATACTATGTACCAGTTCTGTGAAGAGATCAAGATCCCTTTTTTCAAATCGCTTTGCTCGCTCAGCCTTCATTTCGTCTGATAGCCTGGAACGTCGCCCAAGCATGACATCAACCAGATTGCGAGTGAATCTTTCTTCTTCTGGTGTTGAATCAGACTCGGCATTGTATGGGGGATCCTCCTCCCAGCTTGGGAGTTCCGATTCATCCAGAGCATCGGCACTCTGAGCTGCTTCCAAAAACATGGCTGATGTCGGCAGACGCATTGTTGCGTGAGTGATGAGTGCTGGCGGTAGAACTGGAACGGAGGAGGTGTGGGGATCCAAGCCTCTCCGTGTGGGTGGAGGACTTTGGTGAACGGTACCTTTACGGAGGTGTCGACCAACCCGCTTTCTGTATGCACGCCGATTCTGCTCAGACCGGAGTTCCTTGTCCCTGAAATATACTTCAAAGTTAGTCATTGCACTGTAAGTGTATAGTGCCAGTTACTTGGTACATGCATGGAGTGCCTTTTGCTTGCGCTCAGCTGCCTGTCTGTCATGCAGTGTGAAGTATTTAGCTGTGCGCCCCATGGGAACTAGTAAGAGGTGATGGTGAACCCAATTCACAACAGCCAAATACATTGAATGATAGCACTATCATGTGCAGACTGACAGACATAGCAAATAGGGAACATTTATTCTAGTGTCATCTGATAGGGAGAAGCATATTAAAGTATTTCCAACTCTTACAAGGGGCAAGAATACAGTATTCAAGGTTGCAGCTATTGTTGAAGCAATACCTATGTACGTAGAGGAACTGCTACTCCTGCTCACCTGTTATGTGGAAGAGACAAGCTGAGATGATAGCGGTAGCTGGTCAAGAGCTGTTATATTATATAAGTGATGAACGCTGTTTATATACAACAAACATTGTGACGCGTGACTGTGACGTGTGACGTGTGACATGTAACATCTACTCTAAAGAGGACTATTACTAAGTCTACACTAATATGGGTCGCAGTCTTGTGCGCACTTCGTCGACGGTTTACGCCGGGTGCACGTGCGACTTCAACAGCTATGCTTTATTTTCAGTAGGAAGGTTATTCATATTGTGATTGGCTGTCCGAGTGTGAGCCTGACCGCATTGAAATGAGCGTGGGTGCCCCTTCTAGAGGAACAACTATCCTCATCTGAGAGAAGAGGCTGGCTCAGACAGACTACCAGATAGTGTGGATATCTATCATTCTTATGGTGTACATATACATGTGGTGTGTGATAGATACATATGTGCAATAAAGTGTGTAGAAAAACATAATGATGACAATTTCCAAAAAGAGGAGGCGAGCCCATCACTGCTGGAGTGCTCAGGTATGCCGAGTGGGCTATTTCCACATGCTGGCGAGACTCGGGGGAGTGTGGTTGCATGTGGAATGGTATCGGGGACAGGTGTGAGGAAGGAGAAGGAAAGTAACATCCAGATGGTGGATCCACCACCCTGTTTCAAGCTGTCAACATGTGGACGCTTGCTGTCCATCTCTTCCATTGCAGCAGGGCTGAGAGGACACTTGATTGAATTGGATCCAGATGATATGGGCGAAGGTCCGTTGGACGAGACATATCAACAGTGGGCAGTGGCAGGTGAAGTCATAGTGTGTCAGCTCCCACTCAACAATGTCAGCAAGTGCACATTCTCATGGCCAGACACTGAGGGCTCAGCAGAACAGGACTGTGAAAGAACAACCAAGGCATCCACGGCACCCTTGTCATAAATCTTCATCAATGACTCAGCACAGCTGGTGTGATGTGGCATTGGGTGGAGATGGCTGCAAAGAATGACTGCCAGAGCCACTCCACCTTGCCGTATCTTGACCATCCTTGATTTGGAATGTAGGACCACGTGGGAGGCGCAGATAAATGTGCAGAACAAGGTGACATCTCCATTGGGCTCAGGGCACAGTGGGCGTCTGGCAAGCGGAAAGGATAGTATGAATGCTGTGAGCCGTGTCCAGAGTAGGGGCATCCACGGGGATGACCCCAGTCGCAAGGATCTCTGGAGGAGCATGACGACCCCAAAATGGATTGTGCTGTGCAGGCTGCACAGGCTCGCGCGAATATGAAGGTGGCAATCACTGGGATGAGGAGGGGCTGGGTTGGGCTGGCGACCTGGATGATAGGAAGGGAATCCAGATGCACCCATGCAGGTATGGACAATGTGTGCAAGAAAATAAATAGCCCGCAGGTAATCGAGATCAAGGGTGACCTACCTGGCAATCCAAGCAATGAACCTCCTCGTCTTGCTCTTCACTTTCCTCCTGTAGCGTGAGTCGATGGTGGTGGTGTCGTTGACGCTGCAGATGAGGGTGGTTGATGGGCAATGGCATCATCGCATGATGCCGAAGTTTGGAGGTGGTGGTTGGGGTGGTTGTGGCATGCGTGGTGTCGATGACACTGGGGAGTACCAATCATTGTGCCGGTGAGAGTGACTCAGAAGGGTGGTGGGGTGGTACTAACGGGAGGCAATGTCCACACTATGGAGATAGTGGACAGCGCACAGCGGGCTCTACTCAAATGACAATGAAGTCTTAACTCACTTGAGATAGATGGTTCAAACTTGAAGCAAGATAATCGAAGGGGGTTTGATAGAACTTTACTTGTAGACAAGAAGTTCAGTGAATAGAACGTAATTGGTAGATTCGTTATTCTCTACCTAAAAGACATAAGAGTATTTATACGTCTGAGCTGCGCACAGACCATGTAAAGTAGAGAATCTCTGAGAGTCCATAAACGGACAGTAGATAAGTACCTTCCTAACACAGTAATTCTGTGGAAGCTCGTAGAACCTCGAAGAAGTCCACAGTGAGTCACATGTAAGATAAGAGATAGGAAGAACGGTCTAGATTGACCTCACAAGAACATTCCAGAAGGAACGTTATCTCCTTATCATGACCTTGTCATAGATAAGTGATATGACTCTGGTTAGTCGGTACTCTCTGATAACCAGTCATGTGACATAGACTATCACATGGAAGAGAAAGAGTCCAGACACCTCACGTGTCAAGGCTCCTGAGAAATCATGTGCTAGTGATGACTAAGCACTCACTTTCTCAACAGGTACTGGTTGTCGTTGTCCTCGCTGTGGGTGGTGGGTGTTGCTGTCATTGTCAGTAATTGGGGCTATGGGCAAAATGGCACTTACCTGATGGCCATTGTCATTGCAGTCAACATGAGAGTAAGAGAGTGAATGTGGTGATTAGTAAGAAATTGAAGTGTTGTAAATAGAGGCATTGTGATTACTAATCACAACACCTCTCTTGCCTTAAGTCCACAGCTCGAAGATGCCGATGCCCAGCATCCAGCACTGCACAGATGATAACGACCAGCCCTCAGTCCTAGGGCAATGACACCAATGTGCCCTACACACCTGGAAACAAGTGAGTTTGTTCTTTACAAGTGTCAATGATCACTAGTACCAATCTCCCTTAGCATCAATGGACCACCAGCACCAGGTCCCATCATCGACAATGTTAACAATCACCACCCCAAGGTTCTGTGTCTATGTCGGCGACTAGCCCTACCCAGTCTCTGTATCCATGCAAACAACAGTTTGTTGTCATCACAGAGGCTCTGCAGACCCTCACCAACCTATCAATCTGAGGTTTGCCATCATCATCTCAAGCCAGCATCACAAATCAAGTTTCATGTCCACTGGACTTCCATGTAAGTTATACTTTACTTTACTTTCTAGAGGTGCACTCTGATCTTTGGCAGATCTCTAGTAATGCCCATCGTACATAAAAATGGCATACTGTCCTGGTTGCAGTTTCCTTTCCCATCCTTTGTTTACTGCACACTGGCAATTCTTCATGGCAACAGTAAGCACTCTTTTCCAATAACTGTACTCTACATGCATCTGATTTTTGTCAGGAAAAGACATGTAGTTCTAGCCAGTCAGGAGCTGACCCTGCGGGTCTAGTACCAGCACATCCAGAACTATTAACAGGTTTTCAGGACGACTATGTATTGATACAGGAAGGAGGCAGCCGTCATGAACCTTCACCTTCCACCATGATAACTCCAACCTGACTCCATCAGAGGATCAAGGTGACCACTCGGGATACTGGGCTGATCCATGAAGTGTTGTTCCGCCGAAGCCACATTCCCCCCAGCGAGACTTCAATGGATGTTCCTCAAAGTTCTGATGGTGATAATAATCCCTTTCTCTCAGAACCTCTCATCAAGACTGTTTCCAATGCACGCAGTGATATGTCTATCACTGAAAATATAGGTAAGCTTATTAAATTGTATTTCTGCTTTTAGCTGAATTGGTCCCAGAGGGTGATGATATGCCACGGCCTTCTCTGCTGACACCCCACACAGCTGTCCCCCCTCTCGATATCCTTACTATCAAGGCTGCTTCCAGTGCTTACACTGACTCTTCCTTTACCAAAAATACAGGTAAGTTTGTTGAAACAGTATTCCTGTAGTTAACTCAATCAGTTGCAGAGAGTGATAATATACCATGGTCATCCCTGCAGAAACCCAGCGCAACCCTCTCGCGAGGGTCCTCGAAGCCACCTCCAGAACGGTCTGCACCGTCTTTCCCCACCGTTGCGAAATCAGCTCGTGGTCTGGCCCCACTTTCAGCCCTTGACAAATTGGGCTTTGAGCCTGCGCAGAGTGTCGATGAGCCCGTTAACAGTGTAAGTCATTGCTTTGTTCATAGGGCGAATATATTAATCATATATATATCCCAAGATTGAGCCGTCAAGGCTTATTCCACGGGGTACAGTGCTTGCCTCCCAAGACTCTGCCCCTTCTCTCCATACCGTTGTCAAATCGGCTCGTGGTCTGGCCCCACCTTCGGCCCTTGACAAAATGGGCTTTGAGCCTATGCAGAGTGACGGTGAACGTGTCAAGAGTGTAAGTCGTTGCTTTGTTCGTAGGGTGAATGTATTAATCATACATATGTCCAAAGGCTGAGCCATCAAGGCTTATTCCACGGAGTACAGCGCTGGCCTCCCGAGACTCACCCACTCCATGCCATCGTGCTACCCCCACTCCGTTGCAAGAATCCGATTTACTGCCGCTTCCATCCACTGGAGAACATAAGACCGAAAGTGGCAGACATGATGGAGATGACAAGGATCCCACTTACACTCACGGGAGGGTTCCTGATGTGCTCATGGATGAGTTCAGTGAGGGTTTTCAGCAAGTGAATGATATATTCACCAAACTCGGGGCGAGTCGCGGAATGCCATGGCAACAGGTCAGGGATCACTACAACCGCCAGTACTCACGCACGAATTCACAAAACGCTTGGAATATCTATACTGCGTATTTCGTCAAGCACAAGGAGACTGAACTTGCGCGGATCCCTGACAATGTCGAAGGAACCCCTTCTCGGGCGGATGTCAAGAAGTGCTACGAGTGTTTCAAAGACGATTACCCTGATACCTATATTGAAATCCTGGAAACATGGAAGGAGTCCAAAGAGCTCGAAGATATGGGTGGAACAGTTGCACAACGCCAGCAACTTTTCAACAAGGCTGCGAAGAATCTAGATCGCACGGTAAGCATTTCTTTGGCGTCCTAACAGCGATATATATTGAATTGATTGTCTTTGCTCTAGTTCACCGGACTATCAAAAGCACACGGGTTCGAGGGCTGCTATGTATTAGCCGGCAAGGTCGTCAATCAAGATGGCAGCCTTGGCCATGCCTTTAGTACTCCAGGCGCTGAAGGGGTATGTCACTTGCGCGATGTACTCCAGCCCCAATACTAATTTTTATAGTTCTTTTCTGCGCGTTGTCGTGCGGATACCGATACAATCATTGCGCATCTGAAGGCGCACGTATAGTACGTCTACATCATTTGTCTGTGTCTGCCATCATTTGATATTTTATTAGTAACAAGGTATCTCTAGAGAGCGTAACAGAAGCCTTTGAAGGTACCACCGAACTCCCTACAGAAACCACCACTGAGGGAAGCAAGGGAAAGCAACACGCTAACAACAAAAAGGATCAGCCTGACGACGAAGATGATGTCATTGAAATCATCGAGCGACCCGATCACGAACAAGTCAAGCAACTTCTCAGGAAGCTTGTTGGTGGGTTCTCAATATCTTGGCTTTGATGACCTCTGACCGCTTCTTAAGAGGGTTATCGTTTGAAGTGGGCATCGCAGAAGCTGTTCCCATGGAAGTCATTCCTCAGCCATCTCGCAAGCAGTTCACTGGTCATGAAAAACTGGCCGGTGGATGTTCTATTCCCGGGTGAGGAACGCCGCAGCAGAGGAAGTGCAAAGGGTATCTCAGACCTCACTCTGGCAGACTGTTCTAAGCTCGTTGCTGCTCTCACAGACACCAGCAACGACAGGCTTCATCTTGAACACGTCCCGAATAAAAAATGTATGACGTTGCTTCTTTAATATCAATGGATACTAATGGAGCTACAGCGGCTCTTGTTGCATCAAAGAGTCCTGTCATAATTAATGCGCCACCACCATCAGACTCTAAACTTCAGAAGGGTCGGCGGATATTTTGCAATTCTGTGATCGACTACAATGGACCCGATCGATTGCCCAATCCGTCTGCCACACGAATCAAGAAGAACAAGGGAAAGAAGAGGATGGTCACTGATATCGACACGTCAAGCATCGCTGATTCAGATGCCATTGATGAGATGCCTAGGATCAAGGAGCCAAAGTCGGCTGCAAAGCTCCTGGGTGTATTCCCTCCCCAACGATCTTCCAAGAGAAAGACTGCGACGAGTTCCAAAGTAATCATTCTTTCTAGTGATACACCATTTGAGTCGGAGCCATCTAGTGATGAATATCACCCGGACGAACAATCACAAGGCGGCCAAGATGATGACATGCGAACTGAAGATGGTGAGGTCAACGCTGACAACGTCATTGGGAATATCAACTCTGAGTATGAGTGAGAACCATTGTCACGCAAGCACAAATTGAAAGGGTCTCAAGTGAGCGATATCAAGCAGGAAACCAAGGCCTCGGTGCTACTGTTGGACTGCAAGGGAGAGACCTCTAAACACAGAAAGATGGTGGGCTCCAAAGGTCTGAGGGCCCATACTACCAGTGGCAAGACTCGTCACCGATGTATGTTCCATCAGATGATAGTTGTCAAGCAGATTCTTCTGCAAAGAAAGGTGCTCGCCCCAATGTTTCAGACCAGGGCAAGTCCGTCAATGTTACCCAGGTATGTGTACCTCCATGCCTTCAGATCCTACTTGTAATATTATTGTAACATGCTCTATACAGAAAAATGTTTGGTTTGAGGTCGCAGACTCCTACAAGGAGTCTGAAAACACCGTGAAACTGCGTGCCTCTCCTGCTACCTGTGCTAACTCTCCTGCTGGTCCTCACAATCGGTTGGTCTGTCCTTCCTACTCCTGCATTCTCTGATTCAACCTCTTCTAGTAATACATGGTTGCCCAATGCTCTCCCAGATGCTCCAGGCCCCACATCCACTGTTGTTGATGCCATGGACACTAGTAGCAACCATGGCTCGGCAGCTGACACATCAACCACCACTGACAGCCCATCCAATAACATCCCTCCTGTGGCCTTTTGAGCTACCCGTGAACCCTCCTGTGATGAACCTCCCATGGCTCCAATTAATACCCGCCTGGCTGCTGATCTCTTCACTGATCATGGTGACACACCAGCAGGCCAGCCTGACATAGACTTTTATACCTCACGTACTAGTGAACCTGTGTCAGCATCAGTCCCTCGGTCATCCCGCCTTGCCAGCCCTCCATTAATATCCCTTGACATGTCAACAGCATGCAAAGGAGAATGCCCAAAGCCCCGTCTCGTGTGGTACCATCAACCCAGAAATGAGAACGAACCATTCAACCTCCAGGACCAAGTGTTCCCCAATAGGTCTGAGAATACTAGACCATCTGGTGAGCACTCATCTAATCTGACTGCAAAACTGTTGGCTGCCGAGGAAGGTCATCATTTCACAAGCAAAGGCGAGGCTGATGGCTCTCGAGAAAGTGAGTGACTCGCACTCCATGTGCAGTGGCTCTCATGATTAACATCCAGGTCCTGAAGGAGGTCGTCAGCCTCGCGCTCACCAGAGTGCCCATCCCATCTCTCATGAAAACACATTCACACAACTGTCTCAGCAACCTGGGTTCAATGAGCGGCCTCTTGCGCCAGGGATGCTACCTTGGATGCGAGGTCCACCATATGACTACACTGCTACCATGCAAGGAGGGTGGTACCCGCCTCCACTGGCACCATATCAGCATCTTTACCGACCCGGTATGCATCCACCCTACCACGGACCATATGGAGAAGGTATTCCTCAAGTCAACTACAATGCACAACAGGCTGCCAGTAATCATGGGCCAGACTACTATTTGGGCAGTATCCGCAGAGCCTACGGAACAAGTACTCATTAGGGTGGCTCAAAGTTGGCGCCGTTGCCTTCGCCTTTGCTTACATATGCCTATGCTACCAAATTAGGAAGTCACATTCGAGTCAGCTTTTTTCACACTACACATCTACAGTATTACCACTAAACACGACTCAATCCACTCATTTACTTCCGTACTTACTTCCACTCCTTATCATATTCACTCGTTACTGTTTTCATATACCAAATGCCTCGCAAAAAGACAACAGATGGCCCTCAAAATCCTGCTGTAACCTGGAACATAGCCATGATTTGGGACCTTGTTTCGCAGATCGAGAAGCCGGCCCATCTCAAGGTTCTATTTGGTATCAAGGAAGATTCCTATGATGTAAAGGTGTATTATTATACTTGGTACTTTGGCTAATTGGATCTCTAGAAAAAAACTGGTGAATGAAAGGTTGCTGTTTACCAGGCCATTGCACAGGCTCTCATACCTCAGGTTGCCAGTGTCTGCTTGCGTACAGCAGGTGATCGTATCAAAAAAAAGATTGAATGGTGAGTGATTTTATTGATAGTACCCTATTCTTGTTCACTTTTTATATATATTTAGGTTAAAGGACTGCT